>ERZ1645187.226-NODE-226-length-55102-cov-152.160808_pt1 | contig 55102 bp, 49 predicted proteins | sample MGYA00575352_ERZ1645187 | MGnify/ENA primary metagenome ERZ1645187 (study PRJEB40837, sample SAMN11349314) | freshwater sediment metagenome | isolation source: river sediment | host: Sediment | place: India: Wazaribad , New Delhi | collected 2017-02-21 ... | reverse complement strand
GGCCGAGGAGCGGGATCCAGGCGATCATGCGGATGACGTTCGAGGTCCAGAACGGAATGGTGCAGACCAGCGACAAGGCGATCTGCCAAGTCTTCGAACGGACGTGGAAGGCGAGGAAATAGGCGACGGTGAAGCCGATGACCAACGTCAGCGCCCAGACCAGGGCGGCGAGCTTCACCGTCTTGGAGTAGGTCTTGAACATCGTACACATTTCGGGCAGCCGGGTGAGGCAGCCCTCGAAGGTCTCGGTGTAGCCGCGGCCGGAGAAGGTCGGGATCATCTCGTAGTCGTTGTAGTCCCAGAACGAGACCATGACGACGAGCGCCAACGGGATCAGGAAGAAGGCGAGGAACACCGCCGCCATCGGCGTCGCCTGAGCCCAGGCCGTCATGTGGCGCGTGAGTGTCGTCGGGGTCATGGCTGCGGTCCTCGATCTCGGGAGCCGTCGACAACGGACGGCGGCGCTCGACGGAGAGGTCGAGCCCCCCCTGTCTCTCCCCCTCGAGGGGGGAGAGGACCCTGTGGTCCCGCCCGTCGCGACTCACCGACTGGTGCGAAACGATGGGCCGGATGGCGGACGGGCATCGCCCCCGTCGTTCCCTCCCCCCTCGAGGGGGAGGGGCGGGGAGAGGGGGCTCGGCGCCCACCCCACCCGCGAGGCGCGGGCGAGAACGACGTCGCCCTCTCACCTCACGAGGCGATGAACTCGTTCCACTTGCGGACCATGTAGTCGTTCTCGTCCATGACCGCGTTCCAGCAGGCGACGTTGCCCATGCGGTCGTCGTAGGAGCCGCCGTCGCGCACCGCACCGGCCTTCTCGAGCAACTGCCCGGTCGGCGACTTGATGTCCTTCTCGGCCGCCTTGCCTTCCATCCAGTAGGCCCACTCGTAGGCCTCCATGTTGGCCTTGGCGGTGGAGAGGACGGCCGAGTAGTAGCCCTGGCGGTTGAGATAGGCGCCGGCCCAGCCCGACAGGAACCAGTTGACGAACTCGTAGGCCCAATCGAGCTTCGGACCGGAGACGCCCTTCGACACGCAGAAGCCCGAGGCCCAGGAGCGATAGCCTTCCTTCAGCGGCTGGAAGACGCAGGGGATGCCCATCGAGCGGACCTTGGTCACCGCCGGCGACCACATCGACTGGATGACGGTCTCGCCCGAGGCCATCAGGTTGACCGACTCGTTGAAGTCCTTCCAGAAGGCGCGGAACTGACCGGCCTTCTTGGCCTCGGTCAGGATCTTCATGGTGAGATCGATCTCGGCCTTGGTCATGTTGCCCTTGTCGGCGTACTTGTACTGGCCGGTCGCCTCGACCACCATCGCCGCGTCCATGATGCCGATCGACGGGATGTTGAGGATCGACGCCTTGCCCTTGAACTCGGGATTGAGCAGCTCGGCCCACGACGAGATCGGGCGCTTGATCAGGTCGGGGCGGATGCCGAGCGTGTCGGCGTTGTAGACCGTCGGGATCAGGGTGACGAAGTCGGTCGCGGTCTTGGAGAAGACCTTGCTGTCCTTGCCCTCGAGATACAGCACCTTCCACGGCGCGGTGCCCTGGTCGCCGATCTTCTTGCCGCTCGGGAGCTGACCCTTGGTGAAGACCGGCGTGATGTTGTCGAATTCCTTGATCTTCTTGGCGTCGAGCGGGAGGATGTTGCCCGACGGGACGAGCTTCTTCAGGCTGAAGTACTCGGTGTCGAGCACGTCGAAGGAGTTCGGCTGGGTGATCACGCGCTTCGACACGTCGTCCGTGGTGGCGGTGATGTACTCGAGCTTGATTCCGGTGTCCTCGAAGCACTTCTTGGCGATGTCGTCACCCTCGTTGACCGCGGTGCCGAGGTAGCGCAGCACCTTGGGCTCGGCCGACATCACATGGGGGAAGCCGGTGATCGCACCGGAGCCGGCGGCGAGGCCGGCGACGCCGGCGGCACCCTTCAGCAGGCCGCGGCGGCTGAGGCCGGTGGACTTCTCGGTCACGTCGGTCATGTGGGTACTCTCCTCGGTGAAGGCCCCGGGATCGGGGCGAGAAAGGGGTCAGTCGACGGGATGGGCTTCGGCCTCGTCCCAGTCGAGCGAGACGACCGAGCCGACGGCGAAGGGGGAGCGATCGAAGTCGCGTTCGGGGACGAGCGCCGAATATTCCGCACCGTCGGCGGTCCTGAGCGCGACCTGAACGTGGGTGCCCTGGTATTCGGAAGAGCTGACGAAGGCCGGGCGCGGCCCGTCGCCCGGGGTCAGGCGGGTGCGGTCGCAGCGCACCGCGACCTTGGCCGACGGCGTGACCACGATGTTGTGCCCCCCCATGAAGCGGGCGACGAATTCGGTCCGCGGCGTGTTGAAGACCTCGCGCGGGGTGCCCTGCTGCTCGATCCGGCCGCCGTTCATCAACACGACCAGATCGGCGAGGGCCATCGCCTCCTCCTGGCCGTGGGTGACGTGGATGAAGGAGATGCCGAGCTCGCGTTGCAGGCGCTTCAACTCGGCCCGCATCTTCACGCGGAGGAACGGATCGAGCGCCGACAACGGCTCGTCGAGGAGCAGGATCTGCGGTTCGGTGACCAGCGCGCGGGCCAGCGCCACGCGCTGTTGCTGCCCACCGGAGAGCTGCGACGGCAGGCGTTCGGCATAGGGTGCCATGGCGACCAGATCGAGCAGCTCCATCGCCCGCTTGCGCCGCGTCGTCTTCTCGACGCCGCGCATGTGGAGGGCGAAGGCGACGTTGTCGACCACGTCGAGATGGGGGAAGAGCGCGTAGGACTGGAACATCATCGCGGTGCCGCGCAGCGACGGCTCCAGCATGGTGATGTTGTGGGCGCCGAGAACGATGTCGCCGTCGCTCGCCGTCTCATGGCCGGCGATCATGCGGAGGGTCGTGGTCTTGCCACAGCCGGAGGGGCCGAGCAGGCAGCAATAGGTGCCGGCCGGAATCTTCAGGTCGATGCTCTCGACCGCCACGACCGGCCCATAGCGCTTGACGACACCGGCGAGTTCCAGAGTGGCGGGTTTGGCCATCGACGATCGCTTTCCTTCGGGGTGGTCGGGACCTTGCGGCCGGCGCGCCGCCGCTGCAGCGCCCGGACGAAGAGGTCAGCAATCGCCATGCCAGTCCCCGCGAAGATCCACGCGTCCGAAAAGTCCTTTCCATTTCAGATGATTGATCGGTGCGTGGTGGAATCGCCCAAGATGGCGGCGCCTCGGGTCGTGCTCGAGAATGCGCCAATTCGCACACGATTTCACATCTCATCGTATACGATTTCTGCATGGTGGCATCGCCGTGAAGGCGTAGTATGGCCACGTCCCGTCGCTGTAGGATGCGTCGCGCGGTGGGAGAGGACCATGGGCATTCCACATTCACCGATCTCCGACCTCGTCGAAGCCGCCTCGCCCGGCACCGGTGGCCCGCCTCGTGCCGACGTCATTCGGCGGGCTCTGGTCACGGCCATTCTCGAACACCGGCTCGATCCCGGCACCAAGCTCGGCGAGGACGAGATCGGCTCGCTCTACGGTGTGTCGCGCACCATCGTGCGGGGCGTGCTGCAATCGCTCGCCCACGAGGGGCTCGTGGTCATCGAGAAGAACCGGGGTGCCTTCGTCGCCCATCCTTCTGTGGCGGATGCGCGTGAGGTGTTCGAAGCACGGCGGCTGATCGAATCGGCCACCACCCGGCTCGCTGCCGAGCGGCGCGACGCCGCCGGGATCGCGCGGCTGCGCACCCACCTCGCCGCCGAGGCGCGCGCCGCGGCGGAGGGCGACGAACCCACCGCGGTCCGGCTCTCCGGTGAGTTCCACATCGAACTCGCCCGCATCGCCGGGCACCGTATCTACGAGACGTTCCTCGCCGAACTGGTGGCGCGGTCGTCTCTGATCCTGCTGCTCTACCGCAGCCGATCGCCGGGTTGTGGTCCGGAGGATCATGCCCGCCTCGTCGATGCGGTCGAGGCCGGGCGCGGCGGCGAAGCGGTGGAGCTGATGGACCATCACCTCGCCGAGATCCTGGAGGGCCTCGATCTCGTCGATCGCACCGCGCCCCCACGCCCGCTCGCGGCGATCCTCGGGCTTTGATCACTCGCGCGGCGCGGCCGATTCCTCGGGCCCGACCGGGGCCGATGCGCCGCGCCGGCTGCGGATGCGCCGCCGAGATCATGTCGATGGCGGCCGTCGTCGGCCACGACCGGCTGCCGCACGTCGCGCGATCACGCCAGCACACGCCCCGGAGGAAGCCTGTGACGATGCCCGTTGCACGTCGATTGTGCATGCTTTCATATTGATCAATTGCCCAGTGGCCATGGCCTCGCTTTGGGCATCTCCCCGCCGACGGCGGGAAAATCCGTCGAAATTCGCTGGCACGAGTGTTGCCAAGCTCGGATCAGCGCAGAGCGGCTCCGCTCTTCCGGGTTGGCGTGCCCATCGTTCGGGAACCCGTGCACGACCGGTACGGAAGAGCGATGGCGTCTTCCATGTCGGTTTTCTCGCGGCTCGTCGGTGAGTTCGTGCGTGCCCGGGTTCCATTCGGTCCTGAGGACTGGAGGGAACCATGTGCGACCGTGACGGTACATTCTACAAGCGCTTCAATCGCCGGAACTTCCTCAAGGGCAGTGCGGCCGCCGGTGCGGCCACTCTGGCGCTGCCCGCCCACTTGGCGGCCCTCCTCGATCCGACGCCGGCCTTCGCCGCCACCGCGGTCAAGGCGACCCACGGCTCGGGCTTCTGCAACATGGGCATCTTCCTGGCGAAGGAGCGCAAGCTCGCCGCCGCCGACGGTGTCGACATCGAATTCGTCGTGACGCCGTCGAACACCGAGATCACCACCATGTTCGGCGCCGGTCTCGTCGACATGTCGATGATCCCCTACTCCAACTTCATGACCCTCTACGACGCCGGCGCGCCGGTGCGCATCATCGCCGGCGGCGGTGTGCAGGGCTGCATGATCGTGGCGCGCGAGGGCATCAACTCGGCCGCCGACCTCAAGGGCAAGACCATCGGCACCTTCCAGGCCGACACGCTCGAGGTGCTCCCCTACGACTACCTGAAGAAGGCCGGGCTCTCGTTCAAGGACGTCCAGGTCAAGTATCTCGACACCTCGCCGGAACTGGCTCAGGCCTTCATCGCCGGCGCGCTCGACGCGATCTGCCACATCGAGCCCTATGCCACCCAGTGCGTCCAGTCGCGCAAGGGCGCCAAGGTCCTCTCCGACGGTACCGACGTCTACGGACCCAACTACTCGGACTGCGTGCTCGCCGCCCGCATCCCGCTGATCGAGAAGAACCCCGCCGCCGTCAAGGCGGTGATCAAGGCGCTCATGGTCGCCCAGAACCAGGCCGAGACCGACCGTCCGGCGGCGCTCAAGGAGATGGTCGGCCTCTACTACAAGACCACCATGGAAGCGGCCGAGATCGCCGCCTCCAAGCAGCCGCTGATGGCCGATCAGCGCAATCAGACCCAGTTCATCATCGACCGTGGCGTGTCGATGCAGGAACTCGGCTACGTCAAGAAGCTGCCCGACGCCAAGGCCTTCGACTGGTCGCTGCTCGAGAGCGTCATCGCCGAGAACAAGGACCTCTACGGCAAGCTCAAGCTCAAGTCCGCCGCCTGATCGCGATCGGCGAGGCCGGCCCCGGTCGGCCTCGCCCCTCCTCACCTTCGGCCCCGAGGAAACGGAGCGGCGGAACCATGAGCAGCAACGTCGATACTCTCGGCGGCAGACCCGGCAAGGGCGGCGGTTTCGCCCTCCCACCGGCTCTGCGCCGACATCTCGCCACCCTCTTCTGGGGGCTCGCCTCGATCGGCCTCTTCGGTGGCCTGTGGGAATTGGCTTGGGCGCTCGATTGGGCGAACCCGCTGCTCCTGCCGCCGCCCCATCTCTTCCTCGCCGACATCCCCGGCACGCTGTCCTACTTCGCCTATGACAACAAGGTCGGCCATCGCGGCGGCCCGGGCACCATCTTTTCGCTGTTGAAGACCATGGGCTGGACCACCATGCGGGTGGTGCTCGGCCTCTTCCTCGGCTTCTCGATCGGCGTGGCGGTCGGCGCGACGATCCACTACGTCCGCATCGTCCGCAATCTGGTGATGCCGACGGTGCTGCTGCTCGCGCCGATCTCGCCGGTCGCTTGGTTGCCGGTCGCCATCTTCGTCTTCGGCATCGGCGACGTTCCGGCGATCTTCCTCGTCTTCATCACCGTGTTCTTCGCCATCGTGCTCTCCACCGTGTCGCAGATCGAGAGCGTGCCGAAGAACTATCTCCACGTCGCCCGCATCATGGGGGCGAGCGAGCACCAGACCTTCTGGCGGGTGATCCTGCCGTCGATCCTGCCGTCGCTGTTCATGACGGTGCGGCTCAATCTCTTCGCCGCCTGGATGGTGGTGCTGATCGCCGAAGCCGTCGGCGTCGGCACCGGTCTCGGCCAGATCACCTCGATGGCGCGGGCCACCTTCAACGCCAAGCTGGTGTTCTTCACCATGGCGGTGATCGGCCTGCTCGGCTTCACCTTCGATTGGGCGCTGCGCAACATCCAGAAGCGGATGCTGTGGTGGGTCGCCCCCGGACAGGGAGGTCGCTGATGGCCGGCTCCATGCTCTCCCTGCGCCGGGTCGGCAAGACCTGGACGCCCGAAGGCCGGGCTCCGGTCGAGGCGCTGCGCGATTTCACCCTCGACGTCGCCCCCGGCGAGTTCGTCGTCTTCCTCGGCCCTTCGGGCTGCGGCAAGTCGACCCTGCTCTACATGATCGCCGGACTGGAGGACGTCTCCGCCGGCTTCATCGAACAGGACGGGATATCCGTCTCCGAGCCCTCGGCCGAGCGCGGCCTGATCTTCCAGGAAGCCTCGCTCTTTCCCTGGCTCACCATCGTCGACAACGTCGCCTTCGGCCTGTCGATCCAGGGCGAACCGCAGGAGAAGCGGCGGCGCATCGCCTCGGAGATCCTGCGCTCCGTCGGCCTCGGCGACATGCTCGACAAGAAGCCGGACGAACTCTCCGGCGGGATGCGCCAGCGCGCCGCCTGCGCCCGGGCGCTCGCCATGCGGCCGAAGGTCCTGATGATGGACGAGCCCTTCGCCGCCCTCGACGTCCAGACCCGCGCCAAGATGCAGGACTTCCTGCTGCAGATCTGGCGCGACAGCGGCGCCTCGATCATCCTCGTCACCCATTCCATCGACGAGGCGATCGCGCTCGCCGACCGGGTGGTGGTGTTCACCGCCCGCCCCGGTCAGGTGAAGGAGATCGTGCCGATCGATCTGCCGCGCCCGCGTCCCGCCCGCGATCCGCGCTACCACGCCTATCGCGACCGCTTCACCGAACTGCTCGCCGCCGAGGTCGACCGCGCCTTCGCCGAACAGGAAGTCCGATGAGCCGAGCCATGTCGAAGACCCTGAAGGTCGGCGCGGTCTCGATCGGACCGGCCGGCCCGGAGAAGACGCATCTCCTCGCCGAGGCCGAGACGGCGATCGCCCGCCTCGCGGCGCAGGGAGCCGAACTCGTCGTCCTGCCCGAACTCTTCGCCGATCCCTACCACGCCGGCGAACCGCCGGAGACGTGGCGGGCGACGGCCGAGACGCTCGACGGGCCGACGGTCGACTGGGCTCGACGCACCGCCAGTCGCCACGGCCTCGCCCTCCTCTTCGGTCTGGCACTCGACGACGGGGAGGAGAAGCCGCTCAACGCCGTCGTCCTGGTCGAGGCCGACGGGCGGGCCGAGATGGTCGCCGCCAAGATCCATCTGCCGCCGGGCGGCCCCGGCGACGCCTTCGGCGAGGCCGATCACTTCGACGCCGGCCCACCGGTGGTCGCAGCGACGACGATCGCCGGCGTCCGTGTGGCGGCACTGGTCTGCTATGACCGCCGCTTCCCCGAATGCTGGCGCGCCGCGGCCGAGGCCGGCGCCGATCTCGTCGCCGTGCTGGTCGCCGGTCCCGCCCCCGACGATCCGCCCGGCCTCTACGAGGCGGAACTTCGCACTCACGCCCGCGCCAATGCCGTCTATGCCGTCGCCGCCGCCCGCCATGGGGTCGAGACGGTGCTCGGCCATCCGATCGCCCACGACGGCGAGACGCTGGCGGTCGGCCCCGACGGCGCGGTGATCGCCGTCGCCGATGCCGGTGGCACCGTCCTCGTCACCGTCGATCCGACGCTCGCAGCCGCCCGCCGCCTCGCCGGGGCGACGGCCGCCCGCCTGCGCCTCTCGCCCCACGAACCGCTCTACGCCTCGAGGAACCCGTCATGACCGAACTCATCGTCCATGCCCGTTGGGTCGTCACCGGCATCGCCGACCGCAACACGCCGATCGTTCACGACGACGCGGCGGTGCTGTCGCGCGACGGCATCGTCGTCGCCGTCGGGCCGCTCGCCGAGATGCAGGCGCTCGCCCCCGCCGCGACGGTGAAGTCCTACCCGAACCACGTCGTCATGCCGGGCTTCGTCAATTCCCATCACCACGTCGGCATGACGCCGTTGCAGATGGGCTCGCCCGACTACGCGCTCGAACTGTGGTTCGCCTCGCGCATCCCCGGCCGCCGCCTCGATCTCCATCTCGACACGCTCTATTCGGCCTTCGAGATGATCGCCTCCGGCGTCACCACGGTGCAGCACATCCACGGCTGGATGCCCGGCGGCTACGAGATGATCCACGGCGCCGCCTCCAAGGTGCTCGGCGCCTATCGCACCATCGGCATGCGCGCCTCCTACTGCTACGCCGTGCGCGAGCAGAACCGGCTGGTCTATCAGGCCGACGAGGAGTTCTGCGCCACGCTGCCGAAGCCGCTCGGCGAGGACCTCTACAAATATCTCTGCGATCAGAAGATGCCGTTCGAGGACTTCCTCAAGCTCTTCGACGTGCTCACCGCCGAGAACGCCGGCGAGCGGCTGACCCGCGTCCAGCTCGCCCCCGCCAATCTCCACTGGGTCTCCGACGACGGCCTCCAGGCGCTCGCCGCCAAGTCGAAGGAGACCGGCGCGCCGATGCACATGCATCTCTTGGAGACCGCCTATCAGAAGGAATACGCCAAGCGGCGGACCGGCAAGACGGCGGTGCGCCATCTCTTCGATCTCGGCGTCCTGTCGCCGCGCATGACGCTCGGCCACGGCGTCTGGCTGACGGCGGAAGACGTCGACATCGCCGCCGAGACCGGCACCTGCATCTGCCACAACTGCTCGTCCAACTTCCGCCTGCGCTCGGGCATCGCGCCCCTCAACGCCTTCGAGAAGAAGGGCATCACCGTCGGCATGGGCCTCGACGAGGCCGGCATCAACGACGACCGCGACATGTTGCAGGAGCTGCGGCTGGTGCTGCGCGCCCACCGGGTGCCGGGCATGGACGACGACGACGTCCCGAGCCCGTCGCAGGTGGTGCGCATGGCGACCGAGGGCGGCGCCAAGACCACGGCCTTCGGCGACACCATCGGCCGGCTCGATCCGGGTCGCTTCTTCGACGCGGTGGTGATCGATTGGGGCAAGGCGACCTATCCCTACCAGGATGCCGACATCCCGATGCTCGACGCCCTCGTCCAGCGCGCCAAGGCCCAGGCGGTCGACGCGGTCTACATCGACGGCGATCTCGTCTACGCCGACGGCCGCTTCACCAGGGTCGACCGCGAGGGCGTCCTCGCCGAGATCGCCGACATCTTGGCCAAGCCGCGCACGCCGGAAGAGGTCGCCCGCCGCGACCTCGGCCGTGCCGTCTTCCCGCACGTCAAGGCCTTCTACGACGGCTACCTCTCCGAAGGGGCGACGCCGTTCTACGGCCAGTCGTCGCGCATCTGAGACCGGAAACCCGAGACCGGAGGTCCGCCATGCCGCCACCCGCCCCGACCACGCTGATCCGCCACGGCGACGTCTTCCGACTGGATGCGACCGGCGTCACGGCGCGGCGGGCGGACGTGCGCATCGCCGGCACCCGGATCGTCGAAGTCGCGCCGGACCTCGATCCGGCCGAGGGCGAGACCGTGATCGACGCGACCGGGCGGCTGGTGCTGCCCGGTCTGATCAACGGGCACTTCCATTCGCCCGTGAACCACATGAAGGGCTCGCTCGACAGCCTGCCGCTCGAGATCTTCATGCTGTGGGAATCTCCGCATCATCTCGCGGACGCCGTGCCGAGCCCACGCGAGGCCTATGTCCGCACCCTGCTCGCCGCGGTGGAGATGCTGCGCCTCGGCGTCACCGCGGTGCAGGACGACGCCTTCTTCGTGCCGCATCCGACGCCGGAGGTGGTCGATGCGGTGATGCGGGCCTACACCGACGTCGGCATCCGCGCCCGCGTCGCGCTCGACCAGCCCAACGTGCCGGAGCTGATCAAGCTGCCGCATCTCGCCGAGATCCTGCCGGCGGCGATGCGGGCGGAGCTGGCAGAGGCGCCCGCCTTCGACGAGGCGGCGCTCCTCGACGCCTACGCCCGCCACATCGCCCGCTGGCACGACACGGCCGAGGGACGCATCCGCGCCGCCGTCTCCTGCTCGGCGCCGCAGCGGGTGACGCCCTCCTATTTCGCCGCCCTCGACGCGCTGTCGAAGCGCCACGACCTGCCGTTCTATGCCCACATGCTGGAGACCAAGGTCCAGCGCGTCCTCGGCCGCACCCGCTTCCAGGGCCGTTCGCTGGTCCGCTACACCGCCGAACTCGGCCTGCTCTCCGAGCGGATGAACCTGATCCACGGCATCTGGATCGACGACGCCGACATGGATCTCATCGCCGCGGCCGGCACCGTCGTCGCCCACAATCCGGTGTCGAACCTGCGCCTCGGCTCCGGCATCATGCCGTTCCGGCGCTTACGCGAGCATGGCGTGCCCATCTGCCTGGGCTCCGACGAGGCGATCGCCGACGATACCGTCGACATGTGGGGCGTCGCCAAGGCCGCCGGCCTCGTTCACAACCTCACCGACGTCGATTGGGAGCGCTGGCCCAAGGCCCACGAGGTGCTCGACTGCCTGTTCCACGGCGGCGCGAAGGCGATGCGCGAGGCCGATCGCCTCGGCGCGATCGAGCCGGGTCGCGAAGCCGATCTCGTCCTCCTCGATCTCGACAGCCTGCCCTTCACGCCACTGAACGACCTCGCCCGCCAGCTCGTCTATTGCGGCGCCGGCGGCGCGGCGCGCCTCACCATGGTCGCCGGCCGCGTCGTCTTCGACGGCGACCGCGTCCTCGCCGTCGACGAGAAGGCGCTGCGGGCCGAAGCGCGCGAACTCTTCGCCGCACGCGCCGACGTCACCGCCGCGACCGCGGCCGAGGCGCGGCGCTGGCTGCCGTGGTATCGCGAGATGACGCTCCGGTCCCACGCGGAGGACGTCGGCCTCACCCGACGGCTGGAGACCTGAGCCGCGCCGGTTCAGCCGAGCTCGAAGCTGGTGATGCCCCAGATCTCGCCGAGCGGCAGGTCCGGGGCGGGACCGCGATACATCCGCGCCGTCTCGAACACCGGGGCGAGGCCGTGGGCCTCGGCCAGCGCGCAAGCCGCGGTATTGGGTTCGGGCGGATCGAGGAACAGCATGGTGTCGCCGACTGAGCCGGCCAGCACCGCGAACAGCACCTCGGCGATGCGCGGCTCCTCGGCGAAGAGCGGTCCGATCTTGTGCCCCTCGCGGCAGGGGCGGATCGCCCCCCAGCCACGGATGCGGCCACCCTCCACGAAGAGCCGCACGATACGCCCGCCACGACCGTCGCACCACGCGGCGAGGAACCCGTCGCGGCGCGCCCCGAAGCGCGGGGCGTCCCAAGCGGCGAGCGCCGCGAGATCGCTCGGCCCATAGGGCCGGACCGAGGGACGATCGACCACCGGCAGATTCACCCGACCGCCGAAGCGGACGTTGCGATGGACGAGGGCGAAGCCGGAGCGGCGGTAGTTGTCCTGCTGGGCGACCACCCCGTCGAGCCCGACGGTGCGCGCCCCGGCATGGGCGAGGCCGGCCTGCCACACCGACCAACCGAGCCCGCGGCCGCGATGCTCGGGCGCGCAGATGTAGAAGCCGAGGAAGGCGTAGCCGTCGCCGTAGGTCACCACCGAGACGCCGGAGACCGGCGCGCCGTCGAGGCGCGCGACGAGGAACCCCGCCGGATCGGCCGCGCGGAACGGCGCGGCATCGGCACGCCCCGGGTTCCAGCCCTCGCGGGCGGCCCATTCGACCAACAGATCCACCTCCTCGGGGGTGGCGACGGCGATATCGACGGCGGTCATCGGGTGCCTCCTCGGTCGGGACGGTCGAACGGCGGGGATCCGGACGCTCCGAGCCTAGACGCACGGTATGCCGAACGCCTGCCCGGATTTGTGACAGGCACGCCGTTTGCGGAGGCAGCGGCGGACGACGAACCGGCCGCGCTCTTCCGCGCCGAGGAGGCCCGAGGTCTCGGTCTCGAAAACGCGACTCGCCTCGGCGCGACTGTTTCGGCGGCGCTCGCGTCCGGTCCCATCCCCTTCGAGGCACCGGGCATCGAGTCGGAACTCTCTGCGTGCCGAACCTGCCTCACCAGCCGAAGATCCGACCCCGGGGAAGGAGCGGCCGCGGGTCGACCCCGGTCGCCTCGAGCGCGCCGAGGAGCGACACGGCGACCGAATCGAGCACCGGCACGCCGTGGCGCGCCTCCCAGTCGGCGACACGGTCGGCACCGGCGAGATTGGTACACAGCACCACCACCGCCTCGACCCCGGCGGCGGCGACCTCCGCGATCTGGGTGTCGAGCGTGGCGCCGGTCACCGTGCCGAAGGTGAAGTTGTCGCGGATGCCGAGGCCGCTCTCGGCGACGATCGACACGCCCTCACGAGCGAAGTTGGCGACGATCCGTTCGCGGACGTCGGCGGTGTAGGGGGTGACGAGGGCGATACGGGTGAGCCCGGCGCGGCGCAGGAGATCGAACAGCGTCAGCACGCAGGTGGTGGCTCGGATGCCGGTCGCCGCCTCGATCGCCGCGACCAGAGCCCGGTCGCCGTCGAGCCCCATCCAGCCGGCGGCGGTGCCGTTCCAGGTGATGCAGTCGACCTTGGCGTGGCCGAGGAGCTCGGCGGCGGCGAGCATCGGCGAGCCGTCGAACTGGCCGAGCGCCCGGGCGTCGAGCGCGATCTCGGTGACGCGGAAGCGGGCGAAGTGCAGCGACACCTCGGGGAGCGCAGCGACGAGACGTTGGCTCTGCGGTTCGAGCACGGTGTTGGACGAAGGCGTCAGCATGCCGATGCGCGTCATGGGATCTCCGGAGAAGCGGTCCGAGGGGCGGCGAAACCTCGCAAGAGCCATGCCGGCGTCATGGGAAACGAGCCGTCGCAGATGGAACCGATGAGCGGATGGGCGATCGTCGACTTCGACCCGGAAGAGAGCTTCGCCCGGAGTGAGGATCTACCAATCGCCGACCACGACGAGACGCGTCGTCTCCGCCTCGCTGGTGTCGGGACCGCCGACCGGAATCGCATCCCCCGCTTCCTATCGAGGTCGGTCGAAGTCGACGTCGAACGGCGCGACGTCGACGACCTCGCAATCCAACGCCGAGCCGTCCTTGTGGACGTGGAGGACGAGCCGAGCGCCGGCGGCGAGCGAGGTCATCGGCGTGTGCCACAGGCCGAGCCGGTACTGGACGCCGACGTCCCCCGGCACCACGAAGGCGGCGATCCGATCGAGATCCGGGCCGCCGTCCGCCGCGTCGGGGGCGACGACCACCAGATAGGGCGTTCGGTCGAGCGGCACGAAGGCCTGGGTAGAGAGCGGATGGCGCTCCATCAGGCCGACCGTGTGGGTCTCCGCCGCCGTCGGCCCGGGAGCCGTCACCACCTCGAAGACGGCCCGCGCCGTGGCGCTGCGTCCCTCGGGCCGGATCGCCGCCGGGGCGGTGGCGAGGAGGTCGCCGAAGGGGCGGAAGGCCTCGGCGGTGATCGGCCGGGCCGTGATCCGGCGCACCTCAGCGGCGTCCATCGCCCCCTCCCTCGCGTTCGAGCCAGGCGCGGGCGATCTCCTCGCGGGTGGCGAACCACACGTCGGGGAACTGCCGAGCGTGATCGAAGAAGCGCTTCAGCGACCGGATGCGCCCCGGCCGACCGATCATCCGCGGATGGAGGCCGATCGACATCATCCGCGGCCCCCGCGCCGCCTCGGCGTAGAGCACCTCGAAGCTCTCCTTCATGTAGGCGTAGAAGTCGTCGGCCTGGATCAGCCCCGGCGACAGCCAATAGCGCAGGTCGTTGACGTCGCAGGTATAGGGCACCACCAGCCGGCGCTGGTCGCCGACCATGCGGAAATAGGGGACGTCGTCGTTGTAGGCGTCGCTGTCGTAGAGGAAGCCGCCCTCCTCGGCGAGGAGCCGGCGGGTGCGGGTGCTCGGTCCATAGCGGCAGTACCAGCCGACCGGCCGCTTGCCGCAGGTCTTCTCGAAGGAGGCGATCGCCAGCCGGATGTGCTCGCGCTCCTCCTCCTCCGTGAGGCGGAAGACCTCCTCCCAGCGCCAACCGTGGCTGCAGATCTCGTGACCGGCGGCGACGGCCGCGCGGGCCACCGCCGGGTTCTGCTCGAAGGCGACGGCGCAGGCATGGAAGGTGGCGCGGATGTCGGCATCCGCCAAAGCCTCGAGCACTCGCCACACCCCGACGCGTGAGCCGTACTCGTACATCGGTGTCTCTCCCTGGTTCGGGCGCCGGGGCGCCGCGCGGTGATGCGGTCGTCGTGGACGGTCGGTGGCGGTCAGTCGGTCTCCCGCGGCAGCCAAGTGTGGCACGGATCCCAGTTCAGCCGGACCGGGCGGCCGGGGACGAGATCGAGCGCCTCGATCTCGTGCTGTTGCTTCTGGATGCGGAACTCACGCCCGCCGCCGGTCTCGACGAAGATCGCCTGGGTCGAGCCGACGAATTCGAGCCCGAGCACCGTGCCGGCGAGCGAGGCCGCCGTGGCCGGCGCCGCGACGTCGGTGGTGAACGACACCCGATCGGCGGCGACGACGAAGATCGCCGGGGCTTCTTCAGCGAGCGCCGCCGCCGGGGGGCACTTCGAAGGCGCCGAGATCGGTCTCGATCGTCACCGAGCCGCCCGCCCCGCCCCGCCCCGCCCCGCCCCGCCGCAACCCGACGGGTCCATGATGGCGACGAACTCGCCGGACTCGATGTCGAGATCGATGCCGCGCACCGCGTGATGGCCGATAGCGCTTGTCCACGCCCCGGAGCGAGACGAAGGGAAGGGTCATGGGCGATCTCCGTCGTCGTCGTCCTGCGGACGGCCGGGTCTGAGGCTGGTGAAGCGCCGCGCCGGGAAGACGAGGACGACGCTGATCGTCAGCACCACCGTACCGATGGCGTGGATCTCGGGGTTCACCTGCCCCTGCCCTGGTTGAGGATGCGCACCGGCAAAGCCTCGTGCACGCCTCCCCTCGCTCACGTCAGAGGCTCTCGAACTCGGACCAGACGTCGTTCCAGTCCTCGATCTCCTGCTTCTTCGGCAGTTCACGGAAGGCGATGCGGCCCTTCTTGTACTCGTCCTTGACGTTGGGCTCGTCGAGCTGCAGGCGCAGGATCTCGGCTTCCTTCGGCATGGTGTCGTTGAGCGGCTTCCAGCCGGCGATCGACGGGATCGACTTCTTGTTGTCGACCTTGGTCGCCCGACGCACTTGGCCGTCCGGCGAGGTGGTATACCGGATGAACTTGCGGGCGAGATCGCGCTTCTTGGTGCCCGTGACGATCGACAGGGACTCCGTCCACGGCAGTCCGTCCTCTGCGGGAATGATGGTGTCGACCGGCACGCCCGACAACGCGCACGGCTACGTGCGGGACGTCGACTGTTTCATGGTGGCGACGGGGATCGACCGGCCCGGGGACTTCTACGAGATCGACCCGGATCGGCTCACCCGTCTGCTCGCCATCACTCGCGCCTCGGAGATCCCCACATGACCGCCATCGACAAGGGCCCCCGCAACGATCGCTGGTACCTCGCGCTGATGGCGCCCAACACCAAGGGTCCCAAGTTCGCCCGGCTCGATCCGACCTCGATCTACATCGATCAGGACGCCTTCCGCGATCTGATCGACGATCTGATCGCCGATCTCGCCGGCTGCGCCTTCGACGTGGTCGGCGGCCTCGACGCGATGGGCTTCGTCATCGGCTCGGCCATCGCGGCGCGCACCGGGCGCGGCTTTCTGCCGATCCGCAAGGCCGGCAAACTCTGCGTCGACACCGACCGCGTCGAGTTCTCCGACTATTCCGGCCGGACCCAGGGGATGGAGATCCGCAGCCCGGCCTTCGCTCCGGGCACCCGCGTGCTGCTCGCCGATCAATGGGTCGAGACCGGCGGCACGATCGACGGCGCCATCCGTCTCGTCGAGCGGCAGGGCGGCATCGTCACCGGCCTGACGGCGATCGCCATCGAGGAGAACGAGGTGACCGCCGGCTATCGCGACCGCTGGGTCTGCGCCTCCGCCGTGGTTCCCGGCAGCCGGTGGCAGACCGAATGCAACGCCCAGCGGCTCTCGAGCTTCGCCACCTACGCCCCGGAACGGGTGTTCCCGCGCATCGGCGCCGCTTGATCGGCCGGCTCGGGAGGGAGTCGCCGCTCGGCCGACCCTCGGACCCGCATCGTCCGGCGACGTGACCGGATTCCGACTTCATGTTTCACGGCCGCCACGCCGGTTCACCGGATGGCGGAACGATACCGACGCCGTCGCACTCGGTCGAAAGGAGCCGCCGATGAACATCCCCGCCGAGGCCATGCCGAATGAACTGATGCATCTGCAGAAGATGCACAACGGACAGAAGGTCGTCGACACCTTCTCGGCCGTGGAGATGCAGCGGCGCCAGGATGGCCTGAGGCGAATTCTCGAGGACATGAAGCTCGACGCGGCGCTGCTGACCTCCTGTCACAGCATCAACTACTATTCCGTTTTCCTCTATTGCTGCTTCGGCCGGCGCTATGCCTTCGTCGTCACCGACGAGCGGGCGGTCTCGGTCTCCGCCGGCATCGATGCCGGTCAGCCCTGGCGCCGCACCTTCGGCGACGACATCACCTACACCGACTGGCGTCGCGACGATTACGTCTTCGCCCTCCAGCAGGAACTCGCCGGCTGCCGGCGGATCGGCATCGAATTCGACCACGTCAGCCTCGATTTCCGCCGCCTGCTCGACGAGGCCTTCCCGGGCGTCGAATTCGTCGACATCGCCCAGGCGACGATGTGGATGCGCACCGTCAAGTCGGCCGAGGAGATCGCGCTGATCAAGGAGGGTGCCCGCACCGCCGATCTCGGCGGCGAGGCGATCCGCGCCGCCATCGCCGAGGGCGTGCCGGAATACGAGATCGCGCTGGCCGGCACCCAGGCGATGGTCCGCCACATCGGCGAGACCTTCCCCGACGTCGAACCGATGGACACCTGGGTGTGGTTCCCGTCCGGCTTCAACACCGACGGCGCCCACGATCCGGTGACGACCCGTCGGCTCCAGAAGGGCGACATCCTGTCGCTCGACTGCTTCCCGATGATCGCCGGCCATTTACACCGCGCTGGAGCGCACGCTCTTCCTCGATCTCGCCGGCCAGCGCCAGTGCCACCGCGCGCTCGACGCAGCGATAGCCGGCCTCGCCGCCGGGGCTTCGCACACGACTTCCGGGCCGGTCCCGGCAGGGGGCGCCCATGGTGATGCCGATCCGGTTCATGCTTCGCCTCTTCGTTTCGTCGGACGGTCGCCGGCCGCCCGCGCGTTGATCGAGCCCGGCAACGTCGTCATGCTCGACGACGGCACCACCACGCTGCTGCTGTGCGACGAACTCGACACCATCGAGCACGTCACCGTCATCTCCAATTCCCTCGCCGTCTGCGAGAAGCTGCGGGCCAAGCCCAACGTCCAGCTCGTGCTCACCGGCGGCAACTGCACCGACACGCTGCAGGGCTTCTACGGTCTGATCTGCGAACAGACCCTGAGCCGTCTGCGGGCCGACTGGGCCTTCCTCTCCGCCCCGGCGGCGGTCGGCTCGGCGTTTTATCACCAGGACCAGGAAGTGGTGCGGATGAAGCGCGCCCTGATGGCCTCGGCCGAGCGCTCGGTGCTGCTCCTCACCGCCTCGAAGTTCCAGGCTCGAGCCCTCAACCATTTCGCCGACTTGACCGAATTCGACCGCATCTTCATCGATCGCATAATGGACCGGCGCGATGCCGAGGGCCTGGGCGATCGGGAACGACAGCGGTGCGAAGACGACGATCGCCGGAATGCCCTCCAGGACGCTGCCGAGCACGACGAAGACGACGATCGACAGCGCCAGGAAGCCGTTGTCTCATACTGGGCGGATGAAATGCCGACTCGTCCGTATTTCATCCGCGTCACGGCCTGACCGGCCGGCGCCCATTCGGGCTTGCCTTCGCACACGGAGTTTCGAACGGGTCGAAACTCGTGAGCCCGGTTTCAGATCTCGATCACCCGCAGATTGTTGGTCGAACCGGACGGTCCGGACGGCTGGCCGGAGACCACGACGACGTGGTCGTGCGGCCGGGCGAAGTCTTCCCGCCGCGCCACTTCGGCCGCCTGGTCGACCATCTCCTCGAAGGTGTGGACGCCCTTCGAGAGGACCGAATGCACCCCCCAGGTCAGGCCCAACCGCCGCGCCACCTCGACATGGGGCGTGATCGCCAGGATCGGCAGCACCGGCCGCTTGCGGGCGATGCGTCCGGCGGTGTTGCCCGACGAGGTGTAGGCGACGATCACCGGCGCCGAGATCGCCTCGGCGAGATCGGCGGCGGCGGCCGCCACCGCGTGCGGCGGCGTGTCCTCGGTCACCGGCTGCGAGGCCTGCACCAGCGAGCGGTAGAGCTTGTGGCCCTCGGTCGAGCGGATGATGCGGTCCATCATCTCCACCGTCTCGACCGGATGGGCGCCGGTCGCCGATTCCGCCGACAGCATCACCGCATCGGCGCCGTCATAGATGGCGGTGGCGACGTCGGAGGCCTCGGCGCGGGTCGGCGTCGGGGCGGCGACCATCGAATCGAGCATCTGGGTGGCGACGATCACCGGCGTGATCGCTCGCCGGGCGGCGAGGATCAGCTCCTTCTGGCGCGCCGGCACCTCTTCGGGCGGAATCTCGACGCCGAGATCGCCGCGCGCCACCATGATGGCGTCGGCCAGCCGGATGATGTCGTCGATGTCGTCGAGCGCCGAAGGCTTCTCGATCTTGGCGACGAGACCGGCGCGCTGACCGATGAGCGCCTTGGCTTCGATCACGTCCTCGGGCTTCTGCACGAAGGAGAGGGCGACCCAGTCGACCCCGAGCTCCAGACCGAAGGCGAGATCGGCCTGATCCTTCGCCGTCAACGGCGACAGATCGAGCACCGTCCCCGGCAGGTTGACGCCCTTGCGGTCGGAGACGACGCCCCCGACGATCGTCTCCGCCACGATGGTGGTCGCGGTGAGCGAGCGGACCCGGACGCGGACCCGGCCGTCGTCGATCAGCAGATCGTGGCCGGGCGCCACCGCGGCGAAGATCTCGGGATGCGGCAGCGGCACGGCGTCGACGCCGCCCTCGGCCGACGTCTTGGTGAAGCGGACGACGTCGCCCTTCTTCAGCGTGAAACTGCCGCCGGCGATCTTGCCGATGCGGATCTTCGGTCCCTGGAGGTCCTGGAGGATGCCGATCGGCGACCCGACCTCCGCCTCGAGGGCCCGGATCGCGGCGTGGACCTTCGCATGGTCGGCATGGGTGCCGTGGCTGAAGTTGAGGCGGAAGGTGTCGACGCCGGCCAGATGCAGCTTCCGCAGCATCTCGGGCGAGGCACTGGCCGGCCCGACGGTGGCGACGATCTTGGCGCGGCGGAGACGGCGCATGAGAGGGATCTTCTTTCGCTGTGGGTGAGTCGGAAGGACGGGAGGCATTAAGCCCTATATTGGACGAAAGTATGAATTCCGGCGCCCCTCAGGTCACGGGCGCCGGATTGAACAGGGCGAGCGAGTTGGCGAGACCCCGGCGATCGGACCACGGCTTCTTCTCGCCGCTGGCCACCGCCAGGATTTCGGTGAAGATTTCCCAGCCGACCGCCTCGACGGTCACCTCGCCGGTGGCGATGCGGCCGGCGTCGATGTCCATCAGGTCGTGCCACCGGCGCGCCAGATCTGTGCGGGTGGCGACCTTGATGACCGGCGCGGCGGCGAGGCCGTAGGGCGTGCCGCGTCCGGTGGTGAAGACCTGCACGGTCATGCCGGAGGCGAGTTGCAGCGTGCCGCAGACGAAGTCGGAGGCCGGGGTCGCGGCATAGATCAGCCCCTTGGTCACCGCCTTCTCGCCGGGCGCGAGCACCGCCGAGATCGGGCTGGTCCCCGACTCGATGATCGAGCCGAGCGCCTTCTCGACCACGTTGGCGAGGCCGCCCTTCTTGTTGCCGGGCGAAGGATTGGCGGCGCGATCGGTCTCGCCGGCGGCGAGATGGCGATCGTACCACGCCATTTCGCGGATCAGCGCCCGACCCACCTCCTCGTTCACCGCGCGCGGGGTGAGGAGATGGACGGCGTCGCGCACCTCGGTCACCTCCGAGAACATCACGGTGCCGCCGGCGCGCACGATCAGGTCCGCGGCGAAGCCGACCGCCGGATTGGCGGTGACGCCGGAGAAGGCGGCGGGCGTTCAACTTCGCCAGCCGTTCCTCGGCCATCTCGAGGATGCCCTCGACCATCGCCTGGAAGCCGGTGAAACGCTCGTCCTGGAGCGACAACACGCTTTTCGCCGCCTCGTCCTTGCCGAGGCCCGGCATCAGCCGCTCCGGCTGGAGCTTCTAGCAGCCGGCCCGATCACCAGGATCTCGCCACCGAAGTTCGGGTTGAGGGCGAGGTTCTGAAGGGTGCGGATCGGCACGATCGCCGCCGGCGCGTCGATGGCGACGCCGCAGCCGTAGACGTGTTCGAGGCCGACGACGTCGTCGACGTTGGGGTATTTCGGCAGCAGCCTCTCCTTGATGATCTTCACCACGTGATCGACGACGCCGGCGACGCACTGCACGGAGGTGGAGATGGCGAGGATGTTGCGCGTGCCGACCGACCCGTCGGCGTTGCGATGGCCCTGGAAGGTGAAGCCCTCGAGCGGCGCGGCCGGCGGCGCCTTGCGGGTGGCGAGCGGCAGGGTGTCGAGAGCCGGGGCCTCGGGCAGTTCCACCGCGAACTCGTCGACCCAGGCGCCCTTCGGCAGGTCACGGACGGCGTGGCCGAGGATTTCGCCGTAGCGAACCACTTGGTCGCCGGCCTTCATGTCGACCAGCGCCACCTTGTGGCCCTGCGGCACGTCGTCGACGAGGGTGAGCCCGTCGTCGAAGACGGTGCCCTTCGGCAGGCCGCCGGAATTGACGACGATGGCGACGGTGTCGGACGGGTCGAGTTGGATGCGCAGCGGACGGTCGGGGACGGCGTTGGTCATGTGTGACCTCCTCGGTCCGGCCGCGCCGAACCGCATGTGGTTCTTCAGATCATTTCGAGCGGTGTCGCCCGGTGGGGCGGGGGAAAGGCGCGGTCGAGCGCGGCCCGGATCTCGGGCGTGAGCCGCACGTCGAGGGCGCCGACGTTCTCGTCGAGCCGGCGGCGGCTCGAGGTCTTGGGGATGGCGACGACGGCGCCGTGATCCATCACCCAGGCGAGCGCCTGTTGCGCCGCCGTCCGGCCGTGCCCGTCGGCGACCGCCTTGAGCTCGCCGTCGTAGAGCAGCCGCGCCTGTTCGAGCGGCGAATAGGCCATGATCGGCAGGTTGCCGGCGCGCGCCCATGGCAGGAGATCCCACTCGATGCCGCGGCGGGAGAGATTGTAGGGCACCTGGTCGGTGGCGCAGCGCTCGCCGCCCTTGGTGGTCATCAGCTCCGCCATGTCGTCGGCGTCGAAGTTCGACACGCCCCAGCGCAGGATCTTGCCGGCGGCGCGGAGCTTCTCTAAGGCCGCGACGGTCTCAGCGAGCGGAATGCTGCCCCGCCAGTGCAGGAGATAGAGGTCGATCCGGTCGGTCCCGAGCCGGCGCAGCGACCGCTCGCAGGCGGCGATCGTGTCCGTGCGGGAGGCATTGTGCGGATAGACCTTGGAGACCAAAAAAGTCTCGTCGCGCCGCCCGGCGATCGCCTCGCCGACCAGTTCCTCGGAGGCGTCGTCACCGTACATTTCGGCGGTGTCGATGAGCGTGAGGCCGAGATCGAGACCATGCCTGAGCGTGGCGATCTCCTCCGCCCTGAGGCGCGGATCTTCGCCGATCATCCAGGTGCCCTGGCCCAGGGCCGGAACCTCGGCGCCGTCGAGCAGGCGGACGGTTCTCATGACGCCACCTCCGGCCGGCCGATGATCACGGCGCGGAAATCATTGACGTTGGTGAGCGTCGGCCCGGTGATCACCGCGTCGCCCAGTGCCCCGAAGAAGCCGTGGCCGTCGTTGGCGGCGAGCGCCTCCTTCGGCCGGATGCCGTGGCCCCAAGCGCGTTCCAGCGTGTCGGGGGCGAGGATCGCGCCGGCGATCTCCTCGAGCCCGTCGACGCCGTCGGTGTCGCAGGCGATGCCCCAGACGTCGGCGAGCCCGTCGAGGCCGATGCCGAGCGACAGCAGGAACTCGACGTTGCGCCCGCCGCGGCCGGACCCACGCACCGTGACGGTGGTCTCGCCGCCGGAGAGCAGGACGCAGGGGGCCTGGAAGGGCTGGCCGCGGGTCGCCACCTGACGGACGATGCCGGCCATGACGGTGCCGACGTCGCGGGCCTCGCCCTCGATGGCGTCGCCGAGGATGTGGACGGGAAGGCCGGCCGCACGGCCGACCTCGGCCGCCGCCTCGAGCGCCATCTGCGGTGTGGCGATCATGCGGGTGTCGATCCCGGCGAGGCGGGAATCGTCGGGCTTCACCGTCTCGCCGGAGCCGCTTTCGAGCACGGCGCGGACGGCGTCCGGCAGCGTGATGCCGTAGCGGCGGACGATGGCGAGGGCGTCGTCGCAGGTCGTCTCGTCGCCGACCGTCGGACCCGAGGCAATGTCGCGCGGCGCATCGCCCGGCACGTCGGAGAGGAGCAGCGTCACCACCTTCGCCGGATGGGCGGCGGCGGCGAGCCGTCCGCCCTTGATGCCAGAGAGATGACGGCGGACGCAGTTCATCTCGGAGATGGTGGCGCCGGAGGCGAGGAGCGCCCGATTGACCGCCTGCTTGTCGCCGAGCGTGATGCCCTCCGCCGGCAGGGCGAGCAGCGCCGAGCCGCCGCCGGAGACGAGGCACAGCACCGTGTCGTCGGGGCCGGCGGCGCGGGCGAGTTCGAGGATGCGCTCGGCGGCCGCGAGCCCGGCCGCGTCGGGCACTGGATGCGCCGCCTCGACGATCTCGATCTTCGTGCAGGGCACGCCGTAGCCGTAGCGGGTGACGACGAGGCCGGAGAGCTCGCCGGCCCAAGCGGCCTCGACCGCCGCCGCCATCGCGGCGGACGCCTTGCCGGCACCGAGCACGATCAATCGGCCCTTCGGCGCCGCCGGCAGATGCGGCGGCACGCAATGCGTCGGTTGGGCTGCCTCGACCGCCGCATCGAACATGCGGCGGAGGAGGGCGCGGGGATCGAAGGCGGCTGCGGACATCGTCGTCACCTCGGGAAAAGGTCCCAGCGGCCGGGGCGGGTCGCCGGGAGGGGCACCGAACCGATGGGGCGATCAGTTCAGGCGACTTCGTGATTCGCCAGGAGCTCGAGCGCCTTCACCATGGCGGAATGATCCCACACCGAGCCGCCGCGCGCCGCACAGGCGTTGAAGAGTTCCTGGCAGGTGGCGGTGTTGGGCAGGGAGACGCCCATCTGACGGGCGGCGGAGAGCGCCAGGTTGAGGTCCTTCTGATGCAGCGCGATGCGGAATCCCGGATCGAAGGTGCGATCGACCATGCGCTTGCCGTGGATCTCGAGGATCTTCGACGAGGCGAAGCCACCCATCAACGCCTCGCGGACCCGCGCCGGATCGGCACCCGCCTTGGAGGCGAAGAGCAGAGCCTCGGCCACCGCCTCGATGTTCATGGCGACGATCATCTGGTTGGCGACCTTCGCCGTCTGACCGGCGCCGACGCCGCCGACCAGGGTGATGTTCTTGCCCATCGGCTCGAACAGCGGCTTCACCGTCGCGAAGATCTCGTCCTTGCCGTCGACCATGATCGACAGCGTGGCGTTCTTGGCGCCGACCTCGCCGCCGGAGACCGGCGCATCGAGATGGTCGCAGCCGAGCGCTTCGATCTTCGCGGCATACTGCTTGGTCTCGATCGGCGAGATCGACGACATGTCGACGACGATCTTGCCCTTCGACAGGCCCTCGGCCGCACAGTTCTCACCGAACAGGACGGCGCCGACGTGCGGGGTGTCCGCACCATGACGAAGAAGACGTCGCACTGCTCGGCGACCGCCTTCGACGAGGCGCAGGCGACGAGGCCCTTCTCGACGAGTTCGGCCGGCAGCGGCTTTTGATCGTAGGCGAAGACGGTGTGGCCGGCGGCGAGAAGGTGCCCCGCCATCGGTGTGCCCATGATGCCGAGACCGACGAAACCGAGTTTGGACATGGGAAGTGCTCCTCGAAGAACGTTCATGGGCGCCTCGGCGCCCGGGAGGGAACGAGAATGATGAGCCGGCTCAGCGATACTTGTCGCGCAGCGCCTGGGTGGCGCTGCGGAAGGCGCCGAGATCGGATCCGACGGCGACGAAGTCGACGCCGGCCTCCATGTAGCGGCGGGCGTCGGCCTCGACCGGTGCGAGGATGCCGCTGGTCTTGCCGGCCTTCGCCGCCGCTGCGAAGACGTCGGCCATCGCCGCCTGGACCTCGGGATGGCTCGGATTGCCGAGGTGCCCCATGGCGGCGGCGAGATCCGACGGGCCGACGAACAGACCGTCGCCCCCCTCGACCTCGGCGATCGCCGCGGCGTTCTCGACGCCGGCGCGGTTCTCGATCTGGACGACGACGGCGATGTTGTCGTTCACGATCCGCTGGTAGTCGGCGACCGTGCCGTAACGGTTGGAGCGCTGCGCCACCGAGACGCCGCGCACGCCCGCGGGCGGATAGCGCGTCGCCGCGACCTCCGCCTCCGCCTCTTCGACCGACTGGACGAAGGGGATCAGGAAGTTGTGGAAGCCGGCGTCGAGCAGGCGCTTGATCAGCACGGTGTCGTTCCAGGCGGGACGCACCACCGGCGCCGACGGGCTGTCCTTCAGCGCCATGAGCTGCGGGATCAACGACAGCACGTCGTTGGGCGCATGTTCCGCGTCGAGGAGGATCCAGTCGAAACCGGCGAGACCGAGGATCTCGGTGGTGATCGGGCTGCCGAGCGAGCACCAGACGCCGATCAGCGGTGCCCGCGCCTTCAGCGCCGACCGAAAGCGATTGGGGAAGGCGGTGTAGGCGGGGGCCTCGGTCATCGTGGTGTTCCTTCGCAGGGGTTCGGGCGCGCGAGTCGTCCGGATCGACCGGGCCCCGCGCCGTGGAGACGATCTCGCCACCCGGCGCCGCCTCATTAGTCATCATATGACATGGCGGCGAATATACAGACGTCTGTGTCCGAGGCAAGAGGCGAATTCCGCCTTTCATCGCCCTCGGCGCTTCCACATATGGCAACCAAACAATTGGTTTCATTGTGGTTCGACGTGCATTCGAAAGTCCGGCACGGCGTCGGCCGGGCTTGCTCTAGAGACATATGATGTCATATAGAGATATGACGAGACCCGCCCTTCGAGGAGTGCCGACCGTGGCGATCCGGCCGCAGCGCGGATGTCCCCGGACGTGTGGTACGATTTCGAATCGAACGGGCGCTCCCGCGTCGCCGAGCGACGCCGACCCACACAGACGATCGGTCGACAGACGTGACCAAGACCCCCAGACGCCGCTCCCTGGCGGAGACGATCGTGGACGACCTGACCGGGCGCATCCGGGCGGGCGAATTGCCGGCCGGCACTCGTCTGCCGACCGAGCCGGAGATGACGGCGCGATACGGCGTCAGTCGGACCGTGGTGCGCGAGGCGATCTCGCGCCTTCAGGCCGCCGGCCTGGTCGAGACCCGCCACGGCATCGGCACCTTCGTGCTGGAACCGGCCCCGGCGCGTGGGCTCGACGTGGGAACGGTGGTGACGATCCGCGACGTCCTGGCGATGCTCGAGTTGCGCATCAGTCTCGAGACCGAGGCGGCGGCGCTCGCCGCCCAGCGTCGCGACGGCGCCGATCTCGGCGAGATGCGGGCCGCGCTCGACGACTTCGAGGCGGAAGTGAAGGCGGGTCGCAACGGCGCCGAGGCCGACTTCCGCTTCCACACGCGCATCGCGCGGGCGACGCGCAACCGCTATTTCGAGAGTGTCTTCCACGATCTCGGAACGACGACCCTGCCGCGCACCCGCCTCGATCTGTCGCGCCTGACCCCCGACTACGGACCGGATTATCTCCAGCGCACCAATCGCGAGCACGAGGCGATCTTCGAGGCGATCGAGCGCGGCGACGTCGATGCGGCACGGGCGGCGATGCGCATGCACCTGACCAACAGCCGCGAACGGCTGCGGCGCTTCACCGAGGAATTCGGCGACGGCGTCGGCGGCGCGGCCTGATCAGGTGGTCTCGCGATCGACGATGCGGAAGCCGACGTCCACCACCTTCGGCGAGAAGGTCCGCCCGGCGAGGCGCGCCAACAGCGCGTCGGCGGCGAGATCGGCGACCCTCTGCCGATCGACCAACACCGACGACAGCCGCGGCGAAGTGTTGCCGGCATAGTCGAAGTCGCCGAAACCGATGACCGCGATGTCCTCGGGAACCTTCATGCCGCGTGCCAGCGTCTCGGTGACGACGCCGAGGGCGAGGGCGTCCGAGGAGCAGAAGACGGCGCCGCGGAAGCCCTGGTCGATCAGCCGGCCGATCTCTTGACGGCCCATCGGGACGTTGGTCGGCGCCGGGGTGACGATGTCGATGCTCGACGCTCCGAGCCGTTCCACGGTCCGGGCGAAACCGTCGCGCCGCATCAGGGCGCGCTCGTCGCCGGCGCTGATCGTCGCGAAACGGTCGTAGCCCTTGGTGAGGAGGAAGTGGGCGACCGCCTCGCCGACCACCGTGTGGGAGAAGCCCACCGCCATGTCGATCGGCCGGCGCGACAGGTCCCAGGTCTCGACGATCGGGATGTTGGCCGCCTTCAATTGGCGCCGGGTCGCGGCCGAATGGAAGGTGCCGGTCAGATAGAGCGCATCGGGCACCCGGCTGAGCATCGCCCGGATCAACTCCTCCTCGCGCACCGTCTCGGGATAGCCGGACAGGCCGAGCAGCACCTGATAGCCCTCGGCGGCGAGCCGATCGGCGACGATCTGGACGGTGGAGGCGAACATCATGTGGGCGAGCGTCGGCACGATCGCCGCGACGAGCCGCGTCTTCGAAGACGCCAACGCACCCGCCAGCAGATTGGGCACGTAGCCCAGCTCGTCGATCGCGGCGCGGACGATCTTCTGCACCTCCGGCGAGACGGTTGCCGGCTGATTGATCACCCGGCTGACGGTCATCGGCGAGACGCCGGCCCGCCGCGCCACCTCGTTCAGCGTCACGCGGCCGCTCGACGCTCGGGCGCTGCGCTTCGGCTTGAGAGGGATCGGCAGTCCGGACGGCTCTTCCGTCGTCGGCGTCGCAGCGGTCGTGTGCTTCGGGGGGTCGGGGCGATTCAAAGGTCGTGTCTCGCGAAGGAGAAAGGCGTCGAGAGGGACCGCCGGTGTGGTCGTCTGCGACGGCGCGAGCGATCTTAGACGCAACCGATGCATCACGAAACACCGAGGAGATCGTCTCGTGACGGTTGCGGAGGGCGCGGCCCGCGGCGCGCGCCCTCCGCGGGAGCGTCAGGCCGCGTGCAGGAGCCCTTGCGTATACCCGAGGCAGAACGAGAAGAAGCGCTCCCGCCCCGGATCGACGTCGGAGAGCGGCGTGTGATCGGGGCAGAGAACGCCGGTGTAGCCGACTTCGCGATAGGCGCGGATCGCCGCGGCGACGTGGGTGAACATGGCGAGCGACACGTCGAAGTGGTTGTTCGAATGCGAGCCCCAGGTGAGCCCCCATTCGTTGCACATCTGGGCGACCCGGACCGACCGGCCACGGTCCAGAAATGCGGATCGGCGAGCGGGATCGACACCGACTGGAGCATCACCGAATGCCCCATCTGGCGCCAATCGGTGGCGATCATGTTGGTCGCGGTCGGCAGCCCGGTCGCCCGGCGGAACTCGGCCATCACTTCACGACCGGAGAAGCCGCCCTCGGCGCCGCAGGGGTCCTCGGCATAGGCGAGAATGCCGTGCTTGTCGCGGCAGAGGCGGATCGCCTCCTCGAGCGACCAGGCGCCGTTCGGGTCGAGGGTGATGCGCGCCTTGGGGAAGCGCTCGTGGAGCGCGACGATCGCCTCCATCTCCTCCTCGCCGGAGAGCACGCCGCCCTTCAGCTTGAAGTCCTCGAAGCCGTAGAGATCGTGGGTCGCCTCGGCGAGACGGACGATCGCCTCCGGGGTCATCGCCTCCTCGTGGCGCAGGCGGAACCAGTCGTTCGCCGCCTCGGGTTCGCTGCGATGGGGCAGGTCGGTCTTGCGGCGGTCACCGACGGAGAAGAGGTGGCCGAGCACCGGCGCATGGTCGCGCTGCTGGCCCTCGCCGAGCCGCGCCGCGACCGGCACCGACAAGAATTGCCCGAGGAGGTCGAGCAGGGCGGCCTCGACCGCGGTCACCGCGTGGATGGCGATGCGCAGGTCGAAGGTCTGCAGCCCGCGGCCGCCCGAGCGCGGTCGGCGAAGGCATGGCGCATGGCGTTGAGCGTCGCGTTCCATGCCGCGATCGGGGTTCCCTCGACCAACGGGCGGGCGTCCTCGAGCGTCCGGCGGATCTTCTCGCCGCCCGGCACCTCGCCGACGCCGGTGTTGCCGGCGCTGTCGGTGAGGATCACCAAGTTGCGGGTGAGGAACGGCGCATGAGCCCCGGAGAGGTTCAACAGCATGTCCTCGTGACCGGCGACGGGAACGATGCACATCTCGCGGACGACGGGCAGGCTGCCGGTGATCTGGGAGCGAGGGGTGATCTGGTCCATCTTCGTCTCCTTCGGCGGGGACGGGTTCGAGCCGTCCTCGTCTCGGTTCATCGGGTCGACGGTGGCGAGAGCGCGGATGTCCGCAGATCCCCGGCGCGCTGTTCGTATGTCTTTCCCGGCTCGGGCGTTTGGCCTCGAAATCGATATGTTGTCGCTATCAATGATGCGGATGGCCCCAATCCGCCCGGTTTTCCAGTGCCGTTCGACCGCATCGGTGTAATACCTGTCGGAGGGGATCTCGGCGCAACGATCTCCGAAGCGAAGCCACCCACGATGACGAGTCGGAGCTTCGTCGTTTCCGGTCTCACCCGGTCGATCCGGGGGCGGGTTCGCGCACCGGCGTGGACGCCGTGACCCCGCCCGCTGCGGTCCATCGAAAGACGCCCCATCCGCAGTGTGGCGGCGGTCTACTCGAAGTCCCGATGGCGCAGGACCACGGCGTCTTCGGCGGTCATCGCGCCCCCTTCGGCGCCGTGCGGCGATAGAGGAACCAGTAGACCACCCCGACCAGGACGGCGCCTCCGACCCAGTTGCCGAGCGTCACCGCGACGAGGTTGACGACGAACCCGGAAGGCGAGATCTCGTGGCGGACGTGTCCGAACCGGGCGACCTCGACCCAGAAGTCGATCGAAGCGGCACGCTCGATCATCAGTCCGAGCGGCATGAAGTACATGTCGGCGACGCAGTGCTCGAAGCCGGCGGCGACGAAGGCGGTGACCGGGAAGACGACCGCCAGGATCTTGTCGCCGACCGAACGGCCGCCGAGCGCCAGCCAGACGGCGAGACAGACCAGCACGTTGCACAAGATGCCGAGGAAGAAGGCGCGCGCCACCGGCAGGTTCGACTTGGCCCCCGCGATGTAGAGTGCCACGTCGCCGACCGCGCCGTGACCGAACTCGTGTTGCCCGGACAGGAAGACCAACGCCGCCGTGCCGACGGCACCGACGAGATTGCCGACCCATACCACCGACCACACCCGCAACATCTCGCCGAGCCGCAGCCGTCCGCTCGCCCAGGCCATCACCATCAGGCAGTCGGAGGTGAAGAGCTGGGCGCCGGCGACGACCACCAGCACCAGCCCGAGCGAGAAGGTGAGGCCGGCGAGGAGCCGGGAGACGCCGTAGGGGACGTGTCCCTCGGCACCGGCCAGCACCACCGTGGAGAACAGGCCGCCGAGGGCGACGAAGGCACCGCCGAGGACGGCGAGGCCGAACAGCGTGGCGAGGTCGAGCCGCGCCTTCTTGACGCCGACCTCCTCGGCCGCCCGCGCGATCGCCTCCGGCGGCAGGGCGGCGGCGGATGCGGCGATCGGCTCGAGGGAATCGACGGGCATGGGGGGCTCCTCACTCGGCCGCGGTGTCGAGGTCGCCGCGCCCCGTGGCGCTGTCGCCGGCCGCGGCCTGGATCGCGGTGAGCGCGATCGTGTAGACGATGTCCTCGACCAGAGCGCCGCGCGACAGGTCGTTGACCGGCTTCCGCAGGCCCTGGAGCATCGGCCCGACCGAAACGACGTTCGCCGACCGTTGCACCGCCTTGTAGGTGGTGTTGCCGGTGTTGAGGTCGGGGAAGATGAACACGTTGGCATGGCCGGCGACCGGGCTGTCGGGCGCCTTCTGCCGGCCGACGCTCTCCACCGAGGCGGCGTCGTACTGGATCGGCCCGTCGATCGCGAGGTCGGGGTGGCGCTCCTTCACGATCCGGGTCGCCTCGCGCACCTTCTCCACGTCCGAGCCGGTGCCGGAAGCCCCGGTCGAATAGGAGATCATCGCGACGCGCGGTTCGATACCGAAGGCACGGGCGCTCTCGGCCGACTGGATGGCGATCTCGGCGAGTTCTTCCGCCGTCGGATCGGGATTGATGGCGCAGTCGCCGTAGACCAGCACCTGATCCGGCATCAGCATGAAGAACACGCTCGACACGATCGACGACCCGGGGGCCGTCTTGATCAGCTGCAGCGCCGGACGGACGGTGTTGGCGGTGGTGTGGACCGCACCCGAGACCAAGCCGTCGACGTCGCCCTCGGCCAGCATCATGGTGCCGAGCACCACGGTGTCCTCGAGCCCCTTCTCGGCCTGCACCGCGGTCAACCCCTTGGACTTGCGCCGCTCGACCATCGAGGCGACGTAGGCCGGCCGCGTCGTCTCGGGATCGAGGATCTCGACGCCGTCGGGCAAGTCGATGCCGTGGGAGGCGGCGACGGAGCGGACGACCTCCGGCTTGCCGAGCAGCACGCAGCGCGCGATGCCCTTTTCGGCGCAGATCGCGGCCGCCTTCAGGGTCCGCGGCTCGTCGCCCTCCGGCAGGACGATGCGGCGGTCGGCCTCGCGGGCCGCTTCCACCAACCGATGGCGGAACACCGGCGGCGGCATCAGCGGCTCGAGCGGCACGTGGAGGCGCGAGACCAGCGGCGGGACGTCGATCTTCTCGGCGACGAAGGTGACGACCCGTTCCATCCGCTCCGCATCGTCGCGACCGACGTGGCGGGAGAGGCCGGCGAGGCGGGTCGCCGTGGTGAAGGTGTCGTCGTCGGTACCGAGCACCGGCAGCCGGTCGAGCGGCGCCGAGCGCAGCAGCGCGCCGATCTCCGGGGCGGGTCGACCGCCGCAGGTGAAGACGAAACCGGCGAGCGGCATGCCGCGCTGGGCGACGAGGGCGGTGGCGAGGATGGCGTCGGAGCGATCCGCCGGCGTCACCACCAGCGTACCCGGGCGCAGATGGCCGATCAGCTTCTCCGGGCTGCGAGCGGCGACCAGTTGGTTCTCGACGCGGGCGGTCTCGATGTCGCCGCGATGCAGGATCTCGAAGTCGAGCGCTTCGGCGACGTCGAGCACGCGCGGCGCGGAGAGCCGCGGGTCCGACGGCACCGCGGCGATCACCGGGACCTCCACCTCACCGACCTGCAGGTTGCGCCGCGCCGACAGAGCGACCGCCGTGGGCTGCGAGCAGTGATTGATCAGTACGCCGGCGACCGGGCGGCGACCGTCGTCGCCGTATTGTTCGATCGCCGTCGCGGTCTTCTCGGTCAGCGCCTCGAGGTCGTGGGTTCCGCCGGCCAGGACCGGAATGAGATCGGCGCCGAGGGAGCGGACCATCTCGATGTTGAGGCGCGTGACGATCTGCAGATCGGCGTCGGGGATGAGACCCTCGACCACGACCACGTCGTGGTGCTCGCGCACCTCGGCGGTGAGGGCGATCACCTCTTCCATCAGAGCGGCGAGCTGGCCGGAGCGGACCATTTCGGCGGCGTGATCGAAGGGGATCGGGTCCGGCGTCTCCGTGCCGCACAGGGTGCGGGCGAAATGCCCCGCGAGATCCGCATCGCCGACGATCGCCTCGGGTTGGACGATCGGTTTGACGAAGCCGACCTTGATCCCGGCGAGTTGCAGCGCGCGCACCAGGCCGAGGGCCATCGAGGTGAGACCGGTCTCGCGGGCGACCGGAACCAGAAAGAAGGTGTGGTGAGTGGAGGCTGAATTCATGAGTTCTTTCCTTGGCGGAAGGGGTCAGACGGCGCGACGGGCCGGAGCCGGCTCTTCGCCGAGTCCGACCAGCTTCGCGGCATCCGCGGCGATCAACCCTTCCTCGTCGGTGGGAACGACCACGGCGGCGGGGCCGCGGCCGGTGGAGATGCGTCCGATGCGGCCACCGACGCAGGCGAGATTGGCGGCCTCGTCGAGCCGGAATCCGAAGGCGCCGAGACGGCCGATCGTCAGTGCCCGGATGCGCGCCGAGTTCTCGCCGATGCCGCCGGTGAAGACGACGGCGTCGAGACGCGGCAGCGAGGTGGCCAACCCGCCGATGTGGCGGGCCAGCCGATGTACGAAGACCTCGATCGCGATCGCGGCGCCCTCGTGGCCCTCGTCGGCGGCCGTCTCCAGGGTGCGGCAGTCGTTCGACAGTTCGGAGAGACCGAGGAGACCGCTCGCCTTGTTCAGGATCGTCTCGATCGCGGCGATGTCGCGGCCGGTGGTGCGGGCGACGTGGGCGGCGGCGCCGAAGTCGAAGTCGCCGGAACGGGTGCCCATCACCAGGCCCTCGAGCGGGGTGAGGCCCATCGTCGTGTCGACCGAGCGGCCGTTCAGCACCGCCGTCGCCGAGGCGCCGTTGCCGAGATGGGCGACGACGATGCCGTGATCGTCCGCGGGCAGTCCGAGGAAGCGCACCGCCTCGCCCGAGACGTAGCGGTGCGAGGTGCCGTGGAAGCCGTAACGACGGACGCCATGATCGCGATACCAGGACATCGGCACGGCATAGAGCGAAGCCGACCGCGGCATCGTCTGGTGGAAGGCGGTGTCGAAGACCGCGACCTGCGGCACGCCCGGCAGCGCCTCGAGCACGGCGCGGATGCCGAGCAGATTGGCCGGGTTGTGGAGCGGCGCCAGCGGCGAGCAGGCCTCGATCTCGGCGAGGATCTCCGGTGTGATCACCACGCTGGCGGAGAAGCGCTCGGCCCCGTGGACCACCCGATGGCCGACCACGGCGACCCGCGACAACAGACCGTCGGCGTCGAGCCGGGCGAAGATCGCCGCGAGGGCGCCGGTGTGGTCGTTGCGGTCGAGCTCGACGATCGTCTTGGCACCGTTCGCCTTGAAGGCGATTCGGGCCTCGGGGAGCCCGAGACATTCGGCACCGCCGGAGACGAGCGCGGATCCTCCGTCGGCTCCCAGGACGGTGAACTTCAACGATGACGAACCGGAGTTCACGACGAGGACGAGGGGGGGCAGAGGCAGCATGGTCGGGGTTCCCGGATGGAGCGAGTGATCAGTCGGCGGTCAGACCGCGATCGCGGAAGACGATTCGGACTCGTTCTGTGAGTTCCGGTGTCGGTGGTTCGGTATCGGCGAGCGTGTAGGGTGTACCGGACGTCTCCCATTTGAACTCGCCCAATTTGTGGAAGGGCAGGACGTCGACGCGTTCGATGTTTCCGAGTTTTGCGGCGTAGTCGGCGAGGGCGGCGATCTCGTCGAGGCGGTCGGTGAGGCCGGGGACGAGGACGTAGCGCAGCCACACCGGCTTCTTCATGACGGCGAGGCGTTCGGCGAAGGCGAGGGTCGGGGCGAGGGCGACGCCGGTCAGGTCGTGGTGCGAGGTCTCGGTGAAGGCCTTGATGTCGAGCAGCACCAGATCGACGTCGGCGAGGAGGTGATCGTCGGCGTGTAGTCCGAGATGGCCGGCCGTGTCGAGAGCGGTGTGGAGCCCCATCTCCTTCGAGCCGCGCAGGATCGCATGGGTGAAGTCGGGTTGAACCAGCGGTTCGCCGCCCGACAGCGTCACCCCGCCCTTGGCATGGATGAGGAACTTGGCGTAGCCGGCGATGTCGTCGAGCACCTCCTTGGAGGTGATCGGCCGGCCGTGGTGCATGTGCCAGCTGTCGGGGTTGTGGCAGTAGCGGCAGCGCAGCAGGCAGCCGGCGAGGAACAGCACGTAGCGGATGCCGGGACCGTCGACGGCACCGCCGGTCTCGACGGAGTGGACCCAGCCGCGGATGGCCGGCCGGACCGCGCGCAGGCCCGAGGGTCGGCGCGCGGAGGTCGACCAACCGGCGGTGGGCAGGTCAGTGGAGGCCATGGAAGGTCCGCGAGATGACGTCGAGCTGCTGCTCGCGCGTCAGCTTGACGAAGTTCACCGCATAGCCGGAGACCCGGATGGTGAGCTGGGGATACTTCTCCGGATGGTCCATGGCATCGAGCAGCGTCTCGCGGTCGAAGACGTTGACGTTGATGTGGTGGCCGCCCTGGAAGAAGTAGCCGTCGAGGAGACCGGTGAGGTTGGCGATGCGGTCGTGCGCCGCCGAGCCCAGCGCCGAGGGGACGATGGTGAAGGTGTAGGAGATGCCGTCCTGGGCGTGCTGGTAGGGCAGTTTCGCCACCGAGGCCATCGAGGCGAGCGGTCCCTTGACGTCGCGGCCGTGCATCGGGTTGGCGCCCGGGGCGAAGGGCTCGCCGGCCTTGCGGCCGTCCGGGGTGTTGCCGGTCTTCTTGCCGTAGACGACGTTCGAGGTGATGGTCAGCACCGACTGGGTCGGCACCGCGCCGCGATAGGTCTTCTGCTTGCGGATGGCGGCCATGAAGGTCTCCACCAGCCAGACCGCGATGTCGTCGACCCGGTCGTCGTTGTTGCCGAAGGCCGGCCACGCGCCCTCGATCGCATAGTCGACGACGAGGCCGCGCTCGTCGCGGATCGCCCGGACCTTCGCGTGCTTGATCGCCGAGAGGGCGTCGGCGGCGACCGACAGGCCGGCGATGCCGCAGGCCATGGTCCTGAGCACGTCGCGATCGTGGAGCGCCATCTCGATGCGCTCGTACATGTATTTGTCGTGGCTGTAGTGGATGGCGTTGAGGGCGCCGACGTAGACCTTGGCGAGCCAGTCCATCATCGGCACCAGCTTGGCCTTCACATCCTCGTAGTCGAGCACCTCGCCGGCGACGGGAGCGAAGGTCGGGCCGATCTGCTCGCCCGACTTCTCGTCGCGGCCGCCGTTGATGGCATAGAGCAGGGTCTTGGCGAGGTTGGCGCGCGCCCCGAAGAACTGCATCTGCTTGCCGATCCGCATGGCCGAGACGCAGCAGGCGATGCCGTAGTCGTCGCCCCACCAGGGCCGCATGAGGTCGTCGTTCTCGTACTGGATCGACGAGGTGTCGATCGAGATCTCGGCGCAGTAGTCTTTGAAGCCCTTGGGCAGGAACTCCGACCACAACACGGTGAGGTTCGGCTCCGGCGCCGGGCCGAGGGTGCGCAGGGTGTGGAGGAAGCGGAAGGACGTCCGGGTGACCAGCGTCCGCCCGTCGATCCCCATGCCGCCGATCGATTCGGTGACCCAGGTCGGGTCGCCGGAGAACAGCTGGTCGTAGTCCGGGGTGCGCAGGAAGCGGACGATCCTGAGCTTCATGACGAAGTGGTCGATCAGCTCCTGGGCCGTCGCCTCGTCGAGGGTACCCTCGTCGAGGTCGCGCTCGATCCAGACGTCGAGGAAGCTCGACACCCGGCCGAGCGACATGGCGGCGCCGTTGGCCTCCTTGACCGCGGCGAGATAGGCGAAATGGGTCCACTGCACCGCCTCGCGGGCGTTCGCCGCCGGGCGCGACACGTCGCAGCCGTAGGACTTCGCCATGGCGGCGAGTTCCTCGAGCGCCTTGATCTGCTCGCCGATCTCCTCGCGCAGGCGCAGCACGGCGTCGTCGAGGGCGTCGAGTTCGAGGCTGGCGGCCTGCGCCTTCTTGTCCTCGATCAGGCGGGCGACGCCGTAGAGGGCGACGCGGCGATAGTCGCCGATGATGCGGCCGCGGCCGTAGGCGTCCGGCAGGCCGGTGATGACGCCCGACTTGCGGCACTTGAGCGCGTCGGGGGTGTAGACGTCGAAGACGCCGTCGTTGTGGGTCTTGCGGATCGCCGGGAAGGTCTCCCGGAGACCGGGCGCCGGCGGGAAGCCGTAGGCCTCGAGGCCGTTCTCGACCATGCGCCAACCGCCGAAGGGCATGATCGCCCGCTTCAACGGCCGATCGGTCTGCAGGCCGACGATCTGCTCGAGTTCGCGATCGATGTATCCGGGGCCGTGGGCGACGATCGAGGAGACCTTCGAGACGTCGACGTCGAGGACGCCGCCGGCCTTGCGCTCCTCGGCGAGCAGATCCTTCAGCTTCGCCCACAACGTCTCGGTCCGCGCCGTCGCCGGAGCCAGGAACCCGGCATCGCCCTCGAACGGCAACACGTTCTTCTGAATGAAGTCGCGAACGTCCACCTCGCGCCTCCACACACCTTCGACGAAACCACGCCAGGGAGACGCCACGGCGTCGCCGCTGGTCGTGAACCGGTCTACGTCGACAGAATGGATGTTCATCTCTTCGACCTCACCACGCCGTCCGCGGGTCGCGCCCGCACGGCATTTGTTTACGAGGCGTCATCGATCCCGATCTCGGAACTCGCCTCATGTCGCCGATTGCCGATGAGTAGAAGTACATATTCCACCCGAGCGATCAAATGGTAGCGCTATCAGTTTTGCGAAAGCCAAGTACGTGATTTGCATACATCGAACCGGCATTCGGCGAGGAACGGAAATACACCAAGAGATACCGACAGTGTCTCATCGAATCGTTTGCAGCACGAAGGGTCAGCCATGCATGGAGCGCAGATGGTGAGTGGAATTGATGGCATTGCTGTCGGTATTCTTTCCCGCCGTCGTTGCATGTCGGCCGGTCGGTCGAGGCCGCGGGTGTCGGCCCGTCGGCGCAGACGTCCGAATCCGGCGACTGGTTCATGCGATTATCGTGCATCTACGAAATAAGTCATGCGAATTGATCCATGCTGACATGTCACATTGGGTGTTGTACGTACAAAGTCATCATATGACATTGGTGGCGAATAGGGATCGAACCCGTCGCCCTCGGATCGAAAGGACCGCGACCATGACCGAATCGAACACCCGCGCGCTGTCGCTCGTCGCCATCGCCCTCTGCCTGATCGACGCCGCAGCCGGCGCCGTGGGCACTGCCGACGGCCGCACCGCCGGTCTCATCGCCCAGGGGACCGCCGAATTCTACGGCGTTTCCGCGGCGGCCGGCCATTTGTGACGGGGTCTGCGCCGGTCGGGCGACCGACCGGCGCGGCCACCGGCGGCCCGCCGAGACGAGGGGACCGCCCGGCTCAGGTGAGCAGCCAGAGCCACGCCGTGCAGGTCAGTGCGCCGGCGATGGTGGTCAGAATGACGATCCCGGCCCCGAGGGCTTGGCCGGTCCGGAACTGGACCGCGACGAGGTGGACGTTCACCCCGGCCGGAACGCCCGCCAGCACCACCAGCGGGCCGAGCGTCGACGGGTCGAGACGAGCCGCCAGACCGGCCGCCAGCACCAGCGCCGGCATCACCACCAACTTGATCGTCGACACCGCGATCGCCGGAGCGAGGTCGCGTCCCAGTCCGACGCCGTAGAGACCCGCGCCCAGCGCCACCAGCGCCACGGGACCGGCGGCACGTGCCACCGCGCTCACCGCCTGTTGGGCCGGCCCCGGCAGATCGAGACCGATCAGACGCAGGACCACGGCGGCGACGATCGACAGCACGATGGCGTTTGTCGCGAGATTGCGGGCGACCCGCCGCATCAACTGCACCGCCGAGGTCTTCGTCGGCGTTTCGGTGAGGCGTTCCGCCCGCTCCATCAACAAGGTGGCGGCGGTCAGCATCACCGGCAGGTGGATCGAGATCAGGATGGTGACGATCACCACGCCGTGGACGCCGTAGGCCCGCTCCGCCAACGGCAGTCCGACGAAGGCCGAATTGGCGAAGGCCGATCCGATGCCGGCGATCACCGACTGCCGTGGATCGCGATGGTAGACCCGCCGGGCGACGACATGGCCCATCACCCAGGCGACACCGGCCGCCGGAAAGTAACAGCCCCACAGCAGCCACGGCGACAGCCCCGCCATGTCGGCATGCAGCAACGTGTCGAACACCAGGAACGGGATGCCGATGCGCGCCGCGAAGGACGAGAGCGCCTCTCCGGCGCGCTCGTCGAGGACACCGCGGCCGACCGCGACCGCCCCGAGCGCGACGAGGAGGAAGATCGGAGCGACGGCTTCGAAGGCGGCGGGCACGGCTCTGTCCTTCCGGAGACTCGGGCGGGATGACGGGGGATGGTCATCGATGTCATATGATGACATGATGGAGCGAAATGGATCGAAGCACCACCCCACGCGCTCGTCTTCACGCCTGCGGACTCTGCATGGCTCATGCGATCCGTCGCCGATCCGTCGCATCACCACCGCGGGACGAGATCCGCTCTTCCCGACGAGATGTGCCGACGCTTCGGCTTCATAGGAGCGCGACCAGGGGTGCCGATCCGATGCCGTCACCGCGCGGCCCCGGCGCTCGCGCGTCGGTCTTCGCCGTCGACCGAGCGATTCTCGCCGCCGCGGTCTCGCGCCGCCTTGCTTTTCGACCGAACGTGGACGAGACCGGTTCCGGTCGAGGCATCGGCGCCCTCTCGAGGCCGTCGTCGCGGCTCGGCCGCGTGGGAAACGAACAGCGACCGCGCCGTTCCGGTCGGCGGTCGATCGACGCGCCGACCCCGCCGTCCGGGTCGGAGGCCGGCGGATCCGAGGCGGGACGACCATCACCGACACATTCGAGGTGGATCATCCGATGAACGACAGCGATCTTTCGGTTCGCCGGGCCGGCCAACCCGTTTGTGTGGCGGTCGATTGGGGCACCACGCGGTTTCGCGCCCATCTCGTCGCCGAGGACGGGCGTCTCCTCGACGGCGTCGCCTCCGACGAGGGCATGAGCCGGGTGGCGAAGGACGGCTTCGAGGCGGTGTTGCTGCGGATGTGCGGGCCTTGGCTCGCCGCCCATCCCGGCATCCCGGTCGTGATGGCGGGGATGGTCGGCAGCCGCAACGGCTGGCGCGAGGTGCCCTACGTCGCCTGTCCGGCGGGCCTCGCCGACATCGCCGCCGGCATGACGTCCTTCGAGATCGCCGGCGGCACCCGTGTGCGCATCGTCCCCGGTCTCGTCGTCGACGACGTCGTCTCCGACGTCCTGCGCGGCGAGGAGACGCAGATCCTCGGCACGGCGCACGACGACGCGGTCGTGGTGCTGCCGGGCACCCATTCGAAATGGGCGATCGTCCGCGCCGGCCGCATCGAGACCTTCCGCACCTTCATGACCGGCGAGGTCTTCGGCCTCTTCACCCGGCAATCGGTGCTGCGCCTGCTCTGCGAGCCGCCCGCCGACCGGGACGCCGAGCGCGCCGCCTTCCGCGACGGCCTCGCGGCGTCCGCCGCCGGCGGCATCCTCGATCGCGCCTTCCACGCCCGCGCCGGTGTCCTCACCGGCCGGATGGCCCCGACCGACGTCGAGCCCTATGTCTCGGGCTTGCTGATCGGCTCCGAGGTCGCGGGGGTGATCGGGACGGCGCCGGCCGACCTGCCGATCGTGCTGGTCGCCGCGGGGGTCGTCGCCGCGAACTACCGAGAGGCCATCGCGGCGGCGGGCCGGCCGGTCACGCTCGTCGACCCCGAACGGGCCTTCGTGGACGGCCTCTTCCGGATCGCCCGTCACCACAGGGAGCTGCCCGATGTCGGTGCGCACTGAGTTCGACCAGGCCCTCGCGGCCTTCCCCGTCGTCGCCATCCTGCGCGGCGTGCGCCCCGACGAAGCCGTCGCGGTGACCGAGGCGCTCTTCGCCGAGGGGGTCCGCATCGTCGAGGTGCCGCTCAATTCGCCCGATCCGCTCGCCTCGATCGCGGCGCTCGCCCGCACTTTCGCCGGCCGGGCGGTGATCGGCGCCGGCACCGTGCTGACGCCGGCCGACGTCGAGCGCGTGGCGCAAGCCGGCGGCCGGCTGATCGTCTCGCCCAACACGAATCCCGCCGTCGTCGCCGCCACCAAGCGGCTCGGCCTCGTCTCCTCGCCGGGCTTCCAGACGCCGACCGAAGCCTTCGCGGCGATCGCCGCCGGGGCGGACGTGCTCAAGTTCTTCCCCGGCGAAGCAGCGACCCCGGCGATCGTCCGGGCGCTGTCGGCGGTGATCCCCAAGACGGTGCCGATGCTGCTGGTCGGCGGCGTCGCCACCGACACCATCGAGCGCTGGCGCGACACGGCCGTGGCCGGCTTCGGCATCGGCTCGTCGCTCTACAAGCCCGGCGACACGGCCGCCACCGTCGGCGCCAAGGCGAAGGCCTTCGCCGCCGCACTGCGCCTCGCCGGCCGGCTCTGACCTTCGCGCATTCGGAGATCGCTCCCCATGAAGATCACCAAGCTCACCACCTTCCTCGTCCCGCCGCGCTGGTGTTTCCTGAAGATCGAGACCGACGAGGGCATCTCCGGCTGGGGCGAGCCGGTGCTCGAGGGCCGGGCGGCCTCGGTGGCGGCGGTCGTCGACGAACTCGCCGATTATCTGATCGGCAAGGACCCGTTTCTCATCGAGGATCACTGGACGGTGCTCTATCGCGCCGGTTTCTACCGCGGCGGCGGCCTGCACATGAGCGCGCTGGCCGGCATCGATCAGGCGCTGTGGGACATCAAGGGCAAGGCCTTCGGCGTGCCCGTCCACCAGCTCCTCGGCGGGCGCCTGCGCGACCGCATCCGCGTCTATTCGTGGATCGGCGGCGACCGGCCGGCGGACACCGCGCAGGCGGCGCGGGACGTGGCGGCGCGCGGCTTCACCGCGGTGAAGATGAACGGCACCGAGGAACTGCAGTTCGTCGACGGCCATGCCAAGATCGATGCGGTGCTGGCCCGCGTCCAGGCGATCCGCGAAGCGCTGGGGCCGGATTTCGGCATCGCCGTCGACTTCCACGGCCGCGTCCACAAACCGATGGCCAAGGTGCTGGCCAAGGAACTCGAGCCCTACCGGCTGATGTTCATCGAGGAGCCGGTGCTCTCCGAACACGCCGACGCGCTGAAGGACATCGCCTCCCAGACCTCGACGCCGATCGCGCTCGGCGAGCGGCTGTTCAGCCGCTGGGACTTCAAGAAGATCCTGTCGGAGGGGCTCTGCGACATCGTCCAGCCCGATCCGAGCCATGCCGGCGGCATCACCGAGACGCGCAAGATCGCCGCCATGGCCGAGGCCTACGACGTGGCCCTGGCGCTGCACTGCCCGCTCGGACCGATCGCGCTCGCCGCCAACCTCCAGCTCGACGCCGTCTGCTACAACGCCTTCATCCAGGAACAGAGCCTCGGCATCCACTACAACCAGGGCAACGACCTGCTCGACTACGTCGTCGACCGCTCGGTCTTCGACTACGCCGACGGCTTCGTCGCCATCCCCGACGGCCCCGGTCTCGGCATCGAGGTGAACGAGGATTACGTGAAGGAGCGCGCGGCCGTCGGCCACCGCTGGCGCAACCCGGTCTGGCGCCACGCCGACGGCTCCTTCGCCGAGTGGTGAGCCGCCGCCGACGGCGCCCCGCCTTCTCCCGCAAGGGGAGAAGGAAGAGCGCGCGTTCGCGCGCCGATGAACCGGACCCGCCTCTACCGACCGACTGGTCCCGCGGTGCTCTGCCGTTCGACGACCTCGTAGCCGAGGTCGACGATCGGCGTCGCGATCGGCTCGCCCGCGATGCGCGCGATCAACATCTCGATCGCCTTGCGCCCCATCGCCTCGCGATGGGTCCGCACGCTGGTCAGCGGCGGGAAGGCGACCGCCGTCATCTCGAGATCGTTGAAGCCGCAGATGCCGAAGTCGTCGGGCACCGAGATCCGGCGGCGCTGGCATTCGAACAGCACGCCGACCGCCAGATCGTCGTTGTTGCAGAAGACCGCATCGGCGTCGGGGGTCCGCGACAGCAGGGCGCCGAGAAGCTCGCAGCCGAGCGTCACCGTCGAGGCGCGCGGCGTCGTGACGATCAGCCGCTCGTCGTAGAGGCCCGCCTCCTTCAGTGCCTCGGTGTAGCCCTCGAGCCGCCGCTGGGAGCGCGGGTCCATGCGTGCCCCGAGGAAGCCGATCCGCCGATGGCCGCGCTCGACGAGGTGGCGCGTCGCCGCCCGCCCGGCATCGCGGTGGGAGAAGCCGACCATCATGTCGATGGGGGCGTCGCCGAGCTCCATGATCTGGACGATCGGACAATCGACCTGCTCGAGCAGGGTCGTCGAGCGCGCCGATTGGTCGATGCCGGTGACGATCAGGCCGGCCGGCCGCTGTCGCGAGAACACGCCGAGGAGGCGCTCCTCCTCCATCACCGAATAACGCGTGTTGCCGAGCTGGATGCTGAAGGGCAGCCCTTCGACCCGCTCGTAGATGCCGCGCAACACGCTGGAGAAGACGTTGTTGGTCACCGACGGGATCAGGATGCCGAGCACGTCGGTCCGCGCCGAGGCGAGCGCCCGGGCCGCCGGATCGGGGACGTAGCCCAGCCGCGCCACCGCCTCGGTGACGCGTAGCCGCACCGCTTCGGAGACGAGTTCGGGCTTGCGCAGGACACGCGACACCGTGACAGCGCTTACACCGACCGCGTCGGCGACGTCCGTCAATTTGATTTTCTTTTTCAAAACAACGCTCTCGTGACGCATCGGTGCATCGGTGTCGGAGTATATCCGATTGCGTTCATTTGACAAATGACAGCGCTGTCATTATGAGTCCGGTCAACAAATCAGAAGCAGTTGGGAGGGATGGCGATGGCGCGCAGGGTCGGAACGGCCGGACGCATCGTCTCGGTGCTTCGGCCCGACGGATGACCGAGCGTCGGCTCTCGTCGCCGTGCGCAGGACGGCCGAAAGCCGAGCGCTCTCCGAGCGGGGGCTTCGTTCCAATTGGTTTCCTGCGGCGCAAACGTCGGATCGGGGACGATGTTCCCGCCGACCGCTTCTTTCCGTGGCCCAAGACGTCCGAACGTCACGGCGGTTCGTGCCGCCCGGCCGGCCACGTCTCGCAGCACTCAGGTGAGGGAACCGTCGAAATGAAGAAGATGCTCACGTCCACCCTGGTTCTGATGTCTTCGCTGTGCCTCGGCACGGGCGCCTATGCGCAGACGAAGGAAATCCGGGTTCTGCTCGCCAATCACCCCTATGGCGAACTGCTGAAGGCCGCCATTCCCGACTTCGAGAAGGCCTCGGGCATCAAGGTCAACTTCGAGAGCCTGCAGGAAGGCCAGCTCACCACCAAGCTGACCACCGAATTCGCCACCAAGTCCTCGTCGGTCGACGTCTTCATGACCCGGCCGTTGCAGGAAGGGAAGATGTTCAACAAGAACGGCTGGTACGAGCCGCTCAAGGCCTACGACTTCTCCGACTATCCCAAGCCGGTGATGAGCGTCGCCTCCGCCGGCGCGACGCCCTATCTGGTGCCGCTCGTCACCGAATGGCAGGTCCTCTACTACCGCAAGGATCTGTTCCAGGCGGCCGGGATCACCGTGCCGAAGACCCTCGTCGAGCTCGAGGCCGCGGCCAAGAAGCTCAATTCCGATGCCGTCGCCGGCATCGCCTCGCGCGGCAAGGGCGCCGCGGCGGTGACCCAGCTCTCGAGCTACGTCTACGGCTACGGCGGCCGCTATCTCGACAAGGGCGTCGCGGTGTTCGACCAGCCGGCGGCGATCGAAGCCATCCGCTACTACGGCAAGATCCTCGGCAGCTACGGCCCGAAGGGCGTGACGTCGATGTCGTGGGAAAACATCATGCCGCTGTTCCAGGCCGGCAAGGTGGCGATGTGGACCGACGCCTCGGTGTTCTACGGCCAGACCGTCGACCCGGCCAAGACCCAGATCCCCGCCGCCAACGTCGGCATCGCCGATCTGCCCGCCGGCCCGAAGGCGCAGAGCCCCTTCATCGTCACCTCCTGGGGCATCGCGGTGGCGAACCAGTCCAAGAACAAGGAAGCGGCGCTGAAGTTCCTCGACTGGGCGTCGAGCAAGGAACTCGCCACCAAGGGCATGCTCTCGAACATCACCATGGCCCGTTCGTCGGTGTGGAAGGATCCGAAGGTGCTCGAAGCGGTGAACCCCGGTCTGGTGGCGACGCGTGCCCTCGCCGCCGAGAAGGGCAACGCCTTCGATCGGCCCTACATGAGCGCCGTCGGCGAAGCGCGTGACCAGATCGGCGAACTGATCATCGAGTCGATCAACACCAAGGGCGAGAGCGCCAATCTCCCGGCGATGGCCAAGGCCAAGGCCGCCCGCGTCGACGAACTGCTCAAGGACGCCGGCGAGTACGGCCAGCCGTGAGCCGTCGCGACGCATGAACCGTCGGCCCCGGTCGTCCGGGCGGGAAACCGCCCGCCCGACCGGGGCCACGGTCCGGCCCGCCGCCGGACCGGTCGAGATCGGGAGGGGACCTTCGATGCGCGAGCCGAGTTTCATCGAGAAGCATCTGCGGATCCTGTTTCCGCTGCCGGCGATCCTGTTCATCGCCCTCCTGATGATCTTCCCGATCCTCTACACGCTGTCCTTGAGCTTCACGAGTTGGAACCTGACCTCCGGGGCGCCGCTGCGCTTCGTGGGCTTACGCAACTTCGAGCATGTCCTCACCGAGCCGCGCTTTCTCGACGCCGTCTTTCGGACGCTCGCCTTCACGCTCGGCGCAGTGACGATCGAGGCGGTGCTCGGCACCGTCGTGGCGCTGATCCTCAATCGCGCCTTCCTCGGCAAGGGGCTGGCGAAGCTGCTGCTGCTGCTGCCGCTGGTCGCCACGCCCGTGGCGGTCGGCATCGTCTTCAATCTCTTCTACGACCCGACCATCGGCCTCGCCAACTGGGCCTTGTCGGCGGTGGGCCTGCCGCAGGGCCTGTGGATCTCCGATGCGCATTCGGTGCTGCCGTCGCTGATCATCGTCGACGTCTGGCAGTGGACGCCGATGATCACCCTGATCGTCCTCGCCGGCCTCGCCGGCCTCTCGGAAGAACCCTTCGAGGCGGCCCGCGTCGACGGCGCCACCCCGTGGCAGGTGCTGCGTTTCGTCACCATACCCATGGTGATGCCGACCATCCTCACCGCGGTGATCCTGCGCCTCATCGATGCGCTGAAGACCTTCGACATCATCTTCGCCATGACCGGCGGCGGACCGGGCTATGCCTCCGAGACGCTGAACATCATGGGGTTCAAGTACTCCTTCGAATACTTCCGCATGGGGCAGGCGTCGGTGATCCTGATCGCCCTGTTCTTCTTCGTTCTCCTGTGCAGCCTGGGGATCATGAAGTTGCGCACGGCGTCCGAGAACTGAGACGGCGGCACGACCGAGACCCTCGGGAGGGGGATGTCCGACGATGAAGAAAGTCATTCACGAGGCCCTGTTCTATCTGGCCGTGATCGTCATATCGCTGGTGGTGCTGTTCCCGTTCCTGTGGATGCTGTCGTCGTCGTTCAAGACGCAGACCGACATCATCGCCTGGCCGCCGAAGTTCATCTTCGATCCGACGTTGCAGAACTACGCCAAGGTGTTCGGCGAGCAGGACTTCCTCAAGTACTTCATCAACTCGACGGTCGTCGGCGGCCTCGCCGTCGGGCTGTCGCTGGTCCTCGGACTGCCGGCGGCCTATTCGATCTCGCGCTTCACCCAGAAGAAGCTGGCGCTGTTCATCCTCCTGGCGCGGCTGATGCCGGGCATCTCGTTCCTGATGCCCTGGTACATCATCTTCTCGCGCCTCGGGCTGATGGACACCTACGTGGCGCTGGTGCTCAGCCACATGCTGATCGCGCTGCCGATCGTGGTGTGGATCATGTCGTCCTACTTCAACTCGATCCCGGTCGAGCTCGAGGAATCCGCCATGGTCGACGGCGCCACGCGCCAATACGCCTTCTGGGCGATCATCCTGCCGATGTCGGGGCCGGGCATCATCACCTCGGTGACGCTGTCCTTCATCTTCTCCTGGAACAACTTCATGTTCTCCCAGGTGCTGTCGATGGAGAAGACCAAGACGCTGCCGATCGCCGTCTACAACTTCGTCTCCTATGCCGAAGTCGACTGGGGCGGCGTCATGGCGGCGGCGGTGGCGATCATGGCGCCGGCGATCGTGCTGACCATGATCTTCCAGAAATTCGTCGTCAAAGGCCTGACCATGGGGGCGGTCAAGGGCTGAAGTCCCTCCGTCTCCTTCGAACAACGATAACCGAGCGAAACGATCATGGCGTCCGTCGACATCGTCAACGTGAAGAAGTCCTTCGACCGGGCCGAGATCCTGCGCGGCGTCTCGGTCGAGATCCGCGACGGCGAGTTCGTCGTGCTGGTCGGCCCCTCGGGCTGTGGCAAGTCCACGCTGCTCAGGATGATCGCCGGCCTCGAGACGATCACCGCCGGCGAGATCCGCATCGGCGACAGGACCGTCAACGAGCTGGCGCCGCGCGACCGCGACGTCGCCATGGTCTTCCAGAACTACGCGCTCTATCCGCACATGACGGTCGCCGAGAACATGGCGTTCTCGCTCAAGCTGCGGAAGACGCCCAAGGCCGAGATCGATCAACGCGTGGCGCGCGCCGCCGAGATCCTCGGCCTGACCAACCTGCTCTCCCGCCGGCCGCGGGCGCTCTCCGGCGGCCAACGCCAGCGCGTCGCCATGGGCCGGGCGATTGTCCGCGATCCGCGCGTCTTCCTGTTCGACGAACCGCTGTCGAACCTCGACGCCAAGCTGCGCGTCGCCATGCGCTCCGAGATCAAGGAACTCCACCAGCGCCTCAAGACGACGATGATCTACGTCACCCACGACCAGATCGAGGCGATGACCATGGCCGACCGCATCGTCGTGATGCGCGAGGGCAACGTCGAGCAGATCGGCGGGCCGCTGGAGCTCTACGACACGCCGGCCAATCTCTTCGTCGCCGGCTTCATCGGCTCGCCGGCGATGAACATGCTGAAGGGCACACTCGAGACCGGCGCACGCACCGGCTTCGCCGCCGAAAACGGCAGCTTCGTGCCGCTTCCCCCCTCCGCCGCGCTCGACGGGCTCGCCGGTCGGCGTCTGGTGCTGGGGATCCGGCCCGAACACATCCGGATCGTCGCCGACGCGACAGAGGGCTTCCGCGTCACCGCGCGGATCGTCGAGCCGACCGGATCGGAGACGCAGGTGTCGGCGATCGCCGACGGCGCCGACGTCATCGCCCTCTTCCGCGAGCGTCATTCGGTGCGCCAGGGCGACGAACTGTGGCTGGCGCCGACCCACTTTCATCTGTTCGACGCCGAGAGCGGCGCGCGGGTCGCGTCGATCTCGGCCTGACGGCGCCCTCGGATGGACTCGAAACCGCCGACACCGACGACCCCGTCGACGGCGCATGGACGCATCCGATCAGCCCCGCCGGGCGGCCCATCGACACGCGGTCCCGCGCCATCGCCCCCCAATCCGCGAACAGGTCCGAACCCATGTCCGATCTCGTCAACCATACGATCAATCCGGAGTTCGCCGACCTCTTCGTCGACGAGAGCTACAATCCCTATCGCAGCTGCATCCAGGGCCTGTCGAACGAGCCGATCACCGTTCGCGCGCTTCTCGCCCGGGCCGAGACCCTGCTCGCCGACGACCCCGATTTCGCCGGGCTCGGCGACTTCTCGCTCGCGAGCATCGTCGAGCGTCTCGCGACCAACCGGCCGCGGATCGCCATCATCCAGGGTTCGCCCGACCACCCGGCCCATCTCGCCGACCACGAGCACGCGCTCAGAGCCGCCGCCCGGGTCTGGCAGAACGGCGGCGTGCCCTTCACCTTCGGCATCCCGGTGATCTGCGACGGCACGGCGCAATCGAACATCGGCCAGAGCTATTCGCTCGCCTCGCGCAATCACACGGCGATGGCGGTGAACATCAATTTCGAGGGCCACTCCTATCACGCCGCCTATGTCATGTCGGGCTGCGACAAGACCCCGACCGGCATCCTCTCCGGCCTCGCGAGCGCCGATCGCGCCCGGCGCGAGCCGGCGCGCGGCACCGCGCCGGTCTGGGCGGTGTTCGTCCCCGCCCACGTGCTGAAGGGCGGCACCATCCCCAAGGGGACACGGTCGAAACTCGCGAAGATCCAGGAAAAGGCGATCGCCGCCGGCGACCCGCAACTCGCTGCCGACATCGAGGAGAACACCCGCTACATCCTGCAGTGTTCCTCCGGCGAAGCCTTCCTCGGCCAGCTCAACCGCGCCGTCGGCCGCGGCATCGTCGAACGTTCCGAGGCCGACCGCCTGCTCGACGAACTCGCCGCCGCGACCTGCGACGAGAAGGGCGGCATCTGCGCCTTCAACGGCACGGGGAATTCCTCGCGCACCCTGGTCTCGGCCCTCGGCTTCGTGCCGCGTGGCGCCGAGCTGCTGATCGCCGAGCCGGATCTCTCGATCGTCGAATCGAGCGTCGACACGCTGTTCCGCCTGATCAACAAGCCGCAATTCGCCGTCTGCGACATCCTCGCCGCCAACTACGCCAACGCCGTCCGCATCCACGGCGCCACCGGCTCGTCGTCGAACCTGATGCTGCACATGCCGGCGGTGATGCGTCATGCCGGCTTCGACGTCACCCTCTTCGACTACGAACGGGTGCGCGACGCCCATCCGGTGCCCGACGTCTTCGCCCATTCGCTGACCGAGGGCCGCGATACCTTCACGCTCGCCTGCCAGAACAAGGCGGGCCAGAACGCCGGCCTGGAGAGCATCGTCAAGGTGCTCGCCGATCTCGGCGTGCCGATGAACCTCGATGCCCCGACGGTGACCGGCAAGACCTGGGGGGAGCGGATCGCCGCATTGCCCTTCGCCGTCTCCCCGGACCTGCCGGAGGAACGCTCGGTGATCCGCACCAAGCCGATCCGCGCCATCTCCGGAACCGACGTGCTGCGCGGCAACTTCTTCTCGTCCTGCACGCTCAAGGTTGCCGGCATGGCGACCGAGCAGGTCCGCCGTTTCGACGGCCGGGTGTTCCTGGTGCGTCATTACGAGAACGAGACCGACTGCAACCACGAGCTCCAGTCGACCGATCTGGTGAAGACCCTGTGCGAGACGATGGACCTTCCCGAGCGGCTCACCGACCGGCTGCGTGCCGTCAACGGCGGCGACATGGGCGATCGGATCGAGGACATGGTGGTCAAGGGCACGCTCGCCTTCGCCTTCGTCATCGCCGGCCAGGGCCCCAAGGCCTTCGGCATGCCGGAGATGTTCGCCCCCTCCGCCTATCTGCGCCACCAGGGCATCCTCGAGCGCACCTCGATCCTGATGACCGACGGCCGCTATTCCGGCGTCACCAAGGGCGCCTGCATCGGCCACGTCACCCCCGAGGCCTACGAGGGCGGCGGCATCGGCTCGCTTGTGACCGGCGATCTCTTGTGGGTGCGGCTCTCCGACCGGCGGATCGACCTCCTCGACCGCGACGCCTTCCTCGCCGGCCGCCTCGAGCCGCTCGCCGAACCGCCCTTCGCCGAACGCGCCGGCCTCCTCGCCGAGCGGCAGGCGCGGATGGAGCGGCGCAAGTGGCAGGTCGCCGCCTGCTCATGGATCGACGACACCAGCTCGGCCGAGAAGGGCGTCGTCCCCCTCGCCGTCGACCGCCGCGCCGTCCTGCCCTGGCGGGCGTGAGCGCCCCGGCCGGGGCGCCCCGCCGCGTCACGACGCGACGCGTTCGATCACCATGGCGATGCCCTGGCCGACGCCGATGCACATCGAGGCGACGGCGTAGCGTCCCTGCCGTTGTTCGAGCGCCCGCAGCGCCGTCAGCACGATCCGCGCCCCCGAGGCGCCGAGCGGATGGCCGATGGCGATGGCGCCGCCGTTGGGGTTGAGTCGCGGATCGTCGGCGCCGAGCCCGAGCCCGGCGAGACAGCCGAGCACCTGGGTGGCGAAGGCCTCGTTGATCTCGATCACCGCCATGTCGGCGAGGCTCAGGCCGGCGCGTTCCAGCGCCTTGCCGATCGCCGGCACCGGACCGAGCCCCATCACCCGCGGTGCCACGCCGGCGACGGCCGTGGCGAGGATGCGGCCGCGCGGGGCGATGCCCCATCGCTCGCCGATCGCCCGCGAACCGAGGATCAGCGCGGCCGCGCCGTCGTTGATGCCCGAGGCGTTGCCGGCGGTGACCACACCGCCGTCGAACAGCGGCTTCAGTTTCTCCAGGCTGGCGAGCGTCGTCTGCGGCCGGGGATGCTCGTCGCGATCGACCAGCAGTGGCGGTTTTCCGCGCCCCTGCGCGATCTCGACCGGGAGGAGTTCGCCGTCGAAGTATCCCGCGATCCGCGCCGCTTCATAGGCCTCTTGGGAGCGCAGCGCGAAGGCGTCCGAGGCGTCGCGACGGATGCCGAGGTCATGGGCGATGTTGTCGGCGGTCTCCGGCATCGAGTCGGTGCCGACGGCGGCGTCGAGACGCGGGTTGGAGAAGCGGGCGCCGATGGTGGAGTCGTGGACTCGCACCTCGCGCCCCCAGGCGGTCGCCTGCTTGGCCATGACGAAGGGCGCCCGCGACATCGACTCGACGCCGCCGGCGAGGAACAATTCGCCTTCGCCGCAACGGATCGCCCGCGCCGCATCGGCCACCGCCGACATCCCCGAACCGCACAGTCGATTGAGGGTGATCCCGGCGACGTTCTCCGGCAGTCCGGCGAGGAGGGCGGCATGGCGGGCGACGTTGCGGGCGTCTTCGCCGGCCTGATTGGTACAGCCGGCGATCACCTCTTCGAAGGCGTCTCCCGGCAATCCGGAACGCGCCACCAGCTTCGCCAACACGCCGGCGAGGAGATCGTCGGGGCGCACCGGGGCAAGGGCTCCGGCATGTCGGCCGAAGGGGGTTCTCAGGCCGTCGTAGATCATCGCGTGCGACATCGGAACTTCTCCGCGGGAGGTCGGGGTCGGGCGGCGGAGCGCCGCAGGATCGGCCTCGACCATGGTCGATCGAAAAAAATATAGCAATACCTTGACATGAAAATCCGTGCGCACTAGGTTCGCCGAGAGATGCAGCAATGCATTTATATAACAAGACGAAGGGCAGGTTGCGCCGACACGGGGACGAGCCGTGACCCGATCCGGGTCGGGCTCACGCCGCCGGACGCCGCGTCGTTCGTCCCCGACCGGACCCGAACCAGAGCACGGCGAACCCGACATGACCGATCCGACCGCATCCGGCACCCGCGCCCCCCAGTTCGCCCTGACCCCGGATCAGGAAGCGTTCCGCGAGACCGCCGCGCGCTTCGCCGCCGACGTGCTGGCGCCGAACTACAAGGCCTTGGAAAAGGCCGGCACGGTCCCCCTCGATCTGCGCCGCCAGATGGGCGACCTCGGCCTCATCGGTGCCGAGTTCCCGGAGGAGTTCGGCGGTCTCGGCGTCGACCACGTCACCGCCGGTGTGGTGCTCGAGGCGATCTCCGAGGGCGACTTCAACGTCGGCTACGTCCAGCTCCTCTCCTCGCTCTGCGGCGCGATCCTGACGCGTCATGCCGCCCCCGAGATCGCCGCCGATCTGCTGCGGAAGGTCGTCGCCGGCGAAACGTTGTTGTGCATCGCGCTGACCGAACCGCAGGGCGGATCGGATGCCGCATCGCTGCGCCTCAAGGCGGTGCGCGACGGCGATCACTGGGTGCTGACCGGTGAGAAGACCTCGATCTCCATGGCCGATCAGGCCGATTGGGCGGTGGTCTTCGCCCGCACCGGTACGGTCGAGGCCCGCGCCCACGGCATCTCGGCCTTCCTCGTCGACATGCGCTCGCCCGGCATCTCGACCACCCGCTTCGACGATCTCGGCCAGCTCGCCATCGGCCGCGGCTCGATCTTCTTCGACGGCGTGCGGGTCCCGGCGACCCACATGCTGGGTAAGGAGGGCTCCGGCTTCGTCCAGGTGATGCAGGGCTTCGACTTCTCCCGCGCCCTGATCGGCCTGCAGTGCCTGTCGGTCGCCCGCGTCTCGCTCGCCGAGACCTGGAAATACGTCCAGGAGCGCAAGGCCTTCGGCAAGCCGCTCTCCGACAACCAGGGCGTCACCTTCCCGCTCGCCGAGGCCGAGACCATGGTCGAGGCGGCGCGCCTCCTCTGCTTCAAGACGCTCGCCGCCAAGGATGCCGGCCTGCCCCACACCAAGGAGGCGGCGATGTGCAAGTGGTGGCCGCCGAAGCTCGCCTACGAGGTGGTCAACACCTGCCTGCTGCTGCACGGCCACGCCGGCTACGACGTCGGCCTGCCCTTCGAGCAGCGGATGCGCGACGTCCTCGGCCTGCAGATCGGCGACGGCACCGCCCAGATCATGAAGCTCATCATCGCCCGCGAAGCCCTGCGCGCCGCCGCGGCCTGACCGAAAGAGGCGCCGCGAGAGCGCCAGGGGAGGAGAAGACATGACCGACGACCTGAGCCCGGCCGCCCGCCGAGCGGCGATGATCGCCGCCGGATCGTGGCGCGACGAGACGCTGCTCGATCTCTTCCGCCGCAACGTCGCCGCCCTCGGCGACAAGGTGGCGGTGGTGGCGACGCGCGCCGAAATCGGCGACGAAGTCCGCCTGACCTACGCCGATCTCGACCGTCTGTCGGACCGCGTCGCCGTCGGCCTGTCCCGTCGCGGTGTCGGCGAAGGCGACGTCGTGTCGTTCCAGCTGCCCAATTGGTGGCAGTTCACCGTGTTGCATCTGGCGGCGCTGAAGCTCGGGGCGATCTCCAACCCGCTGATGATCATCTTCCGCGAGCGCGAGCTGACCTTCATGCTCGGCCTCGCCGAGAGCAAGGTGCTGGTCGTTCCGGCCAAGTTCCGCAACGTCGACCATCGCGCCATCGCACTCGCCGTCAAGGCGGCGGTACCGACCCTCGCCCACGTGGCGGTGGTCGACGGCGAGGGCGAGGAGTCCTTCGATCGCCTGATCGCCGGCGATGCGTCGGAAGCCGAACTCGCGGCGATCCACGCCCGCCGTCTCTCGCCCGATGCGGTGATCGAACTCCTCTACACCTCCGGCACCACCGGCGAGCCGAAGGGGGTGAGCCACACCTCCAACACCATGCTCGCCAATCTCGTGCCCTTCGCCGATCGCCTGCATCTCGGCGAGGGCGACGTCATCCACATGCCGTCGCCGATGGCCCATCAGCTCGGCTTCATGTACGGCCTCGTCCTGCCGGCGATGATCGGCGCGACGGCGATCCTTCAGGACGTCTTCGTCGCCGCCACCATGGCGAAGCAGATCACCGAGGAAGGCGCCACCTTCACCATGGGCGCCACGCCCTTCCTCAACGATCTCGCCGACCACTGCCTCTCGACGGGAACGACGACGCCGACCCTGCGCATCTTCGTCTCCGCCGGCGCGCCGATCCCGCGGCCGTTGGTCACCAAGGCGCGCCGGGCGCTGGGCGCGGCGATCATCTCGGCCTGGGGCATGTCGGAGAACGGCGCCGTCACCACCACCCGGCTCGACGACCCGGAAGACAAGGTCACCGGCACCGACGGCTGCCCGCTGCCCGGCATGGAGGTCCGCGTCGTCGACCCGGCCGGCCGGCCGCTCGGCGTCGGCGAGGAGGGTCAGCTCCAGGTGCGCGGCTGCTCCAATTTCGTCGGCTACATGAAGCGCCCCGGCCTCGCGGCCGTCGACCCCGACGGCTGGTTCGACACCGGCGACATCGCCCGCATCGACGCCGACGGCTACATCCGCATCGCCGGCCGCTCCAAGGACATCATCATCCGCGGCGGCGAGAACATCCCCGTCGTCGAGGTCGAGGACATGCTGTTCAAGCACCCGGCCGTGGCGACGGTGGCCATCGTCGGCTACCCCGACGCCCGCCTCGGCGAGCGCGCCTGCGCCTACGTCATCCTGCGGCCGGGGGCGACGCTCTCCTTCGAGGAGATGGTCGCCTACCTCAAGGAGCAGAAGACGGCGATGCAATACATCCCCGAGCGGCTCGAGGTCGTCGAGGACGTGCCGCGCACCCCCTCGGGCAAGATCCAGAAATTCAAGCTGCGCGACATGGCCAAGGGCTCCGGCTGAGCCCCGCCGCATCCCGCATCCGCTCTTCGACACCCGCATCGGCGACCGACGGGTCGCACCAGGAGATCGATCATGGACTATTCCGACATCCTCTACGAGGTGCGCCCCGAGGGCGTCGCCCGCATCACCATCAACCGCCCGGACAAGTACAACGCCTTCCGTGCCGAGACGGTCGAGGAACTGATCCACGCCTTCCAGACGGCGGCCTGGGATCGCTCGATCTCGGTGATCGTGCTGACCGGCGCCGGCGACAAGGCCTTCTGCACCGGCGGCGACCAGTCGTCGGCCTCGCACGACGGCCAGTACTCGGGCCGCGGCACCATCGGCCTGCCGATCGACGAGTTGCAGAGCCTGATCCGCGACGTGCCGAAGCCGGTCATCGCCCGCATCAACGGCTTCGCCATCGGCGGCGGCAACGTGCTCGCCACCATCTGCGACCTGTCGATCGCCTCCGACAAGGCCCAGCTCGGTCAGGTCGGCCCCAAGGTCGGCTCGGTCGATCCCGGCTTCGGTACCGCCTATCTCGCCCGCTGCGTCGGCGAGAAGAAGGCCCGCGAGATCTGGTATCTCAACAAGCGCTACACCGCGGCCGAAGCCCTGGCGATGGGCCTCGTCAACGCCGTCGTTCCCCACGACGAACTCGATGCCGAGGTCGATCGCTGGTGCGCCGAGCTGGTCGAGCGTTCGCCGACCGCGATCGCGCTGGCCAAACGCTCGTTCAACGCCGACACCGAGAGCATTCGCGGCATCTCCTCGCTCGGCATGGCGGCACTCAGCCTCTACTACGACACGCCCGAGTCCAAGGAGGGCGGCGTCGCCTTCCGCG
>ERZ1645187.225-NODE-225-length-55293-cov-11.262338_pt1 | contig 55293 bp, 49 predicted proteins | sample MGYA00575352_ERZ1645187 | MGnify/ENA primary metagenome ERZ1645187 (study PRJEB40837, sample SAMN11349314) | freshwater sediment metagenome | isolation source: river sediment | host: Sediment | place: India: Wazaribad , New Delhi | collected 2017-02-21 ... | reverse complement strand
CGTAGTGGCCGCCGGTCACGCCGTTGGGGTCGTGCATCCCTCCGCCGTCGTACGGACGCCATCCCTCGGAGTCTCGCGCGACGGACCAGATGCGTCCCTGCCAGATGAGGTACTCGACGCCGAGCGTCTCGGCGCTCGACTTGAGCCAGTTGGTGACCTTCCACCCGCGGTCGAGCGCCAGGCCGGTCGCGGCGGTGCCGATGGAGTTGCCGAAGGTGCCGTCACAGGCGCGGCCGAGCGGGTGCTCCGACTTCGTTCCTGGACGCTCGGACCAGCAGGACCAGTGGGTGCCGGGGAAGTTCTTCTGAACCTCGGCGAGTGCGTGGGCGGTCCGCTCGGTGATCTGGCCCTCCGACGTCGGGTCGCCGACGAGGTTGTCCGGGCGCTCCCCGCTGTACGGGGAGGCCGGACCGCCGCCGGTGCCGCATCCCGCCTCGCTTCCAGCGGCGCCGCCCTCGACGTTTGCGGCACCGTTCGAGGCGAGCCAAGGCTCTGGGTCGATCGGGGCGCCGTCTGCCCCGCCCGGCCGTACCTCGAAGTGGAGGTGTGAGCCGGTGGAGTACCCGTCGCTGCCGACGTCGGCGAGGTACTGCCCGGCCGTGACTGAGTCGCCAGCCACGACGTGGATGTCGTTGGCATACATGTGCGCGTAGCCAGTGGCGACCTGCTGACCGCCGACGGTGTGCTCGATCAGAATGAGGTGGCCGTAGCCCGTGGCCGGGCCGGCGAACGCTACGCGGCCATCTGCGGCAGCGAGGATGTGCGTCCCGCCGGGAGCGGCGAAGTCGACGCCGGTGTGCAGCTTGCGCTCGCCCGTGATCGGGTGCACGCGAATGCCGAAGCCACTGGTCCGCACCCAGGTTCCGGCTGGGAGCGGGAAGACGACATGCGACGTCTCCGGAACCACCGAGTTGGCTGCGGTCGAGACCGAGGAAGTGCTGGGGAGGCACTGCGCCTGTGCCGCGGGACCGAGCAGCGACCCGAGACCGAGCAGGATGCTCGCGGGTGCCAAGAGAAGTGCAACCACCCCGGCAGCGATCGCCTTGGCCATCGCTCACTCCAGAGGATTGTCGAGCATCGACAACCGCAGCAGGTGGCACTCGGGATACGACGGCCCGCACACGAGGAAGAGGGTGAAGGCCACGTCGTGCTCGGACGCGACTGGGTCGCCCTCCCAGACGCCTGCGCGGTGGCGCGTGCCATGAATCGTCAAGGCGGCCGTGCCCGGCAGCAGCTCGTCGCCGGCCTGGTCTTGCGCATCGGACCACTTCGTCGGCGTGGTTACCGAGTCGATGACGATCCACTGGCGTGTCTCGTACTTCGCGAGCTCGATCCAGGCATCCTCCGTGGGCAAGTAGTTGTCGAGGTCCGACACGAGCCCGGGCGTGGACTCACCGGTCGGATCGGCGACCGCGACCAACTGCTCGATGTGATCGGTGCGCTTAACGACCGTGGCGGTATCCCACCAGAACAGCGCCTCGGCGACTTGGCGGGCAAAGGTCTCGGGGTCCGTTGTCGGCGGCAGCGACCGGAGTTCGGTGAGCGCAGGCTGCGTGTCGATCGGTGGTAACTCGACGGTTCCGTTCGTGGCGCTGGGCGAGCTCCCGGTCGAGGAGTGCGAACGGTGAACCAGAACGGCGTACGCAATGAAGGCGATCGCCAACACAGCGATCACGACGCCGATGACGATGAGGCGGCGTCGACGGAGGTCGTCTGAAATGGTCGGGTAGAGCATGCTGCACCTCGGAAGCTTCGGTCACGGGTAGCAGGCAGGTGTGCCGGATGCTCCGCTACGCGGAGATGGTGGCCGCTCGCAACGCCCGGACCTCGTCGGCGAAGGCGATGGTCTCTGCGAGCACCCGCTCGAACATGTCCCAGTCGTCGTTCTTGAGCTCGGCCGCGATCTCAGCCGGGTTGTAGTAGCGAGACCAGCCGTCGAGATCGCCCCACGTCAGCACGAAGGCACGAAGGCTTCGGTGCGAGGTGCCGGGATTCCTCCTGCCCTTCGCGCCGCGACGCTTGCTTCGCTGATTGACGATCCCGGTCGCTTCGTTCGTGAGGGTCTCGATCTCTTCGGGGGTGATCGACCCGGTCGGCATGGCGGTGTCGTCCACCGCGATCAGTTCCTTCGCCGCCATCACCCGCTCATACGCCGGCCTGACATCGCCACCCTCCGCTATGTCGTCCAACTCCGCCTCGGCGATCTTGCGAAGGGTCTCGGGGAGGCTTCGGTCGGCGGCAACGCGCTCGATTGCCGAGATCCGTTCGAGGTGGTGGTACGACGCCTTGCCGGTCACCGCCACAGCGGCCTGGTGGCGAGTGTCTCCGTGCCCTGGCAGCGGTCCCGGCCCGGAGCCGGGACCGCTAACTTCTCTCGGTTTTCCGCCCTCTCCGAACTGCGATTCCTTCTGACGGCGGGCAGCATCCTCGGCAATCAGCCTCCGGAGCTCCCGGAACAGGGCAGCCTGCTCCAACTGGTTGAGCGGCTTGCGCTGCTCGTTCTCGTCCTGCTGCGCGAGCAGTCGGTTCAGATCGTCAGAGATCCCGGACCGTACCCATACCTTCAAGGTGCGCCAGCCCAACCGCTTCACCGCTTCGAGCCGGCGAGCGCCACACACCAGGACGCCGTCCGGGGTGATGGTCACCGGCTGCAACAGCCCCAGCTTCTGGATGGACATCATCAGTGGCTCGATGCCGTCCTCGGGGTGTTGGCGGTGCCGGACCCCGACGGAGATCGAATCGACCCGGCGTTCCAGTTCGATGTGACCGTCGTGCTCAGACACGCCGACCTCCCGCGGTCCGGACGCGGACCGGCTGGCGGATACTGGCGATCTCGGCGACGAGTGCCTTGTCGGCGAGGAGGTCTTCGGGCGTGTCCCCGATGACGAGTCGCAGCAGCATCCCTCGACCCGCCGAGGTGTGTCGCCGGTCGGGGTGCTGGTTGCCGAGGATCACTCGGAGGAACATCAACCAGGCTCGCTGGCCGACGTCGAGGAGCGCGTGGGCGTGCCGGTCCCGACGGAGGGCCTCGAAGGCGGTCTTTCGGTTGCCTGAGCGCATCAGCTTCGTGCAGATGTACTCGATGGCGTTTCGTGCCACGTCCTCTGGCCATCGGAGGGCGACGAAGACGTCAACCGCGTCGTCCACCGCGAACCAGGCGTTCGTGGGCTCGTCCTCGGCGTCCTCACCTTCCAGGTCGCTGGAATCTTTCTCGTCGTCTTCGGTCTCGTCGTTCTGGGGTGCTGCGATCGGGTCGAAGTCGATGAGGTCCTGCGGTGCGGGGACGGCGAAGGCTGGGTGGAAGTCGGCGAGCTCGGCCTCACGGTCGCTGAACCGCTCGGCGTCGTGGCGTTCAATGGCGGCTTCGCGTCGTGCTTGATGGTTCGAGCACAGAAGACCGTCGGCCCGTTGGTCGTAGACGAGGGTGAGCTCGACCGCTCGCGTCACGACGGCCCACGGATCCTCTGCGACACGCACTGCTCGGGTGTGCATGGCTTCGAACGCCGCGATGGCGGCTTCGACGGGTTCGTACCCGTACTTGCGGGCGAGGGCGCCGTACTTCTCCATCGCGTAGCTCATGAGGTCCGACGCCTCCGGATCGTGGCTCCAGCCGTCCGAGCGGTAGCGCAGCCGGACCAGCATGAGCCGGAGTCCCTCGGTGGTGGTGAAGTCCAGGGGCGCTTCGTCGAGTGCGCTGCTCATAGCCCCAGCTCCTCGGTCGAGGTCACCGACGGGGTCACCGGCCCTGGACGGGCGATGGCGGTTCGGCTGATCCGTCGCCCGGCTTTCGCTGCCTTGACCGGCGCACGCCGCGAGCGACGAACCAACTCGGACTGGAGGTCGATGCCACGGTTGGTCCATCTCGAGCCGACGAGCGTCGGCAGTTCGCTGGGACGCACCCAGGCGATCCCGCGCTGAGCTGGTCGCGCGGCCACCGGCTTGGCGACCGGAACGGACGGGTCCCGGTGCAACACGAGTGCGTTGACGGTGTCGTCGGTCTGCGGCTGGGGTATCGCCTGCTCGGGCATGACCCGGTCCTCGCGCCGCTCGTAGTGGTCGTTGTTGTTCATAGCGACACCGCCTCAGCCGCGTTCGTAGGGCGGACGATGTCGGCCGTCCCCAGACGCGAAGCGATCCGGTACGCCGATCGGATCGTCGTCATGGCCTCCTGGTCGGAGAGCCCGGCCGAGCGAGCTGAGTCGCCGAGGAGGTTGGCGGTCGAGTCGAAGGGGTGCCCCTCCTCGACCATCCGGCAGGCCGCCCAGAACAGCCCATGGTTGCGTGCCCCTTCGGGTCGTGAAGCAACCCAGTCAGCCAGCTTGTCGGGGCGAGACCCGATCGCGGGCATCGAGGTCGGCGGTCGATTCGGCCGCGGCGGTTCGAGGAACGAGCGGAGAGCAGCGGCATCAACGGGGGTGGCCCTGTGTTGGGCGACGGTGATCAGCTCGTACGGCCGACCGTCGACCCGCGACGGCGGAGCAATGATGTAGCCGCCGTCTCCCCGGAAGTCGACGTGCTGACCGGGCACCTGCCAGGACCGCTGCTCGTCGACAAGGCCACGGAGGTAGTAGGCGTGGACGCCGCCCGATGGCGTTCGGACCAGCCACGCCCACCCATCCGCGAGCCCGGCCGACCGTGCCCGCTCGAATGCGGCGAAGCCTTTGCCGCCGACGTGGACGTCGATGTCGACGACGTCGACCCCTGACGCCGCCCCCGTCGGCATCCCAATGTTGGCGTCGGGCCAGCGTTGCCACCAGCTGCTCACCGTCGCGAGGTCGGTGCTGGCGTCGTGGAAACCGTGGGTGGTCAGCGGCTGCTTGCCGCCGGGCGTGCAGGGGAAGACGGGGATGTTGCGGGAGGCGAGCATCGTGGAAGCGGTGGCGAGGTCCTGTGCATCGGACAAGGAGACGGGCAGCCGCGGATTCCACCGCGAAGTCCGGGACTGCATTTGTGCCGAGTTGTTCATGCCTCGACATTGCGCCGAGCGGGGCACCAAATTTCGCCCACGGGCGAGTAGCCAAACGGACCACGGGCGAGTCTCCGAAGGGACGTTTCCGCAGGTCAGCCGAGCCCGTTGTGGCTCAGGAGAGACTTCGGCGAGACTCCCGCTCAGCCCTTGCGAGGCCGCTTCGGATCGCCCCAGCCGTTGTTCTTGACGACCGTCTTGGTGCGTTCGGGGAGGTCTATCGGGGGCAGGTGGTCGTCGGTCCGATTGAAGACGTGCTCGTCGAGGATCTGCTCCGCGAGTGTGTCGTGCCCTTCAGCCTCCGCGACCTTCGCCAGGTCGAGGCGGCAGACCTCGTCGTACGGCGCGGCCATGCAACCGGTCTCTGCAGCGAACTTCGCCCGCTCCAGATCGCCACGCGAGAAGGCGTCGGTGGCGACGAGGTGGGCCACGTCGACCACGGCGAACGTCGCGGTCTCGTGGACACGCTCGTCGTCAAGCATCCAGGTCCAGCCGGGGTTGCGCAACGCGCTGAACGGCTCTCCCGTGACCAGTTGCAGCGCGGCCACGAGATCCTCAATGCCCTCGGCCCCGCGAGCCTGCGCCCGGGCGCGCAACCGCCGGAACAGGTCGAGGTCGACCAGGACGTCGTTCAACTGGTACCCGCTCGCGCCTCGGTCCTTGTGAGCGGGCGAGGTCGTCGCGGGCGGGAGGTGAGGTTCGTTGGTTCGCGGGTTGGTGCCGAACCATGTCCTGATGTACCCGAGGTCGGTCCGAGCTCGTGACTGAGTCATCCCGAAGGAGTCCCGGACCTGACGCGACGAGACGCCTGAGGGGTGAAGCGCAAGGAACGTGACCAGCTCGTTGAAGTACGCGCGTCGTTCGGTGACAGCCGTCGGCGGCTCTCCCTGAGCGAACACGGTCACCGGCCCGAGGAGCTGCAGCTTGGGCAGTGCGCTCGTCGGGTCATGCCACTGCGCCAGGTCGTCGTCGAGGCTGGGGTCCGTCTCTTCGACCACGCGGCGGGACTTCTCTGGAACAACCGGCGCCAGTGTCTCGACGTCCTCGGGGGTCGTGGGTGCCACGGCCTCGTATCGCTGCGTTGCCTCCGGTAGGAGCGAGGTGGCCCCCGCCTCGCCGTGTGGTCGGGCCTCGGTCAGGTCGGGGACGAGCGCGCCCGCCTGGTCCGCCAAGGCGCGCCAGCCGTGGGCTCCCTCCTCCCGGGGCATCGGCACCACCGTCGCCTCGCGAGTCAGGTCGACGATGGCCGCGGTGGCTGACGCCTCTCCCGCGGACAGGCCCGCCGTGGCCAAGTCGAGGCTGAGGTGGGGGATGCGAAGTCGGCCGTCTCTGGTCAGCTCGACCACCGCGTCGCCATGCTCGGCGTCGCCGAGGACGACGACCGCGAGGCCCGACCGTGAAGTCTGGTGGTGGACGAGGCCGGCGAGCGCGCGTACCTGGTCCGTCCGAGGGCTGGAGACGAGCAGGGCGCGGAACGGTTCCGGATCGCCGTGGCCGTTGTTCAGTGCCTGGGTGACGTCGCGCTGTAGTCGGCCGAGGAACTCGGTGTCGTCACCGGGGTGGCAGCGGAGCCGCAGCACGTCGAGCGCTGCCAGTTCGGTGGCGAGGCCCATCGCGTCGACTTGCGAGACGACTGCCCACGGGCTCAGCGCCAGTTCCGCGGCGAGGTGGCGGGCCAGCGCCGTGGCACGGTCCAGGTCGCCCGTGAGCGCGATTGTCCCGAGTTGCTCAAGGTTGAGCAGCCAGAGGTGTCCGTCCTCGCCCTGCCCGACGCTTGCCAACAGCGGGTAAGGCGGGAGGACGTCCTCGTCGCCGACGGCTGCGTCGAGGTTCGCGGACCACTTGCCCTCAGAGCCGACCCATGGCTCAGGCAGTTCGGCCGACTCAGCGAGATGGAGCGTGACCGTCTGCTTGCCGACCTCGACGAGGTCGAGCTGCGGCGCCTCGTCCGTCGTCGCTGCCAGGTGGCGGAGGAGTCGGTCGAGCTGGTCGATCACGTCGGCCACGGGAGCGCCGGCGACGGCGGCCGTCCTCTCGACCGCGCGGACCTCGGGCGGCGGCGGGGAGATGGTGAACCCCGGTCGGCGATAGCGCTGCTGGGTTCGCCTATGCGCGCGCACGGCGACGAGGATCGAGCCAGCCAGAAGCGTCCCCGCACCCAACAGTCCGGGAAGCAGCCAAGAGGCCGAGGCGTCCTCGTCGTCGGTCGCGTCGGGCTCATCCGTCACGGGTGAGTCGCTCGGCTCTGCGGTGGGCGTCGACGCGTCCGGCCTCTCGACCGGCGGAGTCTTCTCGACCGGATCGGGTTCGAGGTGCTTGCCGCTAGGCGCCACGGGCGGGTGCGCGATCACTGGTGGCTCGACCACGGGCGAGTCGTCGTCTGTCCCGGGGATTGTGAGCTCCCAGCCCGGCCGGATCAGGTCAGGGTCGGTGAGGTGCTGTTCGTCCGGCTGCACGGTGTCTCGTGAAGCCTCGAAGACCTCGGGGTAGCGCTCGCCCTCGCCAAGATTGTCCTCCGCGATGTCCCACAAGGTGTCGCCGGGCTCGACGACGTACGTCTCCTTGGGCCGTGGTTCCTCGGTCTTCTCGATCGCCGACTCCCCATCGCTCGGCAGCCGAAGAACCAACCCGGGGTCAATGAAGTCAGGATTCGCGGGGAGTACGTCGTGGTTGAGGACGACGATCTCTCGATACCGCATCCCGTCGCCGAGGTTTTCCTCGGCGATCTTCCACAGGCTGTCGCCTCGACGCACCGTGTACTCGACCGTGGGTGTCTCGGAATCCGACGTCGTCACCGTGGGCGGGGCCGCCTCGACGGGCAGCAGCGGCAAGGTCTCCGGCAGGCTGATGAGCCGTGGCGCTTCGGCCGCCGGCGCGGCTTGGGCCGGCTGTGGGGCGAACACGGGCACTACGCTCGGCGCCACGGCGAAGAGGAGAGCCGCAACCGTGACCAGCTGGCTGGCGAGGCCCTGCGGGAGCGCGAGGCCCGGGAGTCGCGGAGCGGGCACGCCGCGGACCGCGGCAAGGATCTCCACGCCGAACGAGACCACCATGATCGCCCAGGCGATCCACGCCACGGCCCCGATGACGAACAGCGCCAGGGTGCCGTCGTCCGGGCTGGTGAGGAGTGTTCCGAGATTGCCGAGGTTCTCGTGCCACGGGGTTGCGCCGATCGCGACAAGCAGCAGAGGCGTGCCGGTGACGAGCAGGAGGATGAGCAGGGTCGCGCCCAGCCCAGCGAGACGAGTACGTGCGGTCACTGTTCGGTCCCTCCCAGACTGCGGACGATGCGGGCGGAGGCTTCGGATGTGACGGTGAGGTTGCCGATGCCGATGAAGCCCAAGAACTTGGGCCTGTAGGTGTCGGTCACCTCGACGTGGATGGTGTCGCCGCCGGTTACCGTCACCGCCCCGCCGACGCCCGCGGCGGCGAGGTACTGCTGGGCCGCCGTTCGTGCGGCGGCGGTGTCAACGTTGACGTAGCGGCCCTCGATAGCGGGAGCGGCCTCCACCTGCTCACCTCCGGTGCGGGCGGCTTCGGCGGCGATATTGTGGGCGCGCTGCTTGGCGTGGACCTGGCCGCCGAGGTCGACGGCGAGGCCGACGAGGACCATCATCACGAAGCTGGCGGTCACCATCCAGATCGAGATTGAGCCGCGTTCGTCGCGAGCTCGCCGCATCATCCGCGCTCCCTCCAGGTGTCGATCGGGCTGGTCATCGTCGCTTCGATCAGGCGGCTTCCGGGCACTCCCGGGACCGACAGGTCTGAAAGGTCCAGGCGGCAGTGAACCGTCACGGAGACGGTCGCCGTCTCGCCCACGGTGCGGCTGAACTGGCTTGCATCGACCGTGACGTCCACGTCGAGGCAGTGGACACCCTGGTTCGACAGGCTTGTGGTCGCCGCAGAGATGGCATTCGCCTTCGCCGAGCCTGCTGTGCGCTCGATTGAGGCTGCACGGGCGGCGTAGGCCGCGGCGGTCTCCACGGACTGGTAGGTCGTCGCTGTCCGGCCGCCGAAGATGATCAGCCCGACGAACAGCACGAACGCGGGCACGCCGACGGCGGCCTCAACGGAGGCCGATCCGCGTTCGTCGCGCGAACTCGAGCGAGTCATGGTGTCGTCAGCCTCTCCACGGGCACGGACGCTACTTGCCGAACCACGGGCGACCAGCCCGGGATCACGCTCAGCGAGTGCCCTTGGACGACGACGGTCACCGTCGTCGTCGTGCGGTTGGCCGTGGTGGTGGCTCCGGACAGCACGTCGTCGCCGCCGGCGTCCTCGATGAACGCAGCGGCCGCCTGCACGCCGTCGGACTCCTTGCCGTTCTCGCCTCCGGCAGCACGGGCGCCTTCCTGCGCGGCAGCGATTGCCACCGACCGCGCGTGATGGAATAGCGCCGCCTGCATGCCCAGGAACATCACGGCGAAGAGTGCCGGCAGGAGGATCATCAGCTCGACGGTCGCCGAGCCACGTTCGTCCTGCCGACGGCTACTTGATGTTCCCGGCCTGACTAGTGACATACGCCTTCACCGCGGCGACGACGATCCCGACGATCGCGATCACTGCGACCGCCCAGAGGACGTGCTCGGTGGTCACCGAGCCGCGCTCCTCACGGCGCAGCAGTCGCGATTCCAGTCCGTACGTGAGCGCGAGCAGCGCTCGGATGAGTCGTTCCATAGGTGGGTTCCTTCCTGTTCGTGGTCTTCCTCCAGAGGTCAGGGATCAGGTGTTGCTGAACATCCGCAGCAGCGACGGAGCGACTAGCAGAGCCATGAAGATCACGCCGAGCAGGGAGCCAGGGATCGTCATTCGCTCGCCAACGGCATTGGCTTCGGCGATCTCGTCGTTGAGCATCGCCGTGCGCATCGCGGCTGAGCGGGCGCGGAGTGTGGCGTAGACCGAAGCTCCCTCCTCCCCGGAGAGCCGCATGATGTCGGCGAAGTCGTCGAGCTCGGGGAGCCCGAGCTCCTCGGCCAAGGTGTGCAGCGCGTCCCACGGCGGGAGCCCTGACCAACGGGATCGGGTCAGCTCCTCGGATAGCCGCGTGAAGACCCACGAGTCGCCCACCTCCGCCGCCAACTCCATCGCCTGGCGCACGCCGGAGCCGTTGTTGCGCTCCAAGGCGACGAGGTCGATGTATGCCCCGAGAGCCCGGGAGAACTCGAGCCGGGCCTTCCGTGCGTCGTCGACCGCGTTGTAGTTGGGCATGAAGAACATGACGGCCGCCAGGCCGAGCGACGCCAATGCCGGGATCGCGACGGGGAAGCCCAGGCCGATGAGGTCAAAGAACCACGCAAGGAGTGGCGGGATGACCAGGCCGAGCCCGGCGAAGGTCAACTTGTCGCCGTAGAACCGGGCGAGCGGGATTCTGAGGATCGCGAGTTCCCGGGTCGGGGTGCGCACCCACAACGCAGGTGGGAGTGCCTTCATCGCCCAGACGCCGATCCTCTCCTTGCCAGTCGCGGCAGAAGGCGATTCGAGCGAGCGTGCTCGCCCACGAGTGGGTGTCAGCCGGCTGAGTGCCTCGGCGAGATCCGGTTCCGCAGGCATCAGGCGCATAACTAGGAGCACGACTCCGAGCGCGACGAGCGCGCCTGACGCGAGGGCGAGTTGGAGTCCGGTGGTCATGCCGTGCCGCCTTGGGCGTCGAGGAATCGGGGCAGGTTGCGGCCCTGCGCCATGCGCTTCATCCAGACGAGTGTGGCGACGTAGGCCGCGAGAAGGGCGATCAGGATCACCTGGCCGAGGGGGCTCTTGTAGGGCTCGACGTAGGTGCCCGAGACCGCCAGGATCACGAGCACTCCCGCGCTGATGAGCGTGACCCACCGAGCGGTCGCACGGGGCTTGGCCCGGTCCGCTTCCACCTGACGCCGAGCGCGGACGTCTGCCGCCACCGACTCGGCCAACCCTTCGAGGACGTTGGACAGGCCCGCGCCGCGGCGCCGAGCACCGAGGATGAGGTTCGCGGCGATGAGGTCACCGGTGGAGTCGTCCAGCTCGTCGGCAAACGCACGCAGCGCGTCCTCCGTGACCCAGCGGGCACGAAGACGTGCGACAAGGCGCGTGACCTCCGGTGTGATGGGAGCAGGGGTGGATCGCAGGGTGGCAACTAGGGCCTGCTCCAGGCCGACTCCCACCGTGAGCACCCCCGACAGGGACCGGGTCCATTCCTCCATCGCTTCGAGCCGCTGGATGCGGGAGGCGGCCGAGCCCGCCGACAGGAGGATCGGGAGTCCGACGGCCGCGACAGGGACAGCAATGACGGCGAGCGCCCAGCCGGTGACGAGCCACGCCAACACCCCTGCCCCAAGGCCGCCGAGTAGGAGGCGTCGGGTCGTGCGGTCGAGACTCTGAAGACGCCGCACCCGTCGCGAGCGGGGGCGTCTCTCCGGAACCGGCGCCGGGCGCAGACCGGCGATCACGCCGATGACGCCCGCGACGATCAGTGCGCCGGCCAGAGCGGGGACGAGCGCGATCATGGCCGGGTCGCCTGCAGCATCAGGTAGCCCGCCAGATCGAAGCCGTACGACGCGAGTGCCCGGTACTCGTGCGGAAGGACGGAGGGTACGGCGCTGCCGTCGCTGTCGGGAGCGAAGACGTGGGTGGTGGCGTAACCGGTCTCGCGCTCACCAGGTTCGAGGGCGATGATCTCGGCGATCCGGCGTTGCCGGTGGGAGACGCCGTTCGCCATCGTGGTTCGCAGGTCGAGCTGGACAATCAGGTCGATGGTGGCTGCCAGCTTCGACGTCGCCAGCTCGTGAGTGACGTGTGGCCCCGCTTCCATCGCACAGGTCACCAGCTTCCGGACCGCCGCGACGGCGTCCGAGGCGTGGGTCGTGGAGATGGACCCGGTCCCGGACTCCATCGCCTTGATCATCGCCCAGATCTCCTTGCCTCGGACCTCGCCGACGATCTGGCGGGAGAGGTTGAAGCGGAACGAGTCGACGAGCGCGTCGTCAAGCGTGAACTCCCCGGCCATCCGACCGTCCGGACCACGTTCACCAGACCCTGGGCGTGCCTCCCATGGGTGCACGATCTTGTGGCGCTTCAGCTCATGGAGGTGCAGCTCGTACTCCGTCTCGAAGGTGCCGATCGCCTCCAGCGGGTCGATCTCCGCACACAGCGCCCTCACGAGGGTGGTCTTGCCTGCGCCCTGGCTGCCGGCGATGACAATGCTCTTGCGCGCTCTCACCGCTGCCCGCAAGAACGATGCCGCGACTGGGCTGAGCATGTCTCGCTCGACCAGGTCGTCCAGAGTGACCTGCATCAGCCGGTGCCGTCGGACTACGACCGATGGACGGGGCGTCACCCACGCCGCTGCCGCGAGTCGGGCGCCGCCGTCGAGGCGGAGGTGGAGTCGGGGCTGCGCCTCGGAGAATCCGCGGGCGTTGACCTCCGAGCGGGACGCTAGGAAGACGAGGAAGTCGATCAGTTCTTGGTCGGAGTCCGCCACGGATGGCCCCTCCACCAAGGAACCGTCGATCAGTTCGAGCAGCACGTTGTCGTGGCCCGCGATGATGATGTTCTCGACCTCGTCGTTGTCGACGAGCGGCTGAAGTCGGCCGAGCCGGAAAAGTGAGTCGAAGACGGCCCGAGCGAGTGCGTTCTGTTCGGCCAGCGACCACGCCCTGTCACCGGCGTTCACCCGATCCGACACCGTCGCATCGATCAGGTCGAGCACGATCGAACGGCCGAGCTCTTCTTGAGCTGCCTTGTCGAGGCGCGCCCGATCCGCGGCGACCGCCTGACTGAGTTGCTCGGACGCCTGTGCTCGCAGCGCTGCCACGAGCGACCAGTCGACGTCGTTCACGGGCAAGTCGGATGCCGGATGGAGAGATGTGACCGGACGTGGCATGGAACTCGCCCGTGGTCCGCTCGCGGGGACCGGTTGGGCGAACAGGGGCAGCGCAGTCAGGTCTCTGGGCTTGTCGTCCATGCTCTCGCTGGTCACGGGCGAACTCCTTCCAGCAGCTCGCCCCGACGGTGCGAGACAGTCGAGTGGATCGAGGCGATGGCGGCATGGAGACCACGGGCGAGTGCGCCTGCCTGGAACCGCTTGGGTGGCTGCGCACCGCGCGAGAACACCGCCGCCGACTCGGGGTCGTCGGGGACGGTGGCGACCACGGGCAAGTTCAGCGCACGGGCGACTTCACGGGAGCTGTACGGCTGTCCCTCGCCGACAACGAGCACTCCCGGCTGCTGCCAATCGAACGCCCCGCGCTGGACGGAGTCGGCCCAGGAGCGCGCCGCCGAAATGGCGGGAAGGGTGGTGCGGGTGACGATGAGCGTCAGGTCGGCGTTCGCGAGCAGCGGCTCCGGGGCGCCGACGAGTCCGAGCCGGCCGGCATCGACGATCACGTCCTGGCCGGTTGACTCAAGGTCGGCCAGTTCCTCCGAGAGCGGCTGCCAGAGATCGCGCAAGGCGGCTGCCTGGGTGTGCGACCGGGTTCCGGCGACGAACGAAACGGTGGTGCCGTCGATGCGTTCGGACACCTCGGCGAGTCCGTCGTGGATGCTGCTCGACGTGAGCGCCAGCTCGATCAGCCCGCCGACGTACTCTCGCGTCCCTCGGAAGTAGCCGGCGAGCAAACCAGACCCGCCGGTGGGGTCGGCCTCGAGGAGCAGGACCGGCCGAGGCCAGAGGAGCGCCATGCCGAATGCGGTCGTGGTGACCCCGGGTGAGCCGGACGCGGAGGTGAGTGCGATGACAGCCATCAGCGCTCCCGAGAGTCCAGGACGAGCGAGACGTTCCCGGTGGCGGCACGGGCGGCAAGGACTGCGGCGTCGGCGTGAGGAACCAGCAGGTCGACGATCAACTCGCCCGTCTCCTCAGAGACGTGGACTCCTGCGACTGTCGCCTCGCTGAACTGCGGCCCACCCGCGGGCAACTCCTCGCCCTGCGCCGGAGTCACCACAGCCCTCACTCGGTCGCCCGTGGTGAGACTCAACCCGGGCGCTCGGGCCGGGGTGAGTGCGACGCCGACAATGGAGTTGCTCCCGTCGGGAACCACACCGGAGGTGAATGAGTCGGGGGTGAGCATCCCGCCCGCCGCCACGTCGTACGCCGCTCGCTGCCCGACGATCTGGTCGAACTGGCTGGCCGAGACCGGCGTGAGTGCCGGGTCGGCGCTCACTCGCACCCGGGCGAGGTCATCCGCCTCGATCACTGCCCCCCGCTCGATCGTGTGCCGGGCGACGAGGATCTCCTGCGTCTTCGTCGTTGCCGTCCAGGCCCACGCCGCGAGCAAGGCGCCGACGCAGATCGCCACGAGTGCGGCAGCGAGGAGCGCCGGCCGCCGTCGGAGCTTCGGCGGGGGCACAAGCTGACTCGCGGCGGGACCCGACGCCTGGTCGAGTGTCCTGTCGTCCCGGGGGGCCGTCTTGCTCATACCCACTGCCTCTCCTTCGCCCGTTACTGCACGAGCACCTGCGCTTCTCCTATGGCGATCTGCGCCTCCCGGACGAGTCCGTTCAGCCGGATGGTTCCCGTCTGTCCTGCGCCCTCCCAGTCGATGACCCAGTCCGACGTCGCCGTGACCGTGAACTTCTGGTCGGACTCGGACGAGCTGGAGGTGATGTAGACGTGGCCGCAGTCGGGCGACTTCTTGTTGCCGTACGCCGCCTCGTACGGCGTCCCGGCGGTTGTGCAGGTGACCTGGTTGCCGTCACCCATGTCCCAGGTGACCTTGTGGACCTGAGCTGTGGCAGTGACGGAGACTCCGCCCGCGCTCGCCGACGCCGTGATCGGTCCCCAGGTGTGCTCGTTCGGGTTCGCCACCCACATCCAGACAGGCATCCCGACGATCCCGACGCTGCCGTCCTCGGCCTTCGGTGCAATGCCGATGTTGATCGCCGTGAGCCGCATGTCGGCGATGGCGAGCTGTGCCACCTCCCGGGGCGTCGGTCCAGTGCCGGAGTCGGGTGGGGGGTCAGCCGACCAGACGAGAACGAGCAGGTCGGTCTGTGGCTGGTAGCACTGATAGACGGCACCATCGTCGGGTTCGTGGCCCTGCCAACTCGGATCGCCCGCCGCTGGTTGTGGGTCCAGGAGCTGGATGTAGCAGCGGTAGCCGTTGGACCAGTAGCCGAATTGGGAACTGCAGGGGACTGGCCCAGGCGGAGGTTTGGTGATGCCCTGATCGGTGCCGTCCCAGTAGCAGGCCGCGCCGGAACCGGTGTCCTTCGGCCCGTCGTCACCGGGCTCGCCCGGGTCGCCGGGGTTGCCGGGCACCTCGATCCAGATCAGACACTCGCCGGTCGCCGGGTCGGTCTGCCCGCAGACGGTGTCGCCGTGCGCCGCCAACGACATGAGCCCAACCAGCCCGCCAGCGAGGGCTGCAATCGTGAGCGCCAGGGTCAGGAGCCGACGCACGGCTCTTTCTCCAGATCTGATCCGCCAGACACCCGCCAACCATCGGAAGGTGCCGTCTCCCACGTCGCGTTGGTGACGGTGAAGCGGGTCCAGCCCACGTCCTTGCGGTCCGGTGTCACGACCGACTTCCCATCACCATCGACGATGTCGACATCACTGACGTCCCAGCAGACGTCGACGTAGGCCGTTGCCGGCTCGTCTAGGCTGACGGACTCGACCTTGACCTCAACCAGCTTGGTCTCACCGACCTGGCGGCGGTCCGCCTGGCGTTGGCTCTTCAGCAGGTTCTTCTGAGCGGTGAGTTGCGAGCTCGCCGCAACGGCTTTCAGTTCGGACGCGGGCCGGTTCGAGTCCTGCCGGACGAGGTCCACCGTCTTGAAGTACTTCCACACGACCGCGGACGCCGCCTCGGAGGCGATCTCGCTATCGGACGGCGGCGTCGATGAGCTTGTTGCCGGGGCCGGCGAGCTGGGGGAGGGGGTCCCACTCGCCGCTGGGTCTTGGCCCTCGTCGGTGCACGACGTCAGAGCGGCCATCACCATTGCTGCTGCCGCGAGTGCGCTTACCCCTCGAAATATCGTCATGCCCGAGTTCCCGACTTCCATCGCGGTCTCCCGCGAACGGCGTAGACGACACCGCCGGCGAACCGTGTCAGCACCGTCCTGTCCTATTGAGTCACTGCCTGACCGGAATGCGCAACCGTCGCTCATCCTCACCTTCCTCCTTCCCGCCGCGTAGGTCCTCTCCGTTCACCAGGTGCCCGCCGCCTCCCGTCCTCCCGGGCCACCGCCTCCTTCAGCGTCCACACGTCTGGCACCGTGAGGGGGCTTCCGTGGGCGGTCGGTGGATGAACCGTCGCGAAGTCGGGCTGTGGAACCTGCTGCACACCTGCACGCCGAGGAGGTGTGCGGTGATGACCGTGTCCATGCGCAAGATGTCGGCGGGCGAGGGCTACAAGTACCTGCTCCGGAGCGTGGTCTCCGGTGACGGCAACCGGAGCCTGTCGACTCCGCTGACCCGTTACTACGCCGAGGCAGGCACTCCGCCCGGTGTCTGGATGGGCTCGGGAGTCACCGAGTTCGGCTCCGGCCAGCTCACCGTCGGCAGCACGGTGTCCGAGCCGCAGTTGGTGCTCCTCATCGGGCAGGGGCGAGACCCGATCACGGGCGAGCAGCTCGGGTCGGCATTCCAGCGGTTCGCCACCCTCAAGCAGCGAGTGGACGAACGAACCGTCAGTCTCAACCCGCACCTGTCCGACGAGGAACGCGCCCAATTCCTGGACGAGATCGAGGCCGAGGAGATGGCGAAGGGGTCGCAAACCGCGACCGCAGGCTTCGACTACACGTTCAGCGTCCCGAAGTCAGTGTCGGTCCTGTGGGGCGTCGCTGACGCTGGTAGCCAGGCGCTGATCGTCGACGCGCACCACCAGGCCATCGCCGAAGTGCTCGCGATGCTGGAGCGGGAGGTCGCCGTCACCCGGGCCGGCGCGAACGCCCGCGACGGAGCATCCGCGCACCATGACGTCGTCGGCGTGGCAGCGACGGCGTACGACCACTGGGACTCCCGTGCCGGGGACCCGCAGTTGCACACGCACGTCGTCGTCTCGAACAAGGTCCGCACCCTCTTCGACGGCCGGTGGCGGTCCCTCGACAGTCGGCCGATGTTCGCCTCTGTCGTCGCACTGTCCGAGCACTACAACGCCGTGCTCGCCGACATCCTTCGCCGCTCGTTCGGGGTCGAGTGGGAGATGCGTGAGCGGGGCGCGAACCGCAACCCCGCTTTCGAGATTGCCGGGGTCGGCGAGGAGCTGGTGGCGGAGTTCTCCAACCGTTCCAGGGCGATCGAGATCGAGAAGAATCGGCTGATCGAGCAGTACGAGCGCGACCACGGGCGAGCACCTGACGCCGCCGCGGTCATCAAGCTTCGCGCCACCGCCACGCTCACCACCCGGCCCGAGAAGCACGTTCACTCGCTCGCTGAACTCACCGAGAGCTGGCGGACGCGGGCCAACCGGGTTCTCGGCGGCGACGCGACGAGATGGGCGCGGGCGCTACTCGCCCGTGGTGCCCGGGGCGACTCGGTCGAACTCGCGCGTGGTCTGCTGCGCGCGGGTGACGTGTCGGCCATGGCGATCACCGAGGTGGCCCGAGCCACCGTCGGCGCGGTCAGCCAGAAGCGATCGACCTGGAAGCACTGGAACCTCTGGGCCGAGGCATCCCGGCAGACGATGGAGTGGCGCTTCGCCACCGTCGCGGACCGGGAGCAGGTGGTTGGCCGAATCGTGGAGGAGGCCAAGCGCATCTCGATCTCTCTCACGCCGCCAGCGCTTGCCTACAGCCCGGGCGTCTTCAGACGCAACGACGGCACGAGCCTGTTCCGCCCCAAGCACTCGGTCACCTTCACGTCCGACGAGATCCTCGCGGCCGAGGATCGACTACTCGCCCGTGGCGTGAACCGAAGCTCGCCCGTGGTCGATCTGGAGGTCATCGAGGCCGTCTCGGAGAACGAGGTGCTGGGACACCTGCTCACCGACGAACAGGTCGCGACCCTCACGTCGATCGCGGTGTCCGGGCGACAGGTCGACCTTCTCATCGGCCCGGCCGGAGCGGGCAAGACGACAGCCATGCGTGCGCTCCACGCCGCTTGGACGAGTGTCCACGGCAAGGACAGCGTGGTCGGGCTCGCCCCGTCGGCCGCCGCAGCCGACGTCCTCGCCCAGGACCTCGGCGTTGCCTGCGACAACACGGCGAAATGGCTCCACGAGCACGACAGCGGGCGAGCCACCTTCAGGAAAGGTCAGCTCGTCATCATCGACGAGGCGACCCTCGCCGGAACCCTTACCCTCGACCGGCTCACTGGCTTCGCCGCCGACGCGGGAGCCAAGGTGCTGCTCGTCGGTGACTGGGCGCAACTTCAATCGGTCGACGCGGGCGGAGCCTTCCCCCTGTTGGCCGAGGCGCGAGACGACACCCCGGAGCTGACCGAGGTCCACCGTTTCGTCAACAAGTGGGAGAAGGACGCCTCGGTCGACCTCCGCCTGGGACGCACCAAGGTCATCAGCGCCTACTTTCGCCACCAGCGGGTCAAGGACGGCACCCACGTCGAGATGGTCGACGCCGCGTACCGGTGCTGGCGTGCCGACCTGAGGGCCGGTCGCAGCAGTCTGCTCGTCACCGAGTCGACGGACGCGATGGTCGAACTGAACGAGCGCGCCCGCGCCGAGCGGCTCAGGGACGGCGAGACCCTGCCCAGCCGTGAGGTCGGACTCCGGGACGGCACCCGTGCGTCCGTCGGCGACCTGGTCATCACTCGGCAGAACCACCGCCGCATCCACGCGCTGCGCGGAGGTTGGGTCAAGAACGGTGACCGCTGGCGCGTCACCGACGTTAACGACGACGGGTCGGTCGTGGTCCATCGGCTCGGAATGAGGTTGGGCGGCTCTGTTGTGCTACCGGCCGACTACGTCGCCGAGCACGTCGACCTCGGCTACGCCATCACCGCCCACCGCGCACAGGGGATGACGGTCGACACCGCGCATGTCGTCGTGACCGGTTCAACCACCCGGGAGAACTTCTACGTCGCAATGACGCGGGGGCGCGAGTCCAACCTCGCGTACGTCGCCCTCGACCGACCGGACGATTCTCACGCTGCGCCGTCGCCCGAAGAGGTCACCGCGAAGACGATCCTGTTCGGGGTGCTCCAGCATTCCGGCGTCGAGCTCTCCGCCCACCAGACGATCAAGGAGGAGCAGGAGCACTGGTCCTCCTTCAAGCAGATCGTGGGGGAGTATCTCACCATCGCAGCGGTCGCCCAACGCGACCGTTGGGTTGGCGAGCTCTCGGCAGCGGGCCTGTCGGCCGAGCAGATCGACGACGTGATCGGGTCGGAGTCGTTCGGGCCGCTCGCCGCCGAGCTTCGCCGCGCCGAGTCGAGTGGCGTCGACATCTCCGTTGTGCTGCCCCAGGTGGTCGCTCAGCGTGGGTTCGCCGACGCCCAGGACATCGGCGCCGTCCTCATCAGCCGCGTCCGCCACGCCACCTCGGGCCGTGGAAACGGCGCTCGACGCCGGCCGAGCCTGATCGCCGGCCTCGTCCCGGTCGCGGACGGGCCGATGTCGAACAGGATGCGTCGAGCCCTTATCGAGCGTCAGGACCTGCTCGAGTCACGGGCGACCGCGCTCGCCGAAGTGGCTGTCGCCGGGCGCGCGGCTTGGGTCCGCCGACTCGGCGCACCACCGGTCGACTCTCGGCAGCGTGACCTCTGGGTGCAGGAGGTTCGAGTGGTCGCCGCCTACCGCGACCTATGGCAGGTCGATAGCGACAAGCCAGTCGGCCCGGCCGGCGACTCCGACCGCCAACGGATCGACGAGGCGCGGGCGCGTAGGGCAATTCGCAGGGCCGCCGACATCGCCGCGGAGGCTGGCGACCGGGGCAGGAGCGGAGTGGCGGCGGATGGCCCAGTCCTCGAGTGAGGATGCACGGAGCGACTTTGGGCGGGGTTATCCCCAGCCGGACAGGCTCGTGCTCTATCAGTGTCGATCGCCGGACGTACAGGTGGACCGAGCTGACCCGAAGGAGCCCGCCATGCTCGCCATCTGCATCCGTCTCGCCGCAGCGATCCGCGGCTACCTGGCCTTCTACATGCCAACCAATCGTGCCGTCGACTGGCTCCGCTCGCCGGGTGACATCAAGTGGGCGATCCCCGTCGCGATCCTGGCGACTCCGGCATACCTGTTCGCCATGAGCGTCTGCATGACGATCATCGAGCGCGGCGGTCCCGGTTACCTCAACGTGCTGGTGATGTTGTTCGCGTGGAACGCCCTGAAGTTCGCCGTGACCGCTGCGCTTAGTCCGGTGCTGCTTCTGCGGCGCGTCCTCGACGGCCGTACTTCTTCCGCAGCCCCGAGAGCTGGACTCGGAGCGGGTCACGCTTGACCTTGTCGAGGTTGAGCGGCGGGTTCAGCTCGGCGAGGACGTTGGTCTCCGTGTCTCCGAGGGTGTCGGCGTCGGCCACCGGGACTGCGATGAGCCGAAGATGCTCGTGCATCCAAGCAGTCAGTGCTGCCTCGTCGATCTCGTCGTCCCCTCGAGCCTCGGCCAAGATCGACCCGAGGCTGAGTCGGAAGGTGGAGAACTCGTGTTTGCCACCCAGGTGCATTGTCTTGATGCGACCCCAGAGGGTGTTCTTCGACCGGCGTCCGCTTCGCGATCGAGTGGCGCCGGCCAACCCGGCGTAGATCAGTCCAGCGTGCACCGTCTGGCCGAGCCCCTTGCTGAGGTATGCAGCGCCGACCTCATCCACCCACCAGCTGTAGAGGCCGGGCGACCGAAGGCCGTCCCCCGCGCGGGCCAGGAACTCAGGGGGAGAGATCGCATCCTCGGCACGGGTGAGCATGTCAATCAACTCCGCGGCGTCAGCCTCAGGAACCGTCGGCGTCGCGACTGAGGCCACAGGCTCGGTCGCAGATCCGAACCAAGCGAGCCGGGCGCCCATCGTCAGGCCGGCAAGGGGTTCGATGACAGTCGCTCCGTCGCGGCTGAGTAACTCCCGGATTGCGTCGGAGTACGCCGATCCAGCGTGGATTTCGACGGTCTTGCCGGTGATCGGGCCGACGGCCCCGTGGAGTTGCTCGACGACACGGCGGCCCCAGGATCGGCGGTAGTCGCGAGGCGTCTTCGAGAGCCGAAGGTCGTACGGCGCCAAGACCGTGTCAGGCGCGACCAGCCCATGCTCGGCCGACAGGATGAACCATCGAGCGCCGGCGCGCTCGGCGTAGGCGCGCTCCTTCCGGAAGAGCGCAGAGGTGTAGAGGTCCTTGGCGGGTGCCGGGACGCCGAGCTTGCTCTTGACGCAGCCCACAAGGATCAGGTCCGCTGCCTCGCCGGTGTCCCCGACCGTAGCGATGGCGGGCTTCGCCTCGGCAGCCCGTCGGGCGCCCCGGCGAACGAAAGTCACAGACTCGCCGACCTTCACGCGCGAAGTTGTGAAGCCGGCCCATCCTGAACGATCACCCTTCCAGAAGGCGCTGTGCTTGTAGGCGGAGGTTGGCAACCCGCCGACCAGGGCGCTGAGCTCGTCCCAAGCAAGGGTCACCGACTCATCAACATTGGCGAGCAATTCGCGTAGGGGACTCCAGTCAGCCACAAGGCGAGTCTCACGCATGCCACCGACATCCACCGCAACATCGGGACGCTCGCGGACACTAACTGGGAAGATTGGTGTTGCTGAGGGGCATGCTCGCAGCACGTTTGTCGGACCGCTCCCGTAACGTTGGCCGACTGTCGATCAGGAGGTCAGAAGTGCAGTTGGAGGAACTCAAGCCGGGGTTGAGGGTCGAGGGACTCATCCCCGCCGAGGTCATCACCGTCATCGCGACGCAGTGGCACGGCACGGACGCACTCGAGCTGACCTACAAGAACGCCAAGGGTGCGCTCGGGCAGCAGGTTGTGTTCCGCAAGGACGAGGGCAGCCTGTCGGTTGCGCAGACCGGCAGCCGGCCGTTCGACGCGACCGCGGGTGACTTCAAGCTGGTGGCCGAGGCGCAACGGATCACGCTGGCTGGCCTGTTCGACCCGATGCTCGCGGTGGCGACAAGTGACGTGCAGCCGCTCCCACATCAGATCCGCGCTGTGTACGGCGAGCTCCTGCCGCGCACCCCGCTGCGCTTCTTGTTGGCCGACGACCCGGGAGCGGGCAAGACGATCATGGCCGGCCTCTACATCAAGGAGCTGTTGCTGCGCGACGACGTGAAGCAGTGCCTCATCGTCGCCCCCGGCGGTCTGGTGGAGCAGTGGCAGGACGAGCTGTTCTTCAAGTTCGGCCTTCGCTTCGACCTGCTGACCAACCAGTTGATCGACGCCAACATCAATCTCAACGTCTTCGAGACCAATCCGCTGCTGATCGCCCGCATGGATCAGCTGTCGCGCAACGAAGCACTCCAGGGCCAGCTCAAGGAGACTGAGTGGGACCTGATCATCGTCGACGAGGCGCACCGCATGGGAGCGCACTATTTCGGCGGGAAGTTGGAGAAGACCAAGCGGTTCCAACTCGGTGAGCTGCTCGGTCAGGTCACCCGCCACCTGCTGCTGATGACCGCGACACCGCATTCGGGCAAGGAAGAGGACTTCCAACTCTTCCTCACTCTGCTCGACCGCGACCGCTTTGAGGGAAAGCAGAAGAAGTCCGTCGACGTCAGCGGTGTCATGCGCCGAATGGTGAAGGAGGACCTGCTCACTTTCGAGGGCAGGAAGCTCTTTCCTGAGCGCATCGCCGAGACCGTGCCCTACGAGTTGACCGCGTTGGAGCAGGACCTCTACGAGGACGTCACCCATTATGTCCGGGAGGGGATGAACCGCGCCGAGAAGCTGGGCGGCAAGCGCAAGAACACCGTCGGCTTCGCCCTCACCGTTCTGCAACGTCGCCTCGCCTCAAGTCCCGAGGCGATTTACAGGAGCCTCGTCCGACGCACCGAGCGGTTGGAACGCAAGAAGGCCGAGATCCTCAACGGCACCTACCGCGAGACCGAGTCCACCATCGACATCAGCGAGTTCGATGAAGATGAGTACAACGCCGAGGAACTGGAGCAGCTCGAGGAGGACGTGATGGACGCGGCCACCGCCGCGCAGACGGTCGAGGAGCTCGACGCCGAACTCATCGAACTGGCCGACCTCATCGAGACCGCCAAGAAGGTCCGCGAGGCCGGCACGGACCGCAAGTGGACTGAGCTGTCCACGATCCTCCAGGACAACGCGCTGACCACGGACGGCGACGGGTGGCCGCGGAAGTTCATCATCTTCACCGAGCACCGCGACACCCTGGACTACCTCCAGAGCAAGATCGGCTCCTTGCTCGGCAAACCGGACTCGGTCAAGGCGATCCACGGAGGCGTGCGCCGCGGTGAACGGCGTCTGATCACCGAGGAGTTCACCAAGAACCGCGACGTCCAGATCCTACTCGCCACCGACGCCGCCGGCGAGGGTCTCAACCTCCAGGCTGCGCACCTGATGGTCAACTACGACCTGCCATGGAACCCCAACCGCATCGAGCAGCGTTTCGGTCGCATCCACCGCATCGGACAAGAGGAGGTCTGCCGCCTGTGGAACCTCGTCGCGTCCAACACCCGCGAGGGTGAGGTCTTTACCCGACTGCTGGAGAAACTCGAACAGATGCGGCAGACCTACGGCGGCAAGGTTTTCGACGTCCTCGGCGAAGCGTTCACCGAGACACCGCTGCGCAACCTCCTGCTCGACGCTATCCAGTACGGCGAACGCCCCGACGTGAAGGCGAAGATGCACGAGGTCATTGACGCCTCCGTCGGTGACGGCCTCAAGGACCTCCTGGAGGAGCGCGCCCTCGCCTCGGAGAACCTCGCTGAGGCCGACCTTCAAGCGCTCCGCGCTGCGATGGACGAGGCCCGCGCTCGGCGGCTCCAGCCGCACTACATCGAGTTGGCGTTCAAGGCAGCGTTCAGCCGGCTCGGTGGCCGCATCGTGAAGCGCGAGCAGGGCCGCTACGAGATCGCCAACGTACCCCAGCAGATCCGCGCGGCAGGCAAGGGACCAATCGCCACCAAGTACGACCGCGTCACCTTCGAGCTCGGCAAGGTCCATGCAGAGGAACTCACGCGAGCTGACCTCCTCGCGCCGGGCCACCCGCTGCACGACGCGGTGATGGGCGAAGCCGTTCGCCAGTTCGGAGGCACCCTCAACCGCGGGACGGTCCTGGTCTCCTCGACCTTGGAGGAGCCGCACCTGCTGGTCGGCGTGGTGGAGGAGGTCGCCGACGCGACCGGAGGGTCCGTGTCACGCCGTTTCGGCTACGCCTTCGTCGACAGCTTCGGCACAGTGACCCCGGCCGGTCCTGCGCCCTACCTCGACTGCGTCGCGGCACCAAACAGCCCGGTCACCGACGCCGCACGCGCGCTTCCGTGGCTGGCTGACGCCGAGGACAAGGCAACAAGCTGGATCATTGCCAACCAACTCCCGGAATACCTCGCCGAGGTCCAGCCGCGACGCCTCGCCGAGTTGAGCAAGGCGCGCGACCTCGTCACCAAGCGCCTCGAAGGCGAACGCGACCGCCTCCTCCTCGACGCGGCCATCGCGTCGGAGAAGGAGCGGGCGGGCGACAAGGCGAAGGAGACCTCGGAAAGCCTCAACCGCAAGGCCGTCGAACTCGACGTGCGCCTCCGCAAGCGCCTCGAACTGCTCGACCAGCAGCAACTCATGTCGACCAAGCCGCCGCGCATCGTCACTGCCGCACTGGTGCTCCCAGTCGGGATGCTCGAAGCTGAACTGCCTGCGACCGCGCCGATGCACGCCAAGGAGACCAAAGAGGTCGAACGCCGGGGCGTCGACCTCGTCCTCGCCCGGGAGCGGGAGCTCGGCCGCAAGCCCGTCGAGCAGGCGTTCAACAACCCGGGCTTCGACATCCTCTCGACTGACGCCAAGGGCGACACCTACCGCATCGAGGTCAAGGCTCGAATTGAAGGTGCGACGGACTTCTTCATCACCCACAACGAGGTGATGACCGGTAAGAACGCCGTCCCGCGCTACCGTCTCGCCCTCGTCCGCGTCGACCCGCGCGGAGCCCAGTACGACGAGGTCCGCTACCTCGACGACCCTTTCGCTACCACCGATCTCGGGGACTTCGACGCCACCGGCATCCGTGGTGACTGGGCGAGGACGTGGTCCAAGGGAACGGCGCCATTCTGATGGGAGTCGCTTGCGGATCGACGCTGGTGGCCGTTCTCACCAATCCACCACTGACCGATGGCAAACGGACGTTGAATCGAGTGGCGCTTGCGGCCGACCTGTTGGGCTTTGGCGAGTTCGTAGTGGCGAATCTGTTCGCTCTTCCTTCGCAGTCGACTGCTGCGATTGGCAAGCTGGGAGCGAGCGGGAAGGGCTGGGTGGCGGCGAGAGAGCCCCTCGAGGCTGGGCTCGCGGTGGCCGGCGGTGTGCTCTTGGCGTACGGTGCGACACCGCCGTCTGGCCCGGCACGGGTTCACTTCCGCGATCAGGTCGCCTGGCTGCGAGAACGCGTCGATGTACTGTCCCGGCCCGTGTGGGTCGTCGGAGACGGGCCGCGTCACCCGTCACGCTGGCAGCGCTGGACCCACCGAGTTCACCCCGATCTGTCGTTCCGTGATGCACTTCGGCTGAGCCTCGCTCCGGTTCAACCCAACTCTGTCGGTGGAGCCGGTTAGGTTTGGATCTGGAGATTGCGGTGCATTTGCGCTGCTTGTCACGCCTGGAACAGGCAGAGGGGTCGTCGGAGTGCAGAAGCGCAAACTGATCGAGGTGGCGTTGCCGCTGGAGGCGATGAATAAGGAGTCGGGCCGCGAGAAGTCGATCCGCCACGGTCATCCCTCCACGCTCCACCTGTGGTGGGCTCGGCGCCCGCTGGCGACGGCGCGCGCAGTGATCTTCGCCCAACTCGTTGACGATCCGAGCGCACGCCCTGAGGAGTTCCCCACCGAGGAACTGCAGCGCAAGGAGCGGGAGCGCCTCCACAGCATTATTGAACGGCTCGTCATCTGGGAGAACATTGGTGACGAGCAACTCTATGCCGAGGCGAAGGCAGAGATCCTGAAGTCGACGGACGGTGCACCGCCGGCCATCCATGACCCGTTTGCGGGCGGCGGAACCATTCCGCTGGAGGCACAGAGGCTGGGGCTTGAGGCCAGCGCGTCAGATCTCAATCCTGTATCTGTCCTGATCAACAAGGCGCTGATTGAGATCCCGCCGAAGTTCAGCGGACGGGCACCGGTGTTCCCGGGGATTGTGGATTCCGAGATTCGGAACTGGAAGGGATCTGAGGGTCTCGCAGCCGACGTCCGGGCGTATGGCGCATGGCTTCGCGATCAGGCTCAGCAGCGCATCGGCTCCCTCTACCCGAAGGCCAAGCTGAACGACGGGCGAGAGGCGACAGTAATCGCCTGGATCTGGGCACGGACGGTTAGATGCCCGAACCCGGCCTGCCGCATCGAAGCACCCCTCGTGAAGTCCTGGTGGCTCGGGAAGAAGAAGGGAAAGGAAGCGTTCGTCGTGCCGTCGGTGACTACGGACCCTGGAGATCCGTCCGGACTCCGCGTCACCTTCTCCATCGGCACAGGAGCTGGCGGGCCACCCGTTCCCCCGACCATGGTCGGCCGGCAGGGTGGAGTATGCCTTTCCTGCGAAGCAGCGATTACTCGCGAGCACATCAAGACTAAGGGTCTAGGCGGTCGTCTCGGCGCTTCGCTGATGGCCGTTGTCGCCGAGGGTGACCGTCGGCGTATGTACTGCGACCCAAGTGACTCGCATTCCGAGGCGGCGCGCGTGCCGCGGGCTGAGGACGTACCGGATGCGGAGTTGTCGACTCACTCGCAGTATATGGGCGCCCCGTTGTACGGGATGATGTCGACGTCTGCACTCTTTACTGATCGCCAGCTACTTGCTCTTACGACGTTCTGCGATCTCGTGGGCGAGGCCAGGGCGCGTGCAGTCGAAGACGGCGCGGACGCGGAGTACGCCGATGCCCTGGCTCTTTACCTTGCATTTGTTGTTAGCCGGTTGACCGATTATCAATCGAACCTCACGACGTGGGCGAGCAATCCCCAAATGGAGATCTTGAGGAACGTATTCTCCCGCCAGGCTTTGTCCATGGCATGGGACTTCGCAGAGGGCAATCCGTTCGCGGCCAGTTCCGGTAGCTTGATCAAGATGACAGGGGCTGTTGCGAACGCGCTGGAGCGGCTACCTGCTCGTGGAACAGCCTCGGCGTACCAAGCGCCAGCGCAGGACGGTGCGCCGGCGGGCGCGCTCATCAGTACTGACCCCCCGTATTACGACAATGTGCCCTACGCGGATCTGTCTGACTTCTTCTACGTATGGCTCCGTCGTGCCTTAAGAACTATCTATCCCGAGCTAACTTCGACGCTGCTCGTGCCGAAGTCGGAGGAGCTGGTTGCAGATACGCAGCGGCACGGTCGTGACGGTGCAAAGACGTTCTTTGAGGACGGGTTTCGACGAGTCTTCGAGCGCGCACGCCACTCCGCTGATCCTTCGCTGCCTATCACTGTCTACTACGCATTCCGCCAGGTCGACCGTGGCGCAGAGGGAGAGGCATCCAGCGGCTGGGAGACGCTCCTCGAAGGCATGATCAGTTCAGGCTGGGAAATCACGTCGACGTGGCCGGTCCGAACCGAGAGCGCGGGACGGATGCGTGACATTGGGGCGAATGCGCTCGCTTCCTCCATCGTACTGAGCCTCAGGCCCCGGACCGAGTCAGCCGGGACTATTGATCGGCGCGGGTTCATCGCCGATCTCGAAGCTGAACTACCAGGTGCGCTGCGGCGATTGCAGCAGGGTCAGGTCGCGCCTGTTGACCTTCCGCAAGCAGCCATCGGCCCCGGTATGGCAGTTTTCAGCCACTACTCTGCGGTGCTTGAGTCGGATGGCTCGAGGATGTCGGTTCGAAGCGCACTCGCGCGCATCAACGAGATTCTCGATCAGGTACTGAACGAACAGGAAGGTGACTTCGACCCCACGTCACGGTTCGCGATTGCGTGGTATCGCGGGCATGGGTATGGCGTCGGCAAGTTTGGCGACGCTGACAACCTCGCTCGGGCGCGCAACACGAGCGTTGGCACCATGGATCGGGACGAGATCCTGACGAGCCGCGCCGGCAAAGTCCAACTCATCAAGCCTGCCAACCTGCCGTGGGACTACGACGTCCTCAAAGACACCCACACGAGCAACTGGGAAGCAATGCACCACCTGATCAAGGTCCTAGAGCGAGACGGCATTGCCCCCGCCGGCGACTTCCTGCAGGGCGCGCTCAGTCGCGCTGATGGCGCAGTGGACGCTGACCTTGTGAAGGAGTTGGCGCACTTACTCTTCCGCGTTGCCGAAGGTAATGGCTGGACCGCCGACGCGCTCTCCTTCAACAACCTCGTGACGAGCTGGCCTGAGATTCTTGAGGTGGCCCGCTCCGTGAAGAAACCCGCCCAGGCACAGGGCGCGTTCGAGTTCGACGAGGACGAGTGACATGGCAGTGAGCAACCGCGACCGTATCGGCAAGCTGTTCGAGGTCATCGCCCCAGCGCTTGACGACTACATCTCGTCGGTCATCGGCGCCGTCGACGCGTCGGCCGGTGCGAACTGGGTCCAACTTGTCGCGGCGAAGGATGGTCACGCCGGCAAGGTGTACGACCCGCTCGACCCGCAGGTCCAGCTCCGCATGCTGACGGAGTCCTCGATCACTACCAACGTGAAGCCGCGTTGGTACCCGTTCTCCGACACGCTCGGACGGGTGGGCGAGGCGTTCGCCACCGAGTTGAAGAACGCCCGCAACACCTGGGCGCACAACGGCTCGTTCACGGACGACGATGCCTACCGCGCGCTGGACACGGCCGAGCGACTGATGACGTTGCTGGGGAAGCCCTCGGAGGCTGACCAGGTCAAGTCGATCCGCCTCAACCTCCGGCGGGTCACTGCGGACCGAGACGACAAGAAGGTTCTCAAGGCCGCGGTCGACAACCCCGAGGCGGTGGGCGGGCTCAAGCCCTGGCGTGAGGTGCTCCAGCCGCATGATGATGTCGCGACCGGCAACTTCCATGCTTCGGAGTTCGCTGCTGACCTCTACAAGGTGGCCACGGGCGGCGAGGTCGACTCGGACTATGCCGACCCCGTCGAGTTCTTCAAACGCACCTACCTCACCGAAGGTCTGAGTGACCTCATCGGCCGTGCGGTTCGGCGTCTGTCGGGTGACGATAACGCGTCTCCGGTCATCAACCTCCAGACCAACTTCGGTGGCGGCAAGACCCACTCGATGCTGTCCTTGTGGCACGTCGCCGCCGGCCTGCCGGTGGGCGACTTCCCGCAGGAGACGCAGGAGCTGCTGCTCGCTAGCGGCTACCAGGGCGCCAAGGTCAACCGCGTCGCCATTGTCGGCAACCACTTCAGCCCCTCCGGCGTGATCAAGGACGACGGCACCCACGTCAACACGATCTGGGGCGAGCTCGCTTGGCAGCTCGGCGGTCCCGAGGCCTACACGCTCGTTGCGAAGGCCGACGGTGACCGGACCCACCCCGGCGATGCGCTTCACGAGCTCCTGAGGAAGTACGCGCCGGCCGTGATCCTGATCGACGAGTGGGTCGCGTACGCGCGATCCCTCGTCGGGCGCGACGACTTGGCCGGCGGCACGTTTGATGATCAGTTCACCTTCGCGCAGTCGTTGACCGAGGCCTGCAAGGGCACCCCTGGGGTGTTGCTAGCCATCTCGATCCCTGCCTCGGAGAGTGGCGACGACGCGGAGATCGCCGTCGGGAATGCCGAGGAGGTCGGCGGGGCTCACGGGCTTGAGGCGCTCAAGCGGCTCCAAAACGTGGTGCGTCGCGTGGCGGACCAGTGGCGTCCGGCGTCCTCCGACGAGGCGTACCACATCGTCAAGCAGCGGCTGTTCAAGCAGCCCGATGCCGCAGGGCTGGCGTCCATCGGAGCAACTGCCAAGGCGTATGTCGAGATGTACCGCAAGTACACCGACGACTTCCCGCGCGAGGTTCGCGACGCGGCGTATGAGGACCGCATCAAGCGGACCTACCCGATCCACCCGGAGCTGTTCGACACTCTCTACGAGGAGTGGTCGTCGCTCGAACGCTTCCAGCGCACCCGCGGTGTGCTGCGCCTAATGAGCACCGTGATCCACGCGCTCTGGACGGGCGAGGACGCTTCGCCGCTGATCATGCCCGGCTCGATCCCGCTCGCCACCGCCAATGTCAATGCGGAGTTGACGCAGTACCTCCAGGATTCGTGGAAGACGATCATCGACGCTGATGTCGACGGTCCCAACTCCGAGCCCGGTCGGATCGACAAGGAGAAGCCGCTGTTCGGCCAGCGGGCTCTCACCAAGCGACTCGCCCGGACGGTGTTCTTCGGTGCTGCCCCGACCATCGCGCCGGGTTCGACGCATAAGGGCATTGGGACCCAGCGCGTGTTTCTCGGTACTGCGGTCCCCGGTGACGTGCCGGGCAACTTCCACGCCGCACTGACGCAGCTTGGCGACCGGGCGACGTACTTCTACTCCGGCTCTGGCAAGTACTGGTATGACCTGCAGCCCAACATCACCCGGACCGCCAAGGATCAGGCCGAGCGCCTCCACAAGGAGGACGTATGGGCTGAGATCGTCAAACGTCTCCAGAGCCAGGGCCGCACGCGTGGTGACTTCGCCGGCGTCCATGTCTGTCCGGAGTCAAACGCCGACATCCCTGACACCGACGAGGCGCGGCTGGTGATCCTTCACCCGAAGGTGGCGCACAAGGGCAAGACCGAGTCGGAGGCAAAGGCGTTCGCTCAGAAGGCGACCGAGCAGCGTGGCAGCGCCAACCGGACCCACCGGAACACTGTCGTCTACCTCGCTGCCGACGAGGCCAGACTCGAGGAGCTCGACGCCGCGACTCGTGACTATCTCGGCTGGACCCACGTCCTCGCCAACGAGGCCGACCTCGACCTGACGCAGAACCAGAAGAATCAGGCCGCGCAGCGCCAGGCGCAGGCTGACCAGACCGTCACCGCGCGTCTGTTGCAGAGCTTCACCTGGGCGCTTGTCCCGACGCAGCCGGACCCGAGCTCGCCATTCCTGATTCGCGAGACCAAGGTCGAGGGTCAGTCTCAGTCACTCGCAGAGCGGGTTTCGAGGCGTCTGGGCAATGACGGCGACCTCTCGACTCGACAGGCCGCTGCAACCATCCGGTTGGCGATCAACAAAGTGCCGCAGATCTGGAAGGACGGCCACGTTGCGCTCGGTGCGCTCTGGGGTCTGTACTCGCAGTACCCGTACATGCCGCGTCTGCGCGACCGGAAGGTGCTCAACGAAGGCATCGTCGACATGCCGATGATCTGGCAGACCGACGCCTTCGCCCTCGCCACCGGCTACGACGAGTCGACCGGCCGCTACATCGGGCTGTGGTATCCGACAACGGACGGCAAGTCGCTGCCGCCGGCCACCACCGACACGCTCCTGCTCGTGAAGCCCGAAGTGACCTCCAAGCAGATCGAGGAAGAGTCGATACCCAAGCAGTCACCGGAGGAGCACCTCGCCGAACTGGCCGAGAAGCACGGTGGCACCACGGAGCACGACCCGAACGCTCCGAAGGTCGACGTCGTCTTTCCAAAGCCCAAGACCCGCTTCTACGGCGTGAAGACCCTCAACTCCGACAAGATCGCGATGGACTTCAAGAACATCGCCGACGAGGTCATCGCCAATCTCCGCGCGGATGACGGCACCGAACTGACGGTCCGCATCGAGATCGAAGCGACCAACAAGACCGGCTTCGGCGACGGCAAGGTCCGCACGGTCTCGGAGAACGCCAAGACGCTCAAGTTCGACCAGTCGGGCTTCGAGGAGAGCTGACCCGGGGGATGGCGGAGGGGCAGGACGCCAACGCGTGGCGCAGCGCTGACCAATGGTCGGAGCCGCTCGTCGTTGATGACAACATCGCCCGCCAACTCGTCGTGCCCGCTGCCGACTTCACCGTCGTTTCGGAAACTGCTGGCGTGCTGGAAGTGTCGAACCGCTTCGGGATCTGGTCCGCCTCAACGGTAGACGAGCCGTTGCCGGCCGACGAGCTCTGGCTCAAGCTTCCAGTCGGCGCACAGGCAGGCGACCGCGTGCGAAGCGCGTCGTGGAATCGACCTGACGAGCTGCCACGTCGCACGTCAGCCGAAGTGCTCGACACCTACCGTGGTGCGCTCCGGCTCGAAGAGCCAGGTGAGGGTGAGGTCGGGCTCCGTTCTCCCCAGTTGGGTGCGATCCACGCAGTGCTTGGGTACTGGACGACGAAGCGATCCGAACCAGCGACTGTCGTCATGCCGACCGGTACCGGCAAGACAGAGACGATGCTCGGCCTTCTTGTAACAGCAAGGCCAGGGCGTCTGCTCGTGATCGTCCCGTCAGATGCACTGAGGGAGCAGATCGCGGCCAAGTTCGACCGGCTCGGGGTACTGCAAGAGCTCGGGGTAGTCGCGCCTGGTGCACTCCGCCCGGTCGTTGGCCGAGTCGGTCACAAGTTCTCTGAAGAAGGTGAGGCGGTTGCCTTTGCGCAGGCGTGCAACGTCGTGGTGAGCACGCCTGCTGCCCTTCACTCGTCTACCCCCGAGGTGAGAGCGGCGTTCCTCTCCGAGTTCAGCCATCTGTTCGTGGACGAGGCTCATCATGTTGCCGCGTCAACCTGGACCGACATCCGTGCAGCCTTCGCAGACAAGCCGGTGGTCCAGTTCACTGCGACGCCCTTCCGCGAGGACGGTAAGCATCTGCAAGGCCGCGTCATCTACTCCTTCCCGCTCCGAGAGGCTCAAGCGCAGGGGTACTTCTCGCAGATTGACTTCAAGTCCGTGGTTGACTTCGAGAACCCCGATGCTGCACTGGCGGCAGAAGCCGTCGCGCGATTGCGCGCTGACCTTGAGGCTGGCAAAGACCATGTCCTGATGGCACGGGTCAAGAGCATCCCGCGAGCCAAGGCGATCCTGGCCGTCTACGAGCAAGTGGCATCCGACCTCAAGCCCGTCGTCATCTACAGCCAACTCAACGCGAAGACCCGCAAGGCGGCCGTCGAAGCCTTGATGGCTCGGACGTCCCGTGTAGTGGTTTGCGTCGACATGCTGGGGGAGGGATTTGACCTACCGGCGTTGAAGGTCGCAGCCGTACATGACTCACATAGGAGCCTTGGCGTAACCCTCCAGTTCATCGGACGGTTCGCACGAACATCGTCGGGCGGCGAGTTCGGTGACGCGGCGATGTTCGTCTCCCGGACAGAACTTGAGCCTGATCCGCGTCTACGAAGTCTGTACGCCGAGGACGCTGACTGGAACTTCATCCTCCGGGATATCTCCGAGGCCGCCGTCGATGAACAGCGGGAGATCAGCGACTTCGAGGCCGGATTCGGCAGCCTGCCGGACGAGGTCGCACTCCGAAGCCTGCTCCCCAAGATGAGCACTGTCGTCTACAGAGCGCCGTCGTCCCAGTGGGACACCGATGCAATCGTGGAGTACTTCGGCGAGGACGTTCTGCTCACCAACCCAATCGGTATCAACGCCCAGACCGGCGTCGCTTGGTGCGTGGTCGAGCGTCGAACCCCGGTCCGCTGGGCGGACCTCAAGACACTCGACGAGGTGGGCTACGAGCTGTACGTCTTGTACTTCGACAGCGAACGCAAGCTGCTCTACATCAATAACTCGGCCAACGACGGGGTCTTCGAGGAACTTGCAGGGGCCGTCTTGGGAACTGGGGCAGTGCGATTCAACGGGACACAGGTCTACCGCGTCATGGGCGACGTCCAGCGCCTGGTGCCGACGAACGTCGGAGTCCTTGACGCTCGCAGCCAGTTCCGCAGATTCTCAATGCACGTCGGCTCCGACGTCACCGAGAGCTTCACAGCAGCGGAGGCAGGGACGAAGACCCAGACGAACATCTCTGGCTCGGGCTTTCGCGAAGGCGAGCGCGTCAACATCAGCGCCTCGCAAAAGGGCCGGATCTGGTCACATTCGACTGCGACGAGCCTGAAGCAATGGTGCGACTGGTGTGACGCGATCGGTACGAAACTCTTGGACGACACAGTCACGATCGAGCACGTCATCGGGCACTTCATCCTCCCCGAGCCGCTGAAGGGACGGCCAGAGGGCGTGCTCCTTGGCGTCGAGTGGCCGTGGGAGCTGCACGTCCAGAACGCGGAGAGCATGAGACTCAACTACGACGACAAGACGGTCGAGGCCGTCTACTGCGACCTCATTCCAGACACTTCGAGCACCACGGGGCCGTTCAAGTTCACCATCTCGAACGGCGCATGGACCGTGTCCTACCTAGCAGCAGTCAGCGCTGAAGGGGACGTGTCGTACTCGTGTACCACCTCTGACGAGATCAAAGTGATCCGACCGCGTTCGGAACTTCCTCTTAGCACCTGGCTCAACCAGAGCGGCTTGATCTTCTTGCTGGATGACGACCGGATGGTTGAAGGCGGACTTCTCTACCGGCCTAAATGGGACCGTGCGCCGTACGACGCCAGCAACCTCGTTGTTGTCGACTGGGCGGGCACGGACATCAAGGTCGAGTCGCAGACTGACAAGAAGCTCGACCACTCGATTCAGCATCGCGTGATTCGGGACATCCTCGCCGAGACCGACGGCTGGGATGTCGTCGTCGATGACGATGGCCCAGGGGAGATCGCCGACGTTGTCGCGATGAGACTGGACGATGAGGGCCTCCTCGTCCGTCTCATTCACTGCAAGTACTCAAGTGATGTTGCGCCAGGCGCGCGAGTGGCCGACCTCTACGAAGTCTGCGGTCAAGCTGAGAAGTCCGTGGCATGGCGGCGGAGCGACCTCGGTCCGTTCTTCAAGCAGCTCGCCCGTCGTGCGCAGGCGAAGCACCAGCGCACCGGAGTAAGCCCATTCGAAGCAGGCGACGCTGCTGGGTTGCTTCAACTTCAGGCGAAGTCTCAGGTCCACAGACGGCGAATGGAAATCATCATCGTTCAACCGGGGCTGAGTGCATTGCAGGTCAGCCAACAGCAGGCCGACCTGCTTGCCGCCGTCGAGACCTACGTCAAGACAACTATCAACGCTCCGCTCACAGTTTGGTGCTCAATATGACCAACGGAGAGGCGGGGTCGGAGACTGACGACAAGCGGATGAAGCTCCGCTACGCCGGCGTGTGCCGCCTCTGCGGGACCGACCTGGCCGCTCGTGCCGAAGCAATCTATGAGCGGTCCACCAAGACCGTTCGATGCGTGGAGTGTCCGACTGATTCTTCGGTGGTCATCGAGACCACGTCCGACGCGGCCATCGCTGTGGGAGGCCCTGCACCTGCGACGACCGTCGACGTCAGCGGAGTCGCGGGGTCGTCGGCGCGGCGCGAGTACGAGCGTCGCAAGGCCAAGGACGAGGAACGTCTTCGCCAGAAGTGGGGCAAGCTCGGAGGCATCGCCGTCGCTCTCTCCGACGAGAAGCAGAGCACGAAGGCGTGGGCAACTGGCGCGGTCGGCGAGGAGCGTTTAGGCGCTCGACTCGACTCCCTGGCGTCGGACACCATCGCGGTGCTGCATGACCGACGCATCCCGGGCACGAAGGCCAACATCGACCACATCGCCATCACGGCCGCAGGGATCTGGGTGATCGACGCCAAGCGATACAGGGGTCGCCCCGAGCTGAAGATCGAGGGCGGCATCCTTCGGTCACGCGTCGAGAAGGTCTTAGTTGGCCGTCGCGACTGCACCATGTTGGTCGATGGTGTGCTGAAACAGATCGACCTCGTCCGGGAAGTCGTAGGCGACCTCCCGGTCACCGGGGCGCTCTGCTTCGTTGAGGCTGACTGGCCGCTCATGGGCGGAGCGTTCACGACCAGAGGTGTGCATGCGCTCTGGCCGAAGCGACTCGTGAAGCTGCTTGTCGAGGCAGAGGGATCGGTCGACGTGTCCGCGACCCGCGAGGCGTTGGCCTCGCACTTCAAGCCTGCGTGAAATCGGCATCCTCGGCATGCACCAAGTCAACGCGGGGGTCAGCAGGCCCTGGGTATGACCTGCGGAGCAGGAGACGAGCCAGACGGCGTTCGAGCCGACTGACCGGCTGCCGACGACGGTAGACAGCGTCCATCGGTCCTCCTCAGATTCCGTGCCGGACGGACCCGACCTGTCCGCTCTGCCGGAGCGGAGCGAAGTCGGAAGCCCGGTCGATGCCGCGCTCGGCGGGGAGGGACTTGACTGCCTCCCACTCGCGCGGGTGCATCCCGCCCTGGACAGCCGCTGCGACGAGGTTGGCCAGGGCGTAGGGCTTGCCTTCGGGCACTTGGTCGAGGGCGCACCACGCCATCGCGCCGTGGCCGCTGAGCCAACTCCCGAACGCGAGGAGCGATGCCGGCGCAGCGCGCACCTCGTCGGGTGCGCGCCGGGTCATGTCGGTCCAGAGCGCGACGTGCGATGCCGCGTTGCCTCGGCTCATGTCGAGCCACAGGCGGTCTCGGACCGGGATGGACTCGACGGCGACAAGCAGCCTCGCTGAATCGGAGTCGGAGAGCCTTACGCCGTCGCCGTGGAACCGCTGGACGCGGCTGAGCGCCCAGCGGCCCTCCAGCTTCGGGGTGTTCTCGCGTGCCGACTCTCGGGTCCCCGGCAGCATCTTCGCCACCGGCCCTCGGTCGCCAACCAACGACTCGGCGAGTGAGTCGCGGCTGGCAGCCGGCTGAGTTCTGCCGCCCAGGACGGTCCGGGCGGCGATGCGCTCCCGGGCGGCGTCGGTTTGGAGGCCCATGTCGCCGCTGGCGAGGTCGGCCCACCGGGTCTCGTCGGCCCACAGCAGGACGCGGGTGTCGATCCCGATGGTGTCGAGACGAGCGGCGAACTCGTTGCCGACCTCCTCTGCCATCTGCCGGTCAGCGGTGATGCAGACGATGCCGACGCTGGAGCCGGGCTTGGCGTAGCGAGTGAGGCCGTCGCGGATGGATCGCCAGACCAACTCGCGGTCTCGCGGTGTCGTCGGTAGGTCGACTCTGGCGACGGGGAGGTCTGAGCGCATCGGCACGAAGACGATGGACTCTTGGGGCCTGAAGCCGAGCAGGTGCGGGATGGCCGCGACCAGCTCGTCGGGGTTCCGTACGGAGAGCGTCATGCACTCGAGGTGCACGGAGGTGCCCGGAGGTGCCCGCGAAGTGCTCCGCGCCCAGTGCGGGGAGTTCCGAATCGAGGAGTGCAGGTACCACACCCTGTCTGCCTTCCTCGCCCGGACCTGCGGACCGGCCGCGTTAGACCAAGCGTCCTACTGGCCGGCACCGGCTCGATTCCGGGGATGGGGGCGCAACTCCATGACCGCGGTAACCCTGAGCCTGCACGAAGACGCCAGCGTCGTTTGCAAGACGCGTCGGCGAACGTGGAACTCACTAGAGAGAGTTGAGGCCGGAAACCGGCCGTCGGAAGTCCGTCCCCCGTAGGCTCGCTGCGGATATCGAGCAACCGAACGCCGGTTGACGCCAGAAGGGGCACGGTAATGGTTTCGGCAAAGCAGACCAGATTCGCTGCAGTCCTCTCCGGCAAGTACCAACTGCGCGTGCCGCTGTACCAACGTCGCTACGCGTGGAAGCGGGATGAGTGGACGGCTCTTTGGGACGACGTACTCCACCTCGCGCTCGATCAAAAGACCGACCCGGGCGCACGGCACTTCCTCGGGTCTGTTGTCCTGGCGCCGACCCCGAACGGAGCTGCCCATGCGCGGCTGGTGATCGACGGCCAGCAACGACTACTGACGACCAGCCTGCTGCTCTGTGCCCTGCGGGACAGTGAGCCACGGCTACCAGCGGCACTTCGTACCCGTGTCGAGCGGTGCCTCCTCGTGCCCGGTGGGAGGGGCGGGCCGCTGAAGCGCCTCAAGCTGCTACCTACACAGTTCGACCAGAACGCGTTCTCCCGAGTTGTGCATCGGCAGGAACTCGAGCCAGGACGCGAGGCGTCGAAGGCTTACCAGTTCTTCCTGAAGCGACTGGTGTTGATGCAGCAAGGACAGGATGAGAACGTCGAGGGAGTGACGACCGCTGAGGTGGTCCGAGCCTTGCTCGACGGTCTCGAATGCGTCTCGGTGGTCGCCGACGCCAGCGACAACGTCCACAGGATCTTCGAGTCCCTCAACAATCGCGGCCAGCCACTTACCCAGGCTGACCTCATCCGGAACTACGTCTTCATGCGGCTTAGCTCGAATGCCGAGGACTTCCACGAGTACACGTGGAAGCCATTGGAGGAGAGGTTCTCGGCGGACGAGTTGACCCAGCTGTTCTGGCTGGATCTCGTTCGAGATCGCCCCACGATCACGCAACGACAGACCTACGTCGAGCAACAGAAGAAGTTGCACAAGGTATCTACGGCTGGTCTGAAGAAAGAGATTGACAAGGTCGTGCAGGCAGGCGCGTTGTGGGATCGGATACTCCGACCAGAGGGGGAGCCGAGCAAGCCTGTCCGCAACCGGCTGGAGCGCCTGAAGGAGTGGAAGACCACCACTGTCTGGCCGGTGCTGATGTTCCTCCTTGAGGAACGGGATCGCGGCGCCGCCACGAGCGCCGAGGTCGCTCGTGCGATGCGGTACTTGGAGAGCTACTTCGTGCGACGGGTCGTGATCGGCCGAGCCACCGACAACATGAACCGGGTGCTGCTTGCGGCTCCGCAATCGATGCGGGAGAGCGACGATCCCGTTGACCTTGCTCTTCGTCGCTACCTCTCTGGCGAGAACAAGCACTGGGCCACAGACGACGAACTCCGCCGGGAAGTCGGAACGAAGGCGTTCTACAACCACGGAAAAGCGTTCCAGAAGACACTCATCCTCTCCTGGCTGGAACTCGAACTCGCCGGTGGCGAGTACGTATTGGCCGACGACTTCACGGTGGAGCATGTGATGCCACAGACCCCTACGGCTGCGTGGCGCGCCGAGGTAAAGAGCGGCGCAGCGCCGGGGGAGAACGTCGACCTCCTCTACTCCGGCTTGGTCAACACGCTTGGAAACCTGACGCTGGCGCGCTCTGGGCGGAACTCGCAGATGGGCAACAAGAGTTTCGCGGACAAGAAGGCGGTCCTCGCCAAGCATGGATCGGGGCTGCAGATGACCAAGGAGATAACCAAGAAGCACCACTGGCGACCAGATGACATCCGCAAGCGCAGCGCCGTCATGGTCGAACGAATCATCAAGACGTGGCCCGGTCCGTTGGAGGGGTAGGACGCGAAGATCTACGTTGCCTGGCCGAGTGATTGTCCGCCTCCATCAGGTTGAGGTCGTGGGCCATGCCGGGAGCGTCTCCAGTGCGGCACCCGACTCGCGGGTCGTGTATCCCTAGGACGCCCTGCGGTTCGGTCCGGGTCAGCATCGTTCTGGGGAATAGGCGCCGCCTTCTCCTATACGGCCGGCCCTTCGTAGGTGGCGGCCCAGGAAGTGAGTAGTTCGTGCAGTCGTGTCCGTCGGCGTTCGCCTTCCCCATCGGGCAGCGCCCGTCGACCGCAGTCTGCGACAACGGTTGCGAGATCGGTGTTGGTCAACTCGATCAGCAACCCGGTGAGCAGGTCGGAGACCGACCAATCGCTCACGTCGCCGGCACCGGCGTCCTCGTAGGCCGAGCGCAGGTCGTCGGCACGGAGCGCTTGGCCCCATACATTCTCCTCGCCCAACCCGGTGAGGTTCAGGGCGCGGAGAATCGCCGCGTCTGCTGTTTGCGCAACCCACACAGAATCGCGGTCGTCTGCAGCGAATTGGAACGTCGCGAACCACGTGCTGGCGTCAGGCTGGTTCCCGTCGATCGTCGCAAGTGTCGCAGGCATGAAGGTCGCGGCGGCACCGCTGGCGGTGGTTGCGTCGTGTCCGGCGGGCAGCATCACTACGTGGAGGTATAACGTCCCGTCCCGGTGCGAGAGTTCGCGTGCGAGTGGTCGAAGGCCAACGCCCGTGAGACGTGAGCCATCGTCGAGTTCGATGGTGGTCCCGAGATAGCTCATGCCAACCACCCTTCTATCGAGTGTGCGGCGTCGATCAGCCCGGAGCGGGCAACGTCGAATGAGACTCCGTCTTGGTCGGGGACATCGCCGCCAAGGTTGGCCTCGACCAGGATCTCCAGGGTCACAGCGAACGGCGTGGACTGGTTGACAACGACAGCGAGGCCGGCGGCGTCATCCTGAACAGTCGGGACAGTCTGCCCGGGGTGCTCGTCATGGGCTGCTTGCATCCAGGCTTCGGCGAGCCTTGCGAGTGCGTCTCGCGAGAGCGGTCGCCCGAGGTAACGGACGAGACGATCGGGCGTCAGCAGTTCGATGTCCACCAGATGGGTGTACGGGTAGTCGAAGTTTACGAGGCTTGGCGCGGGTAGCAGCGCGAACGATGCGCCAGCCTCCGACAGCAGTCGGATCGGGTTCAGAGCGTCGGCGGTGCGCCTGTTCCACGTCGCCCCGCATGAGCTGCACTCGCGCTCGAAACCCGGGTGCATGCAACCCACCCACCGAACCCAGTCAGGGTCGCCCGACCCAGCGTCCGGTCCCGACGGCATGCCAATGATCAGGTGCACGACCTCGCCTGATCCACAGGATGGGCAGGTGCCACGCGGCACGTCGTACGGCTCGTGCGCGCCGTCGACTGGAGGCAGCATCATGCGGCTACTCGCCCCCATCCAGCATGCTGAACAGGCGGACTTTGCCGAGGGCCTGTTGCAGGGCAGCAATGAGTTCGCCGTCGCTCATGGCCGAAACATCAGGCGTCTCTTCCGCGGCGACGCCGTCTCCGGTGTAGGGACCGAGCTCATCCACCGTCTCGGCGCATGATCGCGCCAATTCGATGATGCTCAACGGAAACGCGCAGACGGACCCGATTGCCTCGTCGTTCCCCTGCATGATGACCTCAAGTGAGGGTGCGACACCTTCGTCGTCCCACACCTCCTCCACCACCACTGGCCTCGCAAACAGGAACATCAGCAGAGTCTCGACGTCACCGATCTCGTCGACATCAATCCCGCCGAGCAGGTCGTCGGTGTCCTCGAAGACCGCCTCGAAGCGGGTGTCTGTCATGCCTCGATTCTTCCATCGAGGTCCGACAAAATCGGCTCATTCTGGATGCTGCGCTCCAAGCCGTACGGTCGCCCCAGCCCCTTGGGAAGGCGGAATCCGGCCTTCCGACTCTTCCAGGATCTTCCTGCGCTGCCCGCTGTCTGTGCCGAGCCATCCAAACGTAAACAACCGTCCATCATGCCGCGGGCGGCTGACAGAAGCCTGGGCTCCGGCGGAATGGGTGCGTTTGGACGTCATCGTGGCGGCGGCGGCCATAGGTTGGCGTCCATGCCCATCCACCAGAGCGACTCAGCCGTCCAGCGGGACGCCGAGAGCGCGATCATCGACGCCCTGGCCGCCAAGCTCGGCGTTGTCCTGGTCTGCGGCGGGACGTTGTCGCTGAGCGGTGGAGTGCGCATCCAGCTGGACGCCTGGAGCGCGGACGGGAAGTTCGCTGTGGAGGCATACGCCCGGCAGGGAACGCTCAAGGGCGGACAGTTGAAGAAGATCGCACAGGACGTTCTGAAGCTGGCACTACTTCGACACGAACCGGACCACGCCGAAGTGCGACCGATCATCGTGTTCGCAAGCGAGGAAGCCCGATCCTCAATCACTGGCTGGGTAAAGCGCGCCGCAGATGTCTTCGGAGTGGAGCTGCACCTCGTCGACATCGCCCCCGAGCTCCGCGCGAAAATCGTCGCGACCCAGGACCTCCAGAAGATGGTCAATGTCTCACTCCCAGACGCTGCTGACGACCTCACCATCGAGGAGTGAGTCCGGCCAGCGCCTGACCTCGCGATTGCTGAATCTGTCGGAGCAGTCCTGCAGGATTAGGTCGTGGTCAATGAGGAGCAACGGACGCAGCCGTCCGGACAGCCGGTGATGCCGGGCCGTGGTCTCGATCCGATGGTGGCGCTGGCTACGGGCGTACACGCCTGCCCAGGTGTGTACGCGCTGCTGTTGGGCTCTGGCGTCTCGACGGCTGCGGGTATCCCGACGGGCTGGCAGGTCGTGGTCGATCTGGTGCGCCGGGCGGCCGTTGCGAACCGCCCGGACGATGAAGCCGCGGTCGCGGCTGCGACTGCTCATCCGGAGGCGTGGTGGGCCGAGCACGGCGACGGCGAACCGCTGGGTTACTCGAACCTCCTCGCGGCGCTGGCGGGCACGTCGGCCGCCCGTCAAGCCCTCCTGGCGGGCTACTTCGAGCCGTCGGAGGACGACCCTGAAGAAGGGTCTAGGACACCAACCGCGGCACACCGCGCAATCGCGGACCTGGCGGCACGCGGGTCGGTGCGGGTGATACTGACGACCAACTTCGACCGGCTGATGGAGCGCGCTCTGGAGGACGTCGGAATATCGCCGCAGGTGGTGCACCGGCCTGAGCAGGTTCTGGCGGCTACCCCGTTGGCGCACTCGAAGGTGACCATCGTGAAGCTGCACGGCGACTACCTCGACCTGGAGCAGCGAAACACCATCGACGAGCTGTCGACCTACCCCAAGGCGTACGACGACTTGCTGGACAGGATCTTCGACGAGTATGGGCTGATCGTGTCCGGCTGGTCAGCCGACTGGGACCACGCGCTCGTCGCGGCGTTGGAGCGCCGTGCGACCCGCCGTTACCCAATGTTTTGGGGCGCCTACGCGGCACCGTCGGAGAAGGCTACTCGGCTGATCGCGCAGCACGACGGTGCCGTCATCGCGAATGTGACGGCCGACGACTTGTTTGCCGGCCTCCTTGCGCGGCTGGAGGCACTGGACAGCCTCGCTGCTCCACCCCTGACCCGGGATATGGCCGTGGCCCGGTTGAAGCGGGTACTCCATGACCCGGTGCGACGGATTGAGGTGACGGACCTCCTCCAGAACGAAGCGGACCGCGTAGTTGGCCACGTCGCGGACACCGACCGGTTCCCGACCCACTTACCGAGCATTGCGTTTGCCGACTACGACAAGTGGTTGGCGTCGATGCGGACCGAGAGCGACACGCTGCTGTACCTGCTGGCGACCGGAGTGTTCCACGACGACGGAACCAACGACCGGCTCTGGATTCGCACCGTCAATCGGCTCATGTCGGCCCGCGGCCAACCCGGTAGCACCTACACGCCCGGCCTGGAGTCCTATCGCCACTATCCGGCCCTGCTGGCTGTCTGGGTTGCCGGAGTCGTGGCCATCACCGCCGACCGTGAGGACTTCCTCGCCCAACTCCTCACTGAGCCGAGTTGGCGCCCCTGGGTCAACGACCGCACACCGCGACCCGCCGCCGACGTGCTGCGCCCCATCTGGCTCCTCGAACCCGACTGGCTCAACAAGATGCCGCGGTGGGGTCAGCCGACCAATTGGCTCTACCCGGCGAGCCACCTGTTGCGACTGGACGGACGGGAGCCAGTCAGGTCGCTCATCCCCGACGACGAGTCGTACGCCGCGGCATGTGACCGCCTTGAGTGCCTCGCGTCGTATGTCGCGGTCGACGCCGCCCGTGAACCCACCCGCCACGTGCCGTGGATGGGCGAGTTCATCCTGGACAGCCGATCAGACGGGAATGGGGACGGACTCGCTGCCCAGATCGCCACCGAAATCGGCGAGGACTGGCCGATGCTCGGCGCCTTCGACGGTGACGTGGAGCGCGCCCGCAAGGCTGCCGAAGACACTTCTCAGTTCATTCGTCAGCACGGGCGCACCTGGTGATCGCCCGGTAACTGACGACTCTTCGAAGCAATGGGCAGCATCGCTCGATTCCGACGCGAACTGTGGGTTCTTCCCAATAGCGTTTCCCCATGACGACTGGCAAGACTCCCGAACGGCAGGAATTGGAGGGCTATCGCTCTCGAGTCCGGGGGTGCCTGCTGGGAGGCGCGATCGGCGACGCGCTCGGTGGCCCAGTCGAGTTTTGGAGTCTTGATCGGATTCAGGCCCAATGCGGACGGGATGGAGTCAAGGAGTACCTGCCCGAGAGCGTCGCCGGGACCAGCATCTACGGCCGCATCACCGACGATACCCAGATGACGCTGTTCACTGTCGAAGGGATGATCCGTGCCTCGGTCCGGCAAGACCGAGGCCTCGGATTCACCGTTGCGGTCCTCCATCACGCCTACGACCGATGGCTCGACACTCAACTTCAGAGCCACCCGGACGGCGAGCGAGACGGCTGGCTGATCGCGGAACAGTGGCTCTACTCCCGCAGAGCGCCGGGCAACACGTGCCTCTCCGCGCTGGAGGTCCCGCGAGGTGGTCGTCGCAAGCTTGAGCAGTTCGGCGCCGAAGCAACCAACACGTCCAAAGGGTGCGGTGGCGTCATGCGCAGCGCCCCGTTCGGACTTGTGCCGCCGTGGGTGTGGCCGTTGGACTGGCAGTTCGACGCGGCCGCGGAGGCGGCGGGGTACACGCACGGTCACCCCACCGGCCAAATGGCTTCGGGAGCGCTGGCCGTTCTCATCGGCGCACTCATGCGCGCTGACGACCTGCATCGCGCGATCGATGAGGTAATGAGTCAGCTTCGTGCTCGCCACGGCCACGCGGAGGTCTATCAGGCGATCAAGCAGGCGACCGAGACCGCCCGTCGGGGCCCCGGCCCTGAACACATCGAGTCCCTTGGCGGTGGCTGGGTAGCAGAGGAGGCGCTTTCGATGGCGATCTATGCCTCGCTCGTGTACCCCGAGCCAACCCAGGTTCTCGACGCCCTGGCCCTGTCCGTGTCGCACTCTGGTGACAGCGACTCCACCGGTGCGATCTGCGGCAACATTCTCGGCGCGCTCCACGGCGAGACGGCGCTGCCCCCGGAGTTCGCCTTCGAGGTTGAAGGACGCGACACGATCCTCACGCTGGCCGACGACTTCCTCTACGAATTCACATCCGGAGGTCGGCTCCACGGCGACTACGGTCCCTTCACGCGATGGACGGACCGGTACCCGGGATGGTGACGAGCCCTCGGGGTCGTCAGTCGCGTCCCTCATGGCATCGGATTCGGCAGCCCCCCACGAACCACGAACTGGGCCTCTGACGCCGGACAAGCCGCGAGGCATTCGAGCCTATGGGCCTCTCACGAGTGCGGGCTTGGCCACCGGGCCAGTTCGGTGGACCTCACCTCTGGGAATCTGGGTCGACAAGTCTGTGCGGTTGCGTTCCTTGCCGCCATCTTGCTTGCACAAGCACTGTCGCAAAGTGTGAGACGGCAGGCCCACGAACTACCCGCGAATGCGATCACTTCTCGATGACGTCGGGGAACCACTCGTCTGTTGTTACGCGGCCGAGATAGAACCGGCCTCCGCCAGCCTTGCGTTGTGTGCTCACGTCTCCGTCGGAGTCGACCCGAATAGTTCCGCCCTCTGGGCGATGTTCGGCGAGGCGTGCGAAGACCTTCTTGGTCTTCTTCCTGCCGATGACGTCGGAGAGCCAGGTGTCTGTGTCGTAGTGGTAGATGTCTTGTGTCGAGGGGCGAAGTGAGTAGCTGTGCTCGCCAGCGCCGTACGGCCACTTTTCCCCAGGCAACACCGAATGGGTTGCGGGCCCAACGTCGGTTCGAAGTGCAGGAGCACCGGGAACGCCCGCTCGTCGGCTGCTCGGGTCGACGGACTCGTCTTCGATGACGTCGGGGAACCACTCGTCGGTTGTTACGCGGCCGAGATAGAACCGGCCTCCGCCAGCCTTGCGTTGTGTGCTCACGTCTCCGTCGGAGTCGACCCGAATAGTTCCGCCCTCTGGGCGATGTTCGGCGAGGCGTGCGAAGACCTTCTTGGTCTTCTTCCTGCCGATGACGTCGGAGAGCCAGGTGTCTGTGTCGTAGTGGTAGATGTCTTGTGTCGAGGGGCGAAGTGAGTAGCTGTGCTCGCCAGCGCCGTACGGCCACTTTTCCCCAGGCAACACCGAGTGATAAGCCAGGGCATCGGGACCGAGTTCTCTGCGAGCGGGCGTACGCCTCGAGCTGGCCCCATCGACCCGAGTGACTTCCGAATCGCCGACTGCCTCAGGTTGGTCCTGCGCCCCTTCGGGCCGTCCGAGCATGGACTCGATCAGGCGCCGAAGTTCTTCGAGGTCAACGGTCGTCGGCTCTTCCGCCGGGGCAACCTCAGCGGTCAACTGCCTCGACTGCTCTTGCAGCTCTGAGAGTTGCGCCTGTGAGGCTTGGAACCGCCGTTCGAGCTCGTCCCGCGCCGCTTGAGCGGAGGCCGCATCCCGCTTCGCTACCGCGGCCCGACTGCGTGCCTCCTCGGCCGTGCGTTGATGACGCGCGGTCTCGCGCTCGAGCCGTTCACGTTCAGACTGATCGCCCTTAGATAAGGCCAGGCGCTCTTCCGCCCGACGGCGCAGTTCCTGCTCTCGTTCACGCTCCTCACGCTCGGCCGCGAGGGCCTTGACCGTTTCGGACTCTCTAGCTTCGGCGGCGCGGAGTTCTTCTGCTAGCGCTGCCTTTTGTTCTTCGAACCGCTCGATCTCCGTAGCGAGATCTACGACCGCCGCACGCCGGCCCTCCAGATGTGGAATGCCGCGATCAACGAGGTCTCCCGTCCGGGCTGCCTGCGCGCGCTGAACCAGGTCCGGCGCGGGGCCGAGGTCAAGTGCGTGGGCGAAGGCGGCGAGGTCATCGAGTAGTTGAGCGGCCCAACCCCGCGTGAAGCGGCGGTTCGGGTGGCTGATGGCGTTGCGCGCTCGCTTCGCGGACTCCAGGGTCGTGCCGTACTCGGACCAACGCTTGCCAGCAACCCGGCGAAAAAGATCTCGGTGTTCACGCGTCCGCTCATTGTCACCGAGTAGACAGTCGGCATAGCTCGAAAAGTCGAACTCGGCGAAGGCTCCCTGTGACGGCCGTACTCGTTTGAACCACGTTCGGCCCAACTCCGCGCTCAGTCCGGGAGCGAACCGCTCATGCATCGCCAGGCCGAGGGCCGCGACGGCGTCATCGAGGTGCGCCTTGAGCACCCGGGCCTCATTCGCCGCCACACCATCGGTAGTAGTCACGACGCCCCATTATGGTGACCGCCCCGCCGCGGGTGGGCAAAACCGACCTTCCAATGCCCGAGCGGGGTCTGGATCGGGAACAGGACGCAAGTGTCGGTGGGCACCGCCAAGATGTCGATGTGAGCGACCGTTGGGACGACTTTGTCGATCCACTCAGCCCGGCTGGGATCGGCTGGGCTGAGTGGCTGTGCCCGGAGTGCGGGGAGGATGGTGAGCGTTCCGACCTCAAGCGTGGTCGCTGCCCGAATTGCGGCGGCGCGGTCGACCTCGGGTGATTGACCCTGCCTGTGCCCAGGTGGAGGGGCCGGGCCCCCGCTGGCCATGTGATGTCTACCCTCCTACTTGTATGCGGAAGGACATGCGCGCGCAGCGGCGCATTTTCGGAGGCCCGACTGGCAGCGGTGTGACGCACGTCGACTGTGCACGGTGGGGCTGGCCATCGACAGGAGCTGCTCGGTATCCTCCTCTCGTCAGTCGGAGACACACACGCTCCGAACCGGGCCGAGCGACTTCAGCCGCGAACCCATCGTGCCGGGCTGGATATGAGCCAGTTGAGCACGCGCCCTGAGGAACGGTCGCGGTGTTCGACTGCTCGAAGAAGTCCTATCCAAGCCAGTGGGCCGCGGAACGCGCGTTGCAGGCGATTCAGGAGTCCTGCCGGTCACGCGGTCGAAAGGCTCCGACGGGGTCCTACTGGTGCGGCCTCTGCAAAGCCTGGCACCTGACCTCGAAGTCGAAGAGTCGAACTCCGCACTGGGTCAGGAAAGAGAGACGGTCTCCCGGCCGCGTGGGATAGGGATCGGCGGTCGCGGCGAAGCGACGCGGGTGCTGCGAGCCGCAGCTGGACTTGATAGCCCTCCCTTTACCCGGCACCGCGATCTCGGCACGCTCCTGAACCACTACATCCGTCCCGCCGACGCACTCGCTACGAGCACCAGCCGCGACCTCGGACTTTGACCTCAGCTACCCCACAGACCTCGGAAGGACGCAGATGAGCGAAATGGGCATACATCAGGCTCGTGTGTCGGACTCGCCCTCTAGTCTCAGCGGGACACGAGATCGAGATCCGGAGGAGGCGGCGATGCCCTCACAAGGCTGGCGAATGAGGCATCAGGCAGCGAAGCGCATCGCCAACGCTCACCTACGCGCGCAAGGTTCGAGCTTGGCCGCTGGACCCGCGCACTGGGACGGGACCCACGAGGTCTGGGTAGTCGCCCCTCGCGATCCAGCCCACCCCGACGAGATGCTTTTCGGCGGGGCATTGGTGGTCATCCCTGGGGGCGAGTGCCACGAAATCGGATCGCTCCCAGACGCAGTCGACGAACTGATGATGAGCCTGGGCCGTTGGCCTGGATTGGAGCCGACGGCGTGAGCAACACCGACCACGAGGCCATCGCGCTTCTCGCCGACGCCGATCCCGAGGAGGCCGAGGGATTGGCGGCGCTGGCCACGTCCCAGCAGCCGTGGCCTAGCGTCCTCGACGACGAGTGGGCCAAGGACTACTACCGGGATCTTCGACAGTTCATCCGCGAGGAACGTCGCCGGGGCGAGGTCTACCCCCCGCTGCACGACGTGTTCGCTGCGTTCCACTTGACGCCCTACGAGAGGGTCAAGGTCGTGCTCATCGGGCAAGACCCTTACCCCAATCCGGATGAGGCCATGGGGTTGGCCTTCTCGGTGCCGGTGGGTACCAAACTGCCTACCTCATTGAGGAACATCCACCTCGCGATGACCCAGGACGGGTACGAACCACCTGAGCACGGCGACCTGACAGGCTGGGCCAAGCAAGGCGTGTTGCTGCTGAACCTCGGCCTCACCGTCCCGAAGGGCCAGGCGGGTGGACACCTCCGACGCTGGCGGCCATTCACCAAGGCGGTCTTGCAGGCACTCAACTCCCATCCGGAGCCAGTCGTCTTCGTCCTCTGGGGAGCCAGGGCGCGGAAGATCAAGCGCTGGGATGTCATCGACTTCGGACGCCACGGCCTTGTTGAGGCCCCGCACCCCGCCGCCCGCAAGGAGCAACCGGACTTCCGCTCCGCGAAGACCTTCGCCAAGGCCAACGATCTGCTTGTCGAGCTAGGTGAAGCGCCCCAGGTTCCCCGCCGCTCCTATACGGGTTGCGGCTCTCGGTTGAGAGTCGCGTAGTGGGCCTGCTCGAACTCCACTGGGGACATCATCCCAAGGGTGCTGTGCAGGCGCCTGTTGTTGTACCAGTCGACCCAGCCGGCGGTGGCGTACTCGACGTCGCCGATCCTCCGGTAGGGCCCGGCGTGGAAGACCGTGGTGCGGATGCACTCGGTCTTGTAGAGCCCGATCACGCACTCCATCAGCGCATTGTCATACGCGTCGGCCACCGACCCGATCGAAGGCCGGATGCCCTCGTCGGCGAGGTGGTCGGTGAACGTGATGGACGTGTACTGCGAGCCGGCGTCGGCGTGGCCGATCAGCTCGCCGGGCACGACCGGATGGCCTTCGCGACCGCGCTGCCACAGCGCCATCCGCAGGGGCACGTCGACGAGCTCGACGGCCTTGGTGGGTGCCACGTTCCAGGCGACGATTTTCTGGGCGAACACGTCGAGGATGAACGCGGTGTAGACGAACCCGGCCCAGGTGCGGACGTAGGTGAAGTCCATGACCCAGGTCCGGTTCGGCGCTTCGGCGGTGAAGTCGCGGTCGAGCAGGTCGCCGGCCCGTTTGCCGTCCTTGGCCGGGATCGTGGTCCGAATCCCCTTCGAGCGTCGGATCCCCTGCAGGGCAAGCGATCTCATCGCCCGATCGACTGCGCCGGGCGACGCGTCCGGGCTGGAGCGTCGTACCAGCGCGGTCATCTTCCGACGCCCGTAGAGACCCTCGGGGGTCATCCGGCGCACGCCCTCGTGGTCGACCTTCCACGCCAGGTCGCGGACCTGGTTGGTCACCGTGGCGTCACTGATCGTGCGGGCCGCGACCCGACGGTCGGTGCGTGCCCAGTCCCGGTAGGTCCGCGCGGCGATCTGACAGCCCTGCTCGCGCAGGACCCGGCAGATCGACTCGACCGCGTGGCCCTCGGCCCGCAGCTCGTCGATGAACGCGACGATCAGCGATTGCGGGGGTCGAGCTCCCCGGCGAAGAAAATCGAGGCCCGGCGCAGGATCTCGTTGTCTTCCTCGAGCCGACGGACCTTGGCCTTCAGGTCCTTGATCTCAGCCAGCTCCTCGCTGGTCGCGCCCTGGCGCTGACCGCCATCGATCTGGGCCTGCAAGACCCAGCGGCGCACCGTCTCCTTGCCCAAGCCCTCGCGGCGGGCGACTGCCTCAGCCGCCGCGGTCAGCGACGGGTACTCCGGCAAGTGCTCGAGCACCTGCCGGACGCAGCGCTCCTTGACCTTCGGATCGATCTTCTTCGGCATGGTTCGCATCCTTCCAACTCACAAGGATGCGGCATCAAACCTGGGGCGCTTCAAGGACGGCGCCCGATCAACTGGGCCGAGCAATAACCAACGGATCGGTGACCGGACCGCCTATGCGATCAGGCTGCGCTTGCACGCGAGACTCGCCGCCCACCCGACTGGCGGAGTGACGCGCCCGCGACGCGTAGACGTAAGACTCGATCGCCCTCCGGTTAGCCCGGACCTGGAGCGGGTCATCGCGCCCCCGGACTTTCCGCGGCGTTGCGCGGCGTTGCGCTACCTGCCCTTATAGCTGTCGGCATCTCGGTGCGGTGGGTCTCCGAAGCGGGCACCGTGCTCGACGCTAGCGGCTTCATGCGGGCGCTTCAGCCCCTGGCCGCTTGAAGAGGTCTGCAATTTTGGGCAATGCTGAAAGCGCCCACGGGTCTGTCGTTCCCTCATCGCGTCCGGTGCTCTGTCAGCGCTGCCGCCAGGCGCGCACGATGCGCTCGAAGGCACGCCACTGAGCGGGGCTCAAGTTTGCGTACCAGCGGAGCAGGCATGCGATGCCGGCGATGAGGAGCGCGACGAGGAGCAGCGCCGTCGGCCCGTAGCTGACAGCTGCGACAGCTGCGGCGCTGGTGCCGAACGCGTTGATCTTCTTCACGTGGTTCCTTCTTTGGGCATGAAGAAGGCCCGCTGTGGGCGGGCCTGGGTTGGTGGCGCGGTTCGTTACGCCTGGGGTTGGTCTCCTTTCGGGTCAGCGCCGGTGAATGGCGTTGTGGAGGGCGGCGACCGTGACCTTGGTGGCTCGTGGTCGGCTGCTGGGGTGTGGTTTGAGGTGTCCGCGCCGAATCCAGGACCGGATGGTGGCGGGGGCGAGGCCGGCGATGTCGGCTGCCTGGGTGAGGGTGAGGAGGTGGTTGGGGTAGACGCGGTGGAGCTTCTCGAACTGGTTGTTGGCCATGGCAGGTTGTCGGATGGCCCGTCGGCGTCGGGGGCGAGCTGAGTAGCTGCGGCGGCGCTGGATGGCGTTGAGGGCGGTGAGGAAGTCGTTGGTGTTGAAGACGTGGGAGCCGCGTTCTTTGCGGATCGGGGTGATGTAGCCGCGTTTGACCCACTGGCGGACGGTGGCTGCTTTGACGCCGGCGTAGAAGGTGATGTCGCGGGTGCTGGCTTCGTCTTGTCGGCGGAAGTCCTCGTCAGGGTCGTAGTAGTCGTCGTCACCGTCCCAGTGTTGGCTGAGAGTGACGGGTCGCGGGCCCGGGCGTCGGCGTCGCATGCGTCGGGTTTCGGCGTCACGCTCCGCGCGCCAGCGGGCCCACTCGGCGAGCTCGGCTTTGGTGGGTGGCTGGGGTTCGTAGTCGGCGTCGGTCTTCGACGGCCGGGGAGCGTTCGCGATCACGACGTGGACGAGGGTGCCGGGGACGTGGTTGAGGTGGCTGGTGACGTGCTCGCCTTCGGCGCGAAGCAAGTCGATGACAGCTAAGGCCGGAATCCGCAGCTGTTCGGCAAGCTCCCAGACCCTCATGGGTCCAACGGTATCTGCGTGACACTGCAACGTTGCAGGTTCTAGCCACCGCACCGAAATTGGACCGTGGAACGCGAAAACCCCGACCGGGTCGGTGTCGGGGTTGGGCTGCGGGCGCACTTCTTCCGCCTGCAGTAACGGTGACAGATGCCGGTGGCGTGTGCAAACAGCTCGGGTTCTCGGCGTGTCACAGGCGGCGCCGCAGAGCCTCGTCGAGGACTGTTCTGGGCATGCTCCGCAGGCCAGAAAAGTGACCGACAAGACCGAGGTTGCGGCGGCCGGGTCGGGCCCGTTCGGACTTGAGGTGCGTGTTGCAGCTGATGGTCCGTGGCGTCCCCGGTCTGGACGAATTCGGGATGGCTGCGCACACGGAAAGTGCGACAGGACACACGCTACGTCGATAGCCGCCCTGGGGTGGGGACGTCGGGGATGTGGAGTGTCGCGTCGCCGAGCGGGTGGGTTGGTGGAAGTCGAAGGAGACGACGCGCTGGTGGTCGAGTGCGGCGATGATTGCGTGCCTTGTCCTCCTGGATGCCGGTCACGGAGGCCGATTGTCAGCCAGCTCGGCGGGTGCGATTCGGACGACGTTCGTGCAGTGCTCTGCAACTGGGTCGGGCGGCGACCGGCGTGCCGACTTTCTTGCAGACCTCTGCAAACGATCGAGTGCGGGTGTGCCTCCTCGTCGTCGTGCCGGGTCCCGTCCGGGTGACATCTCCCCGGAGTTTCAGGCCGCGCTGGCGGCGGAGGTCGAGCGGCTCGCAGGGCTGGGGGACTCCCAGGTTGTGGTGCGGGCGGTGAACGATTTCTTCGCGCAGCTCGACTTCGAGCTCGAAGCTGTTGCCGACGTGCGTCAGGATGCGGTTCGGCAGCTGCGTCAGCAGGGGTGGACGCTGGAGCGGATCGCGGAGGCGACCGGGTTGAGTGTGTCCCGGGTCGGGCAGATCTCGCGCCGCGGTGGCATGGGTGGCCATGTACGGCGGTTCGCCATTCTCCGCGACTGACACACGGCCGCGGGCTACATCTTCTGCTTGTAGAACCGGACGACCGGTTCGAGGACGCCGGCGAGTTCCTGGAGGCCGCGGAGGGCACGGTCGAGGGCGTCGGCCTCTGTTGCCGCGCCGGAGGCGACCTTCGTGCGTAGCTCGTCGATGTCGGTGGTCAGGATCGAGAGGGTCTCGAGCATCTCGGTCGGGTTCCCCTGGGGTACGCAGTTCCGTCCAGGCATGTGCCAAACCATGCCTGGTGCCGGCCGAGGTGGGGAGCCGGCACGCGCGCGAAGTGGCGACGGTGGCGGATCTGGGTCAGGTGGTCGGGTCAGGGCACGCGGGTGGAACGGTGGCCAGCTCGCGCGGCTCGGGCGGTGGTGTCGGCGCCGATGGCTGGTGTCCGCGGCGAAGCCACCCGGAGCGGGGCGGCAGACCGGCCTCGTGGTCCCGGCGCCGCTCTTCGCCGAGGGTGGTGAGGACCTCCAGGAAGGTCGCCATCGCCATGCTGACCGCGCATGAGAGCAGGCAGATGACGAACATCGCCACCACGAGCGCCTTCGGCACCGTCGTCGGGTCGAAGGCGCGCGCGATCGCGCCGCCGGTGCTCGTCGAGCCGCTGGCGATGATCACCAACCACAAGATCTCCTTCACGGTCCCACCCTCGTTCTGCTGTCCAGTCACCTGGTCTCACCCCTTCGCCGCGGACCATGGAGGTCGGACAGCACTAGCGTCTACTGGTACTTCGACCAGTCCTCTCCGGAGTTGTCGGTCGCGCCGCCTGCGGAACTCGTTCGGCCAATCCGAACCCGCAAAACCGCAGTTCAGAGGCGTGTTGGCCCGGGACCCGTGTCGTTCTGCGCGCTGTTGTCGATGCTGAAGTCCCGGCACACTCCGGCTGGCGGCTCCTTGTCCTCCTGGTGGCGTCCGTACGGGGTTAATCCCACGACTCGCCGCGGAGCATCGCGATCTCGGTCTCGAGGTCGTCGGCCGACTCGAACCCATCGGTAGACGCTGGCGAACCGTAGGTAGGCGACCTCGTCGAGCTCGCGGAGGGGGCACAGGGAAGTTTTCCGTCTGGCGGGCCGCCTGCTGCTCACCTTGCAGCGGTCTGCAGGCCGGACGGACTCGCGGCGACGGTGTTCCATTTGGAGCCTTGGGCGCGGGGAAGAAGGGTTGGCCGCGTACCTCACCGAGCGGGCCGAGACCGGGCTCACCTTCGGGACCCTCGATGGATACTGCTCCGGCATCGCACATCGGCACCACCAGGAGGGCCTGTCCGACCCGACCGCCGACGTCGTCGTACGACGTGTGCGCCGTGGGCTGCGCCGGATCATGCGCGTCGCGCCCCGCCGACAAGCCCACCGACCGCCGCCGCCGTCAACGGTGTCCCGATTGACCGAATCGCTGCCCAGACCCGTCACAGTGATCTCGGAACCCTGCTCCACCACTACATCCGCCCCGCCGAAGCGATGGCGACCACGACCAGTCGGAACTTGGGGCTGTAGCGGGCGGGACCTGGGATCGATCCCTGAACCGGGCACCGAGAACGATTTAGCGGGCAGAATGCTCCTGTGGGGTACAACAGCTACGAGGTCCGCGGGACAGAGGTCTATCCCCTTGTGTCCGACGATTTCGAGGACTTCCTGCCTGTGTTCGAGATCCGAGGGTCGGAGGTGTTCCCGACTACGTTCAACGAGCGGGATGACTTCGGGCTGCCGATGTTCGAGGTTCGGGACGGGTACGCACACCCCACCAGCTTCAACGAGCACGATGACTTCGCGTTCGAAGTGCCCCATGGAGAGGGCGACGAAGACGAAGATGGCGAGGATGCAGATGAATCGCAGACAGCCAACGACGTTGACTTGTCCCTGGGCGACCTCGCCGCAATCGCCGCAGTAGGTGCGGGCATTTTCGCTGGAGTTAAGGCCTACTCACACATCAAGGATCGTCGGCGTCGAGTTGCGGAGCTTAAGACCGCGACTGTCCACGGCCCCCTGGCTCCGTCGTTAAGTGCACCGCCCGGCTGGTACTCCACGCCCGACGGACTCCGACACTGGAACGGCGCGGCATGGAACGTTGCACAAGAGCCACTGGGCCAACCGGCATGGCACGTGGCCCCAGCGCATGCCTTCGGAACGGCGCCCCAGAAGACGGGTCAGATGGTCGTGACGATCGCATGGATACTGACCGTGCTGACGGTCGGCTACATGTTGCCATGGGCCGTAGCCGTAACACGCCGCTCCACCAACAGTACGGCGACTGGACTGCTTTGCTTCTTCCTAGGCTGGACAGTGGTTGGATGGATCATGGCGATGGTGATGGCGTGCATCGGTCGCAGGGCGGCCCACTACTCCGCATGACTCCTTCGTTGGCGACCAGGTCAAGTGGGACTCGATCGCCCACCACTTACCCTCCGGATTCAGTCGGGTCGGACCGGTAGCGACCGGGTACAGTCGGGAGGGTCAGAGACAGCGGATTACGCGTCAGCACAAGCGATTCGGCTGTTTCCCGCAACGTTCGGTAGCACTCGGAATCGCCCCGTGCGATTCCAGAGGTCGCAGGTTCAAATCCTGCCCCCGCTACGATGTGATGTC
>ERZ1645187.224-NODE-224-length-55323-cov-89.882355_pt1 | contig 55323 bp, 48 predicted proteins | sample MGYA00575352_ERZ1645187 | MGnify/ENA primary metagenome ERZ1645187 (study PRJEB40837, sample SAMN11349314) | freshwater sediment metagenome | isolation source: river sediment | host: Sediment | place: India: Wazaribad , New Delhi | collected 2017-02-21 ... | reverse complement strand
GGGCCTTATCCGATGGTCGAGGACACCCGTTCCGCTCGTGAAGTTTGCGCCGACCTCGGGATTGAGATCGTCCGCCCCGGCCGGCGGAGCACGGATGGGCTCCCGCAAACCTGCGCAGAGCGCACCATCGGAAAGATGCTCCGAAGGCACGGGGAGCCGCACACCATCTTCGTCCTTCGCACGATAGCCGAAACCGAGGGCAACTCCGGTGAACTGGTCGCGCACACGGTCGAAGCGGTGTCGCGGCTCGTGCTGGCTCATCCGAGATGGGCAGACCGCGGCCTCGAATGGTTCGACGCTTTCGATCGCATCGACTTGCCGGCGATCCGAGACCAATGCCGGAAGATCGTGCGTATCGTACCGATGGCGTCAGGGATCGCGACCGTCGTCTTCGACCGACTCTTCGGGCTCCTCGGATCACCAGAACCGGAGAAGAAGCGCCGCGGCGGGGAAAAGCACTGCGGCCGTGTGGCAGGTCCGGTGATGACCGAGCGTGAATCCTCGAACAACTGAACCCTCAACCGAGGCCGGGCGGCTTCGAGAGGTGCAGCAGGCCGGGAGGGGCGACACCCTCCCGGCCAATTGCATCCCCGGCAATACCCGCCTTTCTGGGGAAGCCACCGAGAGCGCGGACCAGGGTTTTGCAGGCCGCCCCGCGCAACGCTTCGGCGAGGTAGCGAGCCCGTCGGGTGCTATCGTGTGGCCGGCCGCGGACGTGGAACGGGGACGTCGATAGGTGCCGGCAATGGCTCGGGAGCAACCACCGAGGCCGGGCCGATGGTCGGCGTCTCTGACCAAGAAGCCGGTGTCAGCGCCTTCCAGAGGCCGAACCCGACCAGCAGGACGAGACCGAAGCCGATCAGAGCTGGAAAGATGCCGGGCCCGTCCCGTTCCGCTTTGGTGAGCGCCAGCACCGCGTCCGGGCCTGCCGGCGGAGGTGGCGCCGGGATGTCGGAGATCTGCGGTGGTGTCGACTCCCCCCGGGAAGGAGCATAGGGAAGATCCTTGGAGTAGGAGAGGCCGGTGCCCGGGGCCGAGATGGTTCCCTTCAGTCCCTTCCGACCGATATTCAGCGTCGCCGGCGCTCCGCCGAGCGACACGCTGAAGCCGGACTTCGAAACGTTGAGATGAACACCGGGAGCGACACGGACGCGCCAGCGCAGCCGAAACCCCATCGTCCTCCTCCTCTCCCCTCGGAAGCGAGTAGACGATCATCGGCGAGAACACGCAGGCCGCGCAACATCTCTCGACGGTACAACGCTTGGCCGATAGTCTTGAGGTCGAGGAGAAGCGGGGGGGTGTCATGATCCGAGTCGGTGCGGTGGTGGCGGCCCTCTCGTTCATGGCCGGGCCAGCGGTTACCACCGCCGCGGTTTCAACAGCGGTTTCAGCAGCGGTGGCGTCCGAACCGACGTTCTGGACCGATGCCGGGCCCTTCCTCTCCGCCATGAGCGAGCGGCTCGGAACGGCGATCGAACGGAAGTCCTGTGACCGCTTGGGATCCGCGCCGAGGCAAGTCTGTCGCTTCGACAGCGTGGAGCGCGACCGAAGCCTTCCGCGCTACCAATTCGATCTCGGGATCGCAGACGATGGCCGACTGATCTCGGTCGCGATGACCTATCGCGGGGTCGTGACCATCACCGATGTCGAGCCGATGCGTCCCTTCGGCGCGCTGCTGGCGCATGTCGCCGAAGCCGTCGGCTTGGATGAACGGCAGGCCGCCGAGTTCGGTCGCTACGTCGGCGCCGGATGGACGGGCAACTATCTGCCTCCGATGCCCGCCGGGCTGAATGTTCGGGTCTGGCGGACCGATTCCCAGATCTCGGTCTCACTCCGGCGCCGCCCATTCTGACGGATCTCGAGCCGAGTTCGCGGCGGTCGGTACCCGACAGGCCCCCCGGAACGAAAAAGCCGCCCCACATCGGGCGGCTTTCCCTTTTCAAGTCAGAGGCTTGCTCGTCAGCGCCTCACTTGATCTTGGCTTCCTTGAATTCGACGTGCTTGCGCGCGATCGGGTCGTACTTCTTGGCGGCGAACTTCTCCGTCATGGTGCGGGAGTTCTTCTTGGTCACGTAGAAGTAGCCGGTGTCGGCGGTCGACACGAGCCTGATCTTGATGGTGGTCGCCTTGGCCATGGCGGCAGTCCTTCCGGAATTCGTCGGCTCTCAATGCGACGGCCCGCGTGAGGTCCACACGGGCCGCGCTTCGATCTCGAAGTCGGGCGGAAAATGACCGAAGCGGCCGACGATGTCAAGGACGCCGGCCGGCTTCTCGCGGCATCGCCTCACCAGCCGTGGCGGCGGAACTCCTGCGGGGTGATGCGGCCGTCGCCGTCGCCGTCCATGGCCTTGAACATCTGGCCGCCATGGGCGGCGAGGAACTCGTCACGGCCGACGCGGCCGTCGCGATTCGTGTCCATCGGGGCGAAGCGTTCCACCTTGCGCTGCTGCATCATCGCCTCACGTGCCGGGTTCAGGCCGCGCTGCGGACCCATGCGGACGGCCTTGTACTCCTCGAGGGTCAGTTGCCCGTCGGTGTCGGCGTCCATGGCGGCGAAGACGCCCTCGGCCTGGGTGAGGAACTCGTTGCGGTCGATCACGCCGTCGGCGTTCTCGTCGAGGGTGGAGAAGCGCTGACGCCAGGGTGCGTCGGGGTTGCCGCCGCCCATGCCGCCGCCCATGCCCTGACCCATTCCCGGCCCCATGCCGGGACCCCAGCCCTGGGCGTGGGTCGGGCCGAGGGCCAGACCGAGCGTGGTGGCGGCGACGAGGGCGGTGGCGAGAAGCGCGGTTCTGCGGGTCATGGGGGCCTCCTCGGGTCTGGTCCGGACGCGCGGAAGGGGTCGCGGCACGGCGTGCCGTCGCTCCATCGGGCGTCGCGGGGTCGGGTCGTTTCGGTCCGGAGCGGATCGGCGGCTCGGGCCGGATCGCCGTCTCGGAATATGAGAACTCTACGATGTACCCGCCGGGTCCGACAGTTAACTCGCCGTAATACGTGTTTCGTCAGGGGTGACGACGGGCGAGGAGGGCGAGCAGGGCGAGGTGGAGGGCGAAGAAGGCGGCCATCACCAAGGGGGCGCCGAGGCTCGGGGCAGCATCGAGGCCGACGCCGATCGCCGCCGGGCCGACGAGCATGCCGAGGCCGTACATCGAGACGAAGGCGGCGTTGGCGCCGGCGAGATCGGAGCCGTGGTAGCGATCGCCCAGCATCGCCAGGCCGAAGGTGTAGAGGCCCGCCGCGGTGCCACCCCAGAAGAAGAGCAGCGCCAGCATCAGCGGCAGGCTCTCCGCGACGAAGGGCAGCAGCGCCGCGCCGAGTGCGCCGCCGAGGGAGGCGAGGACCAGGAGGCGGTTCTTGTCGAGGCGGTCGGCGAGGAGACCGAGCGGGATCTGGAGGACGACGTTGCCGAGGCCGACGGTGGTCAGGAGCCAGGCGGCGCGGGCCTCGTCGAGGCCCTGGCCGAGGCCCCACAGCGGCAGGATCGACAAGCCGCCCGATTCGACCGCGCCGAAGGCGAAGACGCCGACGGTGGCGGCCGGCGCGGCGAGGACGAAGCCGATGGTCGAGTGCTCGGAGGCCTGGTGGAGGTCGGGCCGGGCGCCGCGCGCGACCCAGGCGGGGACGACCGCGGTGGCGAGGATGGCGGCGCCGACGACGAAGGGCAGGGGGCCGGCGGAGCCGGTGAAGGCGAGGACGACCGGCCCGAGGGCGAGGCCGACGGAGAAGACGGTTGCATAGACGCCGACCAGGAGGCCGCGCTTGTCCGGCGGAGCGAGGGAGACCAGCCAGAACTCGGAGACGACGAAGGCGATGGTCAGGGCCCCGTGGAAGAGGATGCGCAGCACGAACCAGCCGGCGAGGCTCTCGACCAGATGGAAGGCGAAGAAGCTCACGGCGACCAGCGCCAGACTGGCGATCAGCAGCCGGGTCGCGCCGAGGAGGCGGGCGAGCGGCGTCACCAACGGTGGGGCGAGGATCGAGGCGAGCCCGGCGATGGCGCTGTTGAGGCCGATCCAGGTGGCCGAGACGCCGCGCGCCTGCAGCACCAGCGCCAGCAGCGGCAGGCCGAGGCTGAGGCCCGTGGCGATCGCCGCGGCAGAGGCGACGATGGCGCCGAGGGCGAGGGTGCGGGCGCGGTCGGCGGAGGGCATGGGGTCCAGGGTTTCGAGAGGACGGCCGACGAGCATAGCGAGCGCGCGCGGGTGCCGGCAGGGGGCGCGGCGCAGAGCCGGTCTTCGGCGCGTCCGCCGGCCGGGCGGGGCGGGCTTGCGCCCCGCCCGCTCGTCGTCACTGCCGGGTGGCGATGACGGCGGCGGCACCGCCCATGGCGACGGCGCTGGTGCGGTTGGCGAGCCGCATCGCCCGGGGCGAGCGGAAGAGGCCGCGGACCCGGGCGGCGACGGCGATCCAACCGAGATCGCAGACCGCCATCACCGCCACCTGGACGGCGGTGAGCAGCGCCCAGTCGGCGAGGCCGATCGAGCCGACGTCGAGGAGCGAGGGCAGCAGGGCGACGTAGAAGACCATGATCTTCGGATTGCCCAGCGTCAGGGCGAGGCCGGAGCCGAAGCGGGCGAGGGCGGAGCCCTGCGGCTCGCCGGCGACGTCCGTGGCGGTCGCCACCGGGGCGCGCCACATGCGCACCGCGAGGAAGGCGAGATAGGCGATGCCGGCCCATTTGACCGCGACGAAGACGAGATGGAGGCGTTCGGCCAGCACCGAGAGGCCGGCGACCGCCGCGGCGAGCCAAGCCGCCTCGCCGATCCACATCGCTGCGACGAAGGGGATCACCGTCGCGGCGCCGCGGGTCAGCACCTGGGCGACGAGCACGGCGATGCTCGGGCCGGGCGAGCCGGCGTTGAGGAAGAGGGCGCCGGCGAAGACCAGCAGGGCGGTCGTCTCCATCGGCTCACTCCGCCGCGATCAGGCTGCGGACGAAGCGGTCGCGCTGCCATCGGTAGAAGGGCACCGGATGGTCGGGTGCCAGGCGGCTGCCGCCGGCGAGGCGGTTGTCGAGCTCGTCGAGGACGCCGCGGGTGATCGGCGGCAGCTCGGGGCGGGCGCGGGCCTCCTCGAAGGTGACCCAGGCGACGTCCTCGAGTTCACCGGAGGGGCCGACGCCGCTCTCCAGCCGGCCGGCGATGGCCTCGGCGGGGATCGCCAGGAAGCGGGTGTCGAAGCGGCGCGGCCGGCCCGGCGGGGTGATGGCGCGGGCGACGAAGCGGATCTCGGCCAGTGCCGGGGCGAGGCCGCGGGCGGCGAAGGCGACGAAGGCGTCGTGCGGATCGTCGCTCCCGGCGCCCGGCACGGTCGGCGCCTCGGCGGTGGTGGCGACGAAGACGCCGGCCTCCTCGAAGGTCTCGCGGATGGCGGCGATGGCCAGGGCCCGGGCGCGGGCGGCGGTCTTCGGGCCCTTCATCTCGACCATCAGCTTGGCCAGTTCGGCGGGATCGTAGTCGTCCGCCGCCCTCACCCGGCTGTCGGCGGGATCGACGCGGCCGCCGGGGAAGACCCAGGCGCCGGGCATGAACTTGTGACGCATGTGGCGCCGGCCCATCAGCACCCGCATCGGGCCGCCGACGGCGCGATCGAGGATGAGGAGGGTGGCGGCGTCGCGGGGGCGGTAGTAGGCGGCCTTGGAGGAGCGATCGAGGGCGTTCAGTTCGGCGAGGATGCTTTCGACGGTTCTCATGCGATGCCTTCTCTTCGGGCGGGACGGCCGAAGCCGTGCATGCGGAGCGCCCACTGCAGACCGACCACGCCGCCCTTGATCGGGCGGATCACGGCGAGGGCGAGGAGGGCGGTCGTGGGCAGCCAGATCGCCATCTGCACCCAGACCTCGGGGCGAAAGACGCGTTCGGTGACGAGCAGACCGCTCACCACCAGATGGCCGACGACCAGAATGGTGATGTAGGGCGGCAGATCGTCGGCGCGGTGATGGTGGAGTTCCTCGCCGCAGACGGTGCAGGCGGGGGCGACGGCGAGATAACCGGCGAAGACCGGTCCGGCGCCGCACACCGGGCAGCGGCCACGGGCGCCGCGCAGGATCGAGCGCTTCACCGGACGCGGCGGCGGCGCTGCCGGCTCGTCGCGACCACCGCCGCTGCCACCCTCGTCGAAATGGGCTCTCACCCCGAATCCTCCCTGGCGCCGCTCGTTTCTCCGAGCGCTGTCGCGGTCAGCTTGGCGTATCGGACGCGGTGGGGCAATCGCGGCGTCGCAGGGCAGGGACGATCGCTCGAAGAGGGGGGGGGGCGATGTGCGGCCTCTTCGCCTCCCCCCGGTGTCGACGGTCCAGGGTCCGGGCACCGTCGGAGGCGATTTGGAAGCGGCGGATCCATCGGGCCGAATTGCGCAGAGGTTCCGCGAGGGAGAGCGGCATCCCCGAGGCCGCGCGTCGATCATGGGCGAGCGGGCGCTCGCCGCCTCCCCCGCGACGGCCCTCCACCCGCGCGACGGCCCTCCACCCGCGCGACGGCACCGCGCCGGACCGAGAGGGCCGCCCTCCGACGCCTCGGGAGAGCCGGCGGGTGTCGGCGTCCGGGGGTGACGAAACGCAAGGCACTGGTGTCGGGAAGGTGATTTCGTCGCGAACGGGTTTCGCGATAGGTAGGCGCGGCCCTTCCGGCGTCCTTCCGGCCCACTCCGCGAGGCGAGACGAACCGCATGTCTTCCAACGTCACCATCCTCGGCACCTTCGCCGCCGGCGTGCTCTCCTTCGCCTCGCCCTGTGTCCTGCCGCTGGTGCCGCCCTACCTCACCTTCATCGCCGGCGCGAGCCTCGACGAGCTGGAAGCGGGCGGTTTCGATCGCGCCCGGCGCCGCATCTTCGGCTCGGCCATCGCCTTCGTCGCCGGCTTCTCCACCGTCTTCATCGCGCTCGGCGCCTCGGCCTCGGTCTTCGGGCAGTTGGTGCGCGCCCACATGAACACCCTGGCGATCGTCGCGGGCGTCGCCATCATCGTGATGGGCCTGCATTTCCTCGGCGCCTTCCGGATCCCGCTTCTCTATCGCGAGGCCCGCGTCCACGTCGATCGCAAGCCGGCGGGGGCGGTCGGGGCCTATGTCGTCGGTCTCGCCTTCGGCTTCGGGTGGACGCCCTGCATCGGCCCGGTGTTGGCGGCGATCCTCGGCGTCGCCGCGAGCCGCGACACGGTCGGGCAGGGGGTGGGGCTCCTCGCCGTCTATGCCGCCGGCCTCGGCGTGCCGTTCCTGCTCGCGGCAGCCTTCTCCGAGCCCTTCATGCGGCTGATGCGGCGTTTCCGGGCCCACATGGGCCTGATCGAGAAGGTGACCGGCGGCCTGCTCGTGCTGACCGGCATCGCCTTCCTCACCGGCGGCATCGAGCGGCTGTCGTTCTGGCTGATCGAGACCTTCCCGGTTCTCTCCACCATCGGCTGAGTGGCAGGCTCGGACGGGCCATTCCGTTTCCGCGACACCGAGCCGGACGTGCACCGATCGGCCGTGCGCCCACCGGGCGACGGTCCGTCTCCACGCCCCGTCGGAGGCTCCACCGCCCGTCGTGGAAGGCGTGCGCGTCCGTCACCCGCGCCTCAGTGCATGCCGCCGATCGGCTGGCCGCCGTAGTTGGTGACGGTGCAGTTGGCGCCGGCCGCCTTGAGCTTGAGGCAGGCCTTGGCGGCGTCGGTCGGGTCGGCGAAGGGGCCGGCGAGGAGGCGCGCCTCCATGCCCGAATCGGTCTCGCGCAGGCGGGCGAGCGGCTCCAGGCCCTTGGAGAGATCGCCATAGCGGATGGTCATGTCGGCCCACGACCGGCGCAGCGAGGCGAGGGTGCGATAGCCGCCGAGGTCGATGCCGGCCGGGCCGCCGCCGGGCGGTGGCGCGCTCGCCTGAGACATCGCCGAGGCGAGTTGCGGCGCGACCGGCGCCCCTTCGGCGGGCGCGGGCGGGGTCGCCGGCCGGGGAGGGGCGACGGATGCGAGGGTCTGGGCCGGAGCCGCCGGGGCGGTCGGCTCGGCGGCGGTCTGGGGCGGCGGCACCGCGATCGGTCCGCGCGCGCCCTTCGGGGCGGCCTCGGACTTCGCCGGCTCCGGCTTCGGGGCCGGTTCGGGAGCGGGCGTCGCGGACGGCTTGGGGAGGCCTTCCACCCTGGCCACCGGTTCCGGCTTGGCGGCCGGCTCGACGGGCTTGGGCGGGCGTGACCCCTGGATCTCCGGGAGAGCGGTGATCGGGGACGGCCTGGGCACGGCGCCGGTCGTCGCCGGCCCGTCGGCCTCGTCGCTCGGCGGCGGGGCGGCGGGCGGATCGAAGCTCGGCCGCGGGATCGGCATCGGCAGGCGCTCGACGAGGCGCTCCGCCGCCGTCTTCTCGGCGAGCGCCGGATCGGCGGCCTTGGGTGCGGCGTCGCCGATCATCGGGCGGGCGATCGAATCGGTGGAGCGCGGCGGCTCGCCGGCGGCACCGCGCTGGGCCGGATCGGCCGCGGTCGCCATCAGCGACAGCCGCTCCTCCATCTTGTCGACCCGGCGCGACATGCCGTCGCCGGACATGCCCATCTGGGTGAGGCGGCGCTGGATGTCGCGGACCTCGCCGCGCAGGCGCTCGATGTCGCGCGAGGTGGCCAGCGTCTCGTTGCCGTCGAGCGGCATCGGCGCGATGCGGCTGCCGCCGACCGTCCGCGACGCCTGGGTGGCGGTGCGCTCACCGATCGAGCCGGTGATCTCCGAGGGATCGGGTGCCCCGGCGTCGAACCGGGCCAGATCCCCCATCGGGCGGTCCGGCGCGTATTGCCAGGAGGCGAAGGCGAGCACGAAGGCGGTGATGGCGCCGATTCCCCAGCCGGCGAGCGAGAGCCCGTCGCCGGAGGCGCCGTCCTCGAGCCAATCGCCGATGTCTTCCTCGCGCCTCGCCACGTTCTCGTCCCATCGGCTGCCGTCGAATCGCCACGGCAGGATAGCATCTCGCAGGTCTGCCGGTCCGCCGTCCGAGGCTGCCGCCGGAATAAGGAAAACGCAACGCCCCTCTGCTATCGAGGCGGCGGGAAAACCAGACGGAGAGATCCATTCATGGCCGACAGGTCGTCGCTCGGCATCGTGCTCGCCGCGGGCGAGGGAACGCGCATGCGCTCCAGCCTGCCGAAGGTCCTGCATCAGGTCGGCAATCGGCCGATGGTGGTCCACGCCATGGCCACCGCCCGCGCCGCCGGCGTGGATCGACTGGCACTGGTTATCGGGCCGAACATGGAGGCGGTGGAGAAGATCGTCACCGCCGCCGGCGCCGACACCATCGTCGTCCAGAACGAGCGCCTCGGCACCGCCCATGCGGTGCTGCGCGCCCGCGGCGCGCTCGAGGAGGGCGCCGACGACGTCGTCGTCCTCTACGGTGACACCCCGCTCGTCCGGCCCGCCACCATCGCCGCCGTCCGTGCCCGCCTCGCCGGCGGGGCCGATGTCGTCGTCCTCGGCTTCCGCACCGCGACGCCGACCGGCTACGGCCGCCTCGTCGAGGTCGACGGTCGCCTCGTCGCCATCCGCGAGGAGAAGGACGCGAGCGAGGCGGAGCGGGCGATCCGCTTCTGCAATTCCGGTGTCATGGCCTTCCGCGGAACCCACGTCCTGTCGCTGCTCGACGCCATCGGCAATTCGAACGCCAAGGGCGAGTACTATCTGACCGACGCGGTCGAGATCGCCGCCGGCCGCGGCCTCTCGGTGATCGCCGTCGAGGGCGAGGAGGAGGAGTTCCTCGGCGCCAACGATCGCGCCCAGCTCGCCGCCTGCGAGGCGATCTTCCAGAAGCGCCGCCGCGCCGAGGTGCTGGCGAGCGGTGTCACCCTGGTCGCCCCGGAGACCGTGTTCTTCTCCGCCGACACCGAGATCGGCCCGGACGTGCTGATCGAGCCGAACGTCGTCTTCGGCCCCGGCGTGAAGGTGGAGAGCGGTGCCCGCATCCGCGCCTTCTCGCATTTCGAAGGTGCCCGCGTCGGCGTCGGCGCCATCGTCGGCCCCTATGCGCGGCTGCGCCCGGGAGCGGATCTCGGCCGCGACGTCCATGTCGGCAACTTCGTCGAGATCAAGAACGGCCGCATCGAGGACGGCGCCAAGGTCAATCACCTGACCTACATCGGCGACGCCCGGATCGGCCCCAAGGCCAACATCGGCGCCGGCACCATCACCTGCAACTACGACGGCTTCGGCAAGTATCACACCGACATCGGCGCCGGCGCCTTCATCGGCTCCAACTCGTCGCTGGTCGCCCCGATCACAATCGGCGACGGTGCCTTCGTCGGCTCGGGGTCGGTGGTCACCGTCGACGTGCCCGCCGATGCCTTGGCGGTGGCGCGCGGCCGGCAGATGAACCGCGCCGGCTGGGCCGCCGCCTTCCGCGAGCGGATGCGGCGGCTGAAGGGCAAGTGAGACGCGCCGGCGGTCGCCCCTGCGGCCGCCACGTCACATATCGACACAGGAAGTGATTTAGGCCCGACCGATCGGATCCGGTAGAAGATCGGTGGGACGAACAGGACGGGATCGAGCCTCATGTGTGGAATCATCGGCATCGTCGGTCGTGAACCGGTCGCTGGACATCTCGTGGATTCGTTGAAGCGGCTCGAATACCGCGGCTACGATTCCGCCGGTGTCGCGACGCTGGAGCCGGGTGGGGTGCTGACCCGCCGTCGCGCCGAGGGCAAGCTGCGCAACCTCGAGGCCCGTCTCGCCAAGGAGCCGCTCGTCGGCCTCGTCGGCATCGGCCACACCCGTTGGGCCACCCACGGCGCCCCGACCGAGTCGAACGCCCATCCGCACGCCACCGCTCGGGTGGCGATCGTCCACAACGGCATCATCGAGAACTTCCGCGAGCTGCGCGACGAGCTGATCGCCGCCGGCCAGGTCTTCTCGTCCGAGACCGACTCGGAAGTGGTCGCCCAACTGGTCGATCACCATCTCGGCGCCGGCCTCTCGCCGGAACTCGCGGTCGCCGCCGCGCTGAAGCGGCTGAAGGGTGCCTTCGCGCTCGCCTTTCTCTTTCCTGCCGACGACGACCTCGTCGTCGGTGCCCGTCGCGGCAGCCCGCTGGCGGTCGGCTGGGGCGACGGCGAGATGTATCTCGGTTCCGACGCGCTGGCGCTCGCCCCCTTCACCGACCGCATCACCTATCTCGAAGAGGGCGACTGGGTGGCGATCCGCCGCGGCGGGGCGGTGATCCACGACGAGACCGACGCCGTCGTCGCTCGTCCGCTCACCGTCGTCTCGGCCTCGGCCTTCCAGGTCGATCGCGGCAACTACCGCCACTTCATGGCCAAGGAGATCCACGAGCAGCCCGAGGTGATCGGTCACACGCTCGCCCGCTACATCGATCTCGCCGCCGAGCGGATCCGCCTGCCGGCGACGCTGCCGTTCGACTGGGCCAAGCTCGATCGCCTGACCATCGTCGCCTGCGGCACCGCCTTCTACGCCGGCCTCACCGCCAAGTACTGGTTCGAGCAGTTCGCCCGCCTGCCGGTGGAGATCGACGTCGCCTCGGAGTTCCGCTATCGCGAGCCGCCGCTCGCCGACAACGGGCTGGCGCTGTTCGTCTCCCAGTCGGGCGAGACCGCCGACACGCTCGCCTCGCTGCGCTACTGCAAGGCCCATGGCCTCCACACCGCGGCGGTGGTCAACGTGCCCACCTCGACCATCGCGCGGGAGGCCGAGATCGTCTTCCCGACGCTCGCCGGCCCCGAGATCGGCGTCGCCTCGACCAAGGCCTTCACCTGCCAGCTGGTGGTGATGGCCTGCCTCGCCATCGCCGCCGGCAAGGCCCGTGGCCGGCTCAGCGAGGCGGAGGAGCACACCCTGGTGCGTGCCCTCGGCGAATTGCCCGGCCTCCTCGCCCGCGCCCTCAAGGCCGAGCCCAAGATCGAGCGTCTCGCCCGCCAGATCGCCAAGGCCCGCGACGTCATCTATCTCGGCCGCGGCTCGAGCTTCCCGATCGCGCTCGAAGGCGCGCTGAAGCTCAAGGAGATCTCCTACATCCACTCGGAAGGCTATGCCGCCGGCGAGCTCAAGCACGGGCCGATCGCGCTGATCGACGAGACGATGCCGGTCGTCGTCATCGCCCCGCACGACCGCACCTACGAGAAGACCGTCTCCAACATGCAGGAGGTGGCGGCGCGCGGCGGGCGCATCGTCCTGATCACCTGCGAGAAGGGCGCCGCCGAGGCCTCGGTTCCCACGCTCGAGACCATCGTCATGCCCGACATGCCACCGGAAATCGCGCCGGTGGTCTATGCGGTGCCGATCCAGATGCTCGCCTATCACACGGCGGTGTTCATGGGCACCGACGTCGATCAGCCGCGCAATCTGGCGAAATCCGTCACGGTGGAGTGAGCGAAGCGCGGTCAGGAACCGCGCTTCGGTGCCTTGGTGGTCTTCGCGGCCGTGGCCGGCTTCTTGGCCGAGGCCGCCGCCGGAGCCTTGGCGGTGCCCTTGGTCTTCGGAGCCGCGGCCTTGGGCGCGGCGTCGGCCGGCTTCGCCGCCTTGGGCGTCTTGGCGGCGCGGGCGGGCTTGGCCGGCGACTTGGCGGCCTTCTCGGCGAGGAGCGCCACGGCGACGTCGAGGGTGACGGCGTCCGGCGCCATGCCCTTGGGCAGCGTGGCGTTGACCTTGCCGTGGTTGACGTAGGGGCCGTAACGGCCGTCGCGCACGGTGATCGAGCCGGCGCCGAGGGCCGGGTGCTCGCCGAGGTCCTTCAGCGCCGCCGGGGTTCCGCGGCCGCGGCGACCGCCGGCCTGCTTCTCGGCGATCAGCGCCACGGCGCGGTTGAGGCCGACCTCGAAGACCTCGTCGGGGCTCGGCAGATTGGCGTAGGTGCCGTCGTGAAGCACGAAGGGTCCGAAACGGCCGAGGCCGGCGGTGATCGGTTTGCCGGTCTCGGGGTGGAGGCCGACCTCGCGCGGCAGCGACAGGAGCGCCAGCGCCTTGGCGAGGTCCATGGCGGCGGGCGACCAGGTCTTGGGCAGCGACGAGCGCTTGGGCTTGTCGCCCTCGCCGAGCTGGACGTAGGGGCCGAAGCGGCCGGCGCGCAGCGTCACCTCGAGCCCCGTCTCCGGGTCGGTGCCGAGCACCTTGGTGCCGTCGCCGTTCGGGCCGTTGTCGCCGTCGCCCTCGGCGCCGGAGGCCTGCATCTGGCGGGTGAAGCGGCATTCGGGGTAGTTCGAGCAGCCGATGAAGGAGCCGAACTTGCCGAGCTTCAGGCCGAGGCGGCCGGTGCCGCAGGAGGGGCAGGCGCGCGGATCGGAGCCGTCGCCCTTCTCGGGGAAGATGTGCGCGCCGAGCAGGTCGTTGAGCGCGTCGAGCACGTCGGCGACGCGCAGCTCCTTGGTCTGCTCGATGGCGGCGGAGAAGTCGTCCCAGAAGGCGCGCAGCACGTCCTTCCACCGCGCCTCGTCGGCGGAGATGCGGTCGAGGCTCTCCTCCAGATCGGCGGTGAAGTCGTATTCGACGTAGCGGCGGAAGAAGCTCTCGAGGAAGGCGATGACCAGGCGGCCCTTGTCCTCGGGGATGAGGCGGCGCTTGTCGAGGGTGACGTATTCGCGGTCGCGCAGCACCTGGAGGGTGGCGGCATAGGTCGAGGGCCGGCCGATGCCGAGCTCTTCCATCTTCTTGACCAGCGTCGCCTCGGTGAAGCGCGGCGGCGGCTCGGTGAAGTGCTGGTCGACGGTGACCTTGCGGCGGGCGAGGGCGTCGCGCTCGGCCATCGCCGGCAGGCGCTTCGACTCCTCGTCCTCCTCGTCGTCGCGGCCTTCCGAGTAGAGCTTGAGGAAGCCGTCGAAGCGGACGACCGAGCCGGTGGCGCGCAGGTCGACGCGCTCGGAGCCGGCGAGCGCCGCGATCTCGGCGGTGGTGCGGTCGAGGACGGCCGATTCCATCTGGGAGGCGACGGTGCGCTTCCAGATCAGCTCATAGAGCCTGGCCTGCTCCGGCTCGAGGAACTTCGCCACGTCCTTCGGGCGGCGCGTGAGGTCGGTCGGGCGGATCGCCTCGTGGGCTTCCTGCGCGTTCTTGGCCTTGGCGGTGTACTTGCGCGGCACCTCGGGCAGGTAGTCCTGGCCGAAGTCCTGGCCGATCACCTTGCGGATGCCGGAAATGCCCTCGGGGGCGATGTCGACGCCGTCGGTTCGCATGTAGGTGATGAGGCCCACCGTCTCGCCGCCGATCTCGATGCCCTCGTAGAGGCGCTGGGCCACCTGCATGGTGCGCGCCGCGCTCATGCCGAGGGCGTAGCTCGCCGACTGCTGCAGCGTCGAGGTGGTGAAGGGCGGGAAGGGGTGGCGCTTGACCGGCTTCTGGTCGACCGAAGCGACCGAGATCGTCGCCTTCTCCAGCACCTCGCGGATGCGGGTCGCCTCGCCGCCGGTCTTGACGTCGAGACGGGCGAGCTTCTTGCCCTCGAAGCCGACGACGCGGGCGTCGAACTCCTCGCCCTTGGGCGTCGCCAGCCGGGCGATGATCGACCAGTATTCCTGCGGCCGGAAGAGCTCGATCTCGTGCTCGCGGTCGCAGATCAGGCGCAGCGCCACCGACTGCACCCGGCCGGCGGAGCGGGCGCCGGGGAGCTTGCGCCACAGCACCGGCGACAGGTTGAAGCCGACCAGATAGTCGAGCGCACGGCGCGCCATGTAGGCGTCGACCAGCGCCTCGTCGATGGCGCGCGGCTTCTTCATCGCGTCGAGCACCGACTGCTTGGTGATGGCGTTGAAGACGACGCGCTCGACGGTCTGGTCCTTCAGCGCTCGCTTCTCCTTCAGCACCTGCAGCACGTGCCAGGAGATCGCCTCGCCCTCGCGATCCGGGTCGGTGGCGAGAATCAGGCGATCGGACTTCTTCACGGCCTGGGCGATCTCGGCGAGGCGCTTGGCCGATTTGCCGTCGACCTCCCAGTCCATCGAAAAGTCTTCGTCGGGACGCACCGAGCCGTCCTTGGCCGGCAGGTCGCGGACGTGGCCGTAGGAGGCGAGAACCGTGTAGCCCGAGCCGAGGTACTTGTTGATGGTCTTGGCCTTGGCGGGCGATTCGACGATGACGACGTTCATGGGCTCAGACGCTCCAGGCTCCCGTGTCGCGGCCGGGCGGACTGCCCACGGGACACACGTTGCGCCTCAGAAGGCCGATCCGCGGCCATCGGAGGTCTCGATCTTCAAACTACCGTTCGCCGTCGCATGGCGGGCTCGCGCCCCTGTCCGCACGACCCCGAGAAACGGACCCCACGCCTGTGGCGTTGTCCCGCCGGGCAAAGGATGCGATACTCGCAAAGGGTTTCATACAACCGAATACAACCAATACTAGGCCATTCTTCGGTTGTTGCGCTTCGAAGGCCCTCTTGAATGCGACCTCAATGGGGGCTCGGTCAAGGGGGCGAGGCCCAAGCGAGGGCGATGAGCGATTTCGCCCCGAAGCCGTGAAAATACAACCAATAGTAGATAGGCGAAAAAAGAGCAATCATTACGATTGGATACGGGTCATGGGGCCGCCGAACCGACGGGAGGTTCGGAAGGTCCCGGGATCCCGCCGCCGATCGCCGCCTCGCCGACCGAGAGCGAGCCGCAGATCCGGAGGACGGATGGTTCTGGCGTATCCCGGTGCAACGAGGCGACCGAATGATCGGTGCGGTTCGATCCCCGACGAGACCGGACGAAGCGGCTGCCTACATCGAGCAGGTCGCCGCGCAGTTGCGCGATCTGGCGCAGCAGTCCGGTTACGGCTTCCTCGCCTATCTGATCGACATGGCGCGGTTGGAGGCGGCCTCTAAGGCCGCGGCCTCGGTGCGGGCGCCGAGCGGATGAGGCCGTCGGCCGAGAATGCCGGCACGGGGTGGTTCGACCAGCGGCCGGCCGTCGCCGCGCGGTGATGCTCCTCACATCGCCGGGAAGACGTAGTCGACGATGCCGCGGGCATCGAAGCGGCCGTCGAGCATGCCGTGGCTCGCCCGCCAGGGGCCGGCGAGGCGGCTGTCGGTGAAGGCTTCGGTGATGACGCGCGGCGCGAAGCGGTGCAGGGCCGCCGCGGCCGCGACCAGCGCCACCTGCTCGGTGAGGATGCGGGCCGAGCCCTGATCGGCGATGCAGGCCTCGGCCGCGGCGCGGATGGTTTCGGCCGATCCGCTCGACGACTGACGGTCGAGGTCGGCCGCCACGGCGCCGACGGCGGTGGCGAAGCCGTCCGGATTCTCCTCGGCGAAGCGCAGGACGTCGAGGGCGAGGAGGTTGCCGGCGCCAGCGGTGAGGCCGGGCAGGGGGGCGTCGCGGAAGAGCCGGGCGAGGTCGTGATCTTCGGCGAAGCCGTTGCCGCCGAGGCATTCGAGCGCCTCCGCCGCGACCGCCACGGCGCTCTTGGCGATCCAGTAGCGGGCGGCGGGGACCACGAGACGGACGTAGGCCGCTTCGCTCTCGTCGCTCTCGGCGCGATCGCTGGCGATGCCGATGCGGACGGCGAGGGCGGTGGCGGCGGCGACGTCGAGGGCGGCGTCGGCGAGGACGCGGGCCATCAGCGGTTGATCGACCAGCGGCTCACCGGCGATGGCGCGATGGCGGACGTGGTGGACGGCGCGGGCCAGCGCCCCACGCATCAGGCCGGCCGCGGCGGCGAGCGCGTCCTGGCGCAGCGCCTGGACGGCGCGCGCGGCGAGCTCGGCGGCCTGATCGGGTCGACCGACCGCGACGGCTTCCGACCCGTGGAAGCGGACTTCGGCGATCGCCTCGCCACGAGCGCCGAGCGTCGACTTCAGCCGCTCGATCTCGATGGCGTTGCTGGAGCCGTCGTGGCGCAAGCGCGGTACGAGGAACAGGCCGGTCCCTTCGGTGCCCTCGGCGGCGACCAGGATCGCATCGCTCATCGGCGCGGCGAGATACCAAGTGCGGCCTTCGACGAGGAGTTCGCCGGTGTCGCTCTCGCGGACCCGGTTCTGCGAAGCGGCGGCGGGGAAGGTGCCGTCGCGCTCGACGAGGCCGTGACCGAGGGAGATGCCGACTTTGGCGGAGACCGGCAGCGGGCGGTGATCGAAGCGGCGCGAGGAGGCGCGGATCACCCATTCCGCCCCGACGTCACCGGCGGCGGCGAGCGTGCCGAGCACCGCGGAGGTGCCGGAGGCCACCGCGAGGTGGGCGACATCGGTCTGGGCGGTCATCAGCAGACGGGCGGTGCGCAGCACGTGGCGTTTGCCGGTCTCGCGGCCGTCGTCGTCGTGGAGGGAGACGGCGAGACCGGCCTCGGTGGAGCGGCGGACGAGGGCGTGGCGGGCCGGATGGTAGTCGACGAGGCCGATCAGGTCGCCCCAGGGGTCGCGATCGAGGAGGCGGGGCGGGTTCACCTCGGCGAGGCGGACGAGTTCGCGGGCCTCGAGCGAGCCCCAGAAGGCGCCGTGCTCGACCAGCGCCACCTCGATCTCGGGGGTGAGCACGCCCTCGAGCGCGCCGATGAGGATCGGATCGCCGTCGAAGAGATTGCGTGGCGCGAAGGCCGGCATCGCCGGCGCCCCGGTCTTCCCCTTCGTCCCCGGCATGATCGGCCCCCCACCGATTCGATTGGAGATGAGTGTAGCGGACGCGAGGCGGTGGGGTCAGCCGGGCCGAATCCTCTGGATCGCGGTGGCCGCGGCGTCTCCTGCCCTTGTCTCGCGTCGTCCGAGGCCCTAAGACCTCCTCTTCGATGACCAGCGCTCCATCGACCCCCACGCCCGCCTTCCGGCATCGCCACCTCCTCGGCATCGAGGGGCTGTCGCAGCTGGAGATCCTGCATCTCCTCGACAAGGCGGAGGAGGAGGTCCTCGTCTCCCGCCAGGTGGAGAAGAAGAAGAACGTTCTGCGTGGTCGCACGCAGATCAACCTGTTCTTCGAGGCCTCGACTCGGACCCAGTCGTCCTTCGAGATCGCGGGGAAGCGCCTCGGCGCCGACGTCATGAACATGTCGGTCGCCTCGTCCTCGGTGAAGAAGGGCGAGACGCTGATCGACACGGCGGCGACGCTGAACGCCATGCGCCCCGACATCCTCGTCGTGCGCCATCACGCCGCCGGCGCGGTGCATCTCCTGGCGCGCAAGGTCTCCTGCTCGGTGATCAACGCCGGCGACGGCGCCCACGAGCACCCGACCCAGGCGCTGCTCGACGCCCTCACCATCCGCCGCCACAAGGGCCGCATCGAGGGGCTGACCGTCGCCATCTGCGGCGACATCGTCCATTCGCGCGTCGCCCGGTCGAACATCCTGCTGCTCAACGCGCTCGGCGCCCGGGTCAAGCTCGTCGGCCCGTCGACGCTCCTGCCCTCCGGTGCCGAGCGGCTCGGGGTCGAGACCTTCACCGACATGCGCAAGGGCATCGCCGGCGCCGACATCGTGATGATGCTGCGCCTCCAGCGCGAGCGGATGAACGGCTCCTATGTGCCGAGCGTGCGCGAGTACTTCCATTATTGGGGCCTCGATCAGGAGAAGCTCGACTGCGCCGCGCCGGACGCCCTGGTCATGCACCCGGGTCCGATGAACCGCGGCGTCGAGATCGATCCGGAGGTGGCCGACGGGCCGCAGTCGCTGATCGCCGAACAGGTCGAGATGGGCGTCGCCGTGCGCATGGCGGTGCTCGAAGCGCTCGCCGAACACCTTCCGAACCACTGAGGTGCGCCCATGACGCCGAAAGCTCCCGACGCGCGCCCGGGCGACCGCCGCAACACCGAACATCGTCCCACCGTCTTCTCCGGCGCCCGCATCGTCGATCCGTCGCGTGATCTCGATGCCGTCGGCTCGGTGATCGTCGCCGAGGGGCGGATCCTCGCCGCCGGTCCCGAGGTCCTGAACCAGGGCTCGCCGGAGGGCTGGGAAGTGGTCGATGCGCGGGGCAAGGTGATCGTGCCGGGCCTCGTCGACATGCGCGTCTTCCTCGGCGAGCCGGGGCACGAGCATCGCGAGACCTTCGCCTCGGCCTCTCGCGCCGCGGCGGCGGGTGGCGTGACGACGCTCGTCACCATGCCCGACACCGATCCGGTGATCGACGACCCGGCGCTGGTCGACTTCGTACTGCGCCGGGCGCGGGAGGAGGCGGACGTCCGCATCCACCCGATGGCGGCGCTGACCAAGGGTCAGGAGGGCAGGGAGACCAGCGAGATCGGTCTCCTCGCCGAGGCCGGCGCGGTCGCCTTCACCGATGCGCGGCGCTCGGTCGCCTCGGCGCTGGTGATGCGGCGGGCGCTGACCTATGCCCGCGACTTCGGGGCGCTGATCGTCCATCACGTCGAGGATCCTTCGCTCGCCGGGGCGGGTGTCGCGACCGAGGGCGAATTCGCCACCCGCATGGGGCTGCCCGGCATCCCGCGCGAGGCCGAGACGATCATGCTGGAGCGCGACATGCGCCTGGTGGCGCTGACGCGGGGCAAATATCACGCGAGCCAGGTGTCGACGGCGGATTCGATCGACATCCTGCGGACCGCCAAGGCGCGCGGGCTCGACGTCACCGCGGCGGTGTCGATCAACCATCTGTCGCTCAACGAACTCGACATCGGCACATATCGTTCGTTCCTCAAGTTCTCGCCGCCGCTCAGGTCCGAGGACGATCGGCAGGCGATGATCGAGGCGCTGGCCTCCGGCGTCATCGACGTGGTCGTCTCCGGCCACGATCCGCAGGACGTCGAGACCAAGCGCCATCCCTTCGCCGAGGCCGCCGACGGGGCGGTGGGGCTCGAGACGCTGGCCTCCGCGGCGATGCGCCTCGTCCACGACGGGCGGCTCTCATGGAAGCGCTTCGTCGAGGCGCTGTCGCTGAAGCCGGCCGAGCGGCTCGGGCTCGAGGCGGGACGGCTGGCGCCGGGGGCGCGGGCGGATCTGGCGGTGATCGATCCGGGCATGCCGTGGCTCCTCGACAAGCCGAAGCTCAAGTCGCGCTCGAAGAACACACCGTTCGAGGATGCGAAGTTCGTCGGCCGGGTGGTGCGAACCCTCGTCGGCGGGCGTACGATCCACGCGATCGACTGACGTTTTCGGAGCCCGCTCATGTTCGCGATCCTCGTCGCCCTCGTCTTCGGCTACGGCCTCGGCTCGATCCCCTTCGGCCTGGTGCTGACCCGGGCCGCCGGGCTCGGCGACATCCGCACCATCGGCTCGGGCAACATCGGCGCCACCAACGTGCTCAGGACCGGCCGCAAGGGGCTGGCGCTCGCCACCTTCCTCGGCGACGCGCTGAAGGGCACGGTGGCGATCCTGGTCGCGCGGCATCTCGCCGGCGAGGGCGCGGCGATGGCGGCGGGCGTCGGCGCCTTCCTGGGACACGTCTTCCCGGTGTGGCTGGGCTTCAAGGGCGGCAAGGGGGTGGCGACCTACATCGGCTGCCTGCTCGGCCTGTGGTGGCCGGCGGCACTCGCCTTCGGGGGCGTCTGGCTCGCCATGGCCTTCACTTTCCGCATCTCGTCGCTTTCGGCGTTGACCGCGAGCGCAGTGGTGCCGGTGGCCTTTTGGCTCGGCGGCTTCGTGTCGGGGACGATGGCGCTGGTGCTGATCGCGCTCGCCGTGCTCGTCTGGATCCGCCACGCCGAGAACATCCGCCGGCTCCTCGCCGGGACCGAGCCGAAGATCGGCAAGAAGAAGGACGCCGCCCCGGCCGCGTGAGGGCTGGGCGGCATTCGGCGCCCTGCGTCACGACGCGTGGCGCGCGGTCGGCGCGTCCGTCACGGGCGCGACGGGTCGATGCGCGCGGATGGCGCCGTACGGTTCGACGATGTCGGATGGGGGTCGGCCGATCGCTGCGATCCCCTCGCCCCCCGGCGGCCTTTCGGCCGGGGGATGTGGTGCGTTCGGATCGGATGATGCGATCTTCAGTGGCTCGCGACCTGGACGGGCGGCTGATGGGCCGGGGTCGGGTACTGGTCGTGGTGAGCGGTGACTACGGCGAGAATCGTGGCCGCGAAGCCGATGGTGATGATCACCCGCCGTGAGTGATCGTGATGAGTATGCATGGTCTTCGTTACCCTCCGAGGCCGGTCTTCTACGCCTGTTCGCCCTCGTCGGAAATCGTCTCCGCTACGTAGGTATTTCAGGACAGGCGGGATACAGGGTCATGCCGTGAGGATGGCGCGGACGCCGTCGGCGACGAACTGCACGGCGAGCGCAGCGAGCAGCAGACCGAGCAGGCGGCCGATGACGACGCGGCCGGTCTCGCCGATGCGCTTGTCGATCGGGTCGGCGGCGAGGAAGACGACCAGCGAGATGCCGAGGACGACCGCGACCAGACCGAGGAAGGCGCCGAGGTGGGCCCAGGTCGGCGCCTTGGTGGCGGCGAGGATGGTGGCGGAGATGGCGCCCGGCCCGGCGAGCAGCGGGATCGCCAGCGGGAAGGCGGCGATGTCGCGGATGTGATCGAGGGTGACGGCGCGATCGGCGTCGGTCTTGTCGCGCGGTTCCTTCTGCGAATAGACCATCTGGAACGCGGTGTAGAACAGGAGCAGGCCACCGGCGATACGGAAGGCGGCGAGCGAAATTCCCATCAGCGACAACAGTTTGCCGCCGGCGAAGGCGAAGAACAGGAGGATCGCCGCGGCGATCGCGGTGGCGCGGACGGCGATGCGGCGACGGTCGGCGGCGCCCATGCCGGCGGTCAGCCCGATGAACAGAGGGGCGAGGCCGAGCGGGTCGACGGTGACGAAGAGGGTGACGAAGGCTTCGAGCAGGTAGTCGAGCATGAGGGCCGCCGGGTCGGAGGAGCCACCACACTGCCTCGCTCCGCGTCGAGACGCCAGCCCCGGTGCGACACGGTCGTGTCGGGTCGCGTCGGCGAGGCTCGCGCGGCGGCCTTCCGGACGTGGCGAAATGGCTGGAAAACCCGCGTGGCGATTGGCTTTTCCGGCTGGAATCGTCTATTGAGACGGATCGCCCGAGGGCGCCCGAATCCTCGATAGAGAGATTGCATTTGTCCGGCCGCGACGACACGACCCACGGCGGGGATCTCCCGTCCGACATCAAGCCGATCTCCATCGCCGACGAGATGAAGCGCAGCTACCTCGATTACGCCATGAGCGTGATCGTCAGCCGCGCGCTTCCCGACGTGCGCGACGGACTGAAGCCGGTGCACCGGCGCATCCTCTTCTCGATGAGCGAGAACGGCTACGACTGGAACAAGGCCTATCGCAAGTCGGCCCGTGTCGTCGGCGACGTCATCGGTAAGTACCATCCACACGGCGATCAGGCGGTCTACGACGCGCTCGTCCGCATGGCGCAGGACTTCTCGATGCGGCTGACGCTGGTCGACGGTCAGGGCAACTTCGGCTCGGTCGACGGCGACAGCGCCGCGGCGATGCGATACACCGAGGTGCGTCTCGCCAAGCCGGCCCACAGCCTGCTCGAGAACATCGACGAGGACACGGTCGACTTCCAGTCGAACTACGACAACACCGAGAAGGAACCCTCGGTGCTGCCGGCCCGCTTCCCCAATCTGCTGGCCAACGGCGCCGGCGGCATCGCCGTCGGCATGGCGACCAACATCCCGCCGCACAATCTCGGCGAAGTGATCGACGCCACGGTGGCGCTGATCGATCGGCCGGAAATGTCGGTCGAGGACCTCACCGACATCGTGCCCGGGCCGGACTTCCCGACGGGTGCGATCATCCTCGGCCGCTCCGGCATCCGTTCGGCCTATGCGACCGGGCGCGGCTCGATCACCATCCGCGGCCGGGTGAAGACCGAGATCGCCCGCGGTGGTCGCGAGGCGATCGTCATCACCGAGATCCCCTATCAGGTGAACAAGGCCTCGATGGTCGAGCGCATCGGCGAACTCGTCCGCGAGAAGAAGGTCGAGGGCATCGCCGAGGTCCGCGACGAATCCGACCGCGAGGGCTACCGGGTCGTCATCGAGCTGAAGCGCGACGCGATGAGCGACGTGGTGCTGAACCAGCTCTACCGCTTCACTCAGCTGCAATCGACCTTCGGCTGCAACATGGTCGCGCTCAACGGCGGCCGGCCGATGTTGATGAACCTGAAGGACATGCTGGTCGCCTTCGTCGCCTTCCGCGAGGAGGTGATCGGCCGGCGCACCCGCTTCCTGCTCAACAAGGCGCGCGATCGGGCCCACGTCCTGGTCGGCCTCGCCATCGCCGTCGCCAACATCGACGAGGTGATCCGCCTCATCCGCGCCGCGCCGGATCCGGCCACCGCCCGCGCCCAGTTGATGGAGCGCGAGTGGCCGGCCAAGGACATGGCGCCGCTGATCGAGCTGATCGCCGATCCGCGCCACGTGGTCGCCGAGGACGGCACCTACCGGCTCTCCGAGGAACAGGCGCGCGCCATCCTCGATCTGCGTCTGCAGCGCCTCACCGCGCTCGGCCGCGACGAGATCGCCGAGGAGTTGAACAAGCTCGCCGCCGAGATCGCCGACTATCTGGAGATCCTGGCGTCGCGCGACCGCATCATGGCGATCGTCAAGACCGAGCTCGCCGAGGTGAAGGCCGAGTTCGCCACGCCGCGCAAGACCGAGATCCTCGACGTCGAGGGCGACGTCGACGACGAGGACCTGATCGCCCGCGAGGACATGGTGGTCACCGTCACCCACGCCGGCTGGATCAAGCGGGTGCCGCTGTCGACCTATCGGGCGCAGCGCCGCGGCGGCAAGGGCCGCTCGGGCATGGCGACCAAGGACGAGGATTTCGTCGTCCGCCTGTTCGTCGCCTCGACCCACGCGCCGATCCTGTTCTTCTCGTCGCGCGGTCAGGTCTACAAGACCAAGGTGTGGCGTCTGCCGCTCGCCGCCCCGCAGGCGCGCGGCAAGGCGCTCGTCAACATGTTCCCGCTGGAGCCGGGCGAGCGCATCACCTCGATCCTGCCGCTGCCGGAGGACGAGGAGGCCTGGGGCACGCTCGACGTGATGTTCGCCACCACCCGGGGCACCGTCCGGCGCAACAAGCTCTCCGACTTCGTCCAGGTGAACCGCAACGGCAAGATCGCCATGAAGCTCGAAGAGGGCGAGGGCATCGTCGGCGTCGACACCTGCACCGAGGGCGACGACGTGCTGCTGACCACGGCCGGCGGCCAGTGCATCCGCTTCGCCGTGCCCGACGTGCGCGTCTTCAAGGGCCGCGATTCGATGGGCGTGCGCGGCATCACGCTCGCCGACGACGACGGCGTCATCTCGATGGCGATCCTGCGCCACTTCGAGGCCACGCCGGACGAGCGCACGCTCTACCTCAAGCAGGCGCGGCTGATGCGCGGCGAGGTGGAGGCGGAAGCCGGCGCCGAGGCCGATGAAGAGGCGAGCGCCGGCGGGCAACTCGACATGGAGCGCTACAGCCTGATGTCGGCTTCCGAGCAGTTCGTCCTCACGGTCTCGGAGAACGGCTACGGCAAGCGGACCTCGTCGTTCGAGTACCGGATCACCGGACGCGGCGGCAAGGGCATCGTCGCCATGTCGACGGGGCCGCGCAACGGCCGGCTCGTCGCCTCGTTCCCGGTCGAGCACGCCGACCAGATCATGCTGGTCACCGACGGCGGCCAGTTGATCCGCTGCCCGGTCGACGGCATCCGCCTCGCCGGCCGCTCGACCCAGGGCGTCATCGTCTTCGACACCGCCGAGACCGAGAAGGTCGTCTCGGTCGAGCGCATCCGCGAGGAAGAGAGCGAAGGCGGCGACGAGGAGGCCGAGGGCTGAGCCCTCGGTCCGGCGTCGGATGGAAAGGGCGGCGGCGGTGATCGGGGAGGGGGCGGCGATCGTCGTCGATCGGACACCCTGGCGTCCGGCTATCCGGGTCCTCGAACCCGGAACCCTCATCGCCGCGATCGGTGACGTTCACGGCCATGCCGACCTGCTCGAGGCGCTGCACGGGGCGCTCGCCGCCGAGATCGCCGCGATCCGGCCGGATCGGGCGATCGTCGTCCATCTCGGCGATCTCGTCGATCGTGGTCCGGAGAACCGGCGGACCGTGGAACTCGCCCGCACCGGCGTCGCCGGGGCTTCGACCATCACGCTCATGGGCAATCACGAAGAGCGGTTCCTGGCCGAGTTGGGCGGGACCGACGCGCCGCACCTGCGCTGGTACGCGATGGGTGGGCGGGAGCTCTTCGCCGAATTCGACGTCGCGCCCGAACCGGGGTGGCAGGCGCCGCTCAGGCAACGTTTCGGACCGGACCTCGTCGATTGGCTGGCGACCGCACCGCGGCTCCACCGCGAAGGGCCGCTGGTCTTCGTCCATGCCGGGATCGACCCCGATCGGCCGCTCGCCGAGCAGGATCCGCACACGCTCGTCTGGGTGCGGGAGACGTGGTGGCATCACCCGGGGCCGTACCCGGAGGACGTCGCGGTGATCCACGGTCACGTGCCGGTCGCCGAGGTCGACCTCGACCAGCCGCGGCGGCTGGCGATCGACACGCGAGCGCATGCGACGGGCGTGCTCACCGCTCTGGTGATCGATGGCGGACGCATGTGCACGCTGGCGACCCGGCGGGTGGCGGCCGCGTGAGGTGCTCTCCGCATCCGGCGGGATAAAAGGAGAGGGCGTATCACGTCGGGGATACGCCCTCCCAAGGTGGCGGCTGGATGGCTAGCCGCTGACCGAGACGCCGCGGACGGGGGGAGATCCGCGGCGAAAGCAGGTCGCCGCCGCGGGGCGGCGGCCGATGGGCCGGGCGTGTCGGGTCAGGACGACGCACGGGAAACGGGTTCCGATTGAGGGAGTTCCGGATCGGGAGAGACCCGGAACTCCCCGCGGCGTCGATCGATGGCGGTCGACCGCGCCGCGTTCCCTTCGGACGAGGCAGAAGCTAACCCCGGGGCATGTCCGGGTGTTTGCGTCGGATGCGGATTCGATTGCGTCCGTGTTTCGTCGAATGCTGCATTGCAACAGGATCATTGCCGCCGTTCGGTCGGCGCCGTGGTCGGCGCTTGCCGCGCGCGGTCGGGAGCGCTAATCGGAACGAAACGGCTCGCGATCGAGCGACGGCGGCGAATCGCCGAAGAACCAGGGAGGAGAGGCGCATGGCCCGGACGGTGCTCTATTCGGGGTCCTTCGATCCGGTCACCAACGGCCATGTCGACGTCCTCGCCCAGTCCCTCGACATCGCCGATCGGGTGGTGGTGGCGATCGGCGTCCATCCGGCCAAGAAGCCGCTGTTCGACTTCGACGAGCGAGTCGCGATGATCCGCGAGGTGCTGACCGGGCTCGGCGTCGATCAGGCGCGGGTCGACGTCGTCGCCTTCGCCGATCTGGTGGTCGAGGCGGCGCGGCGGGCCGGTGCGGCGGCGATCGTGCGGGGTCTGCGCGATGGGACGGATCTCGACTACGAGATGCAGATGGCGGGTATGAACGGTGCCATGGCGCCGCAGGTCCGCACCCTGTTCTTCCCGGCCTCGCCGGGGGTGCGCCACATCACCGCCACGCTCGTCCGCCAGATCGCGGCGATGGGCGGCGACGTCTCGTCCTTCGTACCGGGATTCGTGGCGGAGCGGCTGAAGGCCCGCTTCGCCGAACGGTCCTGACCGATCCGCTGTCTCGCGAGGCCGCCCACGGCCGCGCCAACCCCGGGAGCTCTCCCTTGCTGCGCAGAACCCTCCTCGCCGCCATCGCTGGCGCCACGCTCCTCGTCGCGACCCCGGCGTTCGCCGCCGGCCCGGCCGCCAACGATCCCGAGAACACGCTGATCCTGACGCTCAAGGACGGCAAGGTGGTGATCCGCCTGCGTCCCGACATCGCGCCGAAGCACGTCGAGCGGCTGAAGACGCTGGCGCGCAAGGGCTTCTACGACGGGCTCAAGTTCCATCGGGTGATCGACGGCTTCATGGCCCAGACCGGCGATCCGAAGGGCGACGGCACCGGCGGCTCCGACCTGCCCAACCTGCCGGCGGAGTTCAACCCGATGCCGTTCGAGCGCGGCGTGCTCGGGATGGCGCGGTCGCAGAGCCCGAATTCGGCGAATTCGCAGTTCTTCATCATGTTCGCCGACGGCGCCTTTCTCAACGGAAAGTACACCGCCTTCGGCGAGGTCGTGTCGGGTATGGAGTTCGTCGACAAGATCAAGAAGGGCGACAAGGCGGCCAACGGCGTCGTCGCTGGCCCGGACGTCATCGTGAAGATGCAGGTCGCCGCCGACGTGAAGTGACGATCGCGCGGGCGAGAACGAAAAAAGGGCTCGGAACCGGTCGGTTCCGAGCCCTTTCGATTTCGTGGTGCCCGTCGCTCACGCCACCTTGTGGCCGAAGACGTCGCCGTCGGTCTCCGACTTGACCATGTTGCGGCCGCCGCGCTTTGCGGCATAGAGACAGACGTCGGCGCGCTCGACGATCGACTGGGCGGTGTCGCCGCGACGCCATTCGGCGACGCCGATCGAGATGGTGATGCGGCCGAGGTTCTCGCCGGTCGAGCGCTTGACCAGTTCCTTGGAGAACACCGCTTCGCGGATGTGTTCGGCGACGACCACCGACTGGGCGAGGTCGGTGCGCGGCAGCAGCACCGCGAACTCCTCGCCGCCGTAGCGGCAGGCGATGTCCTGGCCCTTGATGTTCTGCTTCAGCGCCAGGGCGACGAGGCGCAGCACCTGATCGCCGGTCTGATGGCCGAAGGTGTCGTTGAACTTCTTGAAGTGATCGATGTCGGTGAAGAGCAGCGAGAACGGCACGCCGGTCTGCTGCGCTTCGGCGAGGAGACGATCGAGCGACTGTTCGAAATGCTTGCGGTTGGCGAGCGTGGTCAGGTCGTCGACGAGGCTCTCATAGCGGATCGCCTCGAGGCTCTCCTGGAGTTCGGCGATCTGGCGACGCGATTCGGCCAGCTGGCCCTCGAGTTCGCGGTTGGTGCGCTCGGTCTCGTGGGTCGCCTCGATGAGGTCCTGGACGATCGATTCGACCGCGCCGCTGTCATGGGCGCCGGCCAGCGCGGTGCGCGCCTCACCCAGCGAGGACGAATAGCTCGAGGTCGATTCCATCTGAGTCGCCAGCATGCCGGCGACGCCCTTGATCTCCTCGGACAACCGACCGCCGACGTCGTCGATGCGTTCGCCGATGCGGGTCGGAGCGATGAACTGGTCGTAGATCCGATTGACCTCGGTGGACGTGATCTTGCCGCGTTGACGAATGATGTCGTTGATCGACTTGTTCAGCGCATGATTGAACCCGGCAGCATAGGTGTACCAGAGCTCGTAGTTGCGCGGATAGGCGGGAATCTCGTTCTTGCGCAGATGCCCGACGGCGTTCTCGCCGTAGACGATGGTGCGCTTGAAGTCGTCCCGCTCGCTCATGTCCGCCATCCTCGAAGTCGGTCGCGCCCCCGGGAGGCACGCGGCGGAGCCGATCTCCCCCCGGCTCCTCGTTCAAATTGTCAGGAACCACTTAACCCATGGTAAAGGTCGGCGAAGTCGGCCGGTTTTCGCGCGATCTCGCTGCCTCGGCCGAAACGAAACGACGCCGCACCCGGGGGGGGGCGGCGTCGCGGAACTGGTCGTCCGTCAACGGATCGGGTCAGGCGCCCTTGGCGCGGACGGGCCGCAGCAGGAAGGCGGGCACGTGATCGCCGAGGCCGACGGCGGGGCCGTCGTCACGGTCGTCGTCGCGACGCGAACGCGGCGGCGGACGATCGCCAGCGCGAACCGGCCCGGTGTCATCGGCCGGACGAGGCGGACGGGCACGCTCCGGGCGCGGTCCTCGATTGCGTTCACGGGTCTCTGCGGTGCGTTCCTCACGCGGCTCGCGGGCCTCGCGCGGGGGGCGGGCCTCGGCGGACTCTTCGGAGCGACGCGGGCGAGCCGCTCGTTCGGTCTCGCCCTCGGCGCCAGGATCACGGCCACGGCCGCCGCGGCGGCGATCGCCGCCGCGCTCGGAACGATCGCCCCGCTCGGAGCGCTCGCCGCGATGGGACCGGGCGGGCCGATCCTCGTGCGGCAGTTCGGAGACGTGCGGACCGATCCAGGCGATCTGGTCGCCGGTGAGCTTCTCGATGGCGGCGAGATGCTTGAGATCGAGGTCGGTGACGATCGAGATCGCCACGCCCGAGCGCCCGGCGCGTCCGGTGCGGCCGATGCGGTGGACGTAGTCCTCGGCATGGACCGGGACATCGTAGTTGTAGACGTGGCTGACGTCGGGGATGTCGAGGCCGCGGGCGGCGACGTCCGAGGCGACGAGCAGCGTCAGCTTGTTGCCGCGGAAGCCCTCGAGCATCGCGGTGCGGGCGCGCTGGTCCATGTCGCCGTGGAGGGCGCCGACCGAGAAGCCGTGCTTCTCCAGGCTGCGGAACACCACCTGCACGTCGCGCTTGCGGTTGCAGAAGATGATGGCGTTCTTCAGATCCTCGGCCGAGCGGATCAGGTCGCGCAGCACGTCGCGCTTGTCGTGCGGCTCGCGGCCCGAGGCGATCAGGTTCTGCGTCACCGTCTTGGTCACCGACGACGGCTTGGCCGCCTCGATGCGCACCGGATTGCGCAGGAACATGTCGGCGAGGCGCTGGATCTCGGGCGGCATGGTCGCCGAGAACATCAGCGTCTGGCGCGCCGGCGGGATCAGCTTGCAGATCTTCTCGATGTCGGGGATGAAGCCCATGTCGAGCATGCGGTCGGCCTCGTCGATGACGAGGATCTCGACGCCGGACATCAGGAGACGGCCGCGGCCGAAGAGGTCGAGCAGGCGGCCGGGCGTGGCGATCAGCACGTCGACGCCGCGATCGAGCTTCTTGAGCTGCTCGTCGAACGAGACGCCGCCGATCAGCAGGGCCACGTTGAGCTTGTGGTTGGCGCCATACTTGACGAAGTTCTCCTCGACCTGCGCGGCGAGTTCGCGCGTCGGTTCGAGGATCAGAGTGCGCGGCATCCGGGCGCGGGCGCGGCCGTTCTCCAGCCGGGTCAGCATCGGCAGCACGAAGGCGGCGGTCTTGCCGGTGCCGGTCTGGGCGATGCCGCAGACGTCCTTCATGTCGAGGACGATCGGGATCGCCTTTTCCTGGATGGGCGTCGGGGTGGAGTAGCCGGCCGCTTCGACGGCCGCGAGGACTTTTTCGGAGAGTCCGAGTTGGGAGAAGGTCATTCGTTTCCGTGGTCGGCGCGGGGGCGGCCGGGTCTGCGGCGTCCCTCCGACGGGGTCGCCTCGACAGAGCGGGCTCGACTGGCGCGCAGAATCTCTTGTGCAATGCGAGAACTCGTGCGGACAATCTGCCAAACGCGCTGAAAAGTCAACGCCGAACGGCGAATTGGAATGGCAGAGGCGAGATCATTTCACAGGTTCCGGCGACTATAGTGACCGGAACGACGCAGCCGGGGCTTGGAGAACCTGTCGTTGCCGTTCGGCGGGCGAACGGCAACCGGGCGGATCCTGTGGCATCGCGGTGGCGCGAACAGGACGAGGGCGGTGACCACGGCAGGGGGCGACGATCGTCGGACCACGACGGCGTGCGGCGACACGTCGGGCGAATACCATGGCGTGCGAAGCCGTCGCGGGGATGGCGGGACTTCGCCCCATGCGTGTGTGCGTTGAATTCAGGGTTGTGGAATCCGATGCCGCGCGCCATCATGGGTCGGAGAGGAGTGCCGATCCGTGACCCTGCTGCATGCCTTCGACGACGCCGACGACGCGGCCACCGGGGCGGCCGGTCCCGAGATGGGCGAGGTGAGCCGTGCGGCGTGGCTCCGGCTGATCCGTTCCGAGAACGTCGGGCCGGTCACCTTCCGCGAGTTGGTCAACCACTTCGGTTCGGCGCGGGCGGCGCTCGACGCGTTGCCGGATCTCGCCCGGCGCGGCGGGGCGCGGGCGCGGATCCGTATAGCCTCGGAGGCCGAGGTTGCGCGCGAGATCGCCATGGCGGCGGGTATGGGGGCGCGCTTCGTCGCCATGGGCGAGGCCGACTATCCGGCGCATCTGCTGACCATCGAGGGACCGCCGCCGCTCTTGGCGGTCAAGGGCGGGCCGGGTGTGTGTCGGCGTCATGGGGTGGCGATCGTCGGGGCACGCAACGCCTCGCTCGCCGGCCGCAAGATGGCGACGCTGATGGGGCGCGGGCTGGGGGAGGCCGGGTTCGTCGTGGTCTCGGGGCTCGCTCGTGGCATCGACGCGGCGGCGCACGAGGCGAGCCTCGACACCGGCACCATCGCCGTCTTCGCCGGCGGGCTCGACCGGCTCTATCCGCCCGAGCACGAGGGTTTGGCGGCGCGCATCGTCGAGAGCGGCGGGGCGTTGGTGTCGGAGATGCCGTTCGGCTGGGAGCCGAGGGCGCGCGACTTCCCGCGGCGCAATCGGCTGATCTCGGGGATCGCGCTCGGCGTCGTGGTGATCGAGGCGGCGGCGCGCTCGGGCTCGCTGCACACGGCGCGCTTCGCCGCCGAGCAGGGCCGCGAGGTCTTCGCCGTGCCGGGCAGCCCGCTCGATCCGCGGGCGGAGGGGACGAACGACCTCATCCGCAACGGCGCAACGCTGGTCGCCACCGCCGCGCACGTGATCGAGGGGCTGACGCCGATCCTCGGCCGTCGCCCCGAGCCGGCGGCGCTCGCGGCGGCGGCAGACGACGGCTTCGACCGGCCGCTCGACGTCAGCGATCGGGCGCGGCGGCTGGTGCTCGAGGCGCTGGGGCCGACGCCGGTCGGCATCGACGAGATCCGCCGGGCCACCGGGGTGGCGCCGGGCGAGCTGCAGCTCATCCTGATGGAACTGACCCTCGCCGGCCGTCTGGAGCGACAGGCCGGCGGGCGGGTGGCGCTGATCCCGTGAGGGCGGGCCTCAGCCGGCGGCGGGTGGCGCTTCGGAGTGGGCTGCCAGCACTTCCTCCGGATGGGCCGCCTCATGCGCACCGGGCGGCACCTCGGCCGGGAAGGGGCGGGTGCGCAGCTCTTCGATGGCGACCAGATCCGGCGGCGGCTCGGGCTTGACGATCAGCCGGTCGATGGTCTCGATCAGGTGCGGTTCGCACAACACCGCCATGCGCTCCTTCGTCCCGAGCCACGCCAGCACCTCGGCGAAGTTCGTCGCCTCGTGGATCTTGGCGGCGGCCATCACCGGGTCGAGTTCGGGCTTGCCGCGGGCGCGCAGCGGCACCGGCAGGTGCATGCGGGCATGGACGGCGCGGGCGCGCGGATCCTCGACCACCGAGGTGAGACCGTCCTCGACTTCCGGCAGCTCGGCCTCGGCGGCCTTTTGGGCGGCGTGGGCGGCGGCGATGATCGCCGGCGGGTCGGTCTCCTCGGGGATGAGGAGGAGGCGGATCTTCTTCAGGCCGAGACCGGCGGCGAGCGAACCCGAGATCCAGGAGATCGGCACGGCGAGGATCAGGCCGATCAGCGTCGGCGCCATCCAGGCGAGGATCGCCGGCGAGATGACATAGGCCGCGAGGGACATGAAGACGCCGATCGAGGCGTGCTGCCAATGATGGCGGATGACCTCGGCGAGGGGGATGCCGCCGTCGTCACGGCGCTGGGTCTTCCAGCCGGAATCGCGGCCGAGCAGGATCTCGGCGACGTGACGAGACTGCAGGAGCATCATCACCGGGGCGACGAGGGCCGAGATCAGCGTCTCCAGCACCATGCCGGTGAAGACGGCGATGCCGCCACCGCATTTGCGGCGCAACGCGGGGCGGAGCAGCGTCTCGATCACGCCGAGGAACTTGGGCAGCAGCAGCACACCCATGGTGACGATGAAGAGTTGGAGCGCGCGTTCGCTGTCGAAGCGCGGCCACGCCGGATAGAGCGAGAACTCCTTGGAGAAGTACTCCGGCCGGATGAACTTCGCCTGCAGGGCGAGGGCGAGGCCGACCATCAGCAGCATCAGCCAGATCGGCGAGGCGAGGTAGCTCATGATGCCGGTGGCGAAGTGGATGCGCGACGGCCAGGCGAGGCCCTTGGTCGGCAGGATCTTCATGTGCTGCAGATTGCCCTGGGCCCAGCGGCGATCGCGCATGGCGACGTCGAGCAGCGACGGCGGGCTCTCCTCGTAGGAGCCGCCGAGCCACGGCAGCATGTAGACGCCCCAGCCGGCGCGGCGGATCAGCGCCGCCTCGACGAAGTCGTGGCTCATGATGTGGCCGCCGAAGGGCTTGCGGCCCTTGAGATCCGGCAGACCGCAGGCCTCGGCGAAGGCGTGGGTGCGGATGATGGCGTTGTGGCCCCAGTAGTTGCCGTCGCGGCCCGACCAGGCGGAGAGGCCACGGGCGATGACCGGTCCATAGACTTTGCCGGCGAACTGTTGCAGGCGGGCGAAGAGGGTGTTGCGGTTGGCGATCACCGGCAGGGTCTGGATGATGCCGGCGCGCGGATCGTCCTCCATCAGGAGCGCCATGGTGACCATGGTCTCGCCCTGCATCAGGCTGTCGGCGTCGAGCACCAGCATGTGATCGTAGCGACCGCCCCAGCGGGTGACGACGTCGGCGACGTTGCCGGCCTTGCGGGCGATGTTCTTGTGGCGGCGGCGATACCAGACGTTCATGCGGCCGGCGAGGCGGCGGCGCAGGCGGTCGATCGCCAGTTCCTCCTCGACCCAGACGGTCTGGTCGGTGGTGTCGGAGCAGACGAAGATCTCGAAGGCCTCGCCCTCGCCGAGGGCGACGATCGCCTCGGCCATCGCCTCGAGCGAGCCGAGGGTGTGGGCCGGGCTCTCGTTGTAGACCGGCATCAGGAGGGCGGTACGGGTCTTCAGGCGACGGTCGATGCCGCGGATCGCCTTCTTCTCGGTGAAGCCGGCGAAGAATCCGGCGATGCCGGAGGCGGCCGACAGCGCGATCCAGGAGAAGGTGACGCCGAAGAAGACGATCAGCGGCCATTCCAGACCGACGATGCCGCCGGCGGAGACGACGCCGACCATCTCGCGGACGCCATAGAAGGAGATGGCGATGGCGAGGCCGAAGACGAAGAGCCGGGTCAGGCGGACGGCGACGGTCGGCCGGCCGTCGACCACGGTCGGACGCGGGCCGTCCCAGCGGCCGAGGTTCTGCACCGGCATGGCGAGCGGCGCTTCCGGCGGGACCGGGCCGAGGTGATCGAGATCGACGAGGGCGGCGTCCGGCTTCAAGGCGACTTCTCGGTGTTCGAGGGAACGGCGATCACGCGGCGACCCAGCGATAGAGCCAGGTCTCGCTGACCGGGCGGGTGCCGTCGGTCAGCTGGACGCGGAGCTCGCTCAAGGGGGCGTTGCGCGGATCGAGGTCGAAGGTGACGCGGTGGCCACCGGTGACCGGGTTGGGGCGCAGGATCGGAGCGACGATGCGCCCGGCAGAGGCGGAGGCGACCAGCTTGATCGTGGCGGCCGGCGGCATCGGACCGACGAAGTCGATGACGTAGCGGCGCCAGCCCGGCTCGGCGCCCTGGCCCTCGCGGCTCTCGTGGACGCGGCCGATGTCGGTCGGCTCGGCTCCGCTCGAGGTGAAGCGCAGACGGTAGGCGGCGGAGAATTCCTGGCCGGCCGGAAGCTTGGCCTTGGGGCGCCAATAGGCGGTGATGTTCTCGTGGATCTCGCTGTCGGAGGGGATCTCGACCAGCACCACCGAGCCCTTGCCCCAGTCGCCGACCGGCTCGATCCAGGCGGAGGGGCAGAGATCCCAGCGGCGTTCGAGGTCCTGGAACTCCGAGAAGGTGCGGAGGCGTTGGGCGAGGCCGAAGCCGTGCGGGTTCTCGTCGCCGAAGACCGAGATCTGCAGCGTGCGGGGGTTGGCGAGCGGCCGCCACAGGCGCTCGCCCTGGCCGGTGACGACGGCGAGGCCGTCGGAGAGATGGACGGCGGGACGAATCTCGTCGCCGCGCGGGCGGCCGATCGAGCCGTAGAGATACATGGTGTTGAGGGCGCCGAGGCCGACGTGGCCGAGGTCCTCGCGCGGGTAGAGGGTCAGCTCGACGTCGATCGAGGTCTCCTCGCCGGAGCGGATGGTGAAGCGGTAGGCGCCGGTCACCGACTTCGAATCGAGCAGCGCGTAGAGGCGGACGGTCTGGGCGTTCTCCTCGGGCTTCTCGACGTAGAAGCGGGTGAAGACCGGGAACTCCTCGCCGTCGGGCTCGGCGGTGTTGACGGCGAGGCCGCGAGCGGTGAGGCCGTAGATCTGCTCGCGGGCCATCGCCTTGAAGTAGCTGGCACCCTGGAACACCGCGAACTCGGGGAAGCGGTCCTCGCGCTGGCGACGCAGCTTGAGGCCCGAGTAGGGCAGGACGACGCCGTCCTCCGGCGGGGCGACGGAGGCGCCCCAGTCGAAGCGGTCGCGCTCGAAGGGAATCGGTAGCGCCTGTCCCTCGTCGACCAGGAAGAGCTCGACCGGGATGCGATAGACGAAGCCCGAGGGGAGCGGCTCCAGCCGGAAGGCGCGCTTGTCGTCGCGCCAGATCAGCTGATCGCGCTTCCAGCGGATGTCTCGGTACTGCTCCTGGCCGATCTCGGCGAAACGGGGCGGCACCTGCACCTGGAGGGGCGTGCGGGGCGTACCGGCGAGCCTGCGGGCCTCGTCCTTCAGTCCGGCGAAGGAAAAGGCGGTGCCCGGGGCCTTGGCCGGGGCGGCCTCGAGGCCCTGCGCGGCGGCCGGCCGAACGGATCCGCCGAAGCCGAGGGCGGCGGCGAGCGAGAGCGAGGAAGAGAGGAAGGCGCGGCGGTCCATGGAACTCGTCCGTCGGCCAGAACTCGGCCGGAATTACGGCAGCGGGCAACCTTTCCACGTCACGGATCGTCGTCGACGCGCATCGACGGGACGATGCGGTCGCCGTCCGGGATCCGCGATCTCGGGAGGCGCACGGACCTTAGCTCATTCTCTTGGCCGGTCAACGACTTCTCTGGGGCGGCGACAGCGATGCCGCACTGCGTCCGACGCAGTGCGGCAGACGGTCTTCGCGAGACCCTGCCGCGCGGGGAGCAGTGCGGGCCGGGATCAGGCGCGGATGCGGGCGACGAAGCCGTCGACTTCGCGGCGCAGGCGACCGGCGACCTCGTCGAGGTCGCCGGAGGCGGCGACCATCGAGGCGGCGGCGGCGGTGGTGTCGCGGGTCGACTGGTCGACGGCGGCGATGTTGGAGCGCACCTCGCCGGTGCCGCGGGCGACGTCGTCGATCGAGCGGGCGATCTCGCGGGTGGCGCCGGTCTGCTCTTCGACGGCGGCGATGATCGAGCGGGAGATGGCGGTGATCTCCTCGACCGTGGTGGTGATGTCGCGGATGGCGGCGACGGCATCGCCGGTGACGTTCTGCACGGTGGCGATCTGCTGGGCGATCTCCTCGGTGGCGTTGCCCGTCTGCTGGGCGAGGTTCTTGACCTCCTGGGCGACGACGGCGAAGCCGCGCCCCGCCTCGCCGGCTCGGGCCGCCTCGATCGTGGCGTTGAGGGCGAGGAGATTGGTCTGCGAGGCGATGGCGTTGATCAGGTCGACGATCTCGCCGATGCGGTGGGTGGCGTCGGAGAGGTCGCGGACGATGACGTTGGTGCGCTCCGCCTGCCGGGCGGCGGTGGCCGAGACGGTGCCGGCCTGATGCATCTGGCGGCCGACCTCGTCGATGGCGCTGGAGAGTTCCTCGGTGGCGGAGGCGACGGTGGCGACATCGGAGGCGGCGGCCCCGGCGGCGGTGGCGACGGTTCCGGCACGTTCGGAGGTCGAGCGGGCGATCCCGTCGACGCGGCGGGCGGTGCCGCCGATGGTCTCGGCGACCCGGCCGACGGTGTCGACGACGGTGGCGACGGTCGAGGCGAAGGTGTCGGCCAGCGCAAGGCGCTCGCGGCGGCGCTCGGCGCGCATGCGCTCGTCCTCGGCGGCGCGTTCGGCCTGGAGCGCCTCGCGCTGCGCCAGGGCCTCTCGGAAGACGTCGGTGGCGCGGGCCATGCGGCCGACCTCGGTGCGCAGCCCGGTGTGGGGCACGACGATGCCGCGGCGGCCGGCGGTGAGCGCCTCCATGACGGTGGTGAGCGAGGCGATCGGGCCGACGACGAAGCGCAGGAAGGCCCAGGCGGCGGCGACGAGGCCGACCGTGGCGAGCGCGGCGGCGAGGGTGGTGACGAGGGCGGTGTCGTCGATCGCCGCTTCGACCGCGCCGATGTCGAGATCGATGTGGGCGATGGTGCCGTCGATCATCGCGTCGCGGATGGCGAGCAGCGCCTCGAGGCTCGCCCCCATCGCCTCGGAGCGCTCGTCGAAGTCGGGCATCATCGGATTGCCGGCCTTCGGGCCGCCGGCGACATAGGCCTCGGCCATGGTGCGGCCGGTGCGATAGAACTCGGCGAAGGCCCGGCCGGCGTCATCGAGGCCCTTGGTCAGGTCGTCGCGGCCGAGAGCCTGGGCGAGGGTACGGGCCTTGCCGACGTCATCGCCGAAGCGTTCTGCATATTTGGCAGCCTCGTCGAAGCCGCCGTCGAGGCCGTCCTCGCCGCGGGTCGCCGAAATGTCCTGGAGGAACTGCTGGACCTGGATGACGTCGATCTGGATGTTCTTGATCAGGGTGCCGAGGGGGATGACCTTGTCCTTCAAGTCGGCGAAGTCCCGCTCGACCCCGTGCGAGGTGGCGAGGCTGGTCGACTTGGCTCGCGCAATCAGGCCGATGGTCGCAAGATTGAGCACGATCAACAGGATGACGCCGACAATGGCTTGGGTCCGCAGTGAAAAGGTCATCGATCTCCTCCCCGGAGTCACATATCCGTCGAGGCTGCGCCGAAAAGATCAACGAAGTATGAACCATTTGGAGCAAACTAGGTGGAATTCCGACTTGACCGCCCGCTCGGTGTCGTTCGCGAGTAGTTCCGCAGTGCAGCGAATGCTCTCTTCTTGAAAGGGAGCCGACGACATCGAATTCCGATCGGATCGCGGACACCACGCATTTCCGGTTCGCCGCCGAGGGGTATGATGGCGGTGTGACGAGGGTCCCCGCGACGAAGGGACCCGCGGCGGGGAGAGGCGCAGATGGCGAAGACGACGGCGACGACCCTGATCGCCCAGATCCTGGCGGCGGGTCTCGGTATGGCGATGGCGCAGGCCCAGGAGGCGGCGACGAAGCCGCCGGTCGCGCCGGCGGCGGGCGGCGGTGCGGGTGCGGTGAAGAAGCCGACCGCGGCGAAGCCGGCACAACGCGATCCGTTGGCGGTGACCATCGCGCCGGCGATCGTGCCGGCGCCGGATCTCCTCGCCACGGCGAAGCGGCTGCGCGACGCGGCGGTGGCGAAGGATGGCGAGGCGGTGGCGGCGCTGATCGCCGACGAGGTGACGGTGGTGTCGATGTCGATCGACCTCGCCTCCGAGCCGCAGGTCGGCAAGGAAGGTCCCTATACCGCGGCGGCGGACCTGCTCGCTGTGGTCGGGCGCAATGCCGGTGGCGACGGCGACATCCCGCCGGGGACGCCGAAGCCGAGGGCCGAGGAGTTGCTCCGGATGCGGGCCTTCGAGCACATCGTCGCGGCGATCGACGGTGCCGACTGGGGACGCGATCCGCGGGTCAAGGGCGGGTTCTGCACCTACCGCGGCCGGATCTGGAGCGTCGCGGCGGTCAAGGCGGCGGCCAAGGGGCCGGGCGCGGCGACCGGCGGCATGGTGGCCAAGCCGACGCCGGCCCGTAGCGCCGGCAATGCCAAGGCGGCCTTCGTCGGCACGCTGGCGCCGGGGCATCTCTATCTCGAGGCGTCGGGTACGGAGGCGCCGGACGGATGGCGCGCGGTGCGGCTGTCGACCGGCAAGGTCGGCTTCGTCGAGACCGAGGCGATGCGGGTTCCGACCACCTTCGGTATCTGCTTCCTGCCCAATGTCGACGGCGGCTGGCTGATGTCGTCGGTGACCGGCGTCGGTCCGTGAGATCCGACAGGGCGGCCATTCCGGGAAGAGGGTGCGTTTCGCGACGGGTCGGCTAGAGTGGCCGCGCCGGGGTGGCCGTGTGCCGCGCGCCGGCTCGATCGATCCCCCGAGGGAGCCCACCCGTGACCCACATGCCGAATTCGCCCGAAGCCCGCGACATCGCCCATCATCTGCACGGCTACACCAATGCCCGCCGCCATCAGGACGTCGGGCCGCTGGTGGTCGAGCGTGGTGACGGCGTCTACGTCCACGACATCCATGGGCGGCGCTACATCGAGGCGATGGCGGGGCTGTGGAGCGTCGGCGTCGGCTTCTCGGAGCAACGGCTGGTCGAGGCGGCGATCCGGCAGATGCGGCAACTGCCGTTCTATCACACCTTCGGCCACAAGTCGCACGGGCCGGTGATCGACCTCGCCGAGAAGCTCGTCTCGATCGCCCCGGTGCCGATGTCGAAGGTGTTCTTCACCAATTCGGGCTCGGAAGCCAACGACACGGTGATGAAGCTGCTGCGTTACCGCTCGAATGCCATGGGCGAACCGCAGAGGAAGAAGTTCATCTCGCGGATGCGCGCCTATCACGGCGTCACCATCGCCTCGGCGAGCCTGACCGGCCTTCCCAACAACCACCGTTCGTTCGATCTGCCGATCGAGGGCGTGCTCCACACCTCGAGCCCGCACCACTGGCGCGAGATGCTGCCGGGCGAGAGCGAGGAGGCCTTCGCGACGCGGTGCGCCGCCGATCTCGAGGCTCTGATCCTGGCCGAGGGACCCGAAACCATCGCCGCCTTCTTCGGCGAGCCGGTGATGGGGGCGGGCGGCGTGGTGATCCCGCCGGCGACCTACTGGGAGAAGATCCAGGCGGTGCTGGCGAAATACGGCATCCTGCTGGTCGCCGACGAGGTGATCTGCGGCTTCGGCCGCACCGGCACGATGTGGGGCTCGACCACCTACGCCATGAAGCCGAACGTCGTCGTCTGCTCCAAGCAGCTCTCCTCGTCCTACCTGCCGATCTCGGCGCTGATGATCAACGAGCGGGTGTTCGAGCCGATCGCCGACGAATCGAACCGCATCGGGACGCTCGGTCACGGCTTCACCGCCGGTGGCCACCCGGTCGCCGCCGCGGTGGCGCTGGAGAATCTGGCGGTGATCGAGGAGCGCGGTCTCGTCGACAACGCCCGAGTCTCGGGTGCGCGCCTCCAGGCGCGGCTCGAGGCGCTGACGGGGCACCCGCTGATCGGCGAGGTGCGCGGCGTCGGGCTGATCGCGGCGGCGGAAGTGGTCGTCGACAAGGCGGCGAAGACGGCGCTCGATCCGGTCGGCAAGCTCGGCGGCCTCGTCGCCGGGCTGATGCAGGAGAAGGGCGTGATCAGCCGCGCCATGGGCGAGGCGATCGCCTTCTGTCCGCCGCTGATCATCACCGAGGCCCAGGTCGACGCGATGATCGACGTGTTCGAGGCCTCGCTCGACGAGGCGAAGCGTCAGCTCGGTCTGTGACGATCGCAGCCGGCCCTCGATCCCGGGGGCCGGCGGTGACGCGCCGTCGTGGCGCGGTTCACGCGGGCCGCATCGCGGCGCGGGCGGCGCGATAGACGGTGACGATGCGGTCGGCGATCGCCGACCAACCGAAGGCACGGGCGCGCTCGACCGCGGCGGCGGCGCTGGCGCGGTGGAGGGTGTCGTCGGTGAGCAATCGCTCCAGATGGGCGGCCATGGCGGACACGTCGCCGTAGTCGACGAGGAAGCCGGCCCGGCTCTCGCCGAGGACGTCGGGGATGCCGCCGATGCGGGTGGCGACGATCGGCAGGCCGGAGGCCATCGCCTCGCACAGCGCGATCCCCTGGCTCTCCTCCTGGGAATGGAGCGCGAAGACCCGGGCCTCGGCGAAGGCGGCGAGCACCCGCTCGCGCGATTCGTTGACCCGCATCTGGACCCGACCGCGCAGGCCCAGTTCGGCGATCAGGGTACGGACCTCGTCGAGGTAGCGGGCATCGGCGACGGCGCCGACGATCACCAAGCGGGCCTCGGGGATGCGAGCGGCGACCTCGGCGAAGGCGCGCACCAGCAGGTCGTGGCGCTTGCGCGGATGGATGACGCCGATCGCCAGGACCACCGGCGCGCGGCGATCGGCGCCGATCGCCGGGGCGAGTTCGTCGAGAAAGATGCCCTGGGGGATCACCCGGGGCGGGGTTGGGGTGCGGCCGGCGATCTCACGGGCGACATAGGGCGTGTCGACGACGAGGTGGCGCGACAGGCGCAGCTGCAGCCGCTCACAGCCGGCATAGAGCATCCATCGCAGCCAGGCCTTCACGCCCCCCTCGCGGCGACGCGCCTCGGCGGTCTCCTTCTCGGTGATGCCGTGCATGGTCCAGGCGACCGGGATCTTCTTGGCGAGGCAGGCGAGCAGGACCGCGGCCTGGACGATGCCGGTGCCGTGGAGGTGGACGATCGGCTCCTCCATGGCGACGACCGTCTCGAAGACCACCGGCAGACGGGCGATCGAGGAGACCAGGAAGCGCCACGGCGCGTCGAGGAAGGTCACGTCGATGCCGGCGATGGTCTCGTGCAGGAGGCCTCCGCCGACGCGGATCGGGGTGGCGAGGACGCGGACCTCCGACACGTCGGGGCGGTTGCGCAGCTCGGTCGCCAGTCCGAAGAGCGAGGCCTGAACGCCGCCTTCGATCCGTTCCGGATCGGACGGGAACGGGCCGATCATCACCACGCCGAGAGGGGTCGTCTCGTTCATCCGTCGTCCGGTCCGATCGAGTGCGGAGCCGGTCCCGCCAGACCGCTCGGTTGCCGCCGTTCGTTTCGCCGCGGTCCGAAAAGGCTGCGAACCCGCGAATTCGATTCGAATCCACAGGTACCCCAAACGGGGTATGCGGAACACGAAATCCGACGGAGAGCGTTAACCAGGAATGCGCGGGATGGTGGACTCGTTCGGCGGGCGCCGGCGGCGGGCGGGGAGGGGAATGGTCTCGCCGTCGCGCAGGATCAGCGTCTCGCCGGGAACGAGTTCGCGCCAGGCCTCGTCACGGGTGAGCGGCCGGGTGGCGACGACGGTGACGACGTCGTCGGGCGTCGTCTCGGCGGCGAAGTCGACCTGGACGTCGTCGTCGACCAGGGTCGCCTTGCCGAAGGGCGCGCGGCGGGTGATGACCGCGAGACGCTTGCCGCAATGGGCGTAGAGCGAGCGGCCGTCGCTCATCAGGCAGTTGAAGACGCCGAGTTCGGCGAGGCGGGTGAAGAAGGCGGGCAACGCCGCATCGAGCCGGGCGGGGGCGGGCAGGCGGGGAAAGCGCGCCTCGAGTTCACCCATCAGCCAGCAGAAGGCGTGCTCGCTGTCGGTGGTGCCGATCGGGCGGAAGCGGCCGAGCTTCAGCCGTTTGATGCCGTTCAGTTGGCCGTTGTGGGCGAAGGTGATCGGCCGGCCCCACAGTTCGCGGGTGAAGGGGTGGGTGTTCTCCAGCGCGACGCAGCCGCGGTTGGCGCGACGGACGTGGGCGACCACCACCCGGCTCTTGATCGGATAGGCGCGCAGCAGCCGGGCGAGGTCGGAACGGGCCGAGGGCTCGGGATCGTGAAACGAGCGGCAGCCGCGGTCCTGGTAGAAGGTGATGCCCCAGCCGTCGCGATGCGGACCCGTCTCGCCACCGCGCCGCGCCAGTCCGGCGAAGGAGAAGCGGATGTCGGTGGGCACGTTGGCGCTCATGCCGAGGAGTTCGCACATCGCGGATTCGTCCCAGGGGCGATCGGAGCCTCCCGCCGGAGTGGGCTCGGCGGGTCTGTCACGATCAGCTATGCCGTTCTCTCGTCCGCCGCGCCAGCAACGATCTCGCGTTTTTCACCGGAAGGGCGAAAAGTCGATGCGCCGGCCCGACGATCGGCGGCATGCGGGGCATCGTCGGTGCTCCGCCGGCGGCGCAGGACACCGATGTCGCCGCGACGCATGCGGAACGCATGAATTGAGCTAGTATGGAAGCTCGTCCGCATTCGAGCGGAAACACTGCTGTCTGGAGAGCGACGTGACCACCATCTACGATCTCGCTGTGATCGGCGGCGGCGTCAACGGCTGCGGCATCGCGCGCGATGCGGCGGGGCGCGGCCTCAAGGTGCATCTCAGCGAGATGAACGATCTCGCCTCGGGCACGTCGTCCTGGTCGACCAAGCTGATCCACGGCGGCCTGCGCTATCTCGAGTACTACGAGTTCCGCCTCGTCCACGAGAGTCTCACCGAGCGCGAGACCGTCTGGCGGATGGCGCCGCACATCGTCGAGCCGCTGCGCTTCGTGTTGCCGCATCACCGGGGGCTCAGGCCGGCGTGGCTCCTGCGCCTCGGGCTCTTCCTCTACGACCACATGGGCGGCCGCAAGCTGCTGCCCGCCACCCGCACGCTCGACCTCGGCCGCGACATCGCCGGGGCGCCGCTGAAGCGGGGGATGTTCCGGCGCGGCTTCGAATATTCCGACGCGCGGGTCGACGACGCGCGCCTCGTGGTGCTGACCGCCCGCGACGCGGCGAACCGCGGCGCCACCATCGCCACCCGCACCCGCGTCGTGGCGGCGGAGCGCGGCGCCGATCATTGGCGGATCGGCCTCGAGACGGCGGAGGGTATGCGATCGGAGATCGCGGCGCGGGTGCTGGTCAATGCCGCCGGGCCCTGGGTAGCGGACGTCGTCGGCGAGGTGCTCGCCTCGAAGACCCCGGCCAGGGTTCGTCTGGTCAAGGGCTCACACATCGTGGTGAAGCGGCTCTTCGACCACGACCGCGCCTACATCTTCCAGAACGCCGACGGGCGCGTGATCTTCGCCATTCCCTATCAGGGCGACTTCACCCTGATCGGCACCACCGACGTCGACTACCACGACGAACCGGGTGCGGCGCGCTGCTCCGAGGAGGAGACCGTCTATCTCATCGCGGCGGCGAGCGAATATTTCGCCCGGCCGATCGGCCGCGACGATGTGGTGTGGGCCTTCTCCGGGGTGCGGCCGCTCTACGACGACGGGGCGAGCGACGCCAAGTCGGCGACGCGCGACTACGTGCTCGATCTCGACGCCGGTGCCGGCAAGGCGCCGGTGTTGTCGATCTACGGCGGCAAGCTCACCACCTATCGACGGCTGGCCGAGGCGGTGATGAAGAAACTGGCGCCGGTGTTGCCGAAGGCGGAGGGGCTCGCGGCCGGGTGGACGGCGACGGCGCCGCTGCCGGGCGGCGACTTCCCTCACGACGGGCGCGAGGCACTGGCGGCGGAGATCGCCCGGGTGCATCCCTGGCTCGACGCGGCGGTGGTGCGCCGGCTGGTCGCCGCCTACGGAACGCGGACGCGGGCGCTGCTCGCCGGGGCGACTGGGCCGACCGATCTCGGCCGCGACTTCGGCGCCGGGCTCAGCGAGCGCGAGGTCCGCTTCCTGATGCGCGAGGAATGGGCGCGGACCGCCGAGGACGTGGTGTGGCGGCGCTCGAAGCTGGGGCTCGGGATGAGCGTCGCGGAGATCGCCGCGCTCGATACCTTCATGGCCGAGGTGCGGGCGGCGTAGGCCGGCCGCGCCGGTCGCGCGACGTGGTGGCGCGGGGGGGACGACGGTCGATTTGCGCCACCGCAACGCCCCACCGCCGGCACCCTGCTAGACTCTCGCCGTCGGCCATTGCGCCCGATCCGCGAAGCAGGGAGATCCGCCATGCGCACCTTCTTCCCCGCGTTCCTCGCCGCCCTCGCGCTCTCCGTCCTGCCGGCCACGGCCGCGGACCTCACCGAGAAGCAGGCGCTCGCCAAGGCGGTGGAGATTCTCAAGGGCGACCCCTACGGCGACACGACCCAGCAGGTCGTCGCCAACATCACCGAACGGCGGCTCGGCCCCCGTCGCGACACCGTCTGTGGCGGTGGCGACAGTCCGGTCTGGGCCTTCCACGTGGTGGTGAAGGCGGCCAAGGATCACGACGGTGGGCCGATCGACGGCTGGCTGGTGATCGACGGGCGCTCCGGCCGGATGGTCTGCGCCAATCTGCCGTTCCTCGATTGAACCCGGGGCCGGCGGAGGGTCGCCGGCGCCCTGCGAGCGATGGAGGGTCCGATGTCGTCGTTGCCCGTGAAGCTGTTCCTCGCCGCGGTGGTGCTCGCCTCGGCGGTGCCGTCCGCCGTTCCCGTCCGGGCCGACGAGGGCGATCCGGCGGGCTGGTCGGTCGCGGTCGATCCGCGCAAGCGGGCGTTCCTCAACTACGTCGCCGAGGCCGGTGGGCCGCGGCTCCTCACCATCGGCTGCCTGCGCGACGTCGACGAGTTCTTCGTCGCCTCGGTCGGGGTCGGTGGGCTGCCGACGAAGGCCGAGGGAGTCGGACTGGTGCTGACGGTTCCCGACGCGGAGTACGTCATCTATGGTGACATCGATGCCGATACGGACGGGGGAGGGCCGCGCTTCATGGCGGAGCAGGACTTCGGCCCGGCCGAGCGCAAGCGGACGGCCAAGGAACTGCTGCCGGTGTTGAGGGCGCCGGGGCCGATCGTGCTTCAGGTGGAGAACGGCGATCCGGTGGATCTGCCGCTCGAGGCGATCGCGCCGCGGGCGGGGATCGCGGCGGCGTTGAAGACCTTCGAGAGGGTCTGTTTCGGCGGCAAGTGACGGACAGGGCCGGCCCTCGTCCGTTCCAACACAGGAGGGAAGCTCATGGCCTCGTGGATCGTTCGTCCGCTCGTCGCCGCTGCCTTGACGGCGGCCGTCGCGACACCGGCGCTCGCCGACTGTTACGACGTCTTCGGCTGTTCGAACCGTGATCTCTTCGCCTATCGCGATCTGGTCTCGGGACCGAACTGCGAGTTCCTGTGGCAGATGCGCAATCGGATCTATCAGGAGAACGGATACTGCTTCAAGACGCAGCGGGCGATCGCCACGCTGGGCAACGACGGCTGTCGCTATTGGGACGAAGGGGCGGTGCCGATGAACCGGATCGAGCGGGCCAACGTCGCCGCGATCAAGCGGGCAGAGGCCGCGCTCGGCTGTCGGTGAACCATGCGACGGCCGGTCGGAGCCGATCCGACCGGTCGCGGACTGCTCACGGGGTCGCCGCCGCCTGCCCGCGGAAGGCGGCGCGCGCCCGGTCGACGAGATCGCGGAACGGGGCGGAGGCCTCGGCGAGGCGGGCGTCCCAGGCGGGATCGGGGCGTTGGCCGGCGGTCGCGGCGAAATAGACCTGCATCAGCGAAGCGATGCAGAAGGGGTCGATGAGGGCGCGCACCAGGGCGAGGGCGAAGATCAGCGAGACGAGCAGTGTCCAGCCGGACGCCGCGCCGGGGATGAGGTAGGCCGCGATACCGGCGGGCGCGAGCATGACGACGAAGAGCACCACGCCGAGAGCCCAGCGCAGGACGGTCAGCCAGACCGCGTTCTTGAGGATCTCGGGGGCGTTCTGGGCGTAGAGGACGATGCCCTCGCGGGCGGTGGTCCAGGGATCGGCGCTCACCTCGCGGATCTCGCGGGCGAGGACGACCTCGTCGAGGAAGGTCGTCGACATGCGCAGCACGGCGCCGACGAGGCGGACGAGGCCCTGGAGGCCGGGGAGCGCGGTGACCATCGCCATCCAGTCGAAGAGGCCGACCACCGCGCCGACCGCGCCCTTCACCGCCTGATCGAGGACGAAGAGCAGGTGGATCTCGCCGAAGCGGGCCTTCACCGCCTCGGTGGCGAAGGCGATCTGCTCTCGGCCCGACGGGAGCGAACGACCGTCGAGGACCAACACCATGGCGGCGACATGGCCGGCGGTCAGCAGGTAGGTCAGGTATTCGCGCAGCGTCCACACCCAGATCGACACGCCGGCGAAGCCGATCAGGCCACCCCAGAAGGTGGCGCCGGCACGGAAATCGGCCGATCCGATGTGGCCGATGCCCCAGCCGAGGCCGGCGCCGGTGGCCACCGCGACGAGGAAGGCGAGGGCGAGCCCGCCCATGATCACCAGCCTGAGCAGGGTGAAGGGCCAGGTGGCGAGGACGAGGCCGATCGAGCGGAGAATCGAGAAGGACCACATGGGGGAGGCTCCGATGCTGGCGCGGGAGCCTAGCACGTTCGGCCGGAGCGGCCAGGGCGGTGCCGCAAGGCAGCCCGCCGGGACTTCGCCGGCGACTGGAAAGCGCCGTTCGATCAGTGAGTTCGTCGGGGGAAGAGCGAACGGCGCGGGCGCTCGATGCACCGCCTTAAGGCTCTTTCGGCGTGCGGGGTCGACACGTCCCGAGGAGGCCACTACATCTAGGCGAGCCCATTCCCGACGCTTCTCACCCGGACGCGCACATGATCAAGAGCCCGAAGACCTATTGGTTCACCCGCATGGACGACGAGGAGGAGGACGAGGAGAAGACCAAGACGCCCCAGTCCGTCCCGGTCGACAAGCACCTCTTCGACGCCCGTACCGTCCTCATCACCGGCTCGATCACCCAGGAGCTGGCGCGCGACGTCACCGCGCGCCTCCTGGCGCTGGCGCAGGTGTCGAAGGATCCGATCAACGTCATCGTCTGCTCGCCGGGCGGCCACGTCGAATCCGGTGACATGATCCACGACATGCTCGGCTTCATCGGCTGCCCGGTGAACATGATCGGCGTCGGCTGGGTCGCCTCGGCGGGTGCGCTGATCTACGTGTCGGTGCCGAAGGAGCGTCGCTTCTGCCTGCCGAACACCCGCTTCCTGTTGCATCAACCGTCCGGCGGCGCCGGTGGTCCGGCCACCGACATCGAGATCCAGGCCCGCGAGATCATCAAGATGCGCGACCGCCTCAACCAGATCTTCGCCGACGCCACCGGTCAGCCGCTGGCGCGGATCGAGAAGGACACCGATCGCGACTTCTGGATGGGACCGGAAGAGGCGATCGAGTACGGACTGGTCGGCAAGGTGATCAAGACCATCACCGACCTCGGCTGAGGTCGGAGCGAGCCGAAGACGACGTGACGAGGGCCTCGCGAGAGGCCCTCTGTCGTTCGACCCGGGGATCCTCGGCGAGGAGGGGGAGGGGCGATGTTCTTCACCGTGTCGAAGGTGTTCTTCTTCTTCGCGCAGCCGTCGAGCCTGACGGTGATCCTGATCGCCGTCGGCCTCGCGGCGGGGGCGGTCGGGCTGCGACGGACCGGGCTCTGGGTCGGGGGGATCGGCCTCCTGCTCCTTCTCGGGCTGACCCTGACGCCCGTCGGACCGGCACTCCTCACCGAGCTCGAGAACCGCTTTCCGCTGCCCGCCGCCGACGGGCCGCCGCCCGAGGGCATCGTTCTCCTCGGCGGCTTCACCGACGCGCGGCTGTTGGGCGAGCGCGGGGTGATCGGCCTCGGCGAGGGTGCGCCGGCGATCTTCGAGGTCGCCGAGATGGCGCGGCGCTGGCCGCAGGTGCCGATCGTGCTCGCCGGGGGATCGAACGCGCTGATCGCCAAGGTCGACACCACCGAGGCGGAACTGATGAAGCGCCTGCTGGTGGCCGTCGGCGTCGAGCCGCGGAGGCTGGTGCTCGAGGAGAGTTCGCGCACCACCTGGGAGAATGCCATCGCGGCCCGCGATCTCGTCCGACCGCAGCCGGGAGCGCGCTGGCTCCTGGTGACTACCGCCTTCCACATGCCGCGAGCGATGGCCGCCTTCCGAGCCGCCGGCTGGACCGGCATCGAGGCGCGGCCGGCGGCCTACGCGACGACGGGACGCGTGGGGCCGAGGCCGCCGATGTTGTGGGGGCTGATCAGCACCGACATGGCGGTCAAGGAGTGGTTCGGCATCGTCGGTTATCGGCTGACCGGGCGGGCGACGGAGATCCTGCCGCGGCCCTGAGGTCCGTCGCCGCCGAGCCGCGGCGATCGATCAACCGCATTGAACACCCCCTTCACTCCAATCCGTTGGACGCCTCCGCCGACCGATGACAGGGTCGGCGGCGTGGCGACAGCGGGTCGTCGGGAGATCGGAGGATGGCGGTATGTCCGGATTGAAGCTCGTCATCGGCAACAAGCGCTATTCGTCGTGGTCGCTCAGGCCGTGGCTGGTCATGACCCATTTCGAGATCCCCTTCGAGGAGATCTCGGTCCTTCTCGACACGCCCGAGTTCAAGCCGACGGTGCTGCGCTATTCGCCGGCGGGGAAGGTGCCGTGTCTCGTCGACGGCGACGTCCACGTCCACGAGACGCTGGCGATCATCGAGTATCTCGCCGAGACCAACCCGGAGAAGGCGATCTGGCCGCGGGATCGGGCCGCCCGGGCGCTGGCGCGTGCGCTCTCGAACGAGATGCACGCCGGATTCATGGGGCTGCGCTCCGCCTGTCCGATGAACCTGCGCCGGTCCTTCGCCTTCAAGGATCGCGGGCCGGCGGCGGCCGCCGACGTCGCCCGGATCGTCGCGGCATGGCGCGACGCGCGGGCGCGGTTCGGGGCGGGTGGGCCGTTCCTGTTCGGCGCGTTCTCGGCGGCGGATGCGATGTTCGCGCCGGTCGTCACCCGGCTCGACACCTATTCCTGGCCGGTCGATGCCGACATTCGGGGCTACATGGACGCGGTCCTCACGCTGCCGGCCTTCCGCGCCTGGAAGGCCGGGGCCGACGCCGAGACGGCGATCGTCGCCGCCGACGAGGTCGAGGACTGAAGCACCAGCGGTGGACCATCGCCGGCGGGCGGTGGTCCGGGCCGGCCGGGGGCGCTAGGATGGCCGCCGCATCTCGCCATCACCCGGGACGTCCATGGCTCTCAACCTGATCAAGCTCTGCGTCGGTTGCGACGGGATCGACGATCTCGCCCATTGGATCGGGGCGACCATCGCCGAGAAGAAGAAGCGCGGGCTGGAGCCGGTGCACATCCACCGTACCCGGATGATGCCGAAGCGGGACGAGGAGGTCGTCCCCGGCGGATCGCTCTATTGGGTGATCAAGGGGCAGATTCGGGTGCGCGAGACGATCCTCGAGCTGCGGGCGGTGAAGGATGCCGCCGGGGTGCCGCATTGCGACATCGTGCTCTCCGGTGAGCTGGTCGAGGTCGAGCCGCGGCCCTATCGGCCGTTCCAGGGCTGGCGCTATCTCGACCCCGAGGTGAGCCCGCGGGACCTCAGGAGCGATGCCGTCGCCGATCTGCCGGTCGAGTTCCTGCGCGAACTCGCCGGCCTCGGGCTGCTCTGAGGCCGGTCGGCACTCACGCCGGCTCGAAGCCGAGGCGGTGCAGGGCGTCGCGCACCTCCGTTTCCGCCAGGGCGGCGAGGAAGGCCTTCACCGCCGGGCGCTCGCGGCGGGCCTTCGGGATGGCGAAGTCGTAGTGTTCGTCGCCGTGAGCGATGAAGGCGAGGCCGTAGGGCTCGGCCACGGCGCGGATCGCCATGCCCCAATCGGCGCGGTTCTGCGCGATCGCCGCGGCGACGGCGCCGTGCGAGCGCGGTTGGTTGAAGTACCCCTCCGGGCGGCGTCCGGCGAGGAGCCCGTCGATGAGGATGCGGGTGCCGGCACCCTGGTTGCGGTTGACCATCAGGCAGTCGGGATCGGCGCAGGCGGCGTCGATCGCCTCGGCGACGGTGCGCCCGGCGAAGCGGGCGTCGCCCGGGCGATGGACCAGCCCCTGGACGCGGCGCCAGCCCTCGATGAGATCGAGATCGTCGCCGAGGAAGGGGCGGTTCCAGGTGCCGGTCTCGGCATGGAGCAGGTGGGTGGGGGCGATGTCGCATTCGCCCCGCCGTGCCGCCTGGATGCCGCCGAGCGAGCCGAGCGCCAGGACGCGGACGACGAAGCCGTCGGCCGCCAGCCGGTCGATCAGCGGCTCGAGGCCGACGCAGTGGGAGCCGGCGATCACCAGATCGGGGATGCGGACGTCGGGGGAGAAGAGCGTCACCTCGCCGAGGGTGCCGGCGGGCATCTGGTCGGCGAGCGCGTCGATTCGGACGAAGCCGTCGGCCTGGGCGAAGGCGGAGATCGAGCCCGAGCCCTTGAACACCGGATGGGCGATGCGCTCGCCGGCGGGGCCCTCGCCGAGCGACACCATGACGAATTCGGTGCGGCCGCGGTCGGAGGGAACTCGCACGGGGACGGTGGCGTCGAGCCTGGCCTCGGCGCGGGCCGGCAGGCCGGCGAGGCGGCGCAGCGACGGCACCACGAACTCGTGGAAGGTGAACATCGCCGAGGTCGGGAAACCGGGCAGGACGACGACCGCCCTGCCTTCGCAGACGGCGAGGCAGAGCGGCTTGCCGGGCTTCAGGGCGACGCCGTGGGCGACGATGCCGGGCGAGCCGAGTTCGCCGACGAGGCGGGCGGTGAGATCGCCGGCGCCCTTGGAGGTGCCGCCGGAGAGGATGACCATGTCGGCGCGCGCCAGCGCGTCCCGGAGTGCGGCGCGCAGTTCCTCCTCCTCGTCGGGGACGGCACCGAAGGCGATCGGCTCGCCGCCGTTCTCGGCGACCGCGGCGGCGACGATCGGGCCGTTCGAATCGTAGATCGCGGCGGGGCGCAGCGGTTCGCCGGGTGGGACGAGTTCGTCGCCGGTGGAGATCACCGCCACCTTCGGGCGGCGGAAGACGGCGAGTTCGCCGATGCCGCAGGCGGCCATCATGCCGATCTCGCGCGAGCCGACGGTCGAGCCGCGGCGCAGCAACACCTCACCGCGGGCGAGGTCGGAGCCGGCATGGGCGAGGTTCTGACCGCTGGCGACGGGGCGGCGGACGAGGACGGTGCCGGCTTCGCCCGGTTCGGTCCATTCGACGGGGACGACGGCGTCGGCGCCGCGCGGGATCGGGCCGCCAGTGGCGATCACCGAGGCGAAGCCGGGCGTCACCATCGCCCGCGGGGCGGTGCCGCAGGCGATGGTCTCGCCGGTGAGGCGGAGCGTGACCGGCGCGGCCTCCGAGGCGGCGGCGACGTCGGCGGCGCGGACGGCGAAGCCGTCCATGGTGGAGCGGTCGAAGGGGGGCACGTCGATCGCCGGGACGACGTTGTCGGCGACCACCCGGCCGAGGCTCGCGGCGAGCGGGACCGTCTCGATGCCGACCGGACGGGCGGCGAGCGCCGCCTCGAAGCGGGCGAGGGCCTCTTCGCGGCCGAGAACGGTGAGGAACTGGTCCTGCTTCATCTGGAACTCCGGAGGATGGACTGGGCGAGCGGGCGGGCGGCGAGCGGAGTCGTCTCGGCGAGACCCTCGCTCTCGGGTGGCAGTTCGAGGAAGGCGTCGGCGGAAAGCACGGCACCCCAGGAGAGATCGCCGCAGCCGAGCGGGCGCCAGCTCTCGGCTTCGCGGGCGAGGAGGGCGATCTCGGTGAGGCCGACCCGCGAGACGATCTTGCGGGCGAGCGGCCGGGTCTCGACGGACCCGCCGTCCGGCGCGCCGGCGAGGTCGGCGAGGAGCGGGGCGATCACGGTCAGGGCGGCGAGGACGAGGGCTTCGGGGCGGCCGGGCAGGACGAGGGCGGGGCGACCCTCGATCGAGCCCCAGGCGAGCGATTCGAGGCCGGTGAGGGCGAGGCCGTGGCCGAGGATGGTGCCGGCGGCGGCGAGGGTGGCGACCGCCGGGTCGGCTTCGGCGATCGCCGGGCCGCCGATCAGCAGGCGGAGATCGGCTTCGCCGGCGGCGACGTCGGCGAGAGGGACGACGATGGCCTCGCTCGAGCCGTCGTGGGCGAGGACGGCCGCCAGCCAGCACAGGCCGCGGTCCGCATCCGAACCGGGGGCGGTGGCGAGGGCGACGGTCGGCCGGCGAATCGCGACCGAATCGATGCCGATCGTCTCGGCGAGGAGGGCGGCGGAGGCGGCGAGGCGGGTGCCGGCAGCAGCGAGGCGGGTGCCGGCGGCGAGGTCCTCGCCGGCGCGGCGGACGTTGTCGCCGGGGGCGACCGACTGTTGCACAGAGGCGAGGCCGAAGTCGTCGACCACGGCCTCGGCCGGCACGACGGCATCGCAGCCGGCAGGGAGGGGATCGCCGGCTGTGACCGGGACGAGGCGGTTCGGGGTCGCCGGGCCATAGGGCGAGGCGCCGACCGTCTCGATCGAGGCGACGGCCCGGCCGGCGAGGAGGGCCACGGCGGAAGGGGGATGGGCGGATTCGGCGACGAGATCGGCCGCGAGCACCGCGCCGATCGCCGCCGATGTCGGTGCGAGTCGTGGGGCGACGGGCGCGGCGAGAGGAGCGAGGTCGGAACGGAGGCGGGCGAGCGGTGCGAGAGCGACCGGCGGCGTGGCGCGACTCATTCGGTTCCCATCCCTGCGCGAGGTGCCGCGGCCTCGGGCCGGTTCCTCGTCTTGTTCATCGAAACACAATGCCGGCCGGGCACGCGCCGCGCCACTGCACTTTCCGGCAAATTTCCGACCGGAAGCGGCCGTCTGCGGCGTCGGCGCGGGCCGCCTTGATCGGCATCAAGGGGCGGCGACGGGCTCCTCGCCTAACGTCGGGCGGGTGGTCCGACGAGACCGACGGACGGAGGGGAGACATGAGACACGAGATCGAAGAGGCCTCGGCGCCGGGGCTCGGCCACAACGCCGGGCCGGTGACGATCGCCGTCGAGGTCCGACTGTTCAACAGTCTGGTCAAGCACGGCGGGCCGGCGGGGCCGGTGCAACGGCTCGAACTCGAGGCCGGGGCGACGGTCGGCGACGTGATCGATCGGCTGCGCCTGCCGATCGCCGACGTCTTCCTCGTCCTGCGCAACGGCCGCGACGTATCGCCGGGGATCTATCGTGGCGGACAGGTCGATCGCGCGGCGATGCTCGACGAGGGCGACGTCGTCGCCTTCTCCGGGCCGGTTCCCTACAGCTTCGGCTTCGGCGCGCCGGTGGTGTGAGCGGATCGCGCGGGCGCGCGCGCAGGTGAGAGGGAGCGGTCGGCGTGATCGAGCGGGGGGCGCAAGTCGACAAAACGCGAAATGCGGCCCACCGGTCGGTGGTCCGTTCTTCGCGATCGAGATCTCTCGAGGAGAAGATGGCGGGAGTGACGGGGCTCGAACCCGCGACCTCCGGCGTGACAGGCCGGCACTCTAACCGACTGAGCTACACCCCCGCTGGCACCGCCGGCCGGGGCAGAGCCCGTCGGCGATGGGGGGTCGTTTAAGGTGCCCCGGACGCGGTGTCAAGCGCCTCGTGAGCGAGAACTTTTCGTCGCCGCCGGCGGACTTGTGGAAAAGTGTGGTCGCGACGGAGGGGGGAGGGCAGGCGGAAACGGGAGAACAGCGCCGCGTCCGGGCGGACCGCATCACCTCGGACGGGGGCCTCCGGGGCTGCGCAAGAATTTCAGATTGTGCCGATCGGCCCGAAGCCGGGACGACCTCGGCGCCGCGATCGCGCCACGATTGCGACAGAACGGCAGCCGAAGCGGAACGTCGGTGTCCGCAGGGGCGGATTCAGCGACCTTCGGAGCTGCGACATCGGCTTCCGGCGAGCCGACGGCGATTCGCCGATCATCGCGAGAATCCGCAGAATTCCGCCGTGCGAACCGATTCGGCGGACGGCGATCGCGGGGTTCGGGGGCCGGAAGGGCACTTGCCGCCCCCCCGACCAAAAGAGCGGGCGAATGCGCTTGCGTCGCGGGGGTCGGTGAGCTAAGCGTGCCTCGTGACGACGGGTCGCAGATGCGATTTCGTCCAATCCTCGCCACGAAGGCGCCGCGATCGTCGAATCGCCGTCGGGGGGCGGGGGAAGAGAATTCCGGTCCGCGTTCCGGCGTGGATCGCTTCCCGGATCGGGGGAGAGGAACGGGGTCGCCATGCAAGGCCTGCTCAGCGAATACCTGCCGATCGTCGTGTTTCTCGCGTTGGCCTGCGTCATCGGCGTGGCTCTCCTCGTGGCGCCGTTCCTGGTCGCCTACAAGAAGCCCGATCCCGAGAAGCTCTCGGCCTACGAGTGCGGCTTCAACGCCTTCGACGACGCCCGCATGAAGTTCGACGTCCGGTTCTATCTGGTGTCGATCCTGTTCATCATCTTCGACCTCGAAGTGGCCTTCCTGTTCCCGTGGGCGGTGGCCTTCGGCGATCTCGGCTGGTTCGGCTTCTGGTCGATGATGATCTTCCTCGGCGTCCTCACCATCGGCTTCGTCTACGAGTGGAAGAAGGGGGCCCTGGAATGGGACTGATCCAACCGTCCTCGCCGCTGGTCGCCCCCGCTCCCAAGGGCATCATCGACCCCAATACCGGTAAGCCGGTCGGGGCCGACGACCCGTTCTTCCTGAAGATCGACGAACAGCTCGCCGACAAGGGTTTCATCGTCACCGCCACCGACGAGCTCATCAACTGGGCTCGCACCGGTTCGCTGATGTGGATGACCTTCGGCCTCGCCTGCTGCGCGGTCGAGATGATTCAGATGGCGATGCCGCGCTACGACTGCGAGCGCTTCGGCTTCGCGCCGCGCGCCTCGCCGCGTCAGTCGGACGTGATGATCGTCGCGGGCACGCTGACCAACAAGATGGCTCCGGCGATGCGCAAGGTCTACGACCAGATGCCGGAGCCGCGCTACGTCATCTCGATGGGCTCCTGCGCCAACGGCGGCGGCTACTACCACTATTCCTACTCGGTGGTGCGCGGCTGCGATCGCATCGTGCCGGTCGACGTCTACGTGCCGGGCTGCCCGCCCACCGCGGAGGCGCTGCTCTACGGCGTTCTTCTTCTGCAGAAGAAGATCCGCCGCACCGGAACGATCGAACGCTGAACGGGATGGGGCGCCGCTCGAGCGGTGTCCGGAAAGGTCGAGGAAGCATGGCTCAATCGCTCCAGTCTCTCGGCGAGACCATC
>ERZ1645187.223-NODE-223-length-55453-cov-242.636196_pt1 | contig 55453 bp, 47 predicted proteins | sample MGYA00575352_ERZ1645187 | MGnify/ENA primary metagenome ERZ1645187 (study PRJEB40837, sample SAMN11349314) | freshwater sediment metagenome | isolation source: river sediment | host: Sediment | place: India: Wazaribad , New Delhi | collected 2017-02-21 ... | reverse complement strand
TGCCCAGCGTTTTCTGGAGAAAGGCCGAGAGGAGGGCATGCAGCAAGGCATGCAGAAAGGGATGCAGCAAGGCATGCAGCAGGGTATGCAGCAGGGCATGCAGCAAGGCATGCAGCAAGGGATGCAGCGTGGGGAAGCGCGGATTTTGACCGCCCAACTCCGCCTGCGCTTTGGCGAGCTGCCCGCCGCCATCGCGCAGCGGATCGAAACGGCCGATGCCGAGACCCTGCTGCGCTGGTCCGAGCGCGTGCTCACGGCCAAGACCCTGGACGAGATTCTGGCCGATTGAGGGTGGTGACCAGCGCTAGTCCGCTGTCTCACGCCCCGCAGGCGCGGGGAGCTGTCCGGGGTGCCGCCGTTTTTTCAGCGCGGTTTAGGATTCCGAAGTACTGGCTAAAATAGGGACATTTGCGCAACGAACCCTTTTCGGGGCGGGCTGAAAGGGGCATTTTGCGAAACAAAGCCATTTTCGCATATGGCATCATGGAAAAATTATTAAATCTATACAGCATGATACCGCCATCATGACCCTCTTTCTGGTCCTCGAGCTGGCGCCAGTTTGCGCTGGCCCTGATCGTCTTCGGCGGCTATCTGCGGATTAGACACCGCTGGCCGGTCTGGGAACGGCGGCGGTAGCGGCTGTTGCGTCTGGCCGCGGCAAAAGCTGCGGTACTGGTTGCAGCCGACGATCGCCTATTTTGAGCGGCTGCTGCGGGTTTGGGCCTACTTCGCTTGTCGTGACATAATCCGGACGATAGGATCTTGCCTGTTGAGGCATCAGAGGTGGGTATGAACGTTGTGCATCAGGCTAAAACCGAACGGATTGACGTCCGCGCCAGCAGCTCGGTCAAACGACTGTTACAAGAGGCGGCGCGGTCTTGTCATAAGAATTTGAGTGAGTTCTTGCTGGATGCTGGGGTGACGGCGGCTAGCCAGGCGCTGGCCGAGCGGCGGCATTTTGTCCTGGACGAGGCCCAATGGCTGGCCTTCCAAGAGGCATTGGACCGTCCCGTCCAGGCCAAGCCGAAGTTGCAGCGACTGCTGCGCGAGCCGGGGGCGCTGGATTGAAGGGCACCTATGACGCGGTGCGTAAACTCATGGCGGGGGATCGGGTCGACCGGTTTGACTGCGGCCAACCCGCGCTTAATACCTTTTTGCAGCGTCATGCCCTGGCCAGTCAACAGGCCAATAGCGCGCAAACGTACGTCTGCTGCCAGGCAGGAGAGGTCGTGGGCTTTTATAGCCTGGCGGTGGGTGGTGTCGATCCCGCACAGGCACCCTCACGAGTGACGAAGGGACTGGCCCGGCACCCGGTACCGGTGATGATCTTGGCGCGTTTGGCGGTTGACCGTGGTCACCAAGGCCAGGGGCTCGGTCAGGCACTGCTCAAGGACGCCTTGCTGCGTACCGCGCAGGCGGCGGACATTGCCGGGATTCGCTGTTTGCTGGTTCATGCCAAGAATGATCTTGCCCGCCAGTGGTATGCGTCTTGGGAATTTGAGCCAAGTCCAACCGATGCTTATCACCTTTTTCTGTTGCTCAAGGATCTCAAAGCCTTGTTGGTGGACTAGCCGTCACCGGTCACGGTGTTGGCCCCGCTGCTGACCGAGGATGACACCAACCTGCGCGCCCGGGCGCAGGCCTTGTGGCTCACCCTGCAAGAGGCGCCGCTGGCGGAGCCGCCTGCCTGCGGAGCAGGAAGGGGACTTTCGCCAACAACTCTAGGCCTATGAGGAGCAACAACGTATGCCTTATGTGGCCTGGGCCCCTCGTTGGCCTGGGTCCCTGCTGCCCGTCCGGGTCCGCTACCAGCGTTACTACGTTGGCATCGGCGGCGGTTGCGGTGGGCCGAGCCACAAGGCCTGAGCGCCGCGGGGAACGGGCGCGGGCCTTCGGCTCCTGATCATCGCCCTGTGCGTCGTCGTGTTCCTGGAGATCCATCCCGTTCAGGACGGCAACGGGCGGCTCTCCCGGGTGCTGTCCACGCTCCTGCTGCTGCAGGCCGGGTATGCCTGTGTGCCGTACAGTTCGCTGGAGAGCGTGATCGAGCAGAACGAGGAGGGGTATTGATGGTCTCTTCGAGCCCGAGGGGCACCCGGGGTTGGTCTATGTGGTCGAATTCCAAGGCCAGCGCGGAGCGGGCTTGGTACAAACTTTTGACCAAAATCGGACTCTATGGCGAGGAGCATCCTCAGCGCGATGTCATCGGCGTTGGCATCTTTCTGCGCGAGGCGGATGTCCCCACCTATCCTCGGTGGGCGAATGATCCCACGACGCCGCTGTCCTTTGCCATCAGCCAAAGTCTTTCGATGGGCGTGTGCGCGGGGCCACGCTTCTTCCGCTGCGTCAGATCGGGGAGGATCAATTTCTGGAGGTCCGCAAGGTGCTAAAACAGCTCAGGCAAATAGGTTCATGCGTAGCGCCCTGACTAAGCCGGTGCGCCCTAGGTCCCGAGCAGCTCCGCTTCCGCCACCCGGCACCGGAACTGGAGATGGACCTCCCGGCTCTGGTCGGCGTCGATCAGGACCTCGATGATCAGGCCTCGCTTTCCGGTAAGGCCCTCGGCCAGGGCGGCGCGCCAAGAGGCAGCGTCACTGACGCGGCGATGCCGCAGGCCGAAGGCCTGGCACAGGGCGCCGAGATCGACGCTCTGGGGGGTGCGCCACAGGCGCTCAAAGCCGGGCAGGCCATGCTGGGGGAGGTAGTCGAAGATCCGGCCGCCGCCATTGTTGATGAGGATACAGGGCCGGGGAAGGTCGCGGGCCAGAATCAGACCGGACAGGTCATGGAGAAAGGACAGATCCCCGAGCAGGCCGGTGGTGGGCAGGCCGGCGGCGTTGAGGCCGGCCAGGGTGGAGAGCTGGCCGTCGATGCCGCTGAGGCCACGGTTGCCAAAGACCGTCAGCGGCGCCGACCGGGTGCCGGACCAGGTCTCGAACTGGCGGATGGGCAGGGAGTTGGCGCACAGCAGGCCCTCCCCCGCGGGGAGGCGGTCAATCAGGTCGGTGATGAGATGGCCCTCGCACCAGGGGGCCTGGGCCAGATAGTCGGTGGTGAGGCTGGCCAGGCGCGCCTCGGCCCGGGTCCAGAGCGCCAGCCACTCCGGGTCCGCCGGGGCGGGGGGAGCGGCGGCCAGGGCCGCGCAGAGGGCGACGGGGTCCAGGTCCAGATGCAGGGAATCCGCCAGGGCCAGGTCGTGGGCCGGGTCGGACCAACGCCCGGCGGGATCCACCAGGAGCAAGGGGATGCGTGGCAGCCATTCCAGCACGGTGCGTGAGATAGGCGCCCGGCCGAAGCGCAGTACCCAGTCCGGTCGCAGGGCGCGGGCGGCGGCGGGGTTGCGGATCAGGGACTTGTAACGGCTGATAAGGGGGGAAGGGGTGCTATCGGTACACGCTACATGACTGAAGTGGGTCTTTGCCGCATGACCTGGGTCGGTGCGCGCCGCCCTAACGAAGTCGGTTGGCCTTGCATGACCGCAGTCGGTTCGCGCCGCCTGACCGCTGTCGTTACCCACTGTCTGACCGAAGCGCAGCTCGGACAGGGGATCGGCCAGGACCGGGACGCCCAGGGCGGCGGCGCAGCGCAGGACCGCCGCGCGAAAGCCGGGCCGCGGGTTGTCCGGGCCGCAATAGATGAGACCACGACCCCGCAGTCGCGCACCCAGCCCAGGAGGAACGCTGGCCAGAATGCTGCGTACCTGATTCGCCGCAGTCAGCATTCTCTGGCTGGCGGGAGGACTAGGGATGGTGGCGGTGCCGTCGAGGGCGAGCTGGCCACGCTCGCAAGCTGCCTGGCCGAGGGAATGTGCCCCTGGTGGGATGTCCCGCGTCTTGGGTTCTGGCCCCGGCATCTGATCGGTATATTCATCCTCGGCGCCACTGGCCGCTGGGGGTAAGTTGATGGCATCCGTGGGCGGGGACAGGGGTTGAGAGGGGGAGAGAGATGGGAGCTGGTCACTGTCTAAGCCGCACTCACCGCGGGGCACCAGGGGCTCGCGGAAGGGCAGATTGATATGCACCGGTCCGGGTTGCCGGCCCTGGCTGCGGGCGGCGGCGCGGTAGCCGAGGGCGGTGACGGCGCGGCGGATGCCGGGATCATCCACCGGCGCCCCGGGGTCGAAGAAATCGCGCACCTGGACGCCGAAGAGCCGGGTCTGGTCGGTGGTCTGGTTGGCGCCCCAGCCGCGCAGTTCCGGCGGCCGGTCGGCGGACAGGAGGATGAGGGGGAGGCCGGCCTCGTTGGCCTCCATCACCGCCGGGTACCAGTGGGCCGGGGCACTGCCGGAGGTGGCGAGCAAGGCCACCGGACGTCCGCTGGCCCGGGCCAGGCCGAGGGCGAAAAAGGCGGCGCTGCGCTCGTCGAGGATGGGGGTCAGGGTCAGGTCCGGGCGCCGCTGGCCGGCCAGGACCACTGGCGTGGAGCGGGAGCCAGGGGAGAGGACCAGGTGCTCGACCCCCCCGGCGATGAGCCCGTCGAGCAGGGCCAGGGCCCAGCGCAGGTTGACGCAGGCACGGTCGGGGTCAGGGACCTTGCTGGTCGGGGAGGAGGCCGGGGCTTGGGGAGCGCTGGCAGGGATGGACGGTGGCACGGGCTGGGGGCGGACAAGAGGGGTGAATCGGAGCGGATCAAAAGGCCCGCACAGCGGTGAGGGCTTGGAACTGGTGAAGAAATTCGCTTTTCATCGCCTCTTACGCGAAGCGCAGGGCGGAGAGCATGGCGTCCAGCTTGTGCTCGGTCTCGCGCCATTCCAGGGCGGGGTCCGAACCTTCGACGATGCCGGCGCCGGCGAAGAGATCGGCGGTCTGATTGTGGATATCGGCGCAGCGCAGCAGCACCCAGAGCTCGCCGCTGAGATCGGGCTCGACGAGGCCGGCGGCCCCGGTGTACCAGCCACGGTCGAAGGGGTCGCAGTGGCTAAGCCAGGCGCTCGCCTCCCGCCGCGGCTCGCCGTTGGTGGCCGGGGTGGGGTGGAGCAGCTCCGCCAGGGTGAAGACGTCCGTGGGGGCGTCGAAGCGGGCGCTGATGCGGGTCCAGAGATGGTGGACGTTGGCCAGGCGCATGATGTCCGGTTCCGCCGGGATATCGATGCGCGCGGCGATTGGGCCCAGGGCATCGCGGATGGCTTCGATGACCAGCCGGTGCTCGTGGAGGTTCTTGGCCGAACCGCGCAGGGCCTGGGCTAGGGCGCCATCGCGGCCAGCCTCGGCGGCGCGTGAGGAGGTCCCCGCCAAGGCGTCCACCTCCACCCGGTTGCCGCGCAGGCTGAGCAGCCGTTCGGGGGTCGCGGCGACGAAGGTGCGCGCGCCGTGGCGCATGCTGAGGATCTGACAAGAGGGGTAACTCTCGGCCAGGGTCGCCAACAGCCGGGGGATGTCGAAGGCCCGGCCGCCGCTGATCCGCAGCCGGCGGGCGAGGACCACCTTCTGGAAGTCCTGACTGTCGATCCGGTCCAGGGCGCTGCGCAGCAGGCGCTGCCAGCCCTGGGGACTGGGCGTCTCCAGCCCGCGCTGGAGGGCGGCGGTCGGTAGGGGGGGCGGGGCGGGTTGATAGAGCGCGGGCACCAGCCGGTCGAGCAGGGCCGCCCAGCGGACCAGGAGGTCGGGGGGGGACGCGGGCCGTCGGGCGTTCAGGATCAGGGCGGCCTGGCCCCAGCGGGTGCGGAGGGCGATCTCCGGGATCCGCAACAGGGCGTTGGGCAGCTCAGCCGGGGCATCGCCCTGGGCCTCCCCACAATAAGCTCCACTTACCGCCGCCGGCACCTGCCCCCTGTCCCTTGCCCGGACTTCCCCCCGTGCCTCCGCCCAGATCTCACCCCTGGCCTCCCCCGGCCGGGCGGCGAAGCCCAGGAAGGCGAAGGGCGCGCAGCCCGTGACCTCCGGATCGCTCTGGCGCCAGGTTGCCGCCAGCCTTTGGGCGCGGTCCCGCAGGGTCCGCAGTCGTTCGCCGCCGCTGGCTTGCCACTCGGCGGCGATGCCGTAGCCCACCTGCATCTCCCGGCGCTGGGGATGGATGAACTGGAACTGGGCGCCACCAAGGCTTGGGGCCCGGGCCGGCACCTCCGGCAGGGTCAAGGCCAGGGAGATGAGGCCCTCCTGGGCCGGGGAACGGGCAAGCTCGCGACCGTAAAGGTGGAGTCTGGCCTTGAGTTGGTCGAGGAGGTCGAAAGTTCCACCCATCGGCTGTCTCGCGTTACGGCTGCGGGAGAGATGCGGGGGTAAGCGCTGCCCGACCGGTAAACCACCAGGGCCGCCCGGGCGGGCGGTGAGATCACCATCGGGTGCCATGAGGGCGGCCACCAGCGCTTAGACGGAGGGCTGGGTCTCCCAGAAACGCGCCATGGCCGCGGCGGTGTCGGCGGTCCGCTCCCATTGGGGGATGCCGTGGCTCGGGGTGACGCGCTCGACGCGCCAGTTGGGGTGGGTGGCCACCAAGTCCGGCAGGAGGTCGAAGGTGACGTTGGGATCGCGATCGTGGAGGGCCAGCACCGGCTGGGTGAGGGGGGCGTAGAGGACCTCGGCGGCCTTGGGGGTGAAGAGCTGGCCGGAGAGGAAGTAGAGTGGGGCGTAGCGGGCACCGGGCTGGTGGGCGGTGGCGTAGGCGTACTCGACCATCTCCGGTGGCGTCCCACCCGGGAACGCCTGGCCCAGGAAGTAGCGGATGCTGGGCCGGGAGGTCAGCAGGGTAAAGAGGCCCTGGCTGAGGCCGGGGGTGCTCAGGACGCGATGCACCCGCTGGCTCAGCTCCCCGGTGGGCAGGGAGCGTTTGCTGAAGCCGGTGGGGGAGAGGAGGACCAGGGAGGTCACGGCCGCCGGGGACTCCAGTGCCGCCCGGGCGGCGAATTCCGTGCCCAGGGAAAAGGCCACCAGGTCCGCCGGGGCGCGGACCACCTCGGTCAGGAAATCCTGGATGGCGTGGGCAAAGAGTTCCGGTGAGTACCGCCGAGCGGAGCGATCGGAGAAGCCGAACCCCGGCAGGTCCGGGGCGTAGACCGGCCGTTGGGCGCGGAAGTGGTCGAAGAGGGGCTTCATCTCGAAGGCGCTGGGGGCGGCATTGATGCTGTGGATCAGCACCAGGGGCCGGCCGCTGGCCTGGGTATCGGCGTAGTAGCTGATGGGCCCCGCACGCCGGGAGGTCAGGACCTGGCGGGAGGCGGACAGGGCCTCGGGCAGGTGGATGCTCCGGGTCGCCAGGCAGGCATCGGGGAGGGGAAGAACAGAAGCGATACTCATGGCGCCATTACCCATCCACGGGGAAATGATCAGACTGGGGGGCGGCCGCTTGGGGCGGATCAGGCCCGCCGCGCACCCAGGATCGAATTCATGACAGTAAAAGTTATCAAGGGGGCGAAAAGGAGAAAGCGCTGGCCGCCGACCCTAAGTTGATGCGATCTTAGGGCCAGGACGTGCCGGTGACGAGCCCTGGTGAATGCCCCCCACGGGTCCCATGACCCGGAAATTGGAGGGTAAGGGTAACATAAATTGACAGTTGAGGGTGTCAGCGAAGGTTGACAATTTCCGGCCGGGGAACTGGCCCTGTCTGGGGCGTTTAGCTATGATGCCGCCCCATGTTGAGACGCGTCTTTTTACTGCTGGCTGTCCTGCTGGCCCTGACCCTGGTGGTGGTTCTCCTGGGTCCCTTCCTGATCCCGGCCACCTCCAGCGCTGACCGGGGGCTCGCCGCGGACGTGGCGCCCGCGGCGAGCCGGTTTGTCACGGTGCCCTTCGCGGGTACCCAGGGCATCCGTCTCCACTATCAACTTACCGATCCTTCGGCGGTACCGGCCATCTGCCATGAGCACGCGCGCCATACCTCTGAAGAGGAAAGCCTTTGCCGTGACGTTCACGCTAAGCCCACCTTCATTCTGCTCCACGGCTTCACCTTCAATCTCTTCACCTGGGAGCCGGTCCGCGACTTCCTCGCCGCTCGGGGGCGGGTCCTGGCCTACGATCAGATTCCCTATGGCCTCTCCGCCAAGCTGACCGCGGCGGACTGGAGCGGTCCCAATCCCTACGCCAAGGAGGCGGCGATCGAACAGCTCTTTGCCTTCATGGACGCCTTGGGGGTCGAGCGCGCCATCCTGGTCGGCAATTCCTCCGGCGGCACCCTGGCGCTGGAGGCGGCCCTGGCGCGGCCCGAGCGAGTGGCGGGGCTGATCCTGGTTGCCCCATGGGTCTACGCCCAGCGCCCGACCCTGCCTGCCTGGGTGACGGAACTGCCGCAATTGCGCCGCCTCAGCCTGCTGATTGGCCGCAAGCTAGGGGAAGGCGTGTTGCTCGACTACTCCTCCGCCGACCCCGGGCGCGTCACGGACGCGCGTCGTGCCCAGATGACCATCCATGCCCAGGTGCGGGACTGGGACCTGGCCTGGGGCGAACTGCTCAACCGCTCCCTCTCCAGCCCGGTCACGGTGAGCGCGCGGCTCGCCGAACTGACCCAGCCCGTCCTCCTGGTCAGCGGCGACCAGGACAAGCTGGTGCCGGTGGCGGACACCCGGCGGGTGGCCGCGGCCCTGCCGGACGCCGCCCTGGCAGTCATCCCCGGCTGTGGGCATGTGCCCCAGGAGGAATGTCCGCGCGCCTTCGAGCGGGCCGTCGCGGACTGGCTGGCGGCCCATCTCGGCCTGGCCGTGCCCGCTGCCAACTTGGACCTAGCCACCAGCGATCCGACCATGGCCTCACCTGGCCAGTACTCGTTGACGGCCAATCCGAGCGCCCCGGCCCCGCATTCGCTGCCCTGACCACCACTCAATCGCCAACCGCCCTAACTCCACGAGACCCCTGACCCATGCCCATCGCCTTCCCCTTCTCCGCCATCGTCGGCCAGGACGAGATGAAGCAATCCCTGCTGGTGGCGGCGGTCGATCCCTCCATCGGTGGGGTGCTGGTCTTCGGCGATCGCGGCACGGGCAAGTCCACCGCCATTCGTGGCCTGGCGGCTCTGCTGCCCAAGATGCGCGCCGTGGTGGGTTGCGCCTATGGCTGTGATCCGGAGGCCAGCGCCGGTAGCCTGTGCGCCGACTGCCAGGACAAGGCTGCCAAGGGCATCAAGCCCAAGAGCCACCTGGTGCCGGTGCCGGTGGTCGACCTGCCCCTGGGCGCCACCGAGGACCGGGTCATCGGCGCCCTGGACCTGGAGCGCGCCCTGACCCAGGGCGAGAAGGCCTTCGAGCCCGGGCTCCTGGCCCGCGCCCATCGCGGCTTCCTCTACATCGACGAGGTCAACTTGCTGGAGGACCACCTGGTCGACGCCCTGCTCGACGTCGCCGCCTCCGGCGAGAACCTGGTGGAGCGCGAGGGCCTGAGCCTGCGCCATCCGGCGCGCTTCGTCCTGGTGGGCAGTGGCAATCCGGAGGAGGGCGAACTGCGGCCCCAACTCCTCGACCGCTTCGGCCTCTCGGTGGAGGTCCGGACCCCCGAGGACCTGCCGACCCGGGTCAAGGTGGTGCGCCTGCGGGATGAGTTCGAGCGCGACCAGCCGGCCTTCGTCGCCAAGTGGAAGCGCAAGGACGGCAAGATTCGCCAGCAGATCGAGACCGCCAAGGCGGCCCTAACGGCGGTTGCCGTGCCCGACCAGACCCTGGAACAGGCCGCCCGCCTGTGCCTCGCCCTGGGCACCGACGGCCTGCGGGGCGAGCTGACCCTGATCCGCGCCGCCCGCGCCCTGGCCGCCCTGGAGGGCGACACCACGGCGGGGGTGCCCCACCTCAAGCGCGTCGCCGCCCCGGCCCTGCGCCACCGCCTGCGTCGCGATCCCCTCGACGAGTCCGGCTCCACGGTGCGCGTCCAGCGCGCCGTCGAGGAGCTGTTCCCGGCATGAGCCCTGGACAGGCTTGGCGGCGCGGATGCCATCCATGATCACCGGCCATGCGGGTATGCCGGCTGACCAGTCCCATGCCGACCCGCGCCCGGGAAGGGCCGGAGCGGACGCCGCCGCCAGCCTGATCTCCCCCTGGGAGGATGCCGCCCTGGCCGCCACCCTCTTCGCCATCGACCCTGCCGGCACGGGGGGGGTGGCCCTGCGCGCCCTGGCCGGGCCGGTGCGGGACCGCTGGCTGGAACTGGCCCGGGGCCTGCTGCCCGCCGGTGGTCCGCGCCTTAAGATCCCCCTTCATGTCAGCGAGGGTCGTCTGCTCGGCGGGATGGACCTGGCCGCCACCCTGCGCGCCGGCCGGCCGGTGGCCGAGCGCGGTCTCCTCGCCCAGGCCGACGGCGGGGTGGTGGAACTGGCCATGGCCGAGCGCCTGGAGGGGGCCACCGCCGCCCACCTCACCGCCGTTCTCGACAGCGGCGAGGTGGTCCTGGAGCGCGATGGCATCGCCGCGCGGAGCGAGTCCCGCCTGGGGGTCATCGCCCTGGACGAGGGGGTGGGGGAGGACGAGCGCCTGCCGGAACCCCTGCGTGACCGCCTGGCCTTCCATCTCGACCTGGCGCGTTTCGGCATCCATGACACCGAGGTGACGATCCCCTGGGGTCCGGCGGAGGTCGCGGCCGCCCGCGCCCGGCTGCCGGTGGTGACCATCGGCGATGACTTCGTCGAGACCCTGTGCGGCGCCGCCCTGGCCCTGGGCATCGCCTCCCTGCGCGGCTCCCTGCTCGCCATCCGCGTCGCCCGGCTCGCCGCCGCCCTGGCGGGGCGCGACCAGGTGGCCGAGGAGGACGTGGCCGCCGCCGCTCGCCTGGTCCTGGCCCCCCGCGCCACCCGCCTCCCGGCGGGGGAACCGGCCCCGGAGGAGGAACCACCCCCCGAGCCCCCGCCCCCCGACCCGGACGAGGGCCAGAACGAGGACGAGCAGGACATCCCCGACCAGCCTTTGGAGGACATGATCCTGGAGGCGGCCCAGGCGGCCATGCCCAAGGACCTGCTCGACCAGTTACGCGCCGGGGTCGAGCGGCGCTCCCGCCCCCGTTCCCAGGGCAAGGCCGGGGCCCAGCAACACGCCTCCCTGCGCGGCCGGCCCATCGGCGCCCGCCGTGGCGATCCGGGCCCCGGGGTGCGCATGAACGTGGTCGAGACCCTGCGCGCCGCCGCCCCCTGGCAGATCATCCGCCGCCGCGAGGTGGCGGCCCGGGGCCTGACCCCCAAGCGCGTCGAGGTGCGCCGGGACGACTTCCGCGTCACCCGCTTCAAGCAGCGCGCCGAGACCACCACCATCTTTGCCGTGGATGCCTCCGGCTCCTCCGCCCTGCACCGCCTGGCGGAGGCCAAGGGCGCCATCGAACTGCTGCTGGCGAGCTGCTACGTGCGCCGAGACCGGGTGGCCCTGGTGGCCTTCCGCGGCCAGGGGGCCGAGGTCCTGTTGCCGCCGACCCGCTCCCTGGTGCGGGCCAAGCGCTCCCTGGCCAGCCTGCCCGGCGGGGGGGGCACGCCCCTGGCCTCCGGGATCGACCTGTCCCTGCTCCTCGCCGATGGCGTCCAGCGCCGCGGCGGCACCCCGACCCTGGTAGTGCTGACCGACGGTCGCGCCAACGTCGCCCGTGACGGCCAGGGTGGCCGGGCCCGGGCGGGGGAGGAGGCTTTGGCCGCGGCGCGCCTGGTGCGGCTGGCCGGCGTGCGCGCCCTGCTGGTCGATACCTCCCCCCATCCCCAGCCCAAGGCGCGGGAACTGGCGGGGGCCATGGGGGCTCGCTATCTACCGCTGCCCTACGCCGACGCCGGCACCCTCTCCGCCGCCGTCCAGGCGGTGGCCGGTTAGCGGTGGGTCTGGGATGCCCCGGTACCTCGGTCGCAACGGCGTTGTGAGTCTGGCCGGGGCCGTGCCGGCGGGCTCAGTATGCTGGGTGGAAAGCATGGTCCGTTCCACCGGTCGTAAGTACGGTATGGGTCTGGCAGGTTTCGACCCCGCGGACTCAAGATACTGGCTGATCTGGCAGGACCCAGACCTGGCGGTCGCAACGCGGCGGTGGCCAAGCCATGGGTGAGGGACCCCGCTGGGAGCGCGAGGGCCGCGACTGGCCCAACCGGGAGGCGAGTAGCTTTCCCGTCGAGGCGGGGCTGCGCTGGCACCTGCAAGTCCTGGGCGAGGGACCCCGGTTGCTGCTGGTCCATGGCACGGGGGCGGCCACCCATTCCTGGCGCGGGCTTGCCCCCCTGCTGGCGGAGCACTTCGAGGTTCTGGCGCCGGATCTGCCCGGCCATGGCTTTACCGCCGCGCCACCGGCGGGGGACCTCTCCCTGCCCGGGATGGCCAAGGCCCTGGGCGGGCTCCTGCGCCGGCTCGGCAAGGCGCCGGACCTGGTGGTCGGTCACTCCGCCGGCGCCGCCATCCTGGCGCGCATGTGCCTGGACCGGCGCATCGCGCCCCAGGCCCTGATCAGCCTCAATGGCGCCCTGCTGCCCCTGCGCGGCATGCCCGGCCACTTCTTCGCCCCGGCCGCCCGCTTGGCGGCGGCCACCCCCCTGCTGCCACGCTTCTTCGCCTGGCGCGCCACCAGTCCCGGAGTGGTGGAACGGCTGGTGCACAGCACGGGCTCGACCCTGGAGCCCGCCGGGGTCGAACTCTATCGGCGGCTGGTGACTAACCCCGGTCACGTTGGCGCCGCCCTGACCATGATGGCCCAGTGGGACCTGGTCGCCCTGCAACGGGACCTGTCCCACCTCCGCACCCCGCTCTTCCTGGTCGTCGGCGACCGGGACTGGACCGTACCGCCCAGCGACGCGGAGCGGGTCCGTCAGGTGTTGCCCCAGGCACGGATCATCACCCTGGCCAAACTCGGCCATCTCGCCCATGAGGAGCGCCCCGCCGAACTGGCGAAGCTGATCCGCCGCTTGGCGGTCGAGGCGGGGGTAGGCGTCGCGCCTGATCCGCCGCCAGGGGTAGCCACCGGGGACCCATGATCTGAACAGATCTTCAGCGGACTCGCCCCGGGTGCTTCGCCCGTGCCGTCCACAGGCGCCGCTCCGGCGGGCACCTCACTGCACTGGCCGAACGCCAGACCCAGCATCCAGGCGGCCGGAATCAGCCCGATCCCCGGGCACTGCTTCCGCCATGCTCAAACCCCATCCCGGGCACCCTTGCGGCGGCCGCCCAACCGGTCAGTGTTTATCCCCCCCGTGGCTCTCGCTGTCGTGGCCGCCACCCTTCTCGGCGGCGATGCGGTCCATGACGGCGAAGAGCACGCCGGAGACGACAAAGGTCATGTGGATGCCCACCTTCCAGCCCAGTTGCGCGTTGGTGAGGTTTTCCACGTGCATGAAGGCCTTGAGCAGTTCGATACCGGAGATGGCGACGATGGAGCCGATGAGCTTCATCTTCAGCTCGGCAAACCCGACATGCCCCATCCATTTGGGCCAGTCCTCCTGGTTGTCCGCCTCGATGCGGGAGACGAAGTTCTCATAGCCGGCGAGGACGATGATCAGCACCAGATTGGCGATCATCACCACGTCGATGAGGGAGAGGATGCCGATGATCACATCGCCCCCGGAGCCCGTGAAGACCAGGGGCACGAAATTAAAGAATTCCTTGGCGAATTTGACCAGAAGCAAGGCCATGGCCAGGACCAGCCCCAGGTAGAAGGGGGCGAGCAGCCAGCGGCTGTTGAAAAGCACCCGTTCCAGCAAGAGTTCGATGGCTTTCATGAAGAGACTCCAAAAGAGGGGGGCGGATGCTAACCGCCGCGGGCGTGGGATTCAATGCGAAACATCACCGCCGGCGGGGGTTGGGCCGTGCGTCAGGCCCGGGGGTGATCAGGGCAGGAGGTGATAGACCGGCATCTTGCCGTAGCCCTTGGCCAGGTTCTGGTAGCCCAGGTATTCGCAGGCATACCAGGGTGAGGCCGGCCGGCCCCGGGAGGCCTGGTCGGCGGCGTGGGCCGTCTCCTCCGCGGTGAGCAGGGCGACGAACTGCTGGGAGGCATAGACCTTGCCCGGCAGGGTGATGGGTTCGATGCGGGCGGTGCGCGAGACGTGGCTGCCGTAGACCATGGGGTGGCCGGTGAGGGGGTGCTGGCCGGTGTAGACGGGACCCGCGTGGAGACCGATGCGCAGACTGAGGTGCTCCGGCAGCCCCTGGGCCCGGGGATCGAGGCGGCTGAAACCGTCCTGGAGGGCGAAGGCGTAGCGCAGCAGGGTGCGGGCGCTGGACATGACGACGTAGAGGGCGTCGCCCCAGCTCTCCACCAGGTCGGGCGGGGTGCTGATACCCGTCAGGCGCCGCTGGATAAGCCCCAGGTAGTCCCAGAAACCCGGCAGTTCCTCCTCGCGCAGCTTGCTGAAACCGACCAGATCGGCGAAGAGCAGGGTCTTGAGGACGCGCTGGGGTTCCCGGCGCAGGCCCAGCGGTTGTGGGGGGCGGGGGAGAGCGCCAGCGGCGGGAGGGGGAGAGCCCGGGGCGGGCGATCGGGCGAGGTGGCAGGCACGCACAGCGTCCAGGTCGATGAGGCGCAGACGGGCCAGGTCCGGCCAGTGGTCCATGAAATCCGCCGCGGTACCCGCCCCCAGGCCGGCGGCGTAATCCCAGACCAGGAGCAGATGGGGCGCCGTGCCCAAGAGGTCGGCCCGCAGGCGGGCCAGGCCGTCGATGATCTGGTTGTTGAAGCGGAACAGCCAGTCGTGGCCGAGATAGGGTTCCTCGGTGGCGTGGGTGACGCTGGCGACCAGCTTGAGGGCCTGGCGGAAGCGCCGCTCCCAGCGAGGGCCGGCGGGGGCGACGCGCTCGCGGATGAAGTCCTCGGTGGCGAAGGGCAGCACCAGATGGACCTCGGCGTCCCGCTCCAGCAGGGCCTCGACGAACAACAGCTCAGTGCCCGCGCTGGCGGAGCTGTAGCCGATCTGCGGCCCCAGTTTGTCGAGGTGAGCCTGGAGGGCGTGCCGCACCGCCTCCTCGCAGTCGGGGGGGAAGACGGCCTGGGTAGCCCCCGGTAGGTCGAGGGGGTGGCCGCCGCCGATGAGGATCACGGGGGGCGGTAGCAGCTCCAGCAGCAGCGGCGGGACCGGGAAGCCCCCCTCCTGGAGGGTCAGCAACCGCTGCCGCGCCTCCAGCACCCAGGCGTAGTGCCGCCGGTCATCCGCCAGGGCCCGGCGGTAACGGGACTCGGCCAGGGCCGGGTCACCCGTGAGCAAGGCGCATTCGCCGCCATCGACGCAGGCGAAAAACCGCTCCTTGAGATCCTGGACCGCTTCACGGCGGGGGGTGTCTCGCTGATCGATGGCGGGGGTCCAGGTGGTGGCCTGGACCTCGGCGGCGATCGCCCTGGCCCGTTCCGGCTCACCCAGTAACCAGGTGAGGCGCGCGGCATGAATGCCGCTGGAAGAACGCCGATTGGCATGAAAGGCACGCAGGTAGCTGTCCCGGCCCTGAAGCAGGTCATGGGGATTGCCCTGCTGACGCCAGAGCTCGGTGTGGATGCGCGCCCGTAGTTCCAGGGTCTCCGGGTCGCAGGGGGTGCTGCCGGGGCTGTACTGGCCCAGCAGCCGGAATTGCCGGGCCAGTTCCTCGACCCAATCCAGGGCGGGTTCAGCGACCTCGCCGGCCGTCGTCTCAGGCGCCAGGGTTCCAGGCAGGTGCTCGCGGAGCAGGGCGAGGATGCGGGCGGCGTGGCGCTCGCCACTCCCCAGGACCTCGGGCAGGGTCGCCAACTGCTGGCGGGCTTCGATCAGGCCACCACTGCGCATCAGGGCCAGAATGCTCAACAGATGCAGATGCCGGTTGTCGGGGAAGTCGCGGCGCGCCTGGGTGGCCCGGTCGTAGGCAATGAAACATTGGCCGCCCTCGAGCAGACCCTCGATCATCTGGGTCCATTCAGCCGCGGTGGGCGTGGACCCCAGGGCCAGGGTATCCATGCTGAAGAGGGCTCAGCGTCCCATGATGCCGAAGGGGTCCAGGGTCCTGACCGGCTGTGACATCTGGTTGACGTTGTAGCCCATGCCCCGGGTGGTGTGGATCAACTGGTCGAAACGCCAGGCCATCTCGCCGACGCCGTTGGTAATGGTGGCGACATGCTGATCCATGGCGGCCAGGTCGCCGTCGATGGTCAGGATGTCCTGATTGATCAGGGTCATGTCCTGGCTGATGAGCACCATGTCCTCTCGCATGCCCGGCAGGCTGCGGACCTGGGCGTTCATCGCCGTCACGGCGGCGGTGATGTGGTGCATATCCCGGCTGACGCTGGAAAAATGGTCATACATGGACTCCATGTTGGCGGTCATGGAGCGCATGCCCTGGGCCAGATCCTGAATCAGGTACAGGTTGATGGCCGCGGCGATCACCAGTAACAGCACCACCCCACGGATGATCCCTTGGGTACGGGCGGCGATGCGTTGGCCGATCTGGTTCTCTTCCGTCATCCGTGCGTCGGCGGTGCTGACGGCACGGTGCAGGACATCGGTCAGGGTGCGGGTATCGCTCATGGTGCGGCCCGGTCAGCCAGCGCCATGACGGCCCGACGGGCGGGGATCAGAGGTCCCGCAATGGGAGCGGCGGAGGTCATTTGACGGGGGCCATCCAATTGAAGATGCGCATCGGCCCCGAGAGGGTGTTCACGTCACTGCCCATCACCCCCACCGTCTGATTCATGACCCCGAAGCTGCCAGCCATGCGCGTCACGCCCTGGGTGATGCTGGCCATGTTGGTGTCAAGATTACTCATGCGCCGTGACACCAGATCCATGCTGGTGGTGATGTCGCGGATATTGCCGCGCATCAGGTCCATCTCCGCGGCCATGACCGGCATCTCGGCGACATGGGCCTGCATTTCGAGGACGGCGGACTTCATGACCGTCATATCTTCGGCTATGGTGGTGAAGTTTTGGTTCATCTTGCTGACGGCGTTGATCATCGGTTTGATCCACCAGGAGAGGGTCAGCAACAGCAAAAACATGCTCATGCCGATCACCCCCAGGCTGACCATGCCGTAACGGACCAGAGCCGTGGTGCGGCGGGCCACCCGCAGATGCATGGCGAACTGCTGGTCAAGCAGGTGGTTGAAACCGCTCGCGATCTCCTCGATCCGACTCTGGTCGGCGGCGTCTTCGGGCATGGGTGCTACTGGGGCGTGGCTGGGGGTGAGTGGGGGCGGGGTGGCAGGACCCCTGATCAGCCATCCAATGGCGGGCGGAGACGACCGGCAGGGACGGTGGCGCCCGGCCAAACCGGGGCTGGAGATTAAACGAACCGGCCGTGAACGGGGATGATCTTAGCCCCAGCACCCGCCGCGAACAAGGTCCCCGTCCCAACTTGGTCACCGCCAGGTCTGGCGACTGGCAAAGGCATGCTGATATACTGTCAAGAAAATCTGACACCCTGGAAAGTAAGGTTGACATGACAGCCACGGACCCCAAGCCACCACCCGCGCCCACCGCCCCGGCGGCCCCCCACGCCCTGGTCATCGGCAGCGGCTTTGGTGGCCTGGCGGCGGCGGTGCGGCTTGGGGCGCGAGGTTATCGGGTGACGGTCCTGGAGAAGCTCGACGCCCCCGGCGGACGGGCCTATGTCTTCCACCAGGACGGCTTCACTTTCGACGCCGGGCCGACCATCGTCACCGCCCCCTTCGTCCTGGAGGAGCTCTGGGGCCTGTGCGGCAAGCGCTTCGCCGACGACGTCACCCTCGTGCCCATGATGCCCTTCTACCGCATCCGCTTCGACGATGGCGACACCTTCGACTACAGCGGTGACCCGGAACAGGTCCGCGCCGAGATCGCCCGCTTCGCCCCCGGCGACATCGCCGGCTACGACCGCTACATGCAAGCGAGCGAGGCCATCTACCGGGTGGGCTTCGAGCAGCTCGGCGACGTGCCCTTCACCACGATCTGGGACATGGCCAAGATCGTCCCGGACATGGTGCGGCTGGGCAGCTACCGGACCGTCTACGGCCTGGTCTCCAAGTACGTCAAGGACCCGCGCCTGCGCATGGTCCTGTCCTTCCATCCCCTGCTCATCGGCGGCAACCCCCTGACGGTCACCTCCATTTACGCCCTGATCTCCTTTCTGGAGCGTAACTGGGGGGTGCATTCGGCCATGGGCGGCACCGGCAGCCTGGTCAAGGGCCTCGTGGGGCTCATCGAAGGGCAGGGCAACCAGATCCGCTGCAACGCCGAGGTGGCGGAGATCACCGTCGCTGGCCGGCGGGCCACCGGCGCGCGCCTAGTCTCCGGTGAGGTCATCCCCGCCGACGTGGTCGTCTCCAACGCCGACGCCGCCTGGACCTATCGCCATCTGGTCCCGGCGCAGCACCGGCGCCGCTGGACCGACCGCCGCCTGGAGCGGGCCCGCTACTCCGCCGGCCTCTTCGTCTGGTACTTCGGCACCAACAAGCGCTACGAGGAGGTGCCCCACCACTCGATCCTGCTCGGGCCGCGCTACCAGGGCCTGCTCCAGGACATCTTCCAGCACAAGCGCCTGGCCGAGGACTTCAGCCTCTACCTGCACCGGCCCACGGCCACCGATCCCAGCCTGGCCCCGGCGGGGTGCGATACCTTCTACGCCCTGGCGCCGGTGCCGCACCTGGGCAGCGGCACCGACTGGGGCCGTCAGGCCGAGCCCTACCGCGCCGCCATCGCCCGCTACCTGAGCGCCTCGGTCCTGCCGGACCTGGAGAATCAGGTGGTGACCTCCCGCGTCGCCACGCCCCAGGACTTCCGCGACCGACTCAATTCCTACCTGGGCGCCGGCTTCAGCCTGGAGCCGGCCCTGACCCAGAGCGCCTGGTTCCGGCCTCACAACCGCAGCGAAGAGCTGGAGCGCCTCTATCTGGTCGGCGCTGGCACCCATCCCGGAGCCGGGGTGCCCGGCGTCATCTCCTCAGCCCGTGTCCTCGACAAGGTGGTTCCCCATGCCTCAGAGCTGGCTTGATCCCCAACTCGCGACGCCCGCGGACCTGGCGGAATGCCGGGACCTGCTGTGCGGAGGCTCGCGCTCCTTCTATGCCGCCTCCTTCCTGCTGCCCCGGCGGGTGCACGAACCGGCGACGGCCCTTTATGCCTTCTGCCGAGTCGCCGACGACGAGATCGACCTCGCCGCTTGCAGCGCCGAGGCCCTTGAGCGCCTGCGGGTTCGCCTGGACCGTATCTATGCCGGCCAGCCGGACCCCATTGCCGCCGATCGCGCCCTGGCGGCGGTGGTGGCCCACTTCGACCTGCCCCGCGCCCTGCTGGACGCCCTGCTCGAGGGCTTTGCCTGGGACGCCGCCGGCCGGCGCTATCCGGACCTAAGTTCGGTCTACGCCTACTCGGCGCGGGTGGCCGGCACCGTCGGCGCCATGATGGCGGTGTTGATGGGCGAGCGCTCCCCGGCGGTCACCGCCCGGGCCTGCGACCTGGGCGTGGCCATGCAGCTCACCAACATCGCTCGGGACGTGGGCGAGGACGCCCGCAACGGCCGCCTCTATCTCCCCGAGGACTGGTTGCGGGAGGAGGGCATCGACCCCGACGCCTGGCTGGCCCGGCCGGTCTACAGCCCGGCCCTGGCCCGGGTCGTCCGCCGCCTGCTCCAGGCCGCGGACCAGCTTTACGCCCAGGCCGACGAGGGCATCGCCGGCCTGCCCCTGACTTGCCGCCCCGGCATCAACGCCGCCCGCTTCCTCTACGCCGAGATCGGCCACGAGCTGGAGCGCCTGGGCTGTGATTCCGTCTCCCAACGGGCGGTGGTGCCCGCCGGCCGCAAGGCCCAGTTGCTGACGCGCATCCTGGGCACGGCCCTGGTGCCGGCCGGTTGCGGGGCCATCCTTTCCCTGCCCGAGACGCGTTTTCTAATCGAGGCCATCGCCGCCGCCGGCTGCCCGGCCCTGGGCGAGCCGGCCCTCGCCGGCCCGGGCCTGGGGCGGATCGAGGGCAAGGTGGTCTGGGTCCTGGACCTCTTCGAGCGCCTGGAGCGGCGGGACCTGGAGCGGCGCGCGGCCCTGGAGAACGCCCGGGCCGAGGTCGCGGCGGCCCTGTTGGGCTGAGGCCGCTCGCAACCCCGTCACCGCCGGCCTGGGGCGTACCCTAGGCGGCCCAGATCACGCGCAACAAGACAACCACACGGAGATTGACCCGACATGAAATCCTATGCCTTCATTGGCGGGGCCGTCATCGGCCTGCTCATTGGCACCGCCATCGGCTTCTACCTCATTCCCTTGCTTCTCAAGTAATCCGCAAGGAAAGGCGTACGGCGAGTTGGATACTTGTACCTCTCGCCAAGCCACTTTCGTTTGAGTTTGCCTTGCAATGGCAAATGGCTTCTGACCCCCCTGGGTTCAGGAGCGGACCCGGGGCATCCGGAAAGGCAGCAGTAGCTGCACCCAGCGCTGGCGAAAACGGTCCAGGGACAGGCTCTCGTGGACCGCCGTCACCTTGTCCCCCTCCAGGCTGGCCGCGACCAGCGAACGGGCGTAGAAGGGCGTGTCCTCCAGGGTATCCAGGATGCGGGCCGGTTGGTCCGGGTCACCATGGGTGCAGCGGGGGATGCGCCAGATGCGGGTGGCGGGCAGGTCGTGCGGGGTGAGCGGCTCCAGGTGACTGACGGTGCCGCTGGCATCGAAATGCAGCGCCAGCCGCGCCCCGCTTGCGGCGCCGTCCTGGGGGCCCGGGGTGGGCGCCGCGCGCTCAGCCCTGGCGGCTGGGGCGGTCATACCTGTCCCGGTCACCTGGCGCGGGATGACGTGGTAGAGCACCGTGGTGCCCCCGCGGCGAGTGGCCCGGGACCAGTCCCAGCCGTGGAAGGCATTCTCCAGGGGTTCATCGCCGGCATTGGAATCGAAATAGGCCGGACCTGACCAGCGCAGGGCCGGCGCGGCCATCTCGACGTGGACGCGGGCCCGGGGGGCGATGGGGACCCAGCGGTGGCGGGCGGCGGGGTCCAGGAAGGCCTGATAATCGGCCAGGGCCTCGGGGTAGAGGCGCACGCGGCCCAGCAGCCGGTGCGGGATGGGCATGCCGCGCTCCTTGATATCGATGACCAGGGCATCTTGGTCCCAGTGCAGGCGGCTGGGGCCGATGGCGAGGTGACTGGCATCCCGGGACAGGGCGGCGCGGCCCCGTTCCGTCAGGCTCCAGCGCTTGCCGCCCCGGCCGTAGAGGGCGACGTTGAGCCCGCAGTGATTCAGGGGATCGACGGCCTCCGCGCCCTGGCGGCGTCGTGCCCAGGCGTAGTAGGGCGAAAAGACACTGCCGAGCATGGCGATGATGGTCAGGCCATGGTGGCCGTCGTCGCTCAGGGCGTCGAGGTACCACCAGACATAGCCGCCGGGAGCTACCGGCTGGTCGAAGTGAGGTCCGAGAGCACGCATGCGGCGGCGAGACGGCCGGAGAGGGCCGCCATCGGCACCCCCGCCCCCGGGTGAACGCTCCCCCCCGCCAGGTAGAGGCCCGGCAGTTTGGTGCGCGTGCCAGGCCGGTTGAAGGAGGCCTTCCAGCCGTGGGAGGCCTGGCCATAGAGGGCGCCCCCCGTGGCAGGAAAGAGGCGATTGAAGTCCGTCGGCGTGGTGACCCGCGTGTTCGCGGGGCTCCGCTGCACCCGCAGGCCGCAACGTTCCAGGAGGGAAAAGGCGCTGGCTTCGCATGACTCGATCTCGGCGGGGGAGAAGGCGTGAGTGTCGCCGATCGCCGGGGCGTTGACCAGACAGAGGAGACGCTCCGGTCCGGAGAAAGCAACCCCGGCCCCGATTCCGGGAATGGCAATACCTTCACCAGAACTCCCGCTGGTCGCCCATCCGGACGCTTCCCTGGCCTCCCCTGGGGGTGGCTCGCCATCGGCCAAGCCGGCGCGGCGCGCGGGGATCGCGCCGCCGGGCCCATTGACATCGCCCGCGCGGTCCTGGGCGCAGACATAGACGGTGGGCGCGGCGGGGAGCCGCCCCTGGCGGAAGATGGCGTCGAACTCGGCCGGATAGTCCCGGGAAAAGAAGACGCTATGCCGCACCAGGGGAAAGCCCTCGGTGGGCGCGACCAGGTTCCAGGTCATGGCCGACAGGGAGCGCTGGCTCTCGGCGGGGGGCGGGCTCAGGCCGCTTGCCGCCGCCCCCAGCAGGCCGGCGCGCAGGGCGGCGACGTCGCCATTCATCACCACGGCCCGGGCGGCGAGGGCTTCGCCGGTGGCCAGGCGGACCCCGCTGACCCGCCGGCGGTCGGTGAGGATTTCCGTGACCTCGGTGTCGAAGCGGAAGCGGGCGCCCCGCGCTATGGCTAGTCGCGTCAGGGCGGCGGCGATCTGGTGCATGCCGCCGTCGACCGTCCAGACCCCCTCCTGCTCAACATGGGCGATGAGCATGAGGGTGGCCGGGGCGAGGAAGGGCGAGGACCCGCAATAGGTGGCGTAGCGGCCAAAGAGCTGCCGCAGGCGGGGATCCGGGAAGTGCTCGCCCAGGGCCTGCCACAGGGTCTCGAAGGGGCGGATCTTGAGCAGGCCCTTGAGTCCGAAGGGCCCGACCCGCCCCACCAAGCCCACTGGCGTCGGGCGCGGGGCGCGAATGAAGGGCTGCTCCAGGGTCCGGTAGACGCCGCGGGCCTCGCGGCAGAAGTCGCGGTAGCCCCGGGCCGCGGCGGCGCCGGCAAAGTCGCCGATGGCGGCAACGGTCCGCTCCAGATCGGCAAAAAGATCCAGACGACCGCCCTGGTCCCAGGCGTGACGGGCCAGGATCTCCAGGGGGCGGATGCCCAGCTCGGCCTCCAGGTGGGTCCCGACCTCGGCCAACAGCTCGTCGAAAACCCAGCGCATGGTGAAGACCGTCGGCCCGGCATCGATGCGCTGGCCGGCCACCGGCACCTCGCGCAGTTTGCCCCCCGGCTGCTCGCCACGTTCGCAGACCAGCACCTCGACCCCACGGTGGGCGAGGAGCAGGGCGGTCACCAGGCCGGCCATGCCGGCGCCAACGACGATCACGGGGGCAGGGGACATGGCGCGCCTCTCGAGTTTCACCACTGCGATTGCATTTGACGGCCTAGGGGTGTCAGCCTATCTTAACATGGTTATATGTAATCCTTGGTTTACGTCCACCCGATCAGCCCCCGGAGTGAGGCCATGAGTGTCAGTTCCCGTATCGATCAGGCCTTGAGGACGGCGGTCACCCTGGCGACGACGGCGGGCTGTCCCCCCCGGTTGGCGGAGGCCCTGGACTACGCCGTGTTTCCGGGTGGGGCGCGGGTCCGGCCCCGGTTGTGCCTGGCGGTGGCCGGCGCCTGCGGCGACGATGCCACCGTCCTGGCGGATGCCGCCGCCGCCGCCATCGAACTGCTGCACTGCGCCTCGCTGGTCCATGACGACCTCCCCTGTTTTGACGACGCCCCCCTGCGGCGGGGCAAGCCCTCAGTCCACAGGGCCTTTGGTGAGCGCCTGGCGGTCCTGGTGGGGGATGCCATGATCGTGCTCGCCTTCCAGACCCTGGCGCGGGGGGCGACGGCGCGTCCCGAACGCCTGGCATCCCTGTTGCTGACCATCGGCGAGTCCGTCGGCATGCCCCTGGGGATTGCCGCCGGCCAGGCCTGGGAGTGCGAGCCGCGGGTGTCGCTCTCCGCCTACCACCATGCCAAGACCGGCTCTCTGTTCGTGGCCGCCTGCGTCGCCGGGGCCCAGGCCGCCGGCGCCGACCCCGCCCCCTGGCGGGGGGTGGGGGAGTGCCTGGGGGAGGCCTACCAAGTGGCCGACGACCTGCGGGATGCCCTCTGCGACGTGGCGGAACTTGGCAAGCCGGTCAAGCGGGACGCCCAGCTCGGCCGCCCCAGCGCCGTGGAGGAACTGGGGGTGGAGGGTGCCGCCGAGCGGCTGCGGGACCTGGTGGCCGCGGCGGTGGCCCAGGTACCGGCCTGCCCCGGCGCGGATGCCCTCAAGGCCCTGATCGCCGGTGAGTCGGCGCGCATCCTGCCCAAGGAACTGGCCAGCCGTGCGGCTTGAGATGAACCGCTCGGGCGAGACCGAAAAAACCAACCCTTGATGAGTATCTCGACTAATCTGCGGTCGCGTTGGCTGGCCCTGCGCAACCAGTTGCTGGCCAATCCCCGCTTCCAGCGTTGGGCGGTGGACTTTCCCCTCACCCGCCCCCTGGCGCGGCACCGCGCCCGCGCCCTTTTCGACGTCACCGCCGGGTTCGTTTACTCCCAGATCCTCTTCGCCTGCGTGCAACTGGACCTGCTGCCCTTCCTGGCGGCGGGGCCCCGAAGCCGGGAGGAATTGACCCGGCACCTGGGGCTCGACGAGGTGGGGACCCTGCGGTTGCTCAAGGCCGCCGGCACCCTGGGCCTGGTCGAGCCCTGGCCGGACGATGGCTATGGCCTGGGGGCCCAGGGGGCGGCCCTGCTGGGCAACCCGGGGATCGCCGCCATGGTCGAGCATCACGCCATGCTCTACGCCGACCTGGCGGACCCCGTCGCCCTGTTGCGCGGGGAGGGCGGGCCGACCCGGCTGGGGTCCTACTGGTCCTATGCCGCCACCGCCGAGCCCTCCGGTCTGGAGGCGGGGGCGGTGGCCGACTACTCGCGCCTCATGTCCGCCTCCCAGTCCCTGGTCGCCGGCGACATCCTCGATGCCTGTTCCCTCCAGGGTAGGCGTTGCCTCCTCGACGTCGGCGGCGGCGAGGGGCGCTTCCTCACCAGCGTGGCGGCCCGCTGGCCCCATCTGCGCCTGCAACTCTTCGACCTGCCAGCGGTGGCGGCCCGCGCTCAGGCGCGCTTCGCATCGGAGGGCCTGGCGGCCCGAGCCCAGGCCTTCGGCGGCAACATGCTGACCGATGCCTTGCCCAGCGGGGCGGACATCATCTCCCTGGTGCGCGTGGTCCACGATCACGACGATGAGGCGGTCCGGCGCCTGCTGGCCGCGGCCCATGCCGCCCTGCCGCCCGGCGGGACCCTGCTGCTGGCGGAACCCCTGGCCGGCACCCCCGGGGCCGAGCCCATGGGGGAGGCCTATTTCGGCTTCTATCTCCTGGCGATGGGCAGCGGGCGCCCCCGCACCGCGATGGAATTGGCGGCCATGCTGGGGGAGGCGGGCTTCGTGCGGGTGCGTCAGCGGCGCACGCGCCGACCCCTGCTGACGGGGCTGATCACCGCCGAGGTGGCCTGAGACTGTAAATAGCGCTTGACACTCTTGGCAGTAAAGTTACACTGACATCGTCGTCTTGGATCAGGATGACAGGCCCCCGTTCCCTCCCGCGAGACCCCCTGGTGAACCTAGACACGCTAGCCGTCGTCCTCGATCAGCCCCAACAGCTCAGGTTGCAGCGGCTGGATCTCACGCCTCCGGGCGCGGAGGACGTGCTGGTCGATATCGAATGGAGCGGGATCAGCACCGGCACCGAGCGTCTGCTCTGGTCCGGCCAGATGCCGCCCTTTCCGGGCATGGGTTACCCCCTGGTCCCGGGCTATGAGTCCGTGGGGCGCGTCGCCCTGGCCGGGGACAGGTCGGGCCGCGCGGTCGGCGAGCGGGTCTTCGTCCCCGGCGCGCGCTGTTTCGGTCCGGTCCGTGGCCTCTTTGGCGGCGCCGCCGCCCATCTGGTGGTCCCGGGGGCGCGGACCGTCACCCTCGTCGAGGGCCTGGAGGACCAGGCCGTGCTGCTGGCCCTGGCCGGCACCGCCTACCATGCCCTGGCCGCTGCCGGTGACCGCCCGCCCGAGCTCATCGTCGGTCACGGGGTGCTGGGCCGGCTCCTCGCCCGTATCGCCGTGGCCCTCGGGGGGTCGCCGGTGGTCTGGGAGCAAAACGCCCAGCGCGCCAGCGGCGCCCAGGGCTATGAGGTCCGGGACCCGGCGGCGGACGAGCGCCGCGATTACCCGGTCATCTGCGACGTGAGCGGCGACAGTCAGATCCTCGACCGGCTCATCGCCCGGCTGGCCCCGGGCGGGGAGATCGTACTGGCCGGCTTCTATCACGACCCCCTGTCCTTCAGCTTCCCCCCCGCCTTCATGCGCGAGGCCCGCCTGCGGGTCGCCGCGGAGTGGAAGGAACCCGACATGCAGGCCGTCACCGCCCTGATCGCCGCGGGCCGCCTGTCCCTCGACGGGCTCATCACCCATCGCCGTCCAGCGGGCGAGGCCGAGGCGGCCTATCGCACCGCCTTCACCGACCCGGATTGTCTCAAAATGGTCCTCGACTGGCGGGGCCTGGCATGACCACGACCGGCCTGCACCACAGCCCCCTCAAGCCGGCCCCGGCCATGGCCCACGACGCGGGTCTGGCGTCGGGCTGGTCCAGCCCCCAGCCGGACCCGACCGCCCCGGTTGGGGCCACCGTGCCTGGGCAGACCCAGATCATCGCCATCTATGGCAAGGGGGGCATCGGCAAGAGCTTCACCCTGGCCAATCTCTCCTACATGCTCGCCCAGCAGGGGCGCAAGGTCCTGCTGCTGGGCTGCGACCCCAAGAGTGACACCACCACCCTGCTGTTCGGCGGGCGGGCCTGTCCGACCATCATCGAGACCTCGGCGCGCAAGAAGGCCGCCGGCGAGCAGGTCGAGATCGGCGACGTCTGCTTCAAGCGCGACGGCGTCTTCGCCATGGAACTGGGCGGGCCCGAGGTCGGCCGCGGTTGCGGCGGGCGGGGCATCATCCACGGCTTCGAGATCCTGGAGCGCCTGGGCTTCCACGACTGGGACTTCGACTACGTGCTGCTCGACTTCTTGGGTGACGTGGTCTGCGGCGGGTTTGGCCTGCCCATCGCCCGGGATCTGTGCCAGAAGGTGGTGGTGGTCGGCGCCAACGACCTCCAGTCCCTCTACGTGGCCAACAACGTCTGCTCCGCGGTGGAGTACTTCCGCCGCCTGGGGGGCAACGTCGGCGTCGCCGGCATGGTCATCAACAAGGACGACGGCACCGGGGAGGCCCGGCGCTTCGCCGAGGGCGTCGGCATCCCGGTCCTGGCCACCATCCCCGCCCACGACGAGATCCGCCGCAAGAGCGCGAGTTATCAGATCGTCGCCCGCCCCGGTGACACCTGGGCCCCCTTGTTCGAGGAACTGGCAAACAACCTGTCCCTGGCGGCGCCGCTCCAACCCAAGCCCCTGGGGGGCGAGGCCCTGCTCGGGCTGTTCAGCGGCCAGGGCGCCGGTCAGGGCGTGGTCATGGAACCGGCCACCCCTGCCGACATGCGTGCCCAGGCCCCCGCGCCCAAGCCGTCCCTGGAGGTCATCTACGACGAGTCCTGAGTGACTTGCCGCGTGACGCCGCCATGACCGCCGCGACCTGCCCGTCGAACCCCGCCGTGCCGAACCCGACCACCCAAGCGCTGGACGCCCCGGCACCGGGTCCCCACGACCAGCCCCAAACCATGTGCCCGGCCTTCGGCGCGCTGCGGGTGGGTCTGCGCATGCGGCGCACGGCCACGGTGCTGTGTGGCTCCGCCTGCTGTGTCTATGGCCTCAGCTTCACCGGCCACTTCTATGGGGCGCGGCGCTCGGTGGGCTATGTCCCCTTCGACTCCGAGTCCCTGGTCACCGGCAAGCTGTTCGAGGATCTCAAGGCGGCGGTCTTTGAACTGGCTGATCCGGACCAGATCGACGCCCTGGTGGTCATCAATCTCTGCGTGCCCGCCGCCTCCGGCGTGCCCTTGCGGCTGCTGCCGCGCCAGGTCAAGGGCGTGCGCGTCCTTGGCCTGGACGTGCCAGGATTCGGCGTGCCCACCCATGCCGAGGCCAAGGACCTGCTGGCCGGCGCCATGCTCGCCTATGCCCGCGCCGAGGCGGAGACGGGTCCGGTCCAGGCCCCCCGCGGTGGGCGGAGCAGCCGGCCGACCCTGACCCTGGTGGGGGAGATGTTCCCCGCCGATCCGGTCGGCATCGGCATGCTGCTGGAGCCCCTGGGCCTGGCGGTCGGTCCCACGGTGCCGACCCGCGAGTGGCGCGAGCTCTATGCCGCCCTGGACTGTGCCGCCGCCGCCCTGATCCATCCCCAGTACAGCGCCGTCGCCGCCGAGATGCAGGCCGCTGGCCGCCCGGTCATCGGCTTGGCCCCCGTGGGGTGCGAGGGCACCGCCGCCTGGCTGGATGAGGTCGCCCGGGCCTGCGGTCTTCCTCAGGACCAGGCCGACGCGGCCAAGAATCGCATCCTCCCCGCCATCGCCGGGGCCCTGGCCCAGAATCCCATCAAGGGTCGCATCACCCTCAGTGGCTACGAGGGCTCCGAGCTGATCGTTGGCCGGCTGCTGGTCGAAAGCGGGGCGGATCTGCGCTACGTGGGCACCGCCACCGGCGCGACCCCCTGGTCCGCCGCCGATCGCGACTGGCTTGAGGCCCGGGGTGTCCGGGTCCAGTACCGTGCCACCCTGGAGCAGGACCTGGCGGCGGTCGCGGAATTTCAGCCCGACCTGGCCATCGGTACCACCCCGGTGGTGCAGAAGGCCAAGGAGGCGACCATCCCGGCCCTCTATTTCACCAACCTGATCTCCGCCCGGCCCCTGATGGGTCCCGCCGGCGCCGGCGCCCTGGCCCAGGTGGTCAATACCGCCCTGGCCAACCGCGCGCGATTCAGCGCCATGCGTGACTTCTTCGCCCCTGTGGCGGGAAGCTTGACGATTACCCCGGATCTGGCCCGCGCCCAAGGCCAAGCCGGAGGCCAAGACCGGGCTTCCCCCAGTCTGATCACCGCCAATCAGATGTCATCTGGCCAGGTTTCATCCCAGGTATCGTCTGGCCACGCGGGCCGCGTCGAAATGCCCGCCGGTCGGGCTGCCCTGACCCCGGCGCCACGCCAGGAGGGGAGGGCGGTGGCATGCTGATCCGTGACCTCGACCGGGCCGGTGGCTATTGGGGTGCCGTCTACTGCTTCAGCGCCATCGAGGGGCTGCAGGTGATCATCGACGGCCCCGTGGGCTGCGAGAACCTGCCGGTCACGGCCGTCCTGCATTACACCGATGCCCTGCCGCCCCACGAGCGGCCCATCGTCGTCACCGGCCTGAGCGAGGTCGAGCTGGGCCGCACCGGCACCGAGGCGGCCATGGCCCGCGCTCACGCCGCCCTGGACCCGAGTCGGCCCGCGGTGGTGGTCACCGGCTCCATCGCCGAGATGATCGGCGGCGGCGTCATCCCCGAAGGGCGCCATATCCACCGCTTCCTGCCGCGGACGATCGACGAGGACCAGTGGCAGAGCGCCGACCGCGCCCTCTTCTGGCTGTGGAATCAGTTCGGTACCCGGACCGGGTCTCGCACGGGTACCCGTGTGAGTTCAGGGATCACGGCCGCCGGGCAGGTCCAAGGGACACCTGCCACAGCCTCGGTCGCGACCAGTTCACTGGTCAACGCGAAGTCCACCCCGGCGGCTGATCGCCCCCTGGTCAACCTCATCGGCCATAGCTACGGCTGCTTCAATTCCTGGTCCGACGTCGCCGAGATCCGCCGCCTGGTGGAGGGGATCGGGGCCGAGGTCAATCTGGTCTTCCCCTTGGGGACAAGGCTGGAGGAGATCCCGCGGCTGGCGGAGGCCCAGGTCAATATCTCCCTCTACCGGGAGTTTGGGCGCACCCTCTGTGAGGAACTCGGCAAACCCTGGCTGCAGGCCCCCATCGGCATGCAAGGCACCACCCGTTTCCTGCGCGCCTTGGGTGAGCGTCTGGGCCTCGACCCCGAGCCCTTCATCGAGCGGGAAAAACGCACCACCCTGAGGCCCATCTGGGACCTGTGGCGCTCTGTCACCCAGGACTTTCTCGCCACCGCCAGCTTCGCCGTGGTCGCCACCGAGACCTATGTCCGGGGCCTGCAACGCTTCCTGGGGGATGAGCTGGGGATGCCCTGCACCTTCGCCATCGCCCGCCGTCCCGGCGCCAAGACCGACAACGAGGCTGTGCGCCGCGCCACGCGCGAGCAGGCGCCGCTGATCCTCTTCGGCAGCTTCAACGAGCGCATGTACCTGGCCGAGGCCGGGGCCCGGACCACCTACATCCCGGCCTCCTTCCCCGGCACCCTGATCCGCCGCCACACCGGCACGCCCTTCATGGGTTACAGCGGGGCGACCTACCTGGTGCAGGAGGTCTGCAACGCCCTATTCGACGCCCTGTTCCACATCCTGCCCCTGGGCAGCGAGTTGGACAAGGTGGATGCCACGCCGTCGCGGCTGCACGAGGAACTGCCCTGGGAGGCGGACGCCAAGGCGCTGCTCGACCAACTGGTTCAGGCCCAGCCCCTGTTGATCCGCATCTCCGCCGCCCAACGCCTGCGTGAGACGGTCGAGCGCGCCGCGCGCGCCGCCGGTGAGCGCCGGGTGAGCGTGGCGCGGGTCTCCGGGTCGGCGGGCAGCCTGGATTTCACGGCTTAGGTACGGGAAGCCCAGGACACTGACAACTTTTCGCCGTTGGCCATCGGCGGATGGCGGCGGCGGGACCGGTCACCCTAACCAGGGGTGGGGTCCCAGGACCGCGCAGGGTCAGGTGGAACTTCTCCTGGCCGGGCGGGATGCGCAAGATTCCGGCCGCAAGGTCGTCTGTAATCCAGAGGAGACATCATGAGCGAAGAGAAAACCAGTCTGTCGGGGCTGACGGATGGCGAGGCAAAGGAATTCCACGGCATTTTCGTATCCAGCTTCCTCGCTTTTACGGCGATCGCCGCGGTGGCGCACATTCTCGTCTGGATGTGGCGTCCCTGGTTCTGAGGTCACGGCTGGGCCGCGCTGATTCATTCAACAATCTAGGGGAGCAGAAACATGATCGACGCCCTGACCAAAGGTATCCATAAAGTTTGGATGATTTTCGATCCGCGACTGGTGCTGGTGGGCCTGGCCGCTTTTCTGATCGTGCTTGCCGTGGTGATCCACATGATCTTGCTCAGCACGGACCGGTTTAACTGGCTACAGGGGGTCGGCACCAAGGGCGAGGTTCCCGTCACCCACTACGTGGCCCCCAAGGCCAGGTAGTTTCGTTGCCAAGGGTGGGGGAGTCAGGCGCCTGCCATCGCGCCTGATCCACGACCCGAGGCCGCTAACCGGAGGCACCCCGCCCGGCGCCTCCCGATCAGAGGGTTGAACCATGGCTATGTTGAGCTTTGAACGAAAATACCGCGTTCGTGGCGGAACGCTGATCGGGGGAGATCTTTTCGACTTCTGGATTGGGCCTTTTTATGTCGGCTTTTTCGGGGTCACGACGATCTTCTTCACCCTTCTCGGCACGCTGTTGATTGTCTATGGCGCGGCCATCGGGCCGACCTGGAACCTGTGGCAGATCAATATCGCCCCGCCGGACCTCAGCTACGGGCTGGGCCTGGCGCCCCTCAAGGAGGGCGGGCTCTGGCAGGTCATCACCATCTGCGCCATCGGCGCCTTCAGTTCCTGGGCGCTGCGGCAGGTGGAGATCTCGCGCAAGCTGGGCATGGGCTACCACGTCCCCTTCGCCTTCAGCTTCGCCATCCTCGCCTACGTGACCCTGGTCGTCTTCCGGCCCCTGCTGCTGGGTGCCTGGGGCCATGGCTTCCCCTACGGCATCATGAGCCACCTCGACTGGGTGTCCAACGTCGGCTACCAGTTCCTGCACTTCCATTACAACCCGGCGCACATGCTCGCCATCACCTTCTTCTTCACCACGACCCTGGCCCTGTCCATGCACGGTTCCCTCATCCTGTCGATGACCAATCCGCGCAAGGGCGAGCCGGTGAAGACCGCCGAGCATGAGAACACCTTCTTCCGCGATGAGGTCGGCTATTCCATCGGCGCCCTGGGCATCCATCGCCTCGGTCTCTTCCTGGCCCTGTCCGCCGCCTTCTGGAGCGCCGTCTGTATCGTCCTCAGCGGCCCCTTCTGGACCCGCGGCTGGCCCGAGTGGTGGAACTGGTGGCTGAACCTGCCGGTCTGGTCCTAACGCGGGGTTATCGTCATGGCTGAATATCAAAACATCTTCACGCAGATCCAGGTACATGGCCCCTCCTACCCGGGCGTACCCATGGAACCGGGTCATTGGGAACGGCAGATCAAGCCCTTCCATCTCTACTGGGCCGGCAAGCTCGGCGATGCCCAGATCGGTCCCATCTATCTGGGGGCTACTGGGGTCCTGTCGTTGATTTGCGGCTTCATCGCCTTCGAGATCATCGGCCTCAACATGTGGGCCTCCGTCAACTGGGACCCCATCGAGTTCGTCCGGCAGCTCTTCTGGCTGGCCCTGGAGCCGCCACCGCCCCAGTATGGCCTGAGCATCCCGCCCCTGCATGACGGTGGCTGGTGGTTGATGGCCGGCTTCTTCCTCACGGCCTCCATCATCCTCTGGTGGATCCGCACCTACCGGCGGGCCGTGGCCCTGGGTATCGGCACCCACATGGCCTGGGCCTTCGCCGCGGCGATCTGGCTCTATCTGGTACTGGGCCTGATTCGCCCGGTCCTGATGGGTAGCTGGGCGGAAGCGGTGCCCTTCGGTATCTTCCCCCACCTGGACTGGACGGCGGCCTTCTCGATTCGTTACGGCAACCTGTTCTATAACCCCTTCCACATGCTCTCCATCGCCTTCCTCTACGGCTCCACCCTGCTGTTCGCCATGCATGGCGCGACGGTGCTGGCGGTGAGCCGCTTTGGTGGCGACCGTGAGATCGACCAGATCGTCGATCGTGGCACGGCCTCGGAGCGCGCGGCCCTCTTCTGGCGCTGGACCATGGGCTTCAACGCCACCATGGAATCCATCCATCGCTGGGCCTACTGGTTCGCGGTCCTGACGGTCATCACCGGTGGCATCGGCATCCTGCTGACTGGCACCGTCGTCGACAACTGGTATCTCTGGGCGGTCAAGCACGGCGTCGCCCCGGCCTACCCCCTGCCTGCGAATACCCTGCCGGATCCATCCTTGCTGCCGGGAGGTGCACAATGAAGAGCGCCATATTCACTCGCAAGTCCTTGCCCCTGGCCGTGGCCGGTGCCGCCGCCCTGATCGGCCTCGCCGGCTGCGAGCGCCCCCCGCAGGACGTGGTGCAACTGGGCTACCGGGGCGTCGGCATGGAGTCGGTGATCAACCCCCGTATCAACGCCGCCAAGGTCGCCGCGAATATTCCCCCGGCACCCGAGCCCCCGGCCGCGGACATCCCCGCCAAGGCCAAGGATGTGTACCAGAACGTCCAGGTCCTGGGTGATCTGAGCATCACGGAGTTCAACCGCCTGATGCTGGCCATGTCCAAGTGGATCGCGGCAGACTGGCCAGAGGCGGAGCGCTGCAACTATTGCCATGCCTCCGAGAACCGCGCCCTGGACGACAAGTACCAGAAGCAAGTGGCCAGGAACATGCTCAAGATGACCCTGGAGACCAACGCGGCCTGGAAGACCCATGTCGCCGCCACCGGGGTCACCTGCTACACCTGCCACCGGGGTCAGCCCATCCCCGCCAACGTCTGGTACACCGATCCCGGTCCCAAGCTCCCCGATCTGACGGTTGCCTCCGGGCAGAACGCCTATTCGGAGACGGTGGCCTCGACCTCGCTGCCCTATGATCCGCTGACGCCCTTCCTGCTCCAGGATCATCCGATCAGCGTTATCTCCACGGCGGCCTTGCCCCCGGGCGGGCCGGTGGAACGTAAGTCGATCAAGCAGGCCGAATGGACCTATGGCCTGATGATGTACCTCTCCGACTCGTTGGGGCAAAACTGCACCTTCTGCCATAACAGCCGCTCCTTCTTCGATTGGGAGCAGAGTCCCCAGCAACGGACCACGGCCTGGTATGCCATCCGCCATGTGCGGGATATGAACAACAACTATATCCTGCCCCTCAAGGATATCCTGCCCGACAATCGCAAGGGACCCTTGGGCGATCCGCTGAAGGTCGGCTGCGCCACCTGCCACCAGGGTGCCTACAAGCCCTTGTTTGGCGCGAGCATGCTCAAGGATTATCCGGAGTTGATGCCCAAGACCCACGTGGCGGCGGCGCCGGCCCCAGCGCCAGCGGCGGCCCCAGTGGTTGCCCCGGCTCCCGCGGCGGCTCCTGCTCCGGCGCCCGCGGCGCCAGCCCCCGTGGCCGCTCCGGCCCCGGCTCCGGTTAAGGCCTCGTCGTCACCGGCAGTCGCCCCAGCGCCCGTCACTGCCCCGGTGGCGGCACCCGTGATGCCGGCGGCCCCGGTGACCCCGGTCGTTCAACCTGCCCCGGCGCCCGTGATGGCGCCCGCACCGGTTGCGGTACCGGCTCCCGCACCCGCGCCGGTAGCGGCTCCCGCGCCAGCGCAAATGGCGGCTCCGGATGGGTAGCTGGGCGGAAGCGGTGCCCTTCGGTATCTTCCCCCACCTGGACTGGACGGCGGCCTTCTCGATTCGTTACGGCAACCTGTTCTATAACCCCTTCCACATGCTCTCCATCGCCTTCCTCTACGGCTCCACCCTGCTGTTCGCCATGCATGGCGCGACGGTGCTGGCGGTGAGCCGCTTTGGTGGCGACCGTGAGATCGACCAGATCGTCGATCGTGGCACGGCCTCGGAGCGCGCGGCCCTCTTCTGGCGCTGGACCATGGGCTTCAACGCCACCATGGAATCCATCCATCGCTGGGCCTACTGGTTCGCGGTCCTGACGGTCATCACCGGTGGCATCGGCATCCTGCTGACTGGCACCGTCGTCGACAACTGGTATCTCTGGGCGGTCAAGCACGGCGTCGCCCCGGCCTACCCCCTGCCTGCGAATACCCTGCCGGATCCATCCTTGCTGCCGGGAGGTGCACAATGAAGAGCGCCATATTCACTCGCAAGTCCTTGCCCCTGGCCGTGGCCGGTGCCGCCGCCCTGATCGGCCTCGCCGGCTGCGAGCGCCCCCCGCAGGACGTGGTGCAACTGGGCTACCGGGGCGTCGGCATGGAGTCGGTGATCAACCCCCGTATCAACGCCGCCAAGGTCGCCGCGAATATTCCCCCGGCACCCGAGCCCCCGGCCGCGGACATCCCCGCCAAGGCCAAGGATGTGTACCAGAACGTCCAGGTCCTGGGTGATCTGAGCATCACGGAGTTCAACCGCCTGATGCTGGCCATGTCCAAGTGGATCGCGGCAGACTGGCCAGAGGCGGAGCGCTGCAACTATTGCCATGCCTCCGAGAACCGCGCCCTGGACGACAAGTACCAGAAGCAAGTGGCCAGGAACATGCTCAAGATGACCCTGGAGACCAACGCGGCCTGGAAGACCCATGTCGCCGCCACCGGGGTCACCTGCTACACCTGCCACCGGGGTCAGCCCATCCCCGCCAACGTCTGGTACACCGATCCCGGTCCCAAGCTCCCCGATCTGACGGTTGCCTCCGGGCAGAACGCCTATTCGGAGACGGTGGCCTCGACCTCGCTGCCCTATGATCCGCTGACGCCCTTCCTGCTCCAGGATCATCCGATCAGCGTTATCTCCACGGCGGCCTTGCCCCCGGGCGGGCCGGTGGAACGTAAGTCGATCAAGCAGGCCGAATGGACCTATGGCCTGATGATGTACCTCTCCGACTCGTTGGGGCAAAACTGCACCTTCTGCCATAACAGCCGCTCCTTCTTCGATTGGGAGCAGAGTCCCCAGCAACGGACCACGGCCTGGTATGCCATCCGCCATGTGCGGGATATGAACAACAACTATATCCTGCCCCTCAAGGATATCCTGCCCGACAATCGCAAGGGACCCTTGGGCGATCCGCTGAAGGTCGGCTGCGCCACCTGCCACCAGGGTGCCTACAAGCCCTTGTTTGGCGCGAGCATGCTCAAGGATTATCCGGAGTTGATGCCCAAGACCCACGTGGCGGCGGCGCCGGCCCCAGCGCCAGCGGCGGCCCCAGTGGTTGCCCCGGCTCCCGCGGCGGCTCCTGCTCCGGCGCCCGCGGCGCCAGCCCCCGTGGCCGCTCCGGCCCCGGCTCCGGTTAAGGCCTCGTCGTCACCGGCAGTCGCCCCAGCGCCCGTCACTGCCCCGGTGGCGGCACCCGTGATGCCGGCGGCCCCGGTGACCCCGGTCGTTCAACCTGCCCCGGCGCCCGTGATGGCGCCCGCACCGGTTGCGGTACCGGCTCCCGCACCCGCGCCGGTAGCGGCTCCCGCGCCAGCGCAAATGGCGGCTCCGGCACCCGCCCCCGTTGCGGTTCCCGCCCCGGCCCCGGTTGCGGCTCCCATGTCGGCGCCAATCCCAGCCCCTGCCCCCGCTCCGGTGGCCGCTCCTGCACCTGCGCCGGTTGTGGCGCCAGCTCCGGCTCCGGCCCCCGCGCCGGCTCCGGTGGCTCCGGCTCCCGTTACGGCGCCAGCGCCCGCCCCGGTCGCGGCCCCGCCCGCGCCGGCCATCGCGCCCCCACCGGCACCGGTGGTGGCCGCGCCACCGGCACCGGCGCCGGCCCCGTCGACCTCGGCCATCGCACCGCCGCCGGCTCCCCGGCTGGCACCGATGCCGCAGCCGATGATGCCCCCCCCGGGGCCTGGCATGAATTGACCGATGTTCAAGCACTTTTGGGAAACGGCGTGAGCTGTTGCACAGGAAAGGGATTTCCTGTCAAGGAGTTGGGCGGCAGGGCCTGGCTGGCCGGACATGACGGCGGGAGCATCAAACCCCCGCTGGATAACCGGCCAGTCCCCAGCCGCGCAGGAAAAGGAGTTTCGAGGCCCGGATGTATTGCGGGCAGTCTGACGCCGCGACCCTGTTCACGGCATCCCCGCCGCGCGGGATTGGCGCGGTAACGGCCACTTTGGCTAACTTAAAATCCGGAGGGTAATCCCATGGCGGAAGAGAAAAAAACCAGCCTGTCTGGGCTGACGGAACAAGAGGCAAAAGAGTTCCACAGCATCTTCGTGTCTAGCTTCCTGGGGTTCACGGCCATCGCGGTCGTTGCCCATATCTTGGTCTGGGCATGGCGCCCCTGGCTCTGATTACAGCGGCAGAACCCATTCCCATCCTTCAATAGGAGTTCCAAGCATGTACCGCATCTGGCAGATCTTCGATCCGCGTAGAACCTTGATTGCGCTGTTCGCTTTCCTCTTCACCCTGGCTATTCTGATTCACTTCATCCTGCTGAGCACCGCCAAGTACAACTGGCTGGAAGGTGCGACCGCGGCCCCCGCCGCTGCCCAGCAGATGGCGCCCTTGCCCGCGGGCAAGTAGCGATAGCCTGGTTCCAGGCGCGGCGGGGCGGGCCTGATTCCTCAGGGCCAAACCGCCGCCTTGGCCAGCGAACGACCTGAATGCAGACCGCGCTCAGGGAAATCCGGATCGGGACATCCGCCCCGATTCAGGTGATCGACATCAGTGCCCAGGTCAGGGCGCTGCTCCAGGAGAGTGGCATCAGGGACGGCCTCCTCACCCTCATCTCCAGTCACACCACGGCCTTTGTCAGCCTCAACGAGAGCGAACCGCGGCTGCATGAGGACATGGTCGATTTTCTGACCCGCATCGCCCCCCGCGAGGCGGGCTACCGGCATGATGTCAGCCCCGTCGATGATCGACACAATGCCCACTCGCACCTGCTGGGCCTGTTCATGACCGCCTCCCAGAGCATCCCCATCGTGGCGGGTGAATTGCTGCTCGGCGGCTGGCAGGCCATCCTCTTCATCGAACTCGACGGCCCCCGGGCCTGCCGTACCTTACAGATCCAGATACTGGGAGCCGGCTGAAGGTTGAACGCCGTCGATGTCGCCGGATTCTTCGCCGATTGGGGCGCCCTGAATCCGGAGGAGTACCTGTTACTCGATTATTACCTCGAATGCGGCGGTGATCCGCGGCAGGCCGCCGCCCATTTCTGCAGCGAGCAATCCACCGCCCAATGGCGCCGCCAGGGGGTCGATGAGGACCTGCGACCGCGCTTCGCGGCCAAGGTCGTCGATCTCCAGGTCGAGGCCACCCAGTCCGGGTTCAGTTATCCGGTGGACTGTCCGGCGCCGGGTCCCGTCCATGCCTGCCGGGTAAGGATCGCCCACCCCCACGGCAATTTTGGGCCCCGGCTGCCCAACCTGCTCAGCGCCATCTGTGGCGAGGGGACCTTCTTTTCCCCGGGAATCCCCCTCGTCAAGCTGCTGGACATCCATTTCCCCGCCACTTACCTGGCGGGTTTCGAGGGGCCCCGCTTCGGGGTGGCTGGGTTACGTGACCTGCTGGGCGTCCATGACCGCCCGCTCTTTTTTGGGGTCATCAAGCCGAATCTCGGCCTGCCGCCCGAGGCCTTCGCCGAGGCGGGCTACCAGGGCTGGCTGGGGGGGCTGGATATCGCCAAGGATGACGAGATGCTGGCGGACATGGACTGGTGCCCCCTGGCCGAACGTTCCGCCCTCCTGGGCGCGGCGCGGCGGCGGGCGGAGGCCCGGACGGGGCAGGCCAAGATCTACCTGGCCAATATCACCGACGAGGTGGACCGCCTCCGTGATCTCCACGACCTGGCGGTGAGCCACGGGGCCAATGCCGTCCTCGTCAACGCCCTGCCGGTGGGCCTGAGCGCCGTGCGCATGCTGCGCCGCCATGCCCGGGTGCCCCTCATCGCCCATTTCCCCCTGACCGCCGCCCTGAGCCGGCTGCCCCACTACGGTATCCACACGCGGGTGATGACCCGGCTGCAACGCCTGGCGGGGTTCGACGCCATCATCATGCCCGGCTTCGGCCCGCGCATGATGACCAGCGCGGCCGAGGTCCTGGACAACGTGCGTGCCTGCCTGGAACCTCTGGGACCCATCAAGCCCAGCCTGCCGGTGCCCGGCGGGAGCGACTGGGCCGGTACCCTGGGGGAGGTCCACCGCCTGATCGGGGGTGTGGACTTCGGCTTCGTCCCCGGGCGCGGGGTCTTCGCCCATCCCCAGGGGCCGGAAGCGGGCGCCCGCAGCATCCGCCAGGCCTGGGAGGCGATCGCCCGCGGCATTCCGCTGGAACGCCAGGCCCTGGATCATCCCGAACTGGCGGCGGCCATCGCCGCCTTTGGTCCCCTGGCTGCCACGGAACCCGTCTCGGCGGAGGAGCAATCTCCGCCGGAAGACCAACAGCCCCTGGAAGAGCAACTCATCCTGGTCGATCACCAGGATCGACCATGCGGCACGGGCGGTAAGTTGGCCGTCCACCAGCAGGGTCTATTGCATCGGGCCTTTTCCATCTTCGTCTTCGATGACCGGGAGCGGCTACTGCTCCAGCGGCGTGCCGATGGCAAGTATCACTTCGCCCGGCTCTGGTCGAACACCTGCTGTGGTCATCCCCGCCCGGGGGAGGCTAGCCGGGATGCCGCCCAGCGCCGGCTGGCGGAGGAATTCGGTTTCGCCACCGCCCTGGAGGAATTCGCCCAACTGACCTATGAGGCCCGTGATCCAGCGTCGGGGCTCACGGAGCACGAATACCTGCACGTCTTTCGTGGCCGCTACCCCGGGGCCCCGCTCCCCAATCCGGAGGAGATCAGTGCCTGGCGCTGGGTGCCCCTGGCCCGGGTCGAGCGCCTGCTGCGACGCCGGCCCCAGGCCTTCACCCCCTGGTTCGCCTTGCTCTTCCGTCGCCTCTTCGTCCAGAATCAGACCGGCCGGTAACCATTTAGACCCCCCTCTCCCCAACCCTCCCCCACCAGGGGGGAGGGAGTAAGAGAATCAGCACCTTGTGCCGCTAAAGCCATCCTGGGGCGCGAGGGGGCTGAGCGAATACACCGGCTGAGCGTTTCTCTCCGGCTGAAAGATGGGTCCCTCCTCCGCCGCCCCAAAACCAAGGGGCGTCTGGTATATGCTTAACGCCTGACAGTTAACCCTGGCGCCCAGGTTCTGGCTATTCCCGAGCATGTGACACTGGCGATGCGTCAGGTTCGCACCGGGTATCCGTTCACGCTCTCTTCTGCCTATGCTGGCATAGCTAGCGCAAGCCCATGATGTTCATGCTCCCTCCCCTCTGATGGGGGAGGGTTGGGGCGAGGGGGCTGAACGGTTACCGCACCGGAGGCTGAACGACGGGTCGCCGCGCACTCTATCGGGCCGGCGGGATTCCCGTATCGCATTTGAGGAGGTGTTCATGGGTAAGGCGCACATCGGCGTCATCGGGCTGGCGGTCATGGGCCGCAATCTGGTGCTCAACCTCAGCGATCATGGCAATCCGGTCGCGGTCTACAACCGCACCTGGGAGCGGACGCGGGACTTCCTGGTCGGCGAGGCGGCGGGGCGGGATATCCAGGGCTGTCCGACCCTGGCGGAGCTGGTCGCGGCCCTGCGTCACCCACGGGTGGTGCTGCTGATGGTCAAGGCCGGGGCCGGGGTGGACGCGGTCATCGATCAGCTCCTGCCGCTCCTGGCGCCTGGCGATGTCATCATGGACGGGGGCAACTCCCATTACGCCGACAGCGCCCGGCGCCATGCCCAGCTCCAGGACGCCGGCCTGCACTTCGTCGGCCTGGGCGTCTCCGGGGGCGAGGAGGGGGCGCGCCACGGGCCCTCCCTGATGCCCGGCGGCGATCCAACTGCCTGGCCCCTGATTCGCGGCCTCCTCCAGCCCATCGCCGCCCAGGTCGAGGGCCAGCCTTGCTGCCAGTGGGTGGGGGAGGGCGGTGCCGGCCACTACGTCAAGATGGTCCACAACGGCATCGAGTACGGGGACATGCAGCTCATCGCCGAGGCCTATGACCTGCTCGGCCCGGGCCTGGGTCTGGACGCCGGTCAGCTCGCCGCCACCTTTGCCCGCTGGAACCAGGGGGTGTTGGCGTCCTACCTGATCGAGATCACCGCCGCCATCCTCGCCGTGCGCGACGCGGATGGCATCCCCCGGGTCGAGCGCATCCGCGACAGCGCCGGTCAGAAGGGCACCGGCCAGTGGACGGCGGTGGCCGCCCTGGAGCTGGGCGTGCCCCTGACCCTGATCGGCGAGGCCGTCAATGCCCGCTACCTCTCCGCCCTCAAGGAGGAGCGCGAGCGAGCGGCGGCGGTCTTCCCCGCCAGCCGCACCGGGACGGCGGACCCGGCCGGAGCGATCCCGGCGGTGGGAACGACTTCAGCGGCCGGAGCGATCCCGGCGGCGGGAACGACTTCAGCGGCCGGAGCGATCCCGGCGGCGGGAACGACTTCAGCGGCCGGAGTGATCCCGGCGGCGGGAACAACTTCAGCGGGCGGAACGACCCCGACGTCCGGAATGATCCCGGCGGAAGAAATGCCCCCGGCTGCCGTCATGACCTCAGGGGCCATGACCTCGGCAGGCATGACCCCTGGCCAGGAGACCGTCTCCGGGGCAGGGTCCGCCGGCGAGGCGGTCTCCGGCGCCCCCTCGACTCCCCCGGAAGACTCCAGGGTCCTGGACGTCCACGACGCCCTCTACGCCGCCAAGCTGGTCTCCTACGCCCAGGGCTTCATGCTGCTGCGCGCCGCCAGCCAGCGCTTTGGCTGGAACCTGGCCTACGGCGACATCGCCCTCCTATGGCGCGGCGGCTGCATCATCCGCAGTCGCTTCCTGGGGGACATCAAGCGCGCCTTCGAGTGTAACCCGGACCTGGAGAACCTGCTCCTCGACGACTTCTTCGCCGCCGCCATCCGCCGGGCCGAGCCTGGCTGGCGCCGGGCGGTCGCCCTGGGCGTCCAGCACGGCATCCCCCTGCCGGCCTGCTCCGCCGCCCTGGCCTTCTTCGACGGCTACCGTCGCGCCCGCCTGCCGGCCAACCTGCTTCAGGCCCAGCGCGATTATTTTGGCGCCCATGGCTATGGCCGCCTCGATGCCCCCGCCGGCCAGCGCTTCCATACCGACTGGGCGGGTGACCGCCAGGAGCGTACCCTCGATGAGTGAGGACTGCGCCTTCGTCATCTTCGGGGCCACCGGCAACCTGGCCCTGACCAAGCTGCTGCCGGCCCTGTACCACCTTGACCAGGCCGGGCGCCTGGCGGCGGGCCTGCGCATCCTCTGCTCCGGCCGCCGGCCCTTCACCGACGAGGACTGGCGGGGCCAGGTGCGCGAGGCCCTCGCCGCCAAGGCCCGCGGTGGTCTGGACCCAGCCCTCTTCGACCGCTTCACCCGGCGCATCGAGTACCTGCGCGGCGACCTGGAGGATGCCGAGCTGTACCGCCGGCTGGGCGACAAACTGACGCTGGAGGGACCGGGCAATGTCGCCTTCTACATGTCCGTCGGTCCCGAGCACTATGGCCCGGTCATCACCCGGCTGGGCGAGGCCGGCCTCCTCGACGAAGCCGCCGGCTGGCGGCGGGTGGTCATTGAAAAGCCCTTCGGCCATGACCTGTCCAGCGCCGCCGACCTGCAACGGCGCATTGGCCGCCACCTCCAGGAGCGGCAGATCTACCGCATCGATCATTACCTGGGCAAGGCGACGGTGCAGAACGTATTGGTGTTCCGTTTCGCCAACCTGCTGCTGGAGCCGGTGTGGAACCGCCACCACATCGACCATGTCCAGATCACCCACTCCGAGACCCTGGGGGTCGGCAGCCGGGGCGGCTTCTACGACACCACTGGCGCCCTGCGCGACATGATCCAGAGCCACCTGCTCCAGCTCATGACCCTGGTGGCCATGGAGCCGCCGGTCTCCATGGAGGCCGAGGCCCTGCGCGACGAAAAGGTTAAGGTGCTCAAGTCGGTACGGCCCATCACCAAGTCCGCCGTCCACGCCCAGGCCTTCCGCGCCCAGTACGCCGCCGGCACCGTCGGTGGCCAGCCGGTGCCCGCCTACGTCCAGGAGGAGCGCGTCGCCCCGCGCAGCGTCACCGAGACCTACGCCGCCCTCAAGCTCTATGTCGACAACTGGCGCTGGCGCGGCGTGCCCTTCTATCTGCGCACCGGCAAGCGCATGGCCGAGGCGCGCTCCATGGTCGCCATCCGCTTTCGTCACCCGCCCATGCAACTCTTCCGCGGCACGCCGGTGGAGTGCATGGATCCCAACTGGGTCCTGCTCGGCATCCAGCCCGAGGAGAGCCTGCGCATCCAGCTCACCGCCAAGCAGCCGGGCCTGGAGATGCGCACCCGCCAGATCAGCCTCGACGCCCAGTTCCGCGGCGGCCAGGCGGAGATGACCGAGGCCTACGAGGACCTGCTGCTGGACGTCATCCGCGGCGACCGCTCCCTCTTCCTGCGCTACGACGAGGTCGAGCACGCCTGGCGGGTGGTGGAGCCGGTCCTGGACGTCTGGGCCGTGGAGCGGGAGTACATCCCGACCTACCAAGCCGGCAGTTGGGGGCCCAGGGAGTCCCGGCGCCTGTTCGACAAGGAGGAGCACCGCTGGCGGCACACCCTGGAGCCCAATGAGGTGATGGATTGAGGGGTTGGTCCGAATCAAGCCAGCTCTAGCGGATTCATGCAGGGGCTAATTGCCGATTCCGTTTCTTTCTGCCGTCCTTTCCTCACCCCATTTCTGGTTCCTGCCAGTTTTCTCTTACGATCGTTACTGATTTCCCTTACCGCACGAGCCTGAAGCCCATGAAGCCCCAAAAACACCTGGTTCCCCTGCTCACCACCCTGGCCTTGTCCCTGAGTCAGGTCAGCGCCCTTCGCGCTGACGATATCACCGACCAAATCGACACCGCCCGCGGCGCCTATGAACGCGGTGAATTCCAGGCCAGTATTCAGGGGCTGCAATTTGTCATCGCCGCCATTCAGGAACGCGTCAATGCGTCCCTGGTGAAACTGCTGCCGGAGGCCCTCGCCGGCTGGACGGCGGAGGAACCCGAGGTCGTCTCCGGCGGTGTGGCGACGATGATCGTCGGTACCCAACTCTCGCGGAAATATCAGCGGCCGGATGACGCCAGCCTGGAGATCAGGTTCACCGCCAATTCCCCCTTCATGCCCATGATGACGATGATGTTCTCCAACCCGATGCTGTTACAGAGCGAGCCCAACACCCGGATCTACACCCATGCCGGACGGCGCGGCATCCTCAAGGAAGATCCGGCCGCCAAGCAGGTGGAGATCAGTCTGATGGGCGAGGGAAACCTGCTGATCCAGATCGAGGGCACGGGCATCACCAAGGCCGATGCGGAGGCCTATCTCAAGGCGCTCGATCTCGCCGCGGTGGAGAAGGCCTTTGCCGTGAAATGAGCGGGCAAGGCTGCTGCCATCGTGAGGCGTTCCTCCTGAACTGAGCGGTAGGCGTTGACACTCCCTGCTGCCTGAACTGTCGTAGGCCCGCCTCGCCACCGAGGGCGTGGTGAGACGGGCCAAGGGGTGTGTCAGCGTGGCATTTGCCAGCGCGAGCCTGGCCCTTACCAGCGGTAGCTGGGTTTATCACGCCCCGGACCATCCTGCCAGTGCACGCGCGGTGGCTTGTGGCGTGGGGGCGGGGAGGGGTTATGATCCCAGCGCCGCCAGTCCCGATCATGCCAGTGGCGATGGTGGTCCCGTTTCCACCAGGGCTCGTAGTGCCTGTGGCGATCCCATCGGTCGCCGTCCCAATGGGCGAGGAGGTTGGCCGGACTCGTGCCGGCGGCGGATGGTGCCCAGGTAGGGGACGCCGACGGATCAATCAGGGTTGCCATGCTGGTACTGGAGATCGTCAGCCCGAAAGCCACCAGGACCGCTTTGAATTTGCTCTGCATCTCTGCCTCCTTCTGAATGGGTGAAGCCATCTCGGCACGGTTGCCTTGGTGCGTGACCAGTGCGATGGCTGAGTCAGAAATTAGGCCGTCAATGCCAGGGGGTCAACGGCCCCAGGCACGGTGTCTTGCTGTTTTCTTTATTCTTGCTAGGCACTTGCAATTTTGGCAATCCGCGGTTGCCGCCACCCATGCCATCCAGGGCAGCGATGGGGCAAACCCTTACTCCACCCCCAGCGCCTTGAACACGGCATCCACCGGGTCGGCATAGAAGGAGGTCTGGAACTTGGCGAACAGCTCGCCGGGGATACTGGGGATATCGCCAACGCTCGCCATTGGCAGCAGGATGCGCTTGGCACCGGAGTCGAAGGCCACCTGCAGGCACCCGGCCAGGTTCTCGACCGGGATCACGCTGCCGCCAAGGCTCATGTCGCCGAGCACCACGAGCTGGGCCTGGGCGGGTTTCCCCAGCACGCCGGAGCAGAGGGCGACGAAGCTCGGCAGCGTCATGGCCTTAGTGGCCCCGGTGTTGTGCAGTTCGACCGTGTGCAGGTGGTAGTCATGGTCGCCGGCCTTGGCTAGCCCGCTGACGCGACTCAGGTTGGCCTTGAAGTAGTCGAAAGCGACCTTGACGGATTCCTTGGCGGTGCTGTTGGTCCCCAGCCCCGAGGCGTTGAACCGGCCATTACCCGCCGTCGTCTGGGTCTCCAGCCGATACAACCCCAGGTGCCCACCGCTGCCAGTGGCAACGGTGTGGAGCACGCCGGGATTCAAGGGCCCGCTGGGAATCAGCTTGTCACCGCCCTGTTCCGGGACGCTGACGAAGGTCTCCTCCAGGGTCTCCTGATCGATATAGGAGAAGTGCACGTCGAAGAACTCCATGCCGCCGATCTTCTTGAGCTGCTCCTTCACCCGGCGGCGGGTCTCCAACGCATAGTTCAGGCAGCGGCGCGTGGCCTCCTTATCAAAGTCGCCGGCCGGATAGAGCAGCTTCAGCAACCCGGAGACGGTCCGGCGCACGGCGATGGTATCGCGCTGGTTCAGATCCCGGCCGAGCTTGAACCAGCGATCGATGGCGTCGGAAAAGTTGCGCTTGCGCATCTCGCGCATGAACTCGGCGAGATAATCGGTGATCAGCCCATACTGGTTGGTGAAGAACTCCGGGCGCATCTTGGGCACTTCCCAGCCCGGGATATAGGCATGGAAGCGATCGAAGAAGGCCGAATCGATCATGGTCTCCGGGAAGGGGGCCAGCAGATGGCTGGTCTTCACCAGGGTGTCCACGGGCTGGTTGATATTGCCGACGAAGACCATGCTGGCCGAGGCCTGGATTGCGTCCTTGCCGCGGGCGAAGGAGCCCGAGGCCATGAAGTCCTTCATGATCTGCACGCCGTCCTTGTCCTTGAAGGAGATGCCGGCCACCTCGTCGAAGGCCACCAGATCCCAGAGGCCGACCAGTCCCACCGTCCGCCGGGCCATGTTGTAAAAGAGATTGGCCACCGTGGTCTGGCCGCCGGAGATCAGGATGCTGTTCGGGCTGATCTCCTTGTAGATGTGGCTCTTGCCGGTGCCGCGGGGGCCCAGTTCGCAGGCGTTGTAGTTGTTCTCGACGAAGGGCACCATGCGCGCCAGCAGATGCCACTTCACGCGCTCGTCCAGATTGGCCGGCTCCATGCCGGTAGAGCGGCACAGCACGTCCAGCCATTGCCCCTCGCTAAAGCCACGCCGGCCCTCGAACAGGGCCTCCAGATCCATGTTTGGCATCTGGATGGGCTTGAGGTCACTGATAGTGAAGGGCGAGCCCTTGCTACCCTCCTCGAAGAAATAATGCAGGGTGACGATGCACCAGATGCCACCCACCAGCAGCTTTTCGAACTGCTTGACATAGCTCCCGGGGATCTCCGCGTCCTTGATCCCCAGGTTGGAGATCAGGGCCTCGTAAAGGTCGCGGCGCTCATTGAGCCGCACCGTCACCTTGTCGATGACCTTGTAGCTGCCGCGCTCCTTGATCTTGGACTTGACCTTCTCCGCCTCGTCCGGGCGCACGTAGTTCTCGGTCAGGATGGTCTTTACCGTCTCCAGGCCGTCGCGGATGGTCTCCTCGTCGTCGGAGGCGCAGTACATGCCGAGCAGATACTCCAGCACGTACACCGGCACATTGGCGCCTTCCTTGATCAGCTTGGTCAGGTCCTTACGGACGACCTTGCCAGCAAAGTGGCGGGTCAGCAGGGCGTCGAGGCTGGGGTCAGAAGTCATTGGTGAAGGCCAGGTCGATGGTGACATCAAAGCGCGCGTCCTCCACGCCGGTCTCGGCATCGCGCAGAATCAACTGATAGACCCGCTTACGGTCGAACTGGCGCCCGAGCAGGGTCAGGCTGACCGTCTTCTGCCACTGGTTCATGTCCGGGGAGGTGCTGTCGAAGGTCAGCGTCTCGACATTGGTCACCGGCTCGGCGCCGTCGTAGAGGGCGATCCTGAGCGTCGTCGGCTTGACCCGCTCCCCGACCGGCTCGGTCTGGATGAGCTGAAAGCGGTGGCGGTTGGTGGTGACCTTGAAGTTGGTGCCGAGCACGCTGACCCGCACCTGGCGGGTCCTGGTGACGATGGCCTTCTCGTCGCGCAGGTGCTGCACGCGGATCAGGGGTACCGTGATCTCCTGCGGCATGGCCCCGCCATGGACGAAGCGCGCGCCGCCCACAAAATGGAAGCGGTTGGCGCCCTTGGGCACCCAGAACTCCATATCCCCGCCGGCACCGGCGGTGACCGCGGTCGAGCCATGGAAGGCCTTATCGTGGTCGCCGAGGGCGCGGCCAAGCAGGTAGCGCTTCTTCGCGATCAGGGTGCCGGGCGGCTTCTCGTCCAGGCTGTTCTTGTCGGTCGCCCCCGGCGGGCTGTGCTGGAACAGGAAGCCATGATCGGCCGTGATCAGCACCTGGCTGCCGTTCAGGCTGTTGATGATCTTCAGGGTCAGATCGGCCAGCTCGTCGATAGCCTGGCGCACGGCCTGGAAGGTCCGCGCCTCGGTGGCGAGCTTGTCGCCGATGGCATCCACCGGGTCGTGATAGATGTAGACCACCCGATAGGGCTTGACGAAGGCGCGGCCCTCGTCCTTCTTCATGGCCATGAAGGCGTCGGCCTTTATGGCCACGCCCTGCACCGCGGCCAGCACCTTGCCGCGCTGCTCCAACGAACCACAGGGCTGGCCATCGACGCGCAACACGCCGCCAGCGTCGTACTCCAGGTTGCGATGCGGCAGCAGCGCCGCCATGCCGAGCCCGGTATGGGACGGCAGCACGCCGATCAGGGCGGACAGCCGGGCATCGATGCGATAGCGGCCGTTAAGCTGTTCGGTCAACTCCCGGGCGGCCTCGTAGCGGAAGGCGTCGCTGATGATGACGAACACCCGCCGGTCACCGCCCTTGGCCAGCAGGGGCGCCACCTCGGTGTCGAAGAAACGCGGCTGATTGCCGACCCCGTCGAGGCGCCAGCGCGCCAGCAGCCCGTTCGCCAGGACCTGGTTCCAGGCCAGCCCCAGCTCGGCGATGAAGCCGGTGCCATAGACCTGCTCGACCCGCTCGCACAACTGCTTGAGAATGTCCCAGCCGCGGGACTCGGCCTCGTCGGCGGCCTCCCGGAAGTGCCGATAGCCCTGATCGACGCGGTAAAGCCGCTCGGTGTAGGCGGCAAAGAGCGTCGCCGCGTCCATCCGCGTCAGGGTGCCGGCCAGGGCATTGCACTGGTCGAACAGCTCGGCGGCCTCCCGCAGGGCCTGATAGACCGCGTGCAGCGCCGGGCGCGGCGCGGCCGGGCGGTCGGGTAGCGCGGGGGTGACCCAGTAGCCGTCCTGGCGGCGCGCGGCCAGGTCGCGGATCGCGCGCGGCTTGATGGTCCGCTCCGTCTCCAGCACGCGGTCGCGCAGCCGGCTGGCGATGACCTGCTCCACGCGCAGGAAGGTCTTCACCTCCGAGAGGTCCTCCATCTCCAGCCTGGCCAGCACCTGATCGAGCCTGATCGCCTCCGCCACGGCCGCGGACAGCCGCTCGTAGGAGGCGCCACGGGCGCTGCTGTCGCGCCATTGCGCCAGGCACACCACGGCATTCGCCTGACCCTGCCGGGGCAGCACCAGAGGCGCCAGTCCCTCCGGCAGCGCCGCGCGACAGGCATGGGCGAAGTCCGACACCAGCAGCCGCAGCAGCAGGTTCTTCAGCGTCGGTGCCTCCTCGCGCCAGCCAAAGTGCCGCGCGATCAGCGCCCAGAAGGCCTCCTGGACCCCGAAGCGCTCCAGCTCCGCCCAGACCGGGGGCAGCCGGTCCAGATCAGCCTCGCCGCCGTCATCGGCCAAGGCGTCCCCGCTGACATCGAGCATGCCATCGAACAGGGCGATCAGCACGCTGAACGGCTCGGCCTGATCGGCCTTGACCAGCACGGCGATGATCTTGCGGTCGATGTCCAGCGCCTCGTCATCGGAGCTGATCAGCCGTAGCAGCCGCTCCAGCCGGTCACGGCTGGCGAAGAACCTGGACCGCTCGGCCAGATGGCCGCGCAAGGACTGCTGGATCAGCCCGAGATCCGCCAGCAACATCGAGGCACGATCGGCGCTGAAGCTGCCGCTGTAGAGGCGGATGTCCAGCAGCCAGTCCTGCTCCGGCGGGGGCGGCGCGAAGGGGGCATAGAGCAGGTAGCGCCCGTTGGTGTCCTCCAACTCCAGGCGCGCCTTGAGGGCCAGCGCTGGATGCTGGTCGAGGCGCAGCGTGGTGACATCGACCAGGTTCAGGGCATCGAGCGTCTCGCTGAACGCCTGATCCGGGTCGTTCCAGAAGACGATGCGGTGCCCGTCCCGGCCAAAACGGTCATCGAGGGCTTGCTGGATGCGTTGGGTATCCATTGGTTGCTTAACGAACGACAGGGGCTGGGTACAGATTCACATCAGCGACAAGGCCAGCACCAGATCACCAGGACTACAAATCATTCCAGACCTCATCATCGGTTGGATTGTCCCAAACGTGGGACATCACTGGCGCTTGAGCTTGCTGCAAATCCTTATCGGATGCTGACCTTAGGGCATATCTGTCTTCAATGAAGCCGACGAAATCGAGGACTTCACGCGCAAGCTCCTCTGGCAGTGTCCGGACTTCCTCATAGATCTGTTCAGCGATGGTCATGATTGCACTCTACATTTTGATGTAATTCGCTTTCCTCCCAGTCAGCCTGGTCAGCGCCAAACTGTAGGCAGGCCAGGATGTCATCAGGTTCCAGCTCCGGGAAGTCGGCGATGATCTCCTCGATGGTCAGCCCAGCCGCGAGCAGGTCCAAAACGTCTTGGACCGTGATCCGCAAGCCCCGTATGCAAGGTTTACCACTGCGGGATAGCCGGAGTTATCGATACAGACCACATATCCTGTTAACTGATCGGGATTGCTCATCGCTGGGTTTTGGTCTTTTAGGATGAGAAGTTCTGGAACCATCGGATCTCCCACCGCACGCACTCAGCCAGACTCAACGAACGACAGACCAAGCGAGCGAATTGGTGCATCCCGAGTCAGAAAGATGCACTGCTCAGCGATGGCCGTTGCCAACAGCAGACGATCAAACGGATCTTCATGCGGCACGTCGAGGCACCGTAGGGCTTCGAGATGGGTACCTGTGATCGGAAGCAGTCGGAATCCTTGCCCGGACACGGCGACATCGAGAGGCGCATCAGGTAGCGGCAGCTTACCCTTGCGGTTCTTAAGGATCATCTCCCACAGGCTGACGGCGCTGACGACGATTTCCGAATCCTCTATGAGCTTGGCGGTATCGACGCCCAGCTTCGGAGAGCCAGTCATCCACCAGTACAGGAGATGGGTGTCGATGAGGTATTTCGGCTTGCCCATCAGTCGTCATCGCCGAGCAGAGAGCGGGCGATCTCCCGATTCACCTCCGGGCTATCCCAGTCTTCGGCCGGCTCGTTCAGGTGTGCCCAAGCGCCAGGTCGGCGCCGTCCGTCCTTCGTGGCAGTGACCGATTCTGCCGACGACGGCCCATCCATCGGCCACAGAATGATCTCAGTTTTGCCGTGGCGCAGCTCCTTCGGAATCGGGATCGAATCCGGCGTGTCATCGTAGATGATTCTGATGGGTTGCATTTTAGTGGTGAGTGGTTGGTCAGTAAGTTGGGAAGTCAAGAAGTCAAGAAGTCGGGCTATGCTTCTTCTTCACTTCTTCACCCGTATGCAAGGTTTACCACCAGGCTTGCCAGGCATCCAGGGTGATGCGCTGGTCGGCGTAGTGGCGCAGCTTTTAGAGCTGTTTGGTCAGGGTTTCGCGCACCTTCGATTGGAGCAAAGTACAGAAATCGAGGTCCTGGCGGGGGCTGTCCGCGCCCAAATCTGCGTCGGTGATATCGTCCGGGAAGTCGGCACTCATTCCGCCAGCGACAGTGGCCAGGAACGCCTCGGTATCGTCCTGCTCGGCACCTTTGGGCAATCGGACACCATAGCGATATTCCAGGAACTCGATGTAGCTCAGCACCTCGCGGGCTGCTTGGTCGGGAAGCCGCCGGCTATGGGCATAGATGATCTCTGCGATAGACATGGTCAGGGAGTCGCAATGAGGGGTGATGGGGGACGGCTAATCCGCGCTCGTGCCGGTCACGGCCTTGACCTCGGCGAGCAGGTCGCCGAACTTGCCGTAATTGACCTTCACGCCGTCGTCCAGGTCCAGCGCGATGCGCTGGTCGGCGTAGTGGCGCAGTTGCTCGTCGAAGCGGCGCAACTCTTCGAGCTTTTTGGTCAGAGTGTCGCTCTCCTTCTGCAGGCGCTTGGCCTGGGCCGAGCTGGTGGCGGCCTGGATGTCGTCGGCGAGGCTGTCGATGCGCGCGGCCATCTTGCTCTGCAGCGGCACCACGTATTCCATGCGCATCCGCGCCAGGGTGCCGGCGTGGTAACGGTGCAGATAGACCAGGCACTGAAAGGCCTTCTGCCTGCCGCTGGAGAAGCACCAGTAGATCGGGCGCTTCTTGTAGGTCTGCAGGTGGTCCTTGTAGAACTTGTCAGCGATGTAGCGGCGGATGGTTTCCTCTGGCGTCTCGCTGCCTTTGCTACCCAAGCTCTCGGCCAACCAGGCCAGGTTTTCGGCCAGGGTGTCGGGCCCCCAGACGGCTTGCAGGAACTCGCGGATGCGCGCCGGCGCATCGTCCTCAAACCAGTGTGCGTGGGTGATGGGCAGGATGCCATCGGCGTCCGCAGGGAAGTGGGAGTAGCGGCTGGGGTCGAAGCCGACGTTACCGGCGTGGGCGTAGATCAGCCCCGGCTCATCCAGGCTGTAGCGGCCCATCATGCAGCCTATAGAGTAGGAGATCAGGCGCTGGCAGTCCTTCTCCCGGTCGGCACGGGTCAGGGTGATCTGGTCTTCGGGGACTTCGGGCGAGATTTCGGATTGAAGGCCGTAGACGTCGATGAAAATTTGATTACTGTTTTCCTCAATGTCTTTCAAGTTTTTGAATGCCTGCAATAGACCTGCTTGGCGTTTGTACCAGCTTGATTCCAATTGAGTTGCTTGGACGCCTAATGCGACCAAGGGATCCACCAAAAAGTCCCAACTGGTTTCTTCTGAATCCCAGTCGGACCTAGCGATAGATACGGCTGACTTTGCCAAAGTAGTAAGCTCGGGCTTAAATGGATCAAGCTCCGAATCAAGAACAGGGATAGCTGAAATATTTTCTACCTGAAAATTTAATGTTGGATTTATAGCCTTTAAGTAATAACTAGCAACCTTGCTAACCATTAATGAAGCAATCCAAAACCGCTGATCTTCGTCAGGAAAAATTGATGATCCAGCGACGTCGAAAATGAACCCAGCATCTGATACTCGTACCCCAAAGTAAGCAGAGCTTATGTATGACCAAGTTACAGATGGTTTGAAATAATATTTTCTATTTTTTATTACAAATTCTGGATCGCTAATTCTCGGATATTTCTCGCGCACCATATCAATTAGTGCTTCGCCACCCTTTTCGTAATAAATCACGAAATCATTATTGCCATACCATTTTCTGAACTCACCACCTTTGTTATAGGGGAACCAATTCCTCCCAATATTATTGCCTTCAGCAGCGCTATGGCAACCGAAAGCAATTTTTTGGTTGGGCACTTCATGCCAAAGACGCAAATATCTCTTGTTGTCAGTTGTGGCCATCCCTTGCCGCGGTTGACTTATGTCACCAAGCAATTTGCAACCTAAATAATTTTCTCTTGCCCTATTAGAAATCCAATAAGCTATAGGACTTCCCGGTATTTTCTTGAAATCATCAGGCTTCGCTGAATGAAACCAGCCACACTCAGGATTTTTTATCGCCTCTAATGTCTTTGGTCCTTGCAAGTCTGAACCACGGAAATCGGAAAGTCGAATATAGGACCCTAAAAATTTTGAAAAATGCTGCTTTGCGATGGTAAAAGTACAAATCGGCACTGTCGCACCATCAAAACCAGAGTATTCAAGTTGAACTAAGCTGGTCAGGGTCGCGTTATCAATCAGGTTGCGTCGCAGTTCTTCGTAGGATGAAATAAACATCCACACAAATGGTGACATGAACCCTAACTGGCCTGACGATTTTGTAAAATTTAAGTTGCGGATCATGAACGCGGAAAACAAGTCTTTCTCAAATCCCTTGAAGTTGTCTTTGAGATAAGACTTCAAAATTGGAGTCAGATACTTTCCACCCATATACGGTGGGTTCGCCACCACCGCATCAAACTGCATCGCCAGCAACTGCGCCTGTTGCACCAACGGCAGCAAGTCATCCGCAGCTGAACTGGCGTACATGTCCCCACTTTGCTTCACCAAGGTCAGCACCTTCGGCAACACCGCCAGTTGCGTCTTAATCTGGTATGGGATCTGGATCAGCGAACCGAAGATTTTGATGTGCTCGAAGACCTTGATCAGCCCCAAGATGGTGGCGCGCTGCACACTGAAAGGTGCCAGGTGGGTGCTCAGCTCTTCGACATTAAGGCCCTTGCTGTCCTGCAGGCTCAGGACGTTAAGCTTGGGCGGGTTCTCGGGGTAATTGAGCAGGCGGCGGTCGTCGGCTCGGGCCTTCATCAGCAGCGCAAAGCCGGCCATCTGGGCAGCGCGGTCGTCGATTTCCAGGCCATAGAGGTTCTTTTCCAGGATCAGGCGCGGAATATCCCGCACTCTGTAGCCGCGCTCCAGGTAGATGGCCTTGAGCACGTCGTAGGCCACCACCAGGATATGTCCGGAGCCGCAGGCCGGGTCGAGCACGGTGATGGACTCGGGATTGAGGGCGTCGCCGTCTTCGCGGATACGGGTCTGGATTAGCGCGTCGAGCTGGGCCTGCACCTCGGGCGTCTGCTCGGCGGGCTGGATGTAATAGGGCCATTCGCTGGCTAGCGTGCTGGTCGGGTTGGCCATCAGCCACAGGCGACCCACGCTGTTCTGCACCAGGTACTGCACGATCCAGTTGGGCGTGAATAGCTGGGTGGCGGCGGGGATGTCCTCGCTCTTGACCACCTTGCCGATGACCTGGTCCTTCTTCTCGGAGATGTAGAACTGGTACAACCAGCCGATGATCTCGATCGCTTGCCAGTCCTCCTCCGGGATGGCGGTAACCAGTTCGCGGATCAGGGAATCGGTCTGCAGCAGGCTATCCGGCAGCAATAGCTCGGTCTCGTCGTCCACGCGCTCGAACAGGAAGGTCATGGCCCGGTGCAGGGCGCGACATTGGGCGAGCAGCAGGTCGCGGTACAGGGCTTCGTCCTGGGTGCCGTCCATCTTCTGGGCGATGATCCGTTGGCGGTCCAGCCCCGGCAGATCGACATGCTGGGCCTGTTCCAGGATCTCCGGCAGAGCGCCGCCGGCGGGGTGACTCAGCACCCGGAAGCTGTGGTCCAGATAGCCGTGCAGTTCCATGAAGCGGATGGCGGCGAAGCGGTTGAACCAGGTATAGGCGGCGGCCTCCATGACCTGCTCGAAGCCTTGGCGCCGGATCCGCCCGGCGAGTCGGGCACGCTGGGCGCCGACGCGCTTGGGATACGCCTGTCCTTCGATGACGACGACCTCGCCCTCCTCGCGTACCGGGGAAATGCCCTTGGCGCTGAGCCCAAAGCTCGCGGCACGGCGGGTAACGGCGGCGATGAAGTCGCGGCGGGCCTTGGGGGCGTAGGTCTTGAGTTTGTTGGTCTGCATGGGGGTCAACGTCCCTTCAATGGGCAGTGGATCAATCGGTCACCGGAAGAATCTTGGACTCACCGGATCTCGATGCGATCCCCCGCGGCGATAATCTGCTCCAAGGCGTCACGCAGCTTGTTGAGGTAGGCGTCTATATCGTCCTTGGTCTCCAGGTAGGGCTTGGGCGTCAGCGCGGCGGCCTTGATCACACGCCGTGGCTTGACGTAGCTCATGGGCGATTTCTCCTTCACCTCGCCGGGAGGCAGATCTTTCGGCTTGAGCGCGGCTTCGATCTCCGCGAAGGCCGCGTCGGCCAGATCGACGGCGGTGGTGGCGGCCTGGCCGATATGGGCGATGCTGGTCTGCGTCTCGACCTGGCTTTTGAGCTGCTGCAATGGATAAAGGCAGCGGTTGCGCAGGGTGTTGTCGGCCTTGGCGTCGTCCAGCTCGACCTGGACCTTGGCGAGTTGTTTGTCGACCTCGGGCAGCACCCGGGCGCTGTGCTCGGCGATCAGGGCATCATTGACCTGCTCGATCTGGTGGATCAGGCCGGCGGCCTCTTTGATCATCCCATAGGGTGCCGGCGCCTGAAGGATCACCTGGATGCGCTGAAGCGCCGCGGCCGCGCTGGCGTCCTGCTCCAGCCAGCCGCGGTTAGGCTGGAAGCGGGTCCTGGCCTGGCGCAGCTTGTCCCAGCTCGGGCGCTGGTTGTCATAAAAGTTGCGCAGCTCATGGATGTCGTCGGCGAGGTCGAGCAGGTCGGCCTTGCGGGTGAGGAACTGTTCGATCAGGCCGACGCTCCGGGTCTCGGCGAGCAGTTTGTTGATGACGCCAAGGGCGTCGGCAATCGACTGACCGCCCGGATAGTTGCCGGTAGCGGCCAGGGTCTGGTACTGGCTGAGGTCGCCGCGCCAGCGTCCTAGTTGCTCACGCAGATGGGCGTCGAGGGCGTCCTCGCCGTCCGGGGCGAGGGTAGCGAAGACCTCCTTGGCCAACTGGCGGGCTTGCTGCAACTGACCGCTGTCCACCACCTTGCGCTTGACCAGGCTGATGCGCCGCC
>ERZ1645187.222-NODE-222-length-55564-cov-36.648147_pt1 | contig 55564 bp, 51 predicted proteins | sample MGYA00575352_ERZ1645187 | MGnify/ENA primary metagenome ERZ1645187 (study PRJEB40837, sample SAMN11349314) | freshwater sediment metagenome | isolation source: river sediment | host: Sediment | place: India: Wazaribad , New Delhi | collected 2017-02-21 ... | reverse complement strand
TGCTGCCCGAACGCGGGAGGCGAGTCGGCGAAGCTCAGCGCCGTCCCGGGGGAGACGTGGTCCTGCTCGCCCTCGGCCTTCTTGGTGCTCACCTTCTGGCACGTCGAGGCCTTCGCCCCGATCTCGGCCAGGTCCTTGTCGGAGTAGGCGCGCAGCGCCAGTGCGTCGGTGATCGGCTTGTACGCCGCGGCGCCGACGATCAGCAGGCCGACCACCACCGCCGCCGCGATCATCAGCCAGCCCCTGCCGCGCTCGGCGGCCGCCGCTGCTTGCGGAGGTCAGCCGCGACGGACGTGCGGTTGGTCTTGTCCTGCTTGGCCACGTCTGGGGATCCTCGGTCCGGTGGGTGGGGCTGGGTGAGCAGAGTCTAGGCAGTGACCGGTGACACCCTCGCCCGGACAGCCGAATCGCGGTCCGTGTGCCACTCCTCGACCCGCCAGCCGTGGCTGAAGCACACCGCCTCGACCACGGGTATGTGGTGGGCCTCGGAGAGGAGCAGCTCGTGCGCGGCACCGACGGTGTCCACGGCGACCTGGGCGCCGAGCACCCGGGCCAGCCCGGCGCTCAGCTCCTCGAGGGTGGCCGTCGCGCCGAAGCCGACCCGATCCGCGTCCTCGCCCGCGAGGGCGGCCAGCACCGCCTCCCGGGCGCCGTACCCGAACAGGTCGCCGGCCGCCGGGCGCACCAGCGCCGCCGCGCCGGGACCGTCCTCTTCGAGCGGCAGGACCAATTCGGCGAGTCCGCGCACGAGCGCCAGCGGGCGTCCGCCCAGCTTGCCCTGGACCAGCTCGGCGGCCCCCGCGATCTGGTCGGCCACCGCCGGGGCGGTGACCGACAGGGTGTTGCCGTGCTGGTCGACGCGGCCGGTGAAGGACTCGGCGGGCAGCAGGCCCGCGACGCCGATCGCGATGTCGGTCTGCCCCTCGCGCCAGGCCCGGCCGGCGGTGTCGGTGATCACGACCCCCACCCGGGCGCCGGTGCGCTCGTGCAGCGCGGCCCGCAGCGCCGAGGCCGAACGGTCCGGGTCCAGCGGCAGCAGCACGATGCTGCCCGCGCTGACGTTGGAGCGGTCGATGCCGCCGGCGGCCAGCACCAGGCCCAGCCGGTGCCGTACGACGCGCAGCGGCCCGCGGTGCGCCACCACCCGGTCGGTCTCCTCGGCCAGGGCCCGCAGGTAGCCGGCCTCGTCGGCCGCCCGCACCCGGCCCTCGGCCTTGCTCACCACCTTGGAGGTCAGCACGACGATGTCGCCGTCGACGAGCGGCAGCGCCCGCGCCACCAGCGCCGCCAGGTCCGCACCGGCCGCGATCTCGGGCAGCCCGTCGGGGGCGAACACCTCGATCCGCGCGCCCGCCGCCTCGGCCCCCATCAGGCGACCAGCTCCACGGCGGCGGCGGCCATCCGCGCCGTCGCCTCGGGCGAGGTCATCATCAGCGGCACCGCGCGAGCGCGCAGCCCCGCGGCGTGGAGCGCCGCCACCTGGTCGGCGTCCCGCTCATCGACCAGCCAGCCGTCCAGTACGCCGCCCGCCGACCGCGCGCCGTAGTGCAGCCCGACCCCACCGGCGGCGACCGGCACCCCGATCGACTCCAGCAGCTGCCGGGCCATGCCGCGCACCGGCGCGCCACCCACGATGGGGGACAGGCCCACCACCGGGGCGGCGGTCTCCCGCAGCGCCGCCCGCACCCCGGGCACCCCCAGGATGGTGCCGATCGAGACCACCGGGTTCGACGGCGGGAGCAGCACCAGGTCCGCCGTACCGATGGCCTCCAGGACGCCCGGCCCGGGGGTGGCGGACTCCTGGCCGACCACCAGCACGGCCTCGGCGGCGGGCTCGGCCCGCAACCGCACCCAGTACTCCTGGAAGTGCATCACCCGGCGCCCGCTCGGGCTCTCGGGGTCGGCGATCGCGATGTGGGTCTCGACCCGGTCGTCGGTCATCGGCAGCAGCCGCACCCCGGGCTGCCAGCGTCGGCACAGGGCCTCGGTGACCTGGGAGAGCGGGTACCCGGCCTCGAGCATCTGGGTCCGCACCAGGTGGGTGGCGAGATCGCGGTCCCCGAGGCCGAACCACGTGGGCTCGACCCCGTAGGCGACCAGCTCCTCCTTGATGCTCCAGGTCTCCTGGCCGCGGCCCCAGCCTCGCTCCGGGTCCAGGCCACCACCGAGGGTGTACATCACGGTGTCGAGGTCCGGACAGACCTTGAGGCCGTGCACCCACAGGTCGTCGGCGGTGTTGGCGACCACGGTCACCTCGGCGTCGCGCTCGACCCCCGGCAGGGACCCGGTTCTGATGCCGTGCAGGAGACCCTGAAGGAACCTCGCGCCCCCCATACCACCGGAGAGCACCGTGATGTCGCGCATGGGCGCAACTCTGCCCGAACGACCACAACTGTCCGCGATTGGTCGGGGTATAGCAGATTCGGGCTTGACTTCCCGGGTACGACAGGCATGTAATTCCCACAGTGTTCTTACTCGGATGCTCCGGCGAGTCGCTGGACTCCGGCTCTGAGGACACCGCGCAACAACTGGAGCAGTAGGGCCGGGGCTCGGGTAGCCGGTCGATACACCCGGTTCGCTGGACAGTGCGAAACACACAGGGTCGAAAACTCAGGGCAGGGTCGAAAGGGCAAAGGCCGATGCGAGAACTGTTTCTCCTTGAATCCGACGCCGAGGAGTTCGGGTGGCAGGACCGCGCGCTGTGCGCGCAGACCGACCCCGAGGCGTTCTTCCCCGAGAAGGGTGGCTCCACGCGTGAGGCGAAGAAGGTCTGCCTCACCTGCGACGTGCGCCACGACTGCTTGGAGTACGCGCTGATGAACGACGAGCGGTTCGGCATCTGGGGCGGACTGTCCGAGCGTGAGCGACGCAAGCTGAAGAAGCGCGCGGTCTAGGCGCAGGTTTCCAGGCTTTGTACGACCCCGGCGATCGGGGTCGTTAGGCTTCCTGGGTGATCGTCTCTGCCGTCCTGGTCAGTCATGACGGGGCGAGATGGTTGCCGACCATGCTGCGCGCCGTACGGCGCCAGCGACGCCCGATCAACCGCGGCATCGCGGTGGACACCGGCAGCAAGGACGACTCGGTCGAGTCGATCCGCCGCGCCTTCGGCCCCGGCTCCGTGATCGAGGCATCGGGCTCGCTCTCCTACCCGGCGGCCGTGCAGATGGCGCTGGAGCACCTGCCGCCTCGCGACGGCGAGGACGAGTGGATCTGGCTGCTGCACGACGACAGCGCCCCGGACCCGAGCGCGCTGGCCGAGCTGGTCGCCGCCGCCGAGCAGAACCCCGACGTCGACATCCTCGGGCCCAAGCTGCGCGAGTGGCCCTCGCTGCGGCGGCTGCTCGAGCTCGGGGTGACCATCTCGGCCACGGGGCGCCGCGAGACCGGGCTGGAGACCGGCGAGTACGACCAGGGTCAGCACGAAGAGGTCCGGGAGGTGCTGGCGGTCAACACCGCCGGGATGCTGGTACGCCGCCGGGTGCTGGAGGAGCTGGACGGCTTCGACGAGCGGTTGCCCATGTTCGGCAACGACATCGACTTCGGCTGGCGGGCGGCGCGCGCCGGACACACCACGCTGATCGTGCCGCAGGCGGTGGTCTTCCACGCCGAGGCCGCGCACCGCGGGCTGCGCCGGACCGCCCTGACCGGCCGGCACACCCACTACCAGCAGCGGCGGGCCGCCCTGTTCACCCTGCTGGCCAACGTGGAGCGCCGCGGGCTGATCTGGCAGACGATCAGGCTGCTCTTCGGCAGCGTGCTGCGGATGCTCGGCTTCCTGTTGATCCGCTCGCCCGGCGAGGCCATGGACGAGCTGGCCGCGGTGGTCAACGTCTACGGCCGTCCGGGCCAGGTCCGCGAGGCCCGGCAGGCGCGCAGGCTGAGCTCGCCCCACGACGTACGGCCTCTGCTGGCACCGCGGTGGCTGCCCTACCGGCACGGGCTGGACTTCCTCAGCGACCTGGCCAGCGCGCTGCTGGGGCAGGCCCAGGACCTGGCCGAGCGCAGACGCGCGGCGCGCCAGGCGCTGGAGCCCGCGCCGGCGGCCCAGCTCCGCCCGGGGGCCCGCCCCGAGGCCCGACCGGATGAGGAGGAGGAGCTCTACGAGGACACCGGGATCCTCACCAGGTTCCTCACCAACCCGGTCGCCGTGGCGGTGACGCTGTTCCTGATCGGCGTGGTGGTCGCCTCGCGCGCGGCGTTCGGCGAGGTCGTCGGCGGGGCGCTGTCGCCGGCGCCGGACACCGTCGCGGACTGGTGGCGGCTGCACGTGGAGGCCCGGCACCCCCTGGGCACCGGGACGGACGTGCCGGCTCCGGCCTACGTGGCCGGGTTCGCGCTGCTCGGCACCGCCCTGGGCAACAACCCGCAGGCCGTGATCAGCGCGCTGATGCTGCTGGCCGTGCCGCTGAGCCTGTGGGGGGCTTGGCGGCTGCTGCGGGTGGTGGGCCGGCTCGCCGACCCGCGGGGCCTGCCGCGCTGGGTGTTGGCCTGGGGCGCCACCACGTATGCCCTGGTGCCGGCCACCTCCGGCGCGTGGGGGGAGGGGCGGTTCGGCACCGTCGCCCTGGCCACCCTGCTGCCCTGGCTGGCGCACGCGGCGCTGGGCTTCGCCGACCCCGACCCGGATCGTCGTTGGCGCGCCGGCTGGCGCACCGGCCTGCTGCTGGCGTTCGCGACCGCGTTCGTGCCCGGCGTCTGGCTCTTCGGGCTGCTGGCGGCCGGGATCGTGGTCGCCTTCGGCTTCGTGATCAGTCCCCGGCTGCTCAAGGACCGCTCCGCCTGGGGCCCGCCGGCGTTGGCGCTGGCGCTGGTCCCGGTGCTGCTGCTGCCCTGGCTGGTGCCCCTGCTCACCACCAACTCCACCGCCGGGCTGCTCCTGGAGGCGGGACGGCTGCCGGTGGCCGAGGCGGGGTTCACCCAGCTGCTGACCGGCCGGCTCGGCGACCTCGGCGCGCCGCTGTGGCTCGGAGCGATCACCTGCGTCTTCGCCGTCTTGGCCATCGTCCCCCAGCTCACCCGGGTGCCGGTCACGATCTGCTGGGTGATCGCGCTGGCCGCGGCGGTCGTGGTGGCCGGGCTGAGCCTGGTGGTGCTGCAGCTGCCCGCCACCGCCACCCCGCCCAGCCTGGGGTTCTTCGTAGTGGTGCTGCAGGGCGTGGCGGTGGTCGCCGCCGTGCTGGGCGCGGACTCCTGGGTGCGCCCGTTGACCGAGTCCGCGCGCTACCGGTGGTGGCAGCGCGGCGGCGCGGGCGTGGTCGCGCTGGTGGCCGCGGTGGTCCCGTTGGGCGGGCTGGCCTGGTGGCTGCTGGAGGCGGAGAACGCCTTCGGCGAGGACGTCGTCGAGGTGGTCCCCGCCTACATGGCGCAGAGCTCGCTGACCGGGGCCGAGCACGGCGTACTGGTGCTGCGCGGGTCGGTGGCCGAGGGCATGAGCTACCGGATCCGCCGCGGCGACGGGATCACCGTGGGGGAGGACGAGATCCTCAGCCTCGCCGACGAGGACCGAGCCATGACCCGCACCGTCACCGCCCTGGTCTCCGACCCGCGCGGCGCGGACGTGGCCGCCCTGGGCGAGCAGGGCATCGAGTTCATCGTGCTGGCCTCGCCCGCGGACCCGCGGGTGGCCGCGGTGCTGGACGAGACCAGCGGCCTGGTCCAGGCCAGCGCCGAAGACCGGACCACCCGCGCCTGGCGGGTGGACCGGGCGCTGGAGGCCTCCGGCGTGGACAGCGACACCACCTGGCTGCGCTGGGTGCTGGTGGCGATCCAGGCCGCTGCGCTGCTGCTGGCCCTGGTGCTGGCCGCGCCGACCCTGGCCCGGAGGGGGAGACCATGAGCCGTCGAGCCGCCCGCACCCCGCGACCCGCCACCCCCCGGCGTGGCCCCCGGGCCCGCGCCATGGGCTCGCGCGTCGCGATGCCCACCGAACGCACCATCGCCTCCACCACGCTGCTGGCCTTCGTCGTACCCGCGCTGACCGTCGCCGCCCTGGCCACGGTGCGTCCGGCGCCGATCGAGGACCCGGTGCGGCCCCCCTCGACGACGGACCTGCGCCGGGCCACGGTCGTGTGTGCGCCGGCGCTGGCGGGCGTGGAGTCGGACCAGGTGTCGGCCACCACCGCCGACCCGGATGCGTCGGGCACGCTCGTGTTGCGCCACGACGAGGACCGCGAGATGTACCTGTCCGGCGGCGAGGTGGACACCCTCTCCGAGGCCGGCTACGCGGTCCTGGTCGGCGAGGACGAGGTGGCCCCGGGCCTGGTGGCCGCCCGGTACGGCGAGGGGGCGGCCGCTGCCTGCATCCAGCCCGCCGGAGACCAGTGGTTCACCGGCGTCGGCGCCGGCGCCGAGCACACCTCGGTGCTGGAGCTGGTCAACCCCGACGGCGGCCCGGCGGTCGCCGACATCACCGTGCTCGGTCCCGACGGCGAGGTGGAGGCGCCCGGCCTGCGCGGCCTCACCATCCGGGGGCAGCGCCTGTTGCGCGTGGACCTGGCCCAGGAGGTGCCCCAGCGCGACGAGCTCACGGTGCGCGTGCAGGTCTCCCGGGGACGGCTGGCGGCCTTCATGGTGGACCGGATCGACGAGCTGGGTCGCGGCGAGAACAGCGCCGACTGGCTGCCGGCTCAGAGCGAGCCGCGGGAGACCTCCTACCTGCTCGGGCTGGGGGCCAAGCCGGGCCAGCGCACCCTCGTGGTCGCCAACGGCGGCGCCGACCAGGCCCGGGTCACGATCCGGCTGGTCAGCCCGCGCAGCGAGTTCGCGCCCTCCGGGCTGGAGGAGCTCGTGGTGCCCCCCGCCTCCACGCGCACCCTGGACCTGGCCAAGGTGCTGGGCTCGGCCAACGCCCGCGGCGTGGTCGGCCTGCGGGTGGACGCCGACCAACCGGTGACCGCAACCCTGCGCACCCTGGCCGCCGGCGACCTGTTCCACGCCATCTCCGGGGCGCCGCTGACCGCGCGGGCCGGCCTGGTGCTGGGCGAGGGGCCCAAGCGGCTGGTGCTGGCCGGCGCGGAGTCGGTCACCGACCTGGAGATCGTGGTGCGCGACGGGTCGGGCACGGAGCTGGAGCCGGTGCTCGCCCGCGTCCAGCCGGGCACCGCGGTGCGAGTCCGCCTGCCCTCGGAGGCCCGCTACGCCGAGCTCGACCCGGACGGGGTGGCGCTGGTGGCCGCCGTCGAGTCCGGACCGCCCGGGTTGGCGGTGGTCCCGCTCTCCGAGCTGGTGCTGAGCAGCGAGGTGCCGGACGTGCGACCGGCGCTGTACTGACCCGGAGTCAGCCCTCCCCGCGGTACCTCGGGTCGACGTCCTCGGCGGGGATCCCCAGCAGCTCGGCGACCTGCTCGACCACGACGGTGAACACCAGCGCCCGCAGCTCCTCGCGCGACTCGCAGCGGTGCTCGATGGGTCGGCGGAACAGCACCAGGCGGCTGGACGTCGCGCCGCTGCCGCGGATCAGGGACGAGAGCGGGACCGTCGAGCTGGACCAGTCGTCGGGCACCATCGGCGCCTCCTCGACGGCGTACTCGACCAGGCCGAGGCGGTCGTGCCAGCGGCGGTCCACCTCGGTGACGATCTCGAGCACCACGGCGTCGAACCGTTCCCGGTCGGTGCGCAGCTCGGGTGTTCCGGGCCTGCGGGGCAGCACGCCGGGTCCGCGCATCCCGCGCCCCCGGCGGTCGCGGGTGCTGCGGCGGCGCGCCTGTTCCATGCCCGCGAGCCTAGACCGGCTCGCCCTCGTCGGCGGGTAACGTCTGTGCGCGTGAGCCCTGCCCGTCGTTGTTCGCGTACGGCGTGCGGCCGTGGTGCGGTCGCGACGCTGACCTACGTGTACGCCGAGCAGACCGCCGTGCTGGGCCCGCTGGCCCTCTACGCCGAGCCACACGCCTACGACCTGTGCGAGCAGCACAGCGAGCGCCTCTCCGCCCCCCGCGGCTGGGAGGTGCTGCGGCTCTGCTCGGACCTGCCGACCCACGGGCCGAGCAGCGACGACCTGCTGGCGCTGGCAGACGCGGTGCGCGAGGCGGCCCGGCCGCCGCAGCCACCGCCGCCGATCCACGCCGCCGACGACCCCGGCTACGGGGCGCGCCGCGGCCACCTGCGGGTGCTGACCACCGACTGAGCGGCCGGTGCGCAGCGGCTAGGCTGCCGCCCATGTCGTCCAGCACGCTGACCGAGCAGAACCTGCGTGCCGTGTTCAAGGCCTACGACATCCGGGGCACCGTCCCCGACCAGCTGGACGAGCCGCTGGCCCGCGCCTGCGGGTCGGCGTTCGTGTTGGTCACGGGCGCCGACACCGTGGTGGTGGGCCACGACATGCGACCCAGCTCCCCGGCGCTGGCCCAGGCCTTCGCCGAGGGCGCCGTCGCGGCGGGCAGCGACGTGGTCATGATCGGGCTGGCCTCCACCGACCAGCTCTACTTCGCCTCGGGACGCCTCGGCCACCCCGGGGTGATGTTCACCGCCAGCCACAACCCGGCCGGGTACAACGGCATGAAGCTGTGCCGTGCCGGAGCCCAGCCGGTGGGCATGGAGACCGGCCTGGCCGAGATCAGGGACCTGGTCGCCGGCGGGCAGCTGCCGACGCCCGCGCCGGCGGGCGCCGCGGCGATCAGCACCCAGGACGTCCTGGCCGAGTACGCCGAGCACCTGCTCTCGCTGGCCCCGGTCCGCGGGCGCCGGCTCAAGGTCGTGGTGGACGCCGGCAACGGCATGGCGGGCCTGACCGCGCCGGAGGTCTTCGGCCGGCTCGAGGACCTGGACATGGTGGAGCTGTACTTCGAGCTCGACGGCACCTTCCCCAACCACGAGGCCAACCCGATCGAGCCGGAGAACCTGGTGGACCTGCAGCGGCGGGTGCTGGCCGAGGGTGCCGACCTGGGGCTGGCCTTCGACGGGGACGCCGACCGCTGCTTCGTGGTCGACGAGCGCGGCCGGGCCGTCTCGCCCTCGGCGTTGACCGGGCTGATCGCCCACCGCGAGCTGGCCAAGGAGCCGGGCGGGGTGATCATCCACAACCTGATCACCTCCCGGGCGGTGCCCGAGCTGGTCACCGAGCTGGGCGGCACCCCGGTGCGCACCCGGGTGGGGCACTCCTTCATCAAGGCGACCATGGCCGAGACCGACGCGATCTTCGGCGGCGAGCACAGCGGCCACTTCTACTTCCGGGACTTCTGGCGCGCCGACTCCGGCATGCTGGCGGCGCTGCACACGCTGGCGGCGCTGGCGGAGACCGACCAGCCCCTCTCGGCGCTGCTGGCCCGCTACCAGCGCTACCCCAGCAGCGGCGAGATCAACTCCACCGTCACCGACCCGGCGGCGGTCCTGAGCACCCTGGAGCGGGCCTACTCCGGTCGCGACGGGGTGAGCCTGGACCACCTCGACGGGCTGACCGTCAGCCACGCAGACTGGTGGTTCAACGTCCGGGCCTCCAACACCGAGCCGCTGCTGCGGCTGAACGCCGAGGGCCTCGACGAGGCCACCATGACCCAGGTCCGAGATGCCGTCCTCACCACGATCAGGAGCCAGCCATGACGCTCGACCCCACCCTGCTGTCCATCATCGTCTGCCCCGGCTGCCACGGCGCGCTGGCGGAGGAGGGCGCCGAGCTGATCTGCGCCGGCTGTGGCAACGCCTACCCGGTGCGCGACGGCATCCCGGTGCTGCTGCTCGACGAGGCCCGCAAGCCGGCCTGACGAACTCACGCGGCGTCCGGCGGTGTCCACCTGGTTCGATGAGTCGCGGCTCGACGACGAGCGGGTGCTCGCGGCGGCCGATGTAGTGCTGCGCGCGCTGGCGGAGTCCGGTGCGCGCGTACGTCGGGAGCGGGCCGAGGCCGGCGAGGCGCTGGCCGCGGCTGTCCAACGCGCCCACGACGGTGCCCGGCCGCGGGCGGTGGTGGCGGCCGGCCCCGACTCCCGCCTGCTGCGGGCGGTGCTGGAGCCGTGGTGCCCGGTGCCGTTCGTCGCGTGGCCCGGCCCGGGCCTGCCCGGCTGGGTCGGCAGCCTCGACCTGGTCGTGATGCTGGCCCCCGAGGGGCACGACGCCGGCTCGGCGTTCGCGGTCGCCGAGGCCACCCGGCGCGGCGCCCAGGTGGTGGTCGCCTGCCCGCCCGACTCGCTGGTGGCCGAGCACGCGGCCGGCCGCTGGACCACGGTGCTGCCGGTGCACACCGGTGACCAGCTGGCCGCGGCGGTGGTGGTCCTGGACTACCTCGAGCGGGTGCAGCTGGGGCCGCGGGCCGACGCCGAGGAGCTGGCCGACGCGCTGGACGCGGTGGCCGGCGCGTGCTCCCCGTTCCGCGACCTGGCCGTCAACCCGGCCAAGATGCTGGCGATCGCGCTGGCCGAGACCTCCCCGGTGGTGTGGGGCGGCTCGGTGCTGGCGGCCCGGGCGGCGCGCCGGGTCGCGGAGTCGATCCGCCGGGCCTCGGGCACCTCGGCGATCGCCGGCGACGCCGAGCACCTGATGCCGGTGCTGGAGGCGGCCCGACCGCGCGACCTGTTCGACGACCCGGTCGCCGACGGCGAGGGCGCGGCGGAACGCCGGCCGCTGCTGCTGATCCTCGATGATGGCAGCACCGAGGCGCTGCAGGTCGAGCAGCGCGACCGGCTGGCCGGCACGGCCGCCGCCCGGGGGATCCGCGTGGAGACCATGACCTGCCAGGAAGACGGCGGCTGGACCGAGGTGTCGCGCTACGCCAGCCTGGTGCTGCAGGGCCGGTACGCCGCGGCGTACCTGCGGATCGGGTTGATCGAGGAGTAGCCGCCCGCGCATTAGGCTGACCCAGACCACCACGCGCGACTCGAAGGACGGACATGGCCGGCGGACTCTTCGCCCTGCTCGACGACATCGCCGCGCTGGCAAAGCTGGCCGCCGCCTCGATCGACGACGTCGGCGCCGCGGCCAGCAAGGCGACCGCCAAGGCCGCCGGTGTGGTCGTCGACGACACCGCCGTGACCCCGCAGTACCTGGCCGGCTCGGCGGCCGCCCGCGAGGTGCCGATCGTCAAGAAGATCGCCATCGGCTCACTGCGCAACAAGCTGCTCTTCATCCTGCCCGCCGCCATGATCCTGAGTGAGTTCCTGCCCAAGGCGCTGCCGGTGCTGCTGATCCTGGGTGGTTCGTACCTGGCCTACGAGGGTGCCGAGAAGGTCTGGGAGCGGATCAGCGGCAACCACGAGGAGGTGGTGGCCGAGGCGGAGGACGAGATCGTCGAGACCGGGGGGTTCACGCCCGAGCACGAGGCCCGCACCATCGCCAGCGCGATCCGCACCGACTTCATCCTCTCCGCCGAGATCATGGTGATCGCGCTCAAGGAGGTGGTGAGTGCGGACCCGCCGCCCGGCTTCGTCGAGCGGGCGCTGATCCTGGTGGCCGTCGCGCTGCTGATCACCGCGCTGGTCTACGGCGTGGTGGCCCTCATCGTGAAGATGGACGACGCCGGCGTGCACCTGTCCCAGAAGCCGTCGAAGCTGGCCCAGCGGGTCGGGGGCGTGCTGGTGGAGGCGATGCCCTCGCTGCTGGCCGCGCTGTCGATCATCGGCACCGCGGCCATGCTCTGGGTGGGTGGCCACATCCTGCTGACCAGCCTGGACGAGCTGGGCGTGCACGGCCCCTACAGCGTGGTGCACCACCTCGAGGAGTGGGCGCACGACCTGGTCCCCGCCATCGGCACGGCGCTGGCCTGGATCGCCAACACCCTGGCCTCGGCCCTGGTCGGCCTGGTCATCGGCGCGATCCTGGTCGTGGTGATGCACCTGGTGCCCCGGCGGAGCGCCGCGCACCACTAGCCGCGTCTGCCCACCTAGATCGTCTTCGAGATGGCACGCAGCGTCTTCACGCCCCAGTCGTAGTGACTGGAGGTCGCCGACACCAGGAAGGCGCCAAGCGTGGTGCCACCCGTCCAGGCGAAGCGGCCTTTGGTGAAGAGCTCTTCGTCGTCGTGCCGCTCGATCAGGTCGGTCACTCGGGCGTGGCTGGCCAGCAACAGGCCCAGCACCTCGGCGTACTCGGTGTGGGCGAACTCCTCCCAGATCGCCCGGTTGAGCTCAGGGGTCTGCCGCCAGGTGTAGCCGGCCGCTGGCATCGCCGGGCGGCCACCGGCCATGCCCTCGGCGTACCAGCCGAGCAGCAGACGGTGCCAGGCGTGCAGGTGGGCGAGCACGTCCCTGGGGCTGCGGGACTGGTTGTCGATCTCCGCCTGGAAGGCAGATGCGCGGGTGGCCTCAGGCAACGCGTCGACAGCACGGACCAGCCTCTCCAGGTTGGCGGCGGAGAGGGCCAGCAGCTCGGACTTGGTGGTGGGGCGGGTCATGCGTCGAGTGTCTCGGTTGACGCCGTGTGAGAGTCAAGGGCCACGGGCAGGCTCGGCAATTCTGTGAATCCCGCGGGCGCGTCCTACCCTCGTCGGCACGCGCGCACTCCGGCGCGCCACGAGCTATGAGGGATGGTTCATGGACTACAAGGTCGCCGATCTGAGTCTGGCCGAGTACGGCCGCACCGAGATCCAGCTTGCCGAGCACGAGATGCCCGGTCTGATGGCGATGCGTGAGCGCTACGGCCACGCCAAGCCGCTGTCCGGCGCCCGGATCGCCGGCTCGCTGCACATGACCATCCAGACCGCGGTGCTGATCGAGACCCTGGTCGCGCTGGGCGCCGAGGTGCGCTGGGCCTCCTGCAACATCTTCTCCACCCAGGACCACGCGGCCGCCGCGGTCGTGGTGGGCCCGAACGGCACCGCCGAGGAGCCTGCGGGCGTCCCGGTCTTCGCCTGGAAGGGCGAGACCCTGGAGGAGTACTGGTGGTGCACCCAGCAGATCCTCGACTGGCCCGGGGCCCAGACCCCGAACATGATCCTGGACGACGGCGGTGACGCCACGCTGCTGGTGCACCTGGGCGTGGAGATGGAGAAGACCGGCGTCGCCCCCGACCCGGCCAGCGCGACCTCGGTCGAGCAGCGCGTGATCTTCGAGGTGCTCAACGAGTCGCTGCGTACCTCCTCCGACCGCTGGACCCAGATCGCCGGCGAGATCAAGGGCGTCACCGAGGAGACCACCACCGGCGTGCACCGGCTCTACGACATGATGAAGGAGGGCTCGCTGCTCTTCCCGGCCATCAACGTCAACGACTCGGTGACCAAGTCCAAGTTCGACAACAAATACGGCTGCCGGCACAGCCTGGTCGACGGCATCAACCGCGCCACCGACGTGCTCATCGGCGGCAAGGTCGCCGTGATCTGCGGGTACGGCGACGTGGGCAAGGGCTGCGCGGACTCGCTGCGCGGCCAGGGTGCCCGCGTGGTGATCACCGAGATCGACCCGATCTGCGCGCTGCAGGCGGCCATGGACGGCTACCAGGTCGAGACCCTGGACAACGTCTTGGAGGTGGCCGACATCGTGATCACCGCCACCGGCAACAAGGACGTCGTGACCGCCGAGCAGATGAGCCGCATGAAGCACAACGCGATCGTCGGCAACATCGGCCACTTCGACAACGAGATCGACATGGTCGGCCTCGAGGGCTGGGACGGCATCGTCCGCAAGAACGTGAAGCCGCAGGTCGACCTGTTCACCTTCCCCGGCGGCAACTCGATCATCATCCTGTCCGAGGGCCGGCTGATGAACCTGGGCAACGCCACCGGCCACCCCTCGTTCGTGATGTCGAACTCCTTCACCAACCAGGTGCTGGCCCAGCTCGAGCTGTTCACCAAGCTCGAGGAGTACCCGGTGGGCGTCTACGTGCTGCCCAAGCACCTGGACGAGGAGGTCGCCCGCCTGCACCTGGACTCCCTCGGCGTGCGGCTGACCGAGCTGACCTCGGCGCAGGCCGACTACCTGGGGATCAACGTGGAGGGGCCGTACAAGCCCGACCACTACCGCTACTGATCTGCCCGTTAGACGGCAGGCTGGCACAATGTCCGCCATGAGTCAGCCTGCCGTCGACCTGCCCACCCGTGGTCGGGTACTGGTCGTCGACGACGACGCCTCCTTGGCCGAGATGCTCACCATCGTGCTGCGCCAGGAGGGCTTCGACAGCCAGATGGTGACGCGCGGCGACGAGGCGCTCAGCGCGTTCCGCGAGTACCGGCCCGACCTGGTGCTGCTGGACCTGATGCTGCCCGGCAAGGACGGCATCGACGTCTGCAAGGAGATCCGCGCCGAGTCCGGCGTGCCGATCGTGATGCTGACCGCCAAGGGCGACACCATCGACGTGGTCCTGGGCCTGGAGTCCGGCGCCGACGACTACGTGGTCAAGCCGTTCAAGCCCAAGGAGCTGGTGGCCCGGATCCGGGCCCGGGTACGCCGCGTCGAGGCGCCCGGCTCGCAGACCCTCGGCGTCGGCGACCTGCTCATCGACGTCGCCGGCCACGCGGTCACCCGGGCCGGCAAGCCGATCAACCTCACCCCGCTGGAGTTCGACCTGCTGGTGTGTCTGGCCCGCAAGCCCTGGCAGGTCTTCACTCGCGAGGTGCTGCTGGAGCAGGTGTGGGGCTATCGGCACGCAGCCGACACCCGCCTGGTCAACGTGCACGTGCAGCGACTGCGCTCGAAGGTGGAGCACGACCCGGAGAATCCCGAGATCGTGCTCACCGTGCGCGGAGTGGGATACAAGGCCGGCAGATCCTAGCGGCCCGCCATGTCCCTCGACCGTCCACTGAGCAGGCTGACCGGCTCGCTGCGCCGCGTGCTCACCATCTGGCGGCGCTCGATCCAGGCGCGGGTGGTGGCCAGCACCTTGCTGCTGACCACCCTGGTGGTCGGCGTGGTCGGGTGGTTCCTGCTGCAGCAGACCCGTGAGGGTCTGCTCGAGCAGCGGGTGGAGCGGGTGGTCGCCGAGGCGGAGAACGAGACCGAGGAGGCCCGCAGCCGGCTGGCGTTCGCGGCCGGCACCGTGGTCGACGCGTCGGGCCAGCAGCAGGACCTGATCGACCCGATCATCGCCCGCGGTGCCACCCGCGGGTTCGCGGTGATCCTGTCCCCGCCGCTCGGCTCCGGGACGACCCTGGCCGAGGGCGGGGCGAAGTTCTCCCAGAACCTGGACAAGGCCAGCGTCCCGGACGAGCTGGAGGAGGTGTTCGCCCAGCCCAGCAACACCTCCTGGACCTACACCGACATCCAGACCACCGGCGAGGTGGCCGGGGTGGAGCCGGGGCCGGGGATCGTGGTGGCCTCCCAGCTCACGCTGCCGGCCGACGGCGAGGTCTACACGCTGTACTACCTCTTCCCGCTCTCCGAGCAGGCCGAGACCCTGGCCCTGGTCAGCCGGGCCATGCTGGCCGCCGCGATCCTGCTGGTGATCCTGGTCGCCGGGGTCACCTGGCTGGTGACCCGCCAGGTGGTGACCCCGATCCGGATGGCCCGCCGGGTGGCCGAGCGGCTGGCGGCCGGGCAGCTGCAGGAGCGCCTGCAGGTCAGCGGCGAGGACGACCTGGCCCGCCTGGCCACGTCGTTCAACCAGATGGCCTCCAACCTGCAGCGCCAGATCCGGCAGCTGGAGGAGCTGAGCCGGCTGCAGCGCCGCTTCGTCAGCGACGTGTCCCACGAGCTGCGGACCCCGCTGACCACGGTGCGGATGGCCGGCGACGTACTGCACGATGCGCGTGAGGACTTCGACCCCGCCACCTCCCGGGCCGCCGAGCTGCTGCAGACCGAGCTGGACCGGTTCGAGACCCTGCTGGCCGACCTGCTGGAGATCAGCCGGTTCGACGCCGGCGCGGCGGTGCTCGAGGTCGACGACGTCAACCTGGTCGACGTGGCCCGTCGGGTCGCCGACGCCACCCAGGCGCTGGCCGCGCAGCGCAGCACCCGGGTACTGGTGCTCGACCCCGGGCGGGCGTGCCTGGCCGAGGCCGACGTACGCCGCGTGGAGCGGATCGTGCGCAACCTCATCACCAACGCCATCGACCACGCCGAGACCCGCGACATCGTGGTGCACGTGGCCGCCGACGAGGAGGCGGCCGCGCTCTCGGTGCGCGACTACGGCGTCGGGCTCGCGCCGGGGGAGTCGGCGATGGTCTTCAACCGGTTCTGGCGGGCCGACCCGGCGCGGGCGCGCACCAGCGGCGGCACCGGCCTGGGCCTCTCGATCTCGTTGGAGGACACGCACCTGCACGGCGGCTGGCTCCAGGCCTGGGGCCGTCCCGGGGAGGGCACCCTGTTCCGCCTGACCCTGCCCCGGCGCCTGGGGGAGACCCTGCGGCACAGCCCGCTGCCGCTGGTGCCCGCGGACGCGCAGGTTCCGGCGTGAGGGCCCGCGCGCGCCGGCGCTCGGTGGCGGTGGGGCTGCTGACCCTGGCCTGCTCGCTGGCCCTGACCGGCTGCCTGCGGATGCCGGAGCAGGGCCCGATCGTGACGATCGACCCGCCGAGCGGCAGCGACACCCAGCCCGGCACCTACTACGACCCGCGACCGCCCACGGCGGGCGCCTCGCCTCAGGAGATCGTGACCGGCTTCCTGGAGGCCATGAAGGCTACCCCGATCAACTCCAGCGTGGCCGCCCAGTACCTGTCCACCCAGGCCCAGGAGGTGTGGAAGCCCGAGCGGGCCACCCTGACCTACTCCGAGGTCAACAACCCGGTCGGCGGGCGGGAGATCCGGGTCCGGCTGGTCGACGCCCAGCACTACGACTCGCGGGGGGCCTGGACCCACCCGCTGGACAGCACCGAGTCGACCCTGGAGTTCCCGATGGTCATCGAGGGCAACGAGTGGCGCATCGACGCCGCGCCGGACGCCCTGGTGGTGCCGGGCTCCTGGTTCGACGACCGCTTCGAGCGCGCCTCCCTGCACTTCTTGGACCCCACCAGCGGCATCCTGGTCCCCGAGCCCGTCTACGTGCCCCAGGGCGACCAGTTCGCCACGGCCCTGGTCCAGGGCCTGCTGGCCGGCCCGCCGGCGGGCCTGGAGAAGGTGGTCCGCACCGCCCTGCCGCCCGGGCTGACCCTGGCCCTGTCCTCGGTCCCGATCGACAAGGCGGGGGTCGCCGACATCGCGCTCGAGGGCCCGCTGGGCAACCAGGCCGAAGAGGTGCTGAGCGAGGAGATGGTGGCCCAGCTGGCCTGGACGCTGCGTCAGGAGCCGCGGATCCGGGCCATGCGGCTGACCCTCAACGGCCGCCCGGCGACCCTGACCGAGGGCTCGCAGGCCGAGGAGATCGGGGTGGACGCGGGCGCCCGCTTCGACCCCGACGACCTCCGGGCCACCAGCGACCTGTTCGCGCTGCGCGACGGGCTGCTGGTCACCGGCCAGCTCGACGACCTGGAGCCGACCACCGGCTCGTTCGGGACCCGGCGCTTCGGGCTGCGCAGTGCGGGGATCAACCTGGCGGGCACCACCGCCGCGGGGGTGAGCAACCGCGGCACGAGCGTCCTGGTGGCCGCCGTCGCCGGCCCGGAGACCGAGGCGGAGACGCTGGCCACCGAGGTGGTCAGCGGCGCCACCGACATGCTGCCCCCGGCCTGGGACTTCGCCGACCGCCTGTGGCTGGTGGACCGCACGAGCTTCGGGGCGCAGGTCCTGGTGGTCGTGGAGGACCAGCCGCGGGGGCTGATGGTGCCCGGGCTGACGGGCAAGGAGGTGGTCAGCTTCCTGGTCTCCCGGGACGGCTCGCGGCTGGTCGCCGCCGTACGCGGCCGCAACCGGGACAGCCTGCTGGTCAGCCGGGTGCAGCACGACGCGGACGGCCGGGTGCTGCGCGTGACCCGCGCCCAGGAGATCGACCTCGACCTGGAGCCGGGCGGGCGGATCATCGACATCGGGTGGCGCTCGCCCACCTCGGTGGGCGTGCTGACCGGGATCAACGACGACCTGTCGCAGGTGCGGACGGTGGCCGTGGAGGGCGCCCCCGGCGACCTGGACACCGGCGGGGCCTCGCGCATCCGCGGCCAGGCCACCCGGCTGGTGAGCTCACCGGTGGAGGGCGAGTCCGTCTTCGTGCTGGGTCGCAGGACCGTCACCGACCTGATGAACCCCGGGCTGCAGCTCCCGGATCTGGACGATCGGATCACCTGGTTGGGCTATGCCGGTTGAGGGCCGGCCGACGGGCTGGCTGCGCGACGCTTTCAGCGACCTGGTGTTGGGCAGCAGCTGTCTGGGCTGCGACGCTCCGGGTCGCCTGCTGTGCCCGGCCTGTGCGGCCGGACTGCCGAGCGAGGCGCGCCCGAGCTGGCCGACGCCGTGCCCGCCGGGTCTGGCCACGCCGTGGGCGGCCGGCGCGTACGACGGCCTGCTGCGCGACCTCGTGGTGGCGCACAAGGAGCAGGCGCGGCTGTGGCTGGGCGGTCCCCTGGGCACCCTGCTGGCGGGTGCGGTCGCCGCCGCCGTGGATGCGCGGCCTGGGCCGGGGGCGGGGCCGGGTCCGGCGCCGCCGGTGCTGCTGGTGCCGATCCCGTCGCGGCCCGGCGTCGTGCGCGGGCGCGGTGACGACCCGACCCGGCGGCTGGTCCGGGTGGCGGGTCGCCGGCTGCGCGCCGAGGGCCGGGAGGTGTACGTCGCCGGCCTGCTGCGCTCGCACCCCGGCGTGCGCGACCAGTCCGAGCTGGACGCGGCGCGACGCACGGCGAACCTGGCGGGCACGATGTACTGCCCCTCGCCGCAGCTGGGACGACTGGCCCGCCATCTGGCGCGACGCACCGGCGGGACCGGCGCCGCGGTCGTGCTGTGCGACGACATCCTCACCACCGGGTCCACCACCGCGGAGGCCCAGCGGGCGCTGGCCCAGGTGGGCGTGCGGGTGCACTCCATCGCCGTGGTGGCCGCCGTACGACGGCGACACCCGGCCGCGGCCGCCCCGGGATAGGCGCGCCCGGGATGTGATCGGGCCCGCGCTTCCCCGGCGACCAGGCAGGGACTAGCGTCTGGGTATGGAGTCCGCCCGGGTCCGTGGTTGCGTCGCTCGGACATGCAGGACGTCCGTGCGGCAAGCCGATGCCAGTCGCAGGCGAAACGGTCCACGTAAGGCTCACCCGGCTCGTCCGAGTGGGTTGATCACGGTGCGGCTTAGAAGTAAGTCCTGCCCCGCTCCCGCCGTCAGATGCGGTGGTGCGCGGGAGAAGGCCAGTAGTGGCAGGGAAGCTGCGAACGCCTCAGCAGGCGGCTGTGGGGTCGAAGACCAGGTCGGCCGGGCGGACTCCAACCCATCCCAGGCGGGCCGGGCCACGGTGCCCGGCGAACGCGGGATCGGGGTCGGTAGGTGTACCCAACGCACGAATCGGAGGTTCACATGGACGTAGTCGTCACGGGTAGGCACTTCGAGGTCTCGGACAGGTTCCGCGACCATGCCCAGGAGAAGCTGTCCCGACTCGAGAAGCACGACCAGCGGATCATCCGAGTGCAGGTGGAGGTCTCCGCGGAGCGCAACCCCCGCCAGCAGGAGCGCGCGGTCAAGGTCGAGCTCACCGCGTTCACCAAGGGTCCGGTGATCCGGGCCGAGGCGGCGGCCGAGGAGAAGATGGCCGCCTTCGACCTGGCCCTGGACAAGATGGCCTCGCAGATGCGCCGGGCCTCGGACCGCCGGCGGGTGCGCCGCACCCGCGGTGGTACGCCGCCGGTGGACGGCGCGGTGCTGGTCGCCGACGCGGAGCCGAGCCTGGAGGGCGACGAGGCCGGCGAGCGCAAGGTCGGCCCGCTCACGGTGACCGGCGACGGCCCGCTGGTGGTGCGCGAGAAGGCGCACAGCGCGGTGCCGATGATGCTGGACCAGGCCCTGTACGAGATGGAGCTGGTCGGCCACGACTTCTACCTGTTCGTGGACAAGGAGACCGAGAAGCCGTCGGTGGTCTACCGCCGCAAGGGCTACGACTACGGCGTGATCAGCCTCGACATCTCCGACTGAGGGCCGACCGAGGGCCGACTGAGACTCGCGACGATCTCCTCGCGCCCCGCGGCTCGCCCGGGGGCGCGAGGAGCTGCCCATCTGTCATGATGCGTCAGTGACGGAGCCAACAGCCGCGAGCGAGCCGGTCCGGGTGATCGTCGCCGACGATCAGGAGCTCTTCCGCCGGGGCCTGACGATGCTGCTCTCGCACGAGCCCGACATCGAGGTGGTGGCCGAGGCCGACGACGGCGTGGTGGCCACCGAGCTGGCCGCCACCCACGCCCCCGACGTGGTGCTGCTCGACGTGCGGATGCCGCGGCGCGACGGCATCGAGGCCTGCCGGATCATCCGCGAGGACAACCCGTCCACCAAGGTGATCATGCTGACCGTCTCCGACGAGGAAGCGGACCTGTACGAGGCGGTCAAGAACGGCGCCGCGGGCTACCTGCTCAAGGACTCCTCCATCGAGGAGGTGGCCCAGGGGGTGCGGGTGGTCGCAGACGGCCAGTCGCTGATCTCCCCCTCGATGGCGGTCAAGCTCATCGACGAGTTCAAGCAGATGTCCAAGCCCGAGCGCAGCCAGGTGCCGGGCCTGCGGCTCACCGAGCGCGAGCTCGAGGTGCTGCGGCTGGTGGCCACGGGTCTGAACAACCGCGAGATCGCCAAGCGGCTCTTCATCTCCGAGAACACGGTGAAGAACCACGTGCGCAACATGCTGGAGAAGCTGCAGCTGCACTCCCGGATGGAGGCCGTGATGTACGCGGTCAAGGAGAAGCTGCTCGAGCTGCCCTGATGCAGCAGCTGTCGCGTTCCCAGGCGCGCCGGGTGGCGCTCGCCGCGCAGGGGTTCCTCGACCCGCCGCACGCCGGCGGCGCCACGATGCGGACCTTCGCGCGCACCGTGGATCGCACCGGCGTACTCCAGGTGGACTCGGTCAACGTGCTGGCCCGGGCCCACCTCATGCCGCTGTACTCCCGGATGGGCGGGTACGACGTGAGCCTGCTGACCCGGGCCACCTCCGGGCGGTCGCGGCGGCTGGTGGAGTACTGGGCGCACGTGCAGGCGCTGATGCCGGTGGAGCTCTGGCCGCACATGCAGCACCGGATGGAGCACTACCGCGGGCTGCGCGGCAAGTGGGGCTTCACCGCCGACTCCGAGCTGGAGCCGCGGGTGCTGGCCGCGGTCGCGGATCGCGGCCCGGTGACCGCGCGGGACCTGGACGCGGAGTTCAACGCGCCCCGCTCGCGGGAGCACTGGGGCTGGAACTGGTCGACGGCGCGCCAGGTGCTCGACTACCTGTTCCTGAGCGGGCAGGTCGCGATCAGCGGGCGCACCAACTCCTTCGAGGTCCGCTACGACCTGCCCGAGCGCGTCCTGCCGGCCGCCGTGCTGGCCGCCCCCACCCCGACCAAGGCCGAGGCACACCTGGAGCTGGTCCGCCGCGCGGCCCGGTCCCACGGGGTGGCGTCGGTGCCCTGCCTGGCCGACTACTACCGGATGTCCGTGGCCGAGACCAAGGTCGCGGTGGACGTGCTGGTGGAGGCGGGCGAGCTCGAGCCGGTACGGGTGCAGGACTGGGCCCGGCCGGCGTACCTGCACACCGGCGCCCGGCTGCCCCGACGGGTCGGGGCACGGGCCCTGCTGAGCCCGTTCGACCCGGTGGTGTGGCAGCGCGCCCGCGCCGAGGCGCTCTTCGACTTCTCCTACCGGATCGAGATCTACACCCCGGCCCACAAGCGGGTGCACGGCTACTACGTGCTGCCGTTCCTGCTCGGGGAGCGGCTGGTGGCCCGGGTGGACCTCAAGGCCGACCGCGCCGCCGGGGTGCTCTGGGTGCGCTCGGCGTTCGCGGAGCCGCACGCCCCCGCCGAGACCAGCGAGGAGCTCGGCGCCGAGCTGGTCCGGTTGGCCGGCTGGCTCGGCCTGCGGCGGATCCGAGTCGAGGACCGCGGCGACCTGGCGCCCAGCCTGTCCTGGCTCGGGCCGGTCCACGACTGAGTCAGGCTGTGGCGGGCCGGTTACGATGGCCCACGGCCCGGACTGGTGTCCGCCGGTGCCGCCACTGATCCCAGGGAGTCTGCGTTCGTGCCTGCCATCATCGACAAGCTGCTTCGCATCGGCGAGGGCAAGATCCTGCGTCAGCTCGAGGCCATCGCCAAGGCCGTCAGCGCGATCGAGGACGACTTCACCGTCATGAGCGACGAGGAGCTGCGCGGGATGACCGCGGAGTTCCGGACGCGGCTGGAGAACGGCGAGACCCTCGACGACATCATGCCCGAGGCCTTCGCCACGGTCCGCGAGGCGGCCCGGCGGGTGCTCGGCCAGCGGCACTACGACGTGCAGATCATGGGTGGCGCCGCGCTGCACCTGGGCAACATCGCCGAGATGAAGACCGGTGAGGGCAAGACCCTGGTCGCCACGCTGCCGGCGTACCTGAACGCGCTGTCCGGCAAGGGCGTGCACGTGGTCACGGTCAACGACTACCTGGCCCGCTACCAGTCGGAGATGATGGGTCGCGTCTACCACTTCCTGGGGCTGACCGTCGGGGTGATCGTGCCCTCGATGCGCCCGGCGGAGCGCCGCGAGGCCTACGCCTGCGACATCACCTACGGCACCAACAACGAGCTCGGGTTCGACTACCTGCGCGACAACATGGCCGACGCCATCGCCGACTGCGTGCAGCGCGGCCACAACTTCGCCATCGTCGACGAGGTCGACTCGATCCTGATCGACGAGGCCCGGACCCCGCTGATCATCAGCGGTCCCACGCAGGACGAGGTGGAGTGGTACGCCGAGTTCGCCCGGATCGCCAAGACCATGGTGCGCGACACCGACTACGAGGTGGACGAGAAGAAGCGCACCATCTCCGTGCTGGAGCCGGGCATCACCAAGGTCGAGGACCACCTGGGCATCGACAACCTCTACGACTCGGTCAACACCCCGCTGATCTCCTTCATGAACAACTCGATCAAGGCCAAGGAGCTGTTCCGCAACGACAAGGAGTACGTCGTCATGGAGGGCGAGGTGCTCATCGTCGACGAGCACACGGGCCGGATGCTGGTCGGCCGCCGCTACAACGACGGTCTGCACCAGGCCATCGAGGCCAAGGAGTCGGTGACGGTCCGCGAGGAGTACCAGACCCTGGCCACGGTCACCCTGCAGAACTACTTCCGGCTCTACGACAAGCTCTCGGGGATGACCGGCACGGCGATGACCGAGGCCTCGGAGTTCGACAAGATCTACAACCTCGGCGTGGTCCCGATCCCCACCAACATGCCGATGGTCCGGCGCGACCAGGCCGACCTGGTCTTCCGGACCGAGGAGGCAAAGTACGACGCGGTCACCGACGACATCGAGGAGCGGCACCGGGCCGGGCAGCCGGTGCTGGTGGGCACGGTGTCGGTGGAGAAGTCCGAGCTGCTCTCGGGGCTGCTGCGCAAACGCGGGGTCCCGCACGCGGTGCTGAACGCCAAGGTGCACGCCGACGAGGCGAAGATCGTGGCCCTGGCCGGCCACAAGGGCGCGGTCACGGTGGCCACCAACATGGCGGGTCGAGGCACCGACATCATGCTCGGCGGCTCGGTCGACTTCCTGGCCGACCAGGAGCTGCGCAAGCAGGGGCTGGAGCCCACCGGGGAGACCGCCGCCGAGTACGACGCGCAGTGGCCGGCGGTGATCGAGCGGATCAGGACCCAGGTCGCCAACGAGCACGAAGAGGTCAAGGACCTCGGCGGGCTGTACGTGGTCGGCACCGAGCGGCATGAGTCGCGCCGCATCGACAACCAGCTGCGGGGCCGCTCCGGGCGTCAGGGCGACCCGGGCGAGAGCCGCTTCTACCTCTCGCTGCGCGACGAGCTGATGCGGCTGTTCAAGTCCGACTGGGTGGACCGGATCCTGCAGGTGCTCAAGGTGCCCGACGACGTGCCGATCGAGAACAAGCGGGTCACCGGCGCGATCGCCAGCGCCCAGGCGCAGGTCGAGGCGCAGAACTTCGAGTCCCGCAAGAACGTCCTGAAGTACGACGACGTGATGAACCGTCAGCGCGAGGTGATCTACGCCGAGCGACGCCGGGTCCTGGAGGGTGCAGACCTCGAGCAGCAGATGCGCAGCTTCGCCGACGACGTGGTCGCCAGCTACGTGGCCGCCTCCACCGCCGAGTACTCCGAGAGCTGGGACTTCGAGGCTCTGGAGACCGCGCTCAAGCAGCTGTACCCGATGGGGGTCACCCTGGCCCAGCTCGAGGAGGCCGCGGGCGGGCGCGCCAACCTGGGCCGCGAGGCGCTGGTCAAGGAGCTGCAGGCCGACGCGCAGGCGGCGTACGACCGGCGCGAGGCTGAGGTTGGCGAGGACGTGATGCGCGAGCTGGAGCGCCGGGTGGTGCTCTCGGTGCTGGACCGCAAGTGGCGCGAGCACCTCTACGAGATGGACTACCTGCGCGAGGGCATCTACCTCCGCGCCTACTCCCAGCGCGACCCGCTGGTGGAGTACCAGCGCGAGGGCTTCGACATGTTCGCGGTGATGATGGACGCGATCAAGGAGGAGTCGGTCGGGTTCCTGTTCAACCTCGCCGTCGAGGTTGAGGAGGAGCCCGAGCCCGTCGAGCCGGAGCTGGCGGCCGCCTTCGAGCCGGTGCCCGGCCTGGACCTGGCCGCCGCGGCCGCCCACGCGCCCACCGTCAAGGCCAAGGGGCTGGAGCGCCCCAAGAAGCCGAGCCGGTTGAGCTACTCCGCGCCCACCGAGGACGGCGAGGTCGAGGTGAAGGCCGAGCCGGTCAGCAACGCCGAGGACCCGTACGCCGGGATCGGCCGCAACGCGGACTGCCCGTGTGGCTCGGGCAAGAAGTTCAAGCGGTGCCACGGCGCCCCGGGTGGGCCGACCGGCCAGACCGCCCGGGTCGGCTGAGGCGTCAGCAGAACTCCAGCGCGCTGGCGACCCAGCGGCCGCGGAATCGCTCGAAGCGGGCCGCGACCGCCCGGGACCGCTCGCCGTGCCGCACGTGGGCGGCGGCCTCGACCACGTTGTCGTTGAGGAAGCTCAGCCGGACCGCGACGACCTGGGTGCGCGCCACCCCGCGCCGTCGCCCGGCCCCCGGCACGTGGCCGCCCGCGCGCGCCACCAGCTCGGCCCGCCGTACGAGGTCCTGATGCACCTCACGCCGGGTCCAGCGCATCAGCTGGGCCGCGGGTCGGTCGCCGGCCACGATCTCCACGGCGGCCTGCACGTAGCGGCCCACCCAGTTGACCAGCTCCGCGCGCAGCGCCGGGTCCACGACCACCAGGTCGCAGCCTGGGCCGCCGGGGGCGACGTTGACCACCGGTGGATCCAGTAGCGAGACCAGGTCCAGGGCGAGGGTGCCCTGCACGGTGGCGATCGGCACCGGGGTGCGCAGCGGGTGCACCACGGCGGGCCGCGCGCTCATGACTGGCCCCCCTGCTGGCTCTGGGGCTGGCTCTGGGGGGCGTCGATGACCAGCCGCTGACCCGGCCGGATCAGGTCCGGGTCGGGGCCGATCACTGCCCGGTTGGCCCGGTAGATGGCGCGCCACCGGGCATCGATCGTGGTCGCGGTCAGGCTCGACCGGGCACCGTCCGTGGCCGACGGCTCCGCCGCGAGGGCCCAGAGGGAGTCGCCCTGCCGGACCACCCGCACCGCTGGCTCGGCCCGCGTCGGCGTCGGGGGTGTCGGCGTCGCGTTGGCCGTGGCCGGGCTGGCTGTGGGCGGGCTGGCTGTGGGGGAGCGGCCGGTCGTGGCGCCGACGCCGCGCGTGCGGGGCCCGGCCGTGGGGGAGTCGACCGCCCGGTCCGGGTAGGGCAGCCCACTGATCGTGGTCGAGGTCACCTCGTTCGCGTGGGTGCTCGCCTCGTCCGGGTCGCCGCCAGCGGCGAGCGCTGGTGCCCCCGAGCTCAGCACCAGCGCCGCGCCGCATGCCGCCAGCACCAGGCGCTGCACCGGTCCCCGGGCCACCGGCACCCGGCCGCGGGCCGCAGCCAGGGTGGTGGTGCTGGTGATGAGCCAGATCCACGTCACGCTGAGCAGCCCCGCACCCGCCGCAACCCGGACCAGCAGCTGGTCGAGGGTGAGCCAGGCGCCGGGATGCGCGTCGTGCAGCAGCGTCTGCCCGCACAGCGCAGCGGCGGGGCCGCAGCCGAGTGAGGTCAGTGCCCAGACCAGCAAGCACCGCCACCACGAGGCCGGTGTGTGAAGCGTGTTCATTCCCCGAGACATGTCAAACCTTTCGTTTACATGCGTTTGCATCATCTAACGCTCAGGTGAACTCGTTCGTCAACCGAAGTGCCCGGCCTGTGAACAACCGCTGGTCCGGCTCCCCGGATGCCCCAGACTCGGCTCATGGCCGGGGAGGAGGAGCTGTTCGAGCTCTTCGAGGACTTGGAGTCCCAAGCCACCGCACTGCACGACCGAGAGCGCGCCGGCGAGCTCAGCGACCGGGCCAGGGCCGAGTACCGATCGGTCACCCTGGACAGCCGGCTGATGGCCTCCCGCGGACGTCAGTTGCACGTCGTCCTGTCGGGGGTCGGTCCGGTGGCCGGGATCCTGGAGCGGGTCGGGCCGCACTGGTTCGAGCTGACCCACCAGTCCACGAGCTGGGTCGTGCGCACCGCCGCAGTCACCAGCCTCCAGGGCCTGTCGTCGCGCTCGGTGCCCGAGGTGGCCTGGGGCGCGGTGGAGCGGTTGAGCTTCGCCTCGGCGCTGCGCCGGTTGGCCGAGGAGGCCAGCCTGTGCGTGGCCGTCCTGGCCGACGGCACCCGACACGAGGGATGGCTGCAGCGGGTCGGGTCGGACTTCGTGGAGCTGCTCGGCGCGCACTCAGACCCGACGGTGCTGCCGATCCAGCAGCTGGTCGCGGTGCGCTACCAGGCCTGAGCCCCGGGGGCGCAGGCGCACCGTGTCCAAGTCACCGTGCTCAGGTCACGGTGTCCAAGTCACCGTGCTCAGGTGGCCTCGGTGTCGAACGGCGGGGTGGCGCCGGCGGCGAGGGTGCTCGCGGGCTGCGGGGCCGCGTCGTCCTCCTCGTCGATCGCCTCCAGGATGTGCTTGCGCACGATGGTGCGCGGATCCAGGTCGCGCAGCTCCAGGTCGGCGTACTCCGGCCCCAGCTCGGTGCGCAGCTCGTCGCGGGCGGCGTGCGCCAGCTTCCGCGCCTTGCGCACCATCTGGCCGGCCTGCCGGGCTAGGTCCGGGAGTCGGTCGGGACCGAAGACGAGGACCGCGACGAACGCGATCACCGCCATCTCGGTGAGGCCGACTCCGAACACGCCTCAGACCCTACTGGCCGAACCGGCCTTGCTGGTCGGAGTCAGGCCAAGCTGCATGCCAGCCAGGCCGCGGCCCCGGCCCGTGAGCTGCTCGGCGATGCCCTTCAGCACCCGGGCGGCCGCCGAGGCCGGGTCGGCCTCGACGATGGGCTTGCCGGCGTCCCCGCCCTCGCGCAGCGAGAGGTCCAGAGGGATCGAGCCCAACACCGGCACCTGGTAGCCGAACCGCTCGGACAGCGTGTGCGCCACCCGCTCGCCACCGCCGGACCCGAACACCTCCAGCCGGTGCTCCGTGCCCTCCTCGGCGCAGTGCGGGCACGGCAGGAACGCCATGTTCTCGACCACCCCGACCACCCGCTGGTGCATCATCGAGGCCATGGTGCCGGCCCGCTCGGCCACCTCGGCCGCCGCCTCCTGCGGCGTGGTCACCACCACCACCTCGGCGTTCGGCAGGTGCTGGCCCAGCGAGATCGCGACGTCGCCGGTGCCCGGGGGCAGGTCGAGCAGCAGCGCGTCCAGGTCGCCCCAGTAGACGTCGGCCAGCATCTGGACCAAGGCACGGTCCAGCATCGGGCCGCGCCAGGCCACCACCTGGTCGCGGCGCGGCTTGAGCATCCCGATCGAGATCACCGAGACCCCCGACGCCGTGGGCACCGGCATGATCAGGTCGTCGACCTGGGTGGGCCGGACCTCGGCCACCCCCAGCATCGCCGGCACCGAGTGCCCGTAGATGTCGGCGTCGACCACGCCGACCTTGAGGCCCTGGGCGGCCATCGCGACCGCCAGGTTGACGGTGATCGAGGACTTGCCCACCCCACCCTTGCCGCTGGCCACGGCGTACACCTGGGTCAGCGAGCCGGGCTGGGCGAACGGGATCTCCCGCTGCGCCTGGCCGCCCCGAAGGCGCTCGCCGAGCGCGCCGCGCTGCTCCGGGGTCATCACGCCCAGGGTGAGGTCCACCCGCTGAACGCCGGGCACCGCGGAGACCGCGGCGTTCACGTCGCGGTTGATGGTGTCCTTGAGCGGGCAGCCCGCCACGGTGAGCAGCACGGTCAGCGCCACCACGCCGTCCTCGCCGATCGCGACGTCGGCCACCATGCCCAGCTCGGTGATCGGTCGCTTGATCTCCGGGTCGTGGACCTTCGCCAGCGCGTCGTTGATCTGCTCGAGGGTGGGGGTGCTCATGGGGCCCAAGCCTAGATGCTGCCCCTCAGGGTGACGGTGCCTCGGTCCCCGCAGCCTCGTCCCCGCCGGTGCGGGTGAGCTCCTCCAGGTCGTGCAGCAGGATGCGGAGCTCCGAGCGCAGGTAGTCGCGGGTGGCGACCTCGCCCACCGACATCCGCAGCGAGGCGACCTCGCGGGCCAGGAACTCCATGTCGGCGTGCGCCCGGGCGTTGATCTGCCGGTCCTGCTCGGCGATCAGCTTGTCGCGCATCTCCTGCCGGTTCTGCGCCAGCAGGATCAGCGGGGCGGCGTAGGAGGCCTGCAGGCTGAGCATCAGGGTCAGGAAGATGAAGGGGTAGTCGTCCCAGCGCAGGTGTGCCGGCGCCAACAGGTTCCAGCAGATCCACACCACCACGAACGCGGTCATGTAGGCCAGGAACCGGGCGGTGCCCATGAACCGGGCGAACTGCTCGGCGAAGACCCCGAACGCGTCGGAGTCGTACGAGCGGCGCGGCGGGAACAGGCTGCGGCGCAGCTCGCGCGGGGTGTCCAGCCGCTCCAGGCGGCTGCGGGTCTCGCTCATCGCTGCACCGCCCGGTCCCGCCAGTTCTCCGGCAGCATGTGATCGAGCAGGTCGTCCACGGTGACGGCGCCGAGCAGCCGACCCTCCTCGTCGACCACGGGCGCGGCCACCAGGTTGTACGTCGCGAGGTGGGCCGCGACCTCCTCGATCAGCGCCTCGGGGTGCAGCCAGTCCATCGAGTCGTCCAGCGCCGCGGCGACCAGCGTCGAGGGCGGTTCGCGGAGCAGCCGCTGGATGTGGGCGACCCCGAGCAGCTTGCCGGTGGGGGTCTCCAGGGGCTGGCGGCAGATGTAGACCAGAGCGGCCAGGGCCGGGGTCAGGTCGGGGTTGCGCACGTGTGCCAGGGCGTCGGCGATGGTCGCGTCGGGGCCCAGGATCACCGGCTCGGGGGTCATCATGGCGCCGGCGGTGTGCTCGGCGTACGACATCAGCCGCTTGACGTCCTCGGCCTCCTCCGGCTCCATCAGGCCCAGCAGGATGGCCGCGGTCTCCGGGGGAAGGTCGGCGATCAGGTCGGCGGCGTCGTCCGCGGACATCTCCTCCAGCACGTCGGCGGCCCGCTCGGAGTCCAGGTGCTCCAGGATCTGCACCTGGTCCTCCTCCGGCAGCTCCTCGAGCACGTCGGCCAGCCGCTCGTCGTCCATCGCGGCCACCACCGCGGTACGCCGCTCGGCCGGCAGGTCGTGCAGCATGTTCGCCGCGTCGGCCGGGCGCAGCTCGTTGATGGCCGCGATCAGGTGGGTGGCCGCCTGGGACTCCTCCTGTCGGGTCAGCCCGTCCACGTCCCGCCACGGGACCGTGTGGGTCTGGCCGCGGCGACGGAAGCCCTTGCTGGGCTCCTGGACCGCGACCCGGCTCAGCACCCAGTCCCGGGTGCGCGCCTGCTCCATCGCCACGTCGTACACGGTGCCCTCGACGCCGCTGGGCACGACGCGCACCGACCGGTCGAAGATCTGGGCCACGACCAGCGTCTCCCCGGGGCGCTGCTCGAATCGCCGCATGTTCAGCAGCCCGGTGATGTAGACCTGACCGCTGTCCACGTGGGTCACCCGGGTCATCGGCACGAAGATCCGGCGTCGGCCGAAGACCTCCGCCACGATCCCGTGCACCCGCGGCTGGCTGACCTCCGAACGCGCGGTCACCACCAGGTCGCGGACCTTGGCCACCCGGTCGCCTTGGGGGTCGATCATCGGCAGCCCGACCAGGCGGGCCACGAAGACGCGGGCGGGGGCGGTGCTCACGGCGCAACGGTACCGAAGTGAGGGCGCTACAGAGGCTCGGCTGGGCCGCTCGCCGGACTGTTCTGGGAGTTTCTGGAGGTTCCTCGACGACTGGGGTCGGCGCCCCCTCATGGGTTAGGCTGAGGAACCCGGTTCACCGCCGTCCCGGGTTGTCGCCGTCGCCAGAGGAAAGGTGTGTCTCGGTGTCGAGTCATCGAGCACCCCGCCGGGCCAGCCGCAAGGCAGGTCGTGGGGTTCGCAGCCCGCTGCCGCCACGCTCCGCCGACCCCGCGTCCCGACCCGAGCCCGCGACCTCTCGGCGCGCCTCGGCCCGGGTCGTCTCCTGGCCCTCGTGGCGCATCCTGGTCCCCGTCGTCGGGCTCGCCCTGGCGCTGACCCTGCTGGTCATCCCGGGCCGCAACGTGTGGAACTCCGAGCCCAACGGTCTCGGCGACGCCTCCGCGGTGTCCGGGGAGCAGGTCCAGGTCATCTCCCGCGCGGGCTTCCGCAACGGGCTCAAGGCCCGTCGCGCCGAGCCCCAGGAGGCCCAGCAGGCCCGCGCCGCTCGGCTGAAGCTGGAGACCGAGCGAATCCGCGCCGAGCGGATCGCGGCCCGGATCGCCGCGCGCAAGGCGCGCGAGGCCGCCCGGCGCAAGCGCCTGGCCCGGATCGCCCGGATGCAGAAGTCCTCCACCTTCCGGGTCGGCAGTCTCAACATCCTCGGCAGCCAGCACACCCGCGGTCCCGGCGGCTACGGGCCCGGCCCGGAGCGCGCGGCCGTCTCCTCGGGACTGATCACCTCGCGCGGGGTCGACGTGGTGGGCCTGCAGGAGGTCCAGGACGACCAGCTCCCCGTCTTGCTCAACCACCTCGCCGGCTACTCGATCTGGCCCCAGCACGCCCTGGGCAGCAACGGCCAGCGGCTGCAGATCGCCTGGCGCGACTCCCAGTTCGAGATGCTCGACGCCGGATCGGTCAGCTACGTCTTCGACAGCCAGACCATCCCGCTGCCCTACGTGCTGCTGCAGGACCGCAGCACCAAGGCGCAGTTCTGGGCGATTACCACCCACAACTCCGCGCGCGGCCTGGAGGCCCAGCGCGACTCGGGCACCGCCCGGGAGATCGCCCTGATCAACGAGCTGCGGGCGCGCAACGGCAAGCCGGTGCTCATCATGGGTGACGTCAACGAGCACGAGGAGTTCTTCTACAAGGTCTGCCAGGCCACCGGCTTCCTGGCCGCCAACGGTGGGGGAGCCGGCTGCACGCTTCCGCCGCGGCCGCTTCGGGTGGACTGGATCATGGGCGGGGGCGGCGCTGGGGTGCACTTCTCCGGCTACGTGCAGGACGCCGGCTCGCTGGCCCGGGCCAGCGATCACTACTTCATCCACGCAAACGTCGAGGTTGTCGATCCGGGGGACTCATGATGGCCAACGCAGGTGCCACACGTCGCAGGCTGACTGCCGCGGCCGCCGGGCTGGTGCTGGCCGCCGGACTCGCCGGGTGCGGCGAGGAGTCCGGCTCCGAGGCGACCGAGGAGCCGACCTCGCAGGGCAGCAGCACCGATGAGCCCACCACCGCAGAGCCCAGCACCAGCGAGTCCGCGGAGCCGGCGGTGCTCTGCGACGAGGTGTGGGTCGCCGGCCAGCCGCTGCCGGAGAAGTACCGCGGCTGCCAGGACGGGGACCGCTGGGTGGAGGCCTTCGTCTACCACTGCTCCTCGGGGCAGCGGCTGATCACGTTTGGGCGCCACTTCTACGCTGCCAAGGGCGGGTCGGTGGTGGAGACCGCCACTCCGCTGGCTCGGGACCCCGACTTCAAGCGCTTGATGGCCACCTGCGGGGCCTGAGCCCCCGCAGAGCCGCCTGACCCGGCGCCACGCGGCGCGACACCTGGGTCCCGTGGTGAAGAAGTGCCTGAAGTTACTCGTCACTTACACTGTCCGAACACATCCAAGCCCCTCGGTTCGGCGTTGGGCCCCTCGAGAACCTGGGAACTCCTGTGCGCACGTCACTGATCTCCGCCGTCTTGACCTCCACCCTGGTGGCCACCCTGGCCGCCGGGGCGCTGCCGATCGCCGCCGCGGAGCCGGTGACCGGCGTCACCGCGGCGCGCACCTCGACCGCCGCACCGGCCCAGGCCCAGGCCGATAAGCCGAAGAAGAACAAGAACAAGACGAAGACCCCGGACAACTACGTGCCGCGTAACGGTCCGCAGTTCAACAACCCCTACGGCAAAGAGGCCGACGTCCGCCGGCTGATCCGGCAGGTCAACCGCACCATCGACAGCGTCCCGAAGAAGCAGAAGATCCGGATCGCCTCCTGGAACGTGCGCAGCGCCAGCATCGTCACCGCGCTGATCCGGGCCCACCAGGAGCGCAAGATCAGCGTCCAGGTCGTGATGGACCGGCACAACATGAACCCCAACAACCCCAACTTCGACGTGCGCCGGCTCAAGGCGGGGCTGAAGAAGGGGAACAAGAAGCGCGACAAGGACATGCGCAGCTGGGTGCGGCTCTGCGTGAGCTCGTGTCGCGGCAACTGGGGGATCCCGCACACCAAGTTCTACCTGTTCAGCCAGGTGCAGAACGTCCCGAACGTGATCATGTACGGCTCGTACAACGCCACCGAGCTCGGCGCCACCATCCAGTGGAACGACCTGTACACCATGAAGCGCGAGACCGATCGCTACATCACCTTCGAGAACATCTTCGACCAGATGGCCAAGCGCAAGACCGTCAAGCAGGGGCTGGTCAGCTACGACGACGGCGTCAGCCAGACCGTCTGGTACCCCTTCCGCGGCAAGGGCGCCAAGAGTGACCCCGTGATGGACACCCTGAACGCGGTGGCCTGCACCGGTGCGGCGACCCCCGGCGGGCACACCCGCATCCGGATCGCCCAGACCGCGATGTACGGCGACCGCGGCATCGCCATCGCCCACAAGCTGGCCTTCCTCAAGCGCGCCGGCTGCAGCATCAAGATCGCCTACGCCATGTTCGGCAACGAGGTCCTGAAGGTCCTGCGCGACGCGAACGTGCCGCTGACCCACCTGGCCTACGACTCCAACGAAGACGGCATCTACGACCGGTACCTGCACATGAAGTCGATGGCGATCGTCGGCAACTACGCCGGCAACCCGGGGGCCCGGATCACCTGGAACGGCTCGGCCAACTGGACGCCGGTGGCCCTGAACAGCGACGAGGTCCTGGGGCGGATCAACAAGCCCGGGGTGACCGCCAAGTACATGAAGTGGATCGACTACATCTTCGCCCACCGTCCTGCGGCGTGGGGTCCCGACGAGAAGAACACCCACGCCACGGTGATGGGTCGGGCTGCGGCCCTCGGGGTCGACCCCTACGCGCTCATCAAGGAGGAGAACTGAGATGACCCCCGCCACCCGGCGACCCCGGAGCAGCTTCTCGGCGCTGAGGAAGGGAGCCGGGTTCGGGCCCGTCATCGCACGCGTGGCCACGGCCAGCGTGGTCGCGTCACTGCTGCTGGTCAGCGGCCAGCAGGCCTCCTCCGACCGACCCTTCTCCGACCGGGCCTCCTCCGACGGGGGGAGTGCGACCGAGCCGCTGACGATCGGGGCGGAGTCGCTGGCCCCGGTGTCGGCGTCCTCGTGCGCCGACGTGCTGGTGGTCGGCATCGACGGCAACGGTCAGGGCCGCGGGTCCAAGTACGGCCTGGTCGTCGGCGCGGTGGCCAACAAGGTCAAGGCCAAGGCGGCCGCCCAGAACCGGTCGGTCTCGCTCGCCAGGGTCCGGGCCTCGACGCCCGGGACGAAGGTACTGGCCGCCGGCCGCGCCCGTACGCCGAGCACCACGGCCGTGACCGCCAAGCAGGCCCGCCGCTGGCAGGCCTCGGTCCGCCCGACCACCAAGAAGACCAGGGAGCTGGTCATCTCCAAGATGGCCGGCTGCCCCGAGCAGCAGGTGCTGCTGGTGGGCTACGCCCAGGGCGCCGGGGTGGCGCACCGCGTGCTGCAGGACCTGGCCGAGGCGAACCGGCTGGGCAACGTGGCCGGTGCGATCCTGGTCTCCGACCCCTACCTCGTCCCGGGCTCGGTCTCCGGCAAGCCGCTGGGCAAGCCGGCCGCCGGCAAGAGTGCCCGCGGCATCTCGGCCCAGCTGCTCAAGTCGGTCGGCGACGTCCCGGCCGCCACGGGCACCTTCCGGGTCGTGGAGGTCTGTCACCGCTCGGACCTGGTGTGCAACCCGAACAAGACGGCCGCCGGCAAGGCCGCCCGGATCGCGGCCTCCTACAGCCGCAAGGGCTCGCGCTCGGTGATGGAGCAGGCCGCCGAGGCCGCCTGGCAGCAGCTCTCCCTGTGGCCAGACCCGGTCGAGCAGCAGCTCTCGGTGACCGCGGGCCAGCCGCTGTCGGTGCAGCTGCAGGTCAAGGGCGGCTCGCCCACCTTCCCCGCGGCCCACTGGACCGCGGTCGCGCTGCCCCCCGGCGTCTCGCTCTCGGCCGACGGCGTGCTGAGCGGCGCGCTGGACACCCCAGGCATCTACCAGGTCTCCTTCACCGTCGCCGGCACCTCGCCGGCGACCTCCGCCCGCTCGGGCAGCGTCCTGCTCAACGCCAAGTCCGAGTCCGGGTCCCTGGCCGCGGGTGGGCAGAGCGGCTGCGAGGTGCGCGCGGACGGCACCGCCTGGTGCTGGGGTCGCAACGACTTCGGTCAGGTCGGGGACGGCACCACCACGCTGCGCCCGGCCGCCACGCAGGTGCTGGGCGCGGACTGGTCCCGGATCGCCACCGGCGGCTCGACCACCTGCGGGATCCAGCGCAACGGCACCCTGTGGTGCTGGGGCCTGAACAACTTCGGCCAGCTCGGCGGCGCCGACAAGGCCGGCTCGGCGACGCCGCGCCAGGTCGGCACCAGCACCGGCTGGCGCGAGGTCTCGGTCGCCTGGAGCCACGCCTGCGCGACCCAGGTCGACGGCACCCTGTGGTGCTGGGGCCAGAACATCCGCGGCCAGCTCGGCAACGGCAAGACCGCCTCGCGCAGCACCGGGCCGGTGCGGGTGGTCGGCACGCAGCAGTGGGCGAGCGTCACCGCCGGCGGCTGGCACACCTGTGGCACCGCCGCCGACGGGTCGGCGTGGTGCTGGGGCGAGAACACCTTCGGCCAGGTCGGCGACGGCACCACCACGCTGCGCGTGCGCCCGCAGAGGGTGCTCGGCGAGGGCTCCTGGACGCAGCTGAGCGCCGCCTGGGGCCGCACCTGCGGCGTGCTGGTCGACGGTGGCCTGCGCTGCTGGGGTGACAACGCCACCGGCGCGCTGGGCGACGGCACCTACCAGGACCGCAGTACGCCGGTCGGGATCGCCGGCGGCAACAACAGCTGGGCCCAGGTCGCCACCGGCGCCTCCACCACCTGCGCGAGCGAGCGCAACGGCTCGGTCTGGTGCTGGGGCGACAACCGGTACGGCCAGGCCGGCCCGGCGGCCGGCGCCTCCGGCAACACCCCCGTGCCCGCCGGCGTCACCTCGGTCGGCGCCCTGGTCACGGCCGGCTGGCTGCACACGTGCGCCGTCTCGGCCTCCGGGCCCACCTGCTGGGGCGCGAACGACACCGGTCAGCTCGGCGTCGGCGCCCAGTCGCCGCCGTACATGCCGACCCGGGCCAAGCCGACCTGGCCCAAGCCCACGGTGTTGACCAAGCAGCAGGTCAACCAGTGGGGGGCGCGCAAGATCGCCAAGATCGGGGTCGACTCCCGGCCGGCCGTCTCGGCCCGACAGGCGCGGCGCAAGGCCACGCCGTTCAACGTGATGTCGTTCAACGTGCTGGGCAGCCAGCACACCTCCCCGAGCGGCGCCCGCCCGGCGTACGCCCCGGGACGGGTGCGCGCGGAGTGGTCCAAGCAGCTGCTCGCCGCCCGCGACGCCTCGCTGATCGGGACCCAGGAGATCCAGCCCGACCAGGTGGTCTCCTTCGACGTGGCCACCCAGGGCGCGTTCTCGTTCTACCCCGGCAACACCCAGGGGTACCCCGCGGCCACCCAGTCGGTGATGTGGCGGGAGGCGGACTGGGAGCTGCTGTGGGGCAGCACGGTCTCGATGCCGTTCATGCGCGACACCCGGCCCCAGCCCGTGGTCCGGCTCCGGCACCGGGCCACCGGCGCCCAGGTCTACCTGATCAACGTCCACCTGTCCCCGGGCGGGATGGAGGCCGAGCGGGACAAGGGCCTGGAGATCGTGGTCGCCACGATCAAGGAGCTCGAGGGGGACGGGGTGCCGATCCTGCTCACCGGCGACTTCAACGAGCACCGCGAGGCGTTCTGCAAGGTGGTCGGCAAGACCGACCTGGAGGCCGCGCAGGGTGGCTCGCACAAGGGGGGCACCTGCAAGCCGCCCACCCACATGCGGGTGGACTGGATCTTCGGCTCGCGCGGCGACTTCTCCGGCACCTCGATCGACCAGTCGAGCCGGATCCGTCGCACCACCGACCACGCGGTGATCTCCACGCGGTTCTCCGTGCAGTAGTCTCGGCCAGGCTTGGCGACTCGGCACGAGGAGGCGGGATGAAGCCGCGCGTGTACCGGGTCGGCGACGACGGGGTCGAGCTGGCGGGCACCTTCACCGGCTCCCTGGACGTGCACTTCGACGGCTGGCGCGGCTGGTCGGCCTCGGTGGATCGCGACACCAGCGAGCGCTGGGTGCTGCCGTGGCCCAAGCGCCTGACCAAGTGGCTCGAGGGCGGCTCCGAGGTCTGCGTGACCCACGGCGGCGACGAGCTGTTCCGCTCCGAGGTGAGCTTCGGCAGCGGCGAGGGCCGGGTCAGCCTCGTGGACCGGCACGGCATCGCCTTCATCATCGACAAGTGGGGGCTGCAGCAGCGACCGTTCGAGGTACGCCGCCAGCACGGCGCGGTGGAGGCCATGACCGCGATGGCCGAGCGGGTGCTGGCGGTGCTGCGCGAGGACTGCGGCGTCGAGGGCTGGATCTCCTTCGGCACCCTGCTGGGCGCGGCTCGCGGCGGCCAGGTGATCGGCCACGACAGCGACATCGACCTGTGCTTCCTCAGCGAGCGGGCCACTCCGGCCGAGATGGCGCTGGAGCTGTGGGACATCGCCCGGGCCCTGACCGCGGCGGGCATCGAGGTCAAGCACAAGTCGGCCAGCTTCATCACCGTCGTCTACCAGGCGCCCGACGGGGGCACGGACGGCATCGACATCTACACCTGCTTCTACCTCGGCGACCTGCTGCACGAGACCGCCACGGTGCGGGCACCGGTGCCGCGCGAGGCGATCGTGCCGCTGCGCGCGATGGAGTTCGAGGGCCGGCTGATGCCGGCGCCCGCGGATCCGGACCAGATGCTCGCCGTCTCCTACGGACCGAGCTGGCGCGTCCCCGACCCCTCCTTCCGGCACCAGCCCGGGCCCGAGATCACCGAGCGGTTCCACGACTGGTTCGGCTCGGTGATGACCCACCGGCGCGACTGGGCGGCGTACAACACGCTGGTGGCGACCCAGGGTCGGGCCCCCTCATCCTTCGCGCGCTGGGTCGGCGGCCAGCTCGAGGGCGACGTACGCGTGCACGAGGTGGGGGCCGGGCCGCTCATCGATCTGCGGCACTACGCGGCCCTTGGTGCGCGCGCCATCGGCTACGACTACGCCCACCCGGGCCGGGCCGCGCAGGGCAAGAAGGTCGCCACCCTGCCCCAGGGCGCGGCCCGGCGGCCGCTGAACCTGCTCGACCTGCGCGACGCCATGAGCGCCGGGGCGGTGGCCGCCCGGCTGCCCGGCGAGCGGGTGGTCTGCGCACGCCGGGTGCTCGAGGCCCTCGAGCCACAGGCCCGCGAGTCGTTCTGGCGCTTCACCTCGATGGCCCTGCGCTCGGGTGGCCGGGCCTACCTGGAGGGCGTGAGCCGCTCGCCGGCGGAGTGCCGGCGCTGGCAGCACGAGCAGGGTGCGCCGCCGCTGAGCCCGGTGGACCCGGCCTCGGTGGCCTCCGCCGCCGCGGCCGCCGGGGGCACCGTGGTGTACCGGGAGGGCTTCCCGGCCGCGACCCGCGCGAGCCGGACCGGACCCCCCGCGCGCTGGCGCATGGTCGTGGAGTGGGGCACAGGCAACAAGACAGGACAGAGGGACCAATGACTGACGTGGTGTACCTGCACGTGGGTGGGCCGAAGTCGGGGACGACCTTCGTTCAGCACGTGCTGCAGGCCAACGCCGAGGCGCTGGCGCAGGCCGGCGTGCTGGTGGCGGGCCCCCGGCTGGAGCTGATCCACGCGGCGATGGCGGTCCGCGGCGACCGGCGGCTGGAGCAGCTGCCGGAGTCGGCCGCGAGCGCGTGGGAGCGCGTCGCCACGGGTGTGCGGGCCTGGTCCGGGCACTCCGCGATCGTCAGCTACGAGCTCTTCGCCGGTGCCTCGGCCGCCCAGGCCAGCGCGGCGCTGCAGGCGTTGGCGGGTCTGGAGGTGCACGTGGTGGTGAGCGCCCGGGACCTGGGCAAGTCCATCCCGTCGGCGTGGCAGGAGCAGCTGAAGTTCGGGCTCACCAAGCCGCTGGAGAAGTGGCGACCCCCGGCCGAGACCGTGGCCGACAGCGAGTGGGGCTGGCGGACCATGCAGCCGGCCAACGTGGCCGCCCGCTGGGGGGCCGATCTGCCGCCGGAGCGGGTGCACGTGGTGACCGTGCCGGGCGACTCCGCCGACAGCTCCGAGCTGTGGCATCGGTTCGCCGAGGCCTGCGGGCTGTCCCACCTCACCGGGCTCGACCTGAGCATGGAGCGGGTCAACGAGTCGCTGGGGGTGGTCGAGGCCGAGCTGCTGCGCCGGGTCAACAAGGCGCTCGACGGCCGCGTCCAGGGCAGCCGCCAGCGCTCGCTGTGGATCCGGGACGTGCTCGCCCATCAGGTGCTGGCGCCGATCGGCCGCGAGCCGATCGGGCTCACCGACGCCCAGCTGGGCGAGGCGCAGGACGAGGCGAACCGGGCCGCCGCGGCCATCTTGGCCGCCGGGTACCGGGTGCACGGCGACCTCGCGGACCTGCGCCCCGGGTCGGGGCAGGGCCGGTTGCCCGGCCAGGTCAGCGACCGCGAGGTGCTGGAGTCGGCGACGCTGGCCCTGGCCGACCTGCTGGTCTGGGCGGGTCAGTCGGGCGCGGACCCGCATGGCTCGACACCGGGCTCGACACCGGGCGCCGCGTCCGGATCGACGCCCCAGGAGGGCGCCGGCGGCCGGTTGGCGCTGGCCAGGAGCGCGGTCCGGACCACGCTGCACCGGGTCGCCACCCCAGCCCAGAGCCGGCAGGTGGCCGAGCTCGAGGCCCGGGTCGCCGAGCTGGAGGCGCAGGTGGCCGCGGAGCGGGCCCTGCACCTGCGGGTGGCCAGCCTCACCGACCTGGTCCAGGAGCTGCTGCTGCCGGCGGCGCAGCAGGACAAGCGGGTCACCTCCTCGGCGCTGCGCAGCTACCGCAAGGGGTCCCTATGAGTGCGCCTGCGGACGGTTCTGTGGGCGGCCCCGGGATCGGTGCCGGATCGGGCCGGATTGCGGCTGCCGGCCGAAAGCTGGCCCGGGTCGCGGGGGCGGATGCGGTGCGCGGCCTGGGACACCGGGTCGCCAGCCTGGAGGTGGCGGTCGCCGAGAACTCCGAGCTCCACCTGCTCCTGGAGGCCCAGGTCTCGGGGTTGGAGGAGGCGTTGGCCGGGCTGGTCCAAGACCCGCACGGCGTCTCGGGTTCTCCAGCCTCGGTGTGAAAACATGACCGGCATGGTGACCCCTGCTCGCGTTCGGCTCTCCGTGGTCATCCCGTGCTACAACGAAGAGGACTCGCTGCCCCGGCTCGTGGAGGTGCTGGAGGCCGAGCTCGGCGAGATCACGCCCGACTACGAGGTCATCCTGGTCGACGACGGCAGCCGGGACGGCACCCTGCCGATCCTGCGCCAGGTGGCCGCCGAGCGACCCCGCTTCCGGTACCTGGCGCTGAGCCGCAACTTCGGCAAGGAGTCGGCCATGCTGGCCGGGCTCAGCCAGGCGACCGGTGACCGGGTCGCGATCATGGACGCCGATCTCCAGCACCCCCCGCACCTGCTGGCCCAGATGATGCCGCTGCTGGACAGCGGCGAGTACTCCCAGGTGGTCGCCCGTCGTACCCGCACCAACGACCCCGCGGTGCGCACCTTCCTGTCCCGGGTCTACTACCGGATGATGAACCGGCTGATCGACGTCGAGCTGCAGGACGGGGTCGGCGACTTCCGGGTGCTGGACCGGATGGCGGTGCGGGCCCTGCTGACCCTGGGGGAGACGAACCGGTTCTCCAAGGGGCTCTTCGCCTGGATCGGCTTCCCGACCGCCGTGGTCGACTACGAAAACGTCTCGCGCGAGGCCGGGACCACCAAGTGGCGGCTGCGCGACCTGTTCAACTACGGGATCGACGGCGTCGTGTCCTTCAACTACCGGCCGCTGCGGATGTCGATCTGGTTCGGCGCGCTGGTCACGGCCGTGGCTGTCGGCTACGCGCTCTGGGTGCTCGGCGACGCCATGGTCCACGGCAACGCGGTGCCCGGCTACGTGACCATCATCTGCGCGGTCACCGGCCTGGGCGGCATCCAGATGATCCTGCTCGGGGTGATCGGGGAGTACCTGGGCCGGATCTACGCCGAGACCAAGCGCAGACCGCTGTTCCTGCTCAAGGAGAGCAGCAACGGCCCCGGCAAGACCCCGGTGACCGCCGTGCTCGGCCCCGACCACGAGGCCTGGCAGCAGGAGCTCGACGCCCAGGGGCGACAGGCGTGAGCACCGGCGACTCGGGCGTGAGCCCCGACGGCACCGACATCGCCGACCTGCGCCCGTTCGAGGGTCGCGGGCCGGTCCGGGGTCGGCGGGCGTGGCCGCTGCTGGTCTGCCTGGTGACCGCGGCGTACGTCGTGATCCCCTACCTGATCACCCCCTGGTTCTACCAGCGCGGTGACACTGCGGCCCAGTTCGCGCCCACCTGGTTCCACCTGGGAGAGCTGGTCCGCGAGGGCGTGTGGCCGGTGTGGCTGGACCCGCAGTCGTGGGCGGGCGGCAACTACGTCGCCGAGGCGCTCTTCGGCACCTACAACCCGCTCAACCTCCTGGTCTGGGTCGGGGTCTCGATGGGGCCGGACCTGGCCCTGTCCACGCTGGCGGTCAAGGGCGCGGTGCTGGTGCTGCTGGCCCTGGGCACCTACGCGCTGGCCCGGGAGTACGCCGCGGCGCCCTGGGCGGCGGCGTGCGTCGCGATCGCCCTGCCGTTCTCCGGGTTCACCCTGTTCTGGGACGCCGGCTCCTGGCCCTCGGGCCTGATGGCCTTCGCCTACGCGCCGTGGGTCTGGGTGACGATGCGGCGCACGCTGCGCGGGGTCGCGAACCCGCTGTGGGCCTTCGCGGCCGGCGTCCTCGCGGTCACCAACGGCAACCCGTACGGCACCCTGGCCGTGGTGATCATCGGGGCTGCGCTGGTCTGCGAGGGGCTGCTCAACCGCAACTTCCCCGGGGCCCTGCGGCTGTCCGTGGTCGGCGTCTGCGTGGCCGCGTTCCTGCCGCTGGTCTACCTGCCGTTGCTGGAGTCGGCCGACCTGGCGGTGCGCTCCACCGGGGCCCTCTTCGAGAACAGCGGCAAGCTGCGCCCCACCTTCGGTGACCTGCTCGCGGTGAGCTCCCCGACCCACGTGCCCCCGATCCAGGCGATCACCGGGCCGATGAAGGTGCCTGCCACCTACCTGGTGTGGTTCGTGCTGCCGCTGCTGCCGTGGCTGCGCTACGGCGTGTTGGCCCGCCGCTGGCGCGAGTTCACGGGCCTGGGCCTGGTGGCGCTGGTCTACTTGGCGATCACCCTGGGCCCCAGCAAGCTGTGGCTGTTCCGCTGGCCGCTGCGCACCATCGAGTACTTCTACCTGGCCCTGGTGATCGCGTTCGCCGTGCTCCTGAGCCAGGGCCTGGCCCGCAGCCGGGTGCGTGCCCGGCTGGTCGGCTCCGCGGTGCTGGTGGTCGCGGCCGGCTACCTGAGCTGGGCCCAGGACCCGGAGGCTCTGCGCCGGGTCGGGATCGGCTTCGTGGCGCTCGCCGGACTGAGCGCGGTGCTGCTGGCCGCCCACCTGGTGCTGCGCCGCGACCTCGCCGTGGCCGCGGTGGCGATCGCCGGCGTGGGCGCGGTGCTCACGCTGCAGGTCGCGGTCTTCGACGAGAACGCCAGCTCCCGGGTCTGGCACGTGCCCAGCGATGTCAGCCTGCTGCAGGAGCGGTTCGCCGACCGGGAGGGTCGGGTGATGCAGTTCGCCGACCTCAAGCCGCTGCAGAACAAGGGCCAGATCGCCAAGCTGGAGCAGGCGTGGCAGCACTTCCTGCCCGGGTCGATGTACCACCCGGCGGGCGTGGAGGCGGTCAACAGCTACACCGGCATGGGCTTCCTGCCCTTCACCCGCTACTTCTGCATGGAGTACGACGGCCTCACCCAGCCCTGCGGCTACAGCAACCTGTGGCGCGTCCAGGGCGGCGACCGAGGCTCGGCCGCGGACCTGATGAAGCTCGAGACCGTCGTGGTGCAGCCGAAGCTGGCCGAGGGCGTGACGCCCGGCGAGGGCTGGGTCGAGCAGTCGAGCAGCAAGGACGTCATCGTGCTGGTCCGCGAGGGCGAACTGCCGTGGCCGGGCTCCGAACTGAGCTGGGCGCCCGCCGGCGTCGAGGTCACCTCGGCCCAGACGGTCTCGCGCTGGCACCAGCGGGTGGAGGTCGCGGACGCCCAGGAGCGCGGTGACCTGGTCTTCGCGATGCTGTCTTGGCCGGGGTGGCAGGCCGAGCTGGACGGCAAGCCGCTGAAGGTGTCCCGGACCGCGATCGGGCTGCTCACCGTGACCGTGCCCCAGGGCGCCTCCGGCACGATCGACCTCACCTATCGGCCCCCCGGGCTGCTGCTGGGAGTGGTCTCGGCCGGCGTTGGCACGCTGCTCGCGCTGGGCCTGGGTCTCGTGCCCTATCTCACTGCCCGACGTCGGCGTACTCGTGGGTACGATCAAACCGTGGAGCGCCCCGAGGAGGTGCTTGCTCCGCTCTGATCCCCCCACGACAAGGAGTTCGCGCATGCCTCGCCTGTGCCAGACCGACGGCCTCACCGAGGACCAGACCGAGATCCTGAAGGCGGTCCGGCAGTTCGTGGACGAGCAGATCATCCCGGTCGCCCAGGAGCTCGAGCACGCCGACGAGTACCCGACCGAGATCATCGAGGGCCTCAAGGAGCTGGGGGTCTTCGGGCTGATGATCCCCGAGGAGTACGGCGGCCTCGGCGAGTCGCTGCTGACCTACGCGCTGGTGGTCGAGGAGATCGCGCGCGGCTGGATGAGCGTCTCCGGCGTGATCAACACCCACTTCATCGTGGCCTACATGCTGATCCAGCACGGCACCGAGGAGCAGAAGCAGAAGTACCTGCCGCGGATGGCCACCGGCGACGTGCGCGGGGCGTTCTCGATGTCCGAGCCCGCGCTGGGCTCCGACGTCTCCGCGGTCTCCACCAAGGCCACCGTGACACAACAAGGAGCTGACGGCGCTGCGCTCGAGTATTCCATCACCGGCCAGAAGATGTGGCTGACCAACGGCGCCACCTCCACCCTGGTCGCGGTGCTGACCAAGACCGACGAGGGCGCGGACTCGGTCTACCGCAACATGACGACGTTCCTGGTCGAGAAGGAGGCCGGCTTCGGCGAGACCGCCCAGGGCGTCACCGTCCCCGGCAAGATCGACAAGATGGGCTACAAGGGCGTCGAGACCACCGAGCTCATCCTGGAGGACCACCGGATCTCCGCGGACCAGATCCTGGGCGGGGTGCCCGGCAAGGGCTTCTTCCAGATGATGGACGGTGTCGAGGTCGGCCGGGTCAACGTCGCGGCGCGGGCCTGCGGACTGGCGTGGCGCGGGTTCGAGCTCGGCGTCGCGTACGCCCAGCAGCGCAAGACCTTCGGCAAGGTGATCGCCGAGCACCAGGCGGTGCTGTTCCGGATCGCCGAGATGGCCACCAAGGTCGAGGTCGCCCACACGATGATGGTGCGCGCCGCCCGGCTCAAGGACACCGGCCAGCGCCTGGACGTCGAGGCCGGCATGGCCAAGATGGTCGCCTCGGAGTACGCCAATGAGGTCGTCGAGGACTCCTTCCGGATCCACGGTGGCTACGGCTACTCCAAGGAGTACGAGATCGAGCGGCTGATGCGCGAGGTCAAGTTCATGCTGATCGGCGAGGGCACCTCCGATATCCAGAAGATGATCATCGGCCGCAGCCTGCTCAAGGAGTACAAGCTCCGCTGAGCGCGGGGCGGACCTGTCATGACCAAGACGAATCCAGGCAACTTCTTCGAGGACTTCACGCTCGGGCAGGTCATCGACCACGCCACGCCCAGGACCGTGACCGAGGGGGACCGGGCGCTGTACGGCGCCCTGTACCCGACCCGGTTCGCGCTGCCCAGCTCGGCGGAGTTCGCCGCCGCGTGCGGGCTCACGCCGGCGCCGGTGGAGGAGCTGATCGGCTTCCACATCGCCTTCGGCAAGACCGTCCCGGACGTGTCGCTGAACGCCGTGGCCAACCTCGGGTACGCCGAGTGCCGGTTCCTTCAGCCGGTCGTGCCGGGCGACACGCTGTCCACCAGCTCCGAGGTGATCGGGCTGAAGGAGAACTCCAACGGTAAGACCGGCGTGGTGTGGGTGCGCTCGACCGCGCGCAACCAGCGCGGTGAGGTGGCGATCTCGTGGGCGCGCTGGGTGATGGTGCACAAGCGGGACGCCGCCGCCCCGGCGCCGGCGACCGTGGTGCCGGAGCTGGCCGACCACGTGCCCGCGGCGTCGCTGACGCTCCCGGACGGGCTGGACTTCACCGGCTACGACTTCGCCGCGGCCGGCGAGCCCCACCGACTCTCCGACTACCAGGTGGGGGAGCGGGTCGACCACGTGGACGGCGTCACCCTCAGCGACGCCGAGCACATGATGGCCACCCGGCTGTGGCAGAACACCGCCAAGGTGCACTTCAACACCGAGGCCCGGCCCGACGGCAACCGGTTGATCTACGGCGGGCACGTCATCTCGATGGCCCGCGCCCTGTCGTTCAACGGGCTGGCCAACGCCCAGCTGATCGCGGCCATCAACGCGGGGTCGCACGTGGCCCCGGCGTTCGCGGGCGACACCGTCTACGCGTGGTCCGAGGTGCTGGACACGGCCGAGGCAGCCGCCCCCGGGGTGGGTGCCCTGCGGCTGCGGCTGGTGGCGACCAAGGGTCGCGACGAGTCGATGACGCTGCGCGGCGAGGACGGCAAGTACGCGCCCGGGGTGCTATTGGACCTCGACTACTGGGCGCTTGTGCCACAGTGAGGGTCGGTTCCGAGAGAGGCGGCAGCGGATGAGTAACGAGGACCTGAAGGCCAAGATGCGCGAGGCCCTGGACCGCAAGAACGCCCGCGAACAGGGCGTGCACCAGGACTCCGTGACCAAGGAGAAGACCCACGGGCCCGAGGTTGCGGGCGGCAGCACGCAGAAGACGCACCGGCGGAAAGCGGGCGGCGGCGGGTCTTGACGCGCCCGGCTGGCTGAGCCGACCGTGGACCCCATGGTGCCGGTCCCCAGTTGCCCCAGGTGTGGAGCCGGGCTCGGCGCCGCCCGGGGCGAGTGGAGTTGCCTGCAGCACGGCTCGGTGCCGCCCATGTGGCCCGCGGACGAGGCGTCGTACGAGGCGTTCGCGCGGCACCTGAGCTGCGCGGGCACGCTGCCGACGTACCTGCCGTGGCCGATGGAGCCCGGCTGGCGGGTGACCGGCTTCGCCTGGGTCGGGGACGCGGCCACCGACACGGTGGCGACCATGACCTGCTGCAGCGGGTACACAGTGCCCGACGGCCCGGTCGAGGTGTGCGTGGTCACCGAGGAGCCCGGCACCGGTCTGGGTGCCCGGGTCGCGCGCACGCCGTGGCTGGACCCCGGCCCCGACGCGGCTCAGGGGCCGCCGGTGGCCAAGGTGGCCCTGGACGGCCAGAACGCCAAGCTGTGGTCGGTCAGCAGCCAGCAGCAGCAGGAGGGTGACCGGGCGGCGCTGGTCGGTGAGGCCGGTGGCCGCTGGCTGTGGCTCACCGTGCGCCCCGCGTCCGCGGTGCTGCTGCTGAGCCAGGGGTGGAGCCTGCGGGACGTGAGCGCGTTCGGCTCGGTGCTGGTCGACCTGCCCTTCGGCGGACCCATGACCGAGTGGTAGCGGCGCACTAGCCTGGCGCAGTGCGGATCGACCTCCACAGCCACTCCGACGCCAGCGACGGCACCGACAGCCCGACCGAGCTGGTGCACGCGGCGGCGCGCGCCGGACTCGACGTCCTGGGGATCACCGACCACGACACCACCCAGAGTTGGGACGAGGCCGCCCGGGCCGCCGCCGAGGTCGGGATCGCCCTGGTCTGCGGGATCGAGGTCAGCACCACCCTGCGGGGTCGCGGCGTGCACCTGCTGGCCTACCAGCCGGATCCGACGCACCCGGTCCTGCAGGATCGGCTGCGGGAGGTGCTGCGCGGCCGCGATGCCCGGGTGCCGAGGATCCTGGAGCGGCTGCGGGAGCAGGGCGTCCGGATCGAGCTCGACGACGTACGCCGGGCCGCGGGCGACGCCGCCGCCACGGGCCGCCCGCACGTCGCCGACGCCCTGGTGGCCAGGGGCGTGGTGGCGGACCGGGCCGAGGCGTTCGAGCGGTACCTGAACCCGGGGCGCCCGGCGTACGTGCGGCGGACCGCCGCGGACCTGCACGAGATGCTGCAGGTGGTGGCCGACGCCGGCGGGGTCACGGTGCTGGCCCACCCCTGGGGTCGCAGCGCCCGCGACGTGCTGGACGCCGCGGCCATCGCCGACCTCCGCGACCGCGGCCTCACCGGGCTCGAGGTGGACCACGAGGACCACACCGGGGCGGAGCGGGCGCAGCTACGGGCGATCGCCCGGGACCTGGACCTGGTGGTCACCGGGTCGAGCGACTACCACGGGCTGGGCAAGGTCGGACACGACCTGGGCTGCAACACCACCGAGCCGGCCGAGTACCGGCGGCTACTTGCGGCCCAGGCTCTGTAGCCCCTGCAGCGCCCGGTGGGGGACGTACCGGGTCAGCGAGGCGATCGCCTTGTACTGCAGCCCCGGGATCGAGAAGACCCGGCCCTTGGCGTGGTCGGCGAGCGCCTGGCGGACCAGGTCGTCGGCCTCCAGCCACATGAACTGCGGCGCCGAGCCCTGGGAGACCTCCATCCGCTCGTGGAACTCGGTGCGCGTGAAGCCCGGGCACAGCGTGGTGACCGTGACCCCCTGGGCGCGGTACTCCTGGGCGGCCCACTCGCCGAACGAGTTGACCCACGCCTTGGCGGCGGCGTAGCTGCCCCGGGGCAGGAAGGCGGCCACCGAGGAGACCTGGATGATGCCGCCGCTGCCGCGCTCGACCATCGGCCGCAGGGCGGCGTGGGTCAACCGCATGACCGCGACCACCAGCACGTCCAGCATCGCCTGCTCGGCGTCGACGTCGTTGTCCAGGAACCGGCCCTTGAGCCCGAAGCCGGCGTTGTTCACCAGCAGGTCGATGGGCCGGTCGCGGTCGGCCAGCCGGGCCTCGACCTGCGCCAGCTGCTCGCGGTCGACCAGATCGGCGGCCAGCACCTCGACCTGCACCTGGTGCAGCTCCTTCAACGAGTGCGCCTCCGCCTCCAGGCGGGGCAGGTCGCGGGCGACCACCACGAGGTCGTAGCCCTGGGCGGCGAGCTGGTGGGCGAATGAGCGGCCGATTCCGGCGGTGGCGCCGGTGATGAGTGCGGTGCGCGAGTCCATGGGCCCAGCATTCAGGGTGTGGCTGCCCGCGGGCAACCTGTGATCAGGCAAGATGGGCCCCGACATGACCACGACACTCGCCGTTGCCAATCAGAAGGGCGGCGTCGCCAAGACCACCTCCGTGGCCTCCATCGGTGCAGCACTGGTGGAGCTGGGCCAAACGGTGCTCCTGGTCGACCTCGACCCGCAGTCCTGCCTCACCTTCTCCCTCGGGATCGACCCGGAGGACCTCGAGCTCTCGGTGCACCACGTGCTCACGAAGGGCCTCGCGCCGTCCGAGGTGATCCTGCCGACCTCGGACGGGCCGGACCTGCTGCCGGCCACCATCGAGCTGGCCCGGGCCGAGGCCGACCTGCTGACCCGCACCGGGCGCGAGCACGTGATCAAGTCCGCCCTCGACGACCTGGCCGAGGCTGGTCAGTCCTACGACTGGGTGCTGCTGGACTGCCCACCCTCGTTGGGCGTGCTGACGGTCGCGGCGCTGACGGCCGCGGACGGTGTGCTGATCCCGCTGCAGTGCGAGACCCTGTCGCACCGCGGCGTGGGACAGCTACTGGACACCGTGCACGACGTACGCCGGTTCACCAACCGCAAGCTGCAGATCTGGGGCGTGCTGCCCACGATGTACGACGGCCGCACCAACCACTCGCGCACGGTGCTGGAGACCATCTCGGCCACCTACGACCTGGACGTGGTCGAGCCGCCCATCCCCAAGACGATCAAGTTCGCCGAGGCGCCCGCCGCCGGCCGCACCATCCTGGCCACCTCGCGCAGCAGCAAGGGTGCCAAGGCCTACCGTGAGGTGGCCGCCACCCTGCTCGCCCGCGCGAAGGCGGGCAAGAAGGGCCGGGCCAAGAAGCGCTGAGCCGCTGCGCCGTTTCGGGGCGAGGCCCTACTCGGCGCCCGACTCGGCAGCCGGGCGTGAGCCGCTGGGACGCCGCCGGCGTCGGTTGCGGCTGCGCGAGGCCTGCTGCTCCGTGCCCTCGCCGCCGGTGGCGGCGGACTCCGAGCCGGCCCCGGCGCTCGAGGCCACCGCGCCCTCGACCGGCTGGCCGCCCCGGGTGCGGCTGCGGCTGCGGTTGCGGTTGGACCGCGGCCGGGACTCCGAGCTCCGCTCGCCGCCCCGGTCATTGCCTCGGCCGCGGTCGGAGGAGCCCGAGCGCCCCGAGCCACCGGATGACTCGGACCGCTCGACCGGCTTCGGGTCGACGATGCGGCCCTTGGTGCCCGGCACGATCCCCTGGTCGTGGAAGAGGTGCTCGGAGGTGGAGTAGGTCTCCTGCGGCTCCTCGAACGGCAGGTCCAGGGTCTTGTTGATCATCTTCCAGCGCGCCACGTCCGGCCAGTCGACGAAGGTGATCGCGGTGCCCGAGGCGCCGGCCCGGCCGGTGCGGCCGATCCGGTGCACGTAGGTCTTGTCGTCCTCGGGGCAGTTGTAGTTGATCACGTGGGAGACCCCGCGCACGTCGATGCCGCGGGCCGCGACGTCGGTGCAGACCAGCACCTGGAGCTTGTCCTCGCGGAACTTGGTCATCGCCTTCTCGCGGGCGACCTGCGCCATGTCACCGTGCAGGGGGGCGGCCTTGAAGCCGCGCTCGGCCAGGTCGTCGGCGACCCGCTGCGCCTGCCGCTTGGTGCGGGTGAAGACGATCAGCTTGTCCATGTCCTCGGCCTGCAGGATGCGGCCGATGATCTCGGGCTTGTCCAGGTCGTGCACCTGGTAGATGAACTGGGCGGTCGCCGGGACGGTGGCGTTCTCGTAGGAGGACTCCGCGCGGATGTTCATCGGGTGCCGCATGTGGGTGCGGGCCAGGGAGACGATGGCCGCGGGCATGGTGGCGGAGAAGAGCATCGTCTGCCGGGTCTCCGGCGTCATCGCCAGAATCCGCTCCACGTCGGGCAGGAACCCCAGGTCGAGCATCTCGTCGGCCTCGTCCAGCACCAGGGCGTGGACGTGCGAGAGGTCCAGGGCGCGCCGGTTGGCCAGGTCGATCAACCGGCCCGGCGTGCCGACCACGATGTCGACGCCGGACTCCAGCGCGTCGAGCTGGCCCTCGTAGCCGACACCGCCGTAGACGGTGAGCACCCGCATGCCCCGGTCGGCACCGGCCAGGGTGAGGTCGCTGGTGACCTGGAGCGCCAGCTCGCGGGTGGGGGCCACGATCAGCGCCTGCGGGCGGCCCTGCGGCAGCTCGGCGTAGTCGGGGTCCTTGGGGGCGATGCTGCGCTGGATCACCGGGATCCCGAACGCCAGGGTCTTGCCGGTGCCGGTGCGGGCCTGACCGATCAGGTCGGTGCCCAGCAGGGCGACCGAGAGGGTCATCTCCTGGATGGCGAAGGGGGTGGTGATGCCGCCACGCTCGAGCGCGTCGCAGATCTCGGGCAGCACGCCCAGTTCACGGAAGGTGGTCACGTGTGTCGCTTTCGTCGAAGGTCGTTGGCCTCATGCGGCCGACCCGACTCTGCGGTCTGCCGCGCACATGCCGGCAAGCGCTGGCGCCTCCTGTGATTGCGGCCGAAGTAGGGGCGCAGGCAGAGGGCTCAAGGTTGCCACGCGCGCTATGGAGCGCGCAGTTGGCAAGAGTCTATCGGTAGGGTCGGAGCATGACTGAATCCCAGCCCGTTGCGTCGCAGGAGACCGGGCAGGGCGCGTTCGCGGATCCGGAGTACCGGCTGGCCATTGTGGACCTGCTGGGCACCATCGCCTACGGCGAGCTCTCGGCGTTCGAGCGGTTGGCCGAGGACGCCCGGATGGCCCCGGCGCTGGCCGACAAGGTCGCCCTCTCGGCCATGGCGGCGGCGGAGTTCGGCCACCTCAAGCGCCTGCTGGAGCGCCTGGCCGAGCTGGGCGCGGACCCGTATGAGGCGATGGAGCCGTTCCGTCGGCCGATCGACGACTTCCACATCCACACCGCCCCCTCCGACTGGTACGAGGGCCTGATCAAAGCCTACGTCGGCGACGGGCTGGCCGCGGACTTCTACCGGGAGATCGCCGCCTACCTCGACTCCAGCACCCGCGACCTGATCAACGACTCGCTGGCCGACGCGGGGCAGTCCGAGTTCGTGGTCGAGCGGGTCCGGGCCGCCATCGAGCGGGACCCGCGGCTGGGCGGCCGGCTCGCGCTGTGGGGCCGTCGGCTGATGGGGGAGGCGCTGACCCAGGGTCAGCGGGTGGCCGCCGAGCGGGACGCGATGACCGCGCTGCTGGCCGGCGGGATCGACCGGACCGGCCTGGACCTGGCCGCGATCGGCCGGATGTTCACCCGGCTGACCGAGCGGCACGCGGCGCGGATGACTGAGCTGGGCCTGGATTCCTGAGGGGCTGAGGGCCTGCGGGCCGGGTCAGCGGAAGCCGACCGTGCCGGTCACCCCGCCACCCAGCTCCACGTAGGCGATGTGCCCGCCCGGGACCAGGGCGCGCCGGCCCTTTCCGTCCACCAGGGACAGCGTGGCGCCGCTGGTGACCGCGGCGTTGACCAGCTCCTCGACCTCCTCCTGGGACAGGGGTACGTCGAGCACGATCTCGCGGCTCGCGTGCTGGATTCCGATCTTGACCTCCACCGAGGCCTCCTTCTCACGATTGTTGTGCCTGATGCCCGCGGTCCCGCGCGCTCTCAGTGCTCCTTGGGGTAGCCGCTGATCCCTCGCCAGGCCAGGGCCGCGACCAGCGCCGCGGCGTTCTCCTGACCGATGCTGCCGCCGCCGTCCCCGGCCTGCCCGCTCAGCCAGTAGCGAGCGCTGACCTGGGCCATCCCCACCAGGGAGACGGCGAGGAGCATGCAGGCCTCCATCGGGAGCCCGGTGTCCTGCTGGATCACGACCGCGATGCTGCTGGCCGAGTCCGTGGTGACCCGTTCGACCCGGGAGCGAACCCCCGGCTCGTTGGTCAGGTCGGACTCGAAGACCAGCCGGAACGACCCGGTGTCGTGCCCCACGTAGTCGTAGAACGCCGCGATCGCCGCCGCCACCCGCTGCTTGTTGTCGTGGGTGCTGTCCAGGGCCTCGCGGATCTTGGCCGTGATGGTGTTGCACGACTCGTCCAGCAGCGCCATGTACAGCTCGAGCTTGCCGGGGAAGTGCTGGTACAGCACGGGCTTGGAGACACCCGCCCGGTCGGCGATGTCGTCCATCGCCGCCGCGTGGTAGCCCTGGGCCACGAACACCTCCAGGGCGGACTCCAGCAGTTGGGCGCGACGCTCCCGACGTGGCATCCGGGCGCCCCGTGGGCGCGGCTCCACCTCGTCCATTCCTGCACTCAACCTGGCTCCTCCTGACGTGTGGCAGTGATGCTATCGGCCCGCACCCACAAGAGGGCTTCCTCGGCGTCTCGCAGACACGTTCAGGTCCGGATCGCGGGACGTGCCGGGTGGCTCGGGCACGCCGGGGGAACATGGTCGATCTGTCCGGGGTTGTGCCTCGAACAAGTCGTGAACGAACTCCCAGGAGCAGCCGTGTCCTTTCCCCCGCTGGTGGAGCCAGCCGCCGAGCTCACCATCGACGAGGTACGGCGCTACAGCCGCCACCTGATCATCCCCGACGTGGGCATGACCGGGCAGAAGCGTCTGAAGAACGCCAAGGTGCTGGTGATCGGCGCCGGCGGCCTCGGCTCGCCCGCCCTGCTCTACCTGGCCGCCGCCGGGGTCGGCACGCTCGGCATCGTGGAGTTCGACGAGGTCGACGAGTCCAACCTGCAGCGCCAGATCATCCACGGGCAGTCCGACATCGGCCGTCCCAAGGCCGAGTCCGCGCGGGACGCCGTCGCCGAGACCAACCCGCTGGTCAACGTGGTGGTGCACAACGAGCGGCTGGACAACGACAACGTCCACGCGATCTTCTCGGGCTATGACCTGATCGTGGACGGGACCGACAACTTCGCCACCCGGTACCTGGTCAACGACGCGGCGTACTTCCTGGGCATCCCGTACGTGTGGGGCTCGATCTACCGGTTCGACGGCCAGGCCTCGGTCTTCGCGCCCTCGCTGTCGGACGAGGCCCCCTGCTACCGCTGCCTGTACCCCGAGCCCCCGCCGCCGGGCATGGTGCCCTCCTGCGCCGAGGGCGGCGTGCTGGGCGTGCTGTGCGCCTCGATCGGCTCCATCCAGGTCAACGAGGCGATCAAGCTCCTGACCGGCATCGGGGAGCCGCTGGTCGGGAAGCTGATGATCTACGACGCCCTGGAGATGGAGTACCGCAAGCTCCGGGTCCGCAAGGACCCCGGCTGCGCGCTGTGCGGCACGAACCCGACGGTCACCGAGCTGATCGACTACGAGACCTTCTGCGGCGCCATCTCGCAGGAGGCCGCGGACGCGGCCGCCGGGTCGACCATCTCGGTCACCACCCTGGCCTCGATGCTCAAGGAGCGCGAGGAGGGCTCCCGGGAGTTCGTCCTGGTCGACGTGCGCGAGCCCAACGAGTTCGAGATCAACCGGATCCCCGGTGCGGTGCTGATCCCCAAGGGCGACTTCCTCAACGGCAGCGCCCTGGGCCAGCTGACCGAGCTCAGCGGGGGCGCCCAGCAGATCGTGCTGCACTGCAAGTCCGGCGTGCGCTCGGCCGAGTGCCTGGCGATCCTCAAGGGCGCGGGGTACGCCGACGCGGTGCACGTCGGCGGCGGCGTGGTGGCCTGGGTCAACCAGATCGACCCCAGCCAGCCCTCCTACTGAGTCAGCACTGACCGGCAGTAGACAGCACTGAACAGCACTGACCGGGACGAGAACCGCGTGGACGCCGAGGAGTACGCCGAGCTGGTCCTGCGCTGCGTGGAGCGGGTGCCGGCGGGCCGGGTCACCACCTACGGCTCGATCGCCGAGGCGGTGGGTGCGGTCTGCGGCGGCGGTGGTCCGCGGCAGGTCGGCACGGTCATGTCCCGTCACGGCGGCGGGATGCCGTGGTGGCGGGTGGTGCGCGCCGACGGCTCGGCGCCGCCCACCCACGCCCTCGAGGCCCGCCAGGCGTGGCTGTCGGAACAGACCCCGCTGCGGCCCTCGGGATCCGTCGACCTGACCCGCGCGTTCGTGGCCGCCCGGCTGCCCGACTGAGACGCCCAGTCCGGCCCGCCCGCGGCGGCGGCACAATGGAGCCCATGCTCTACCAGGTCGCGCGTCACGCCGTACATCCGGTGCTCAGCGCGCTCTGGCGCCCCGAGGTGGTCGGCCTGGAGCATGTACCGCGCACCGGGGGAGTGATCCTGGCCAGCAACCACCTGAGCTTCGTGGACAGCGTGGTGATCCCCGTCGTGGTGCCCCGCCGGGTGGTGTTCTTGGCCAAGTCCGACTACTTCACCGGCACCGGGGTCAAGGGCGCCCTGACCCGCGGCTGGTTCGAGGCGCTGGGCATGCTGCCGGTGGACCGGGACGACTCGCGCGCGGCGCTGGACAGCCTCGACACCGCCCTGGAGGTGCTGGGCCGTGGTGAGGCGTTCGGGATCTACCCCGAGGGCACCCGCAGCCTCGACGGCCGGCTCTACCGTGGCCGCACCGGCGTGGCCCACCTGGCCCTGACCGCCGGCGTCCCCGTGGTGCCGGTCGGGCTGTTGGGCACCGACAAGGTCCAGCCGGTGGGCGAGTCCAGGCCGAGGCTGGCGAAGGTCACCGTGCGGTTCGGTGAGCCGCTGGACTTCCGGGGTGCGTACGACGGAGTGCCCGCCGGCCGCGCCCGGCGGCAGGTGACCGACGAGGTGATGAGGGCCATCGGCGAGCTCACCGGGCAGCAGCGCGCCGGGGTCTACAACGAGCGCACCCCGCGCGCCTGAGGGGCCGGCTCTCCAGCGTGAGGGTGTTGCTCCTCGACCGGGTGTTCGGCGTGCCCCGGTGGGGGTGCAGGTGACCTTGGCCGTGACCTGCCCGGTCGAACTGTCGGGGCTCGGTGATTGGGTTGGCACATGAGCTCGACCGCGACCCCCGCGACGACGTACCGCCTGGTGCGCGCCGGCACCGAGGTGGACGTGCCGGTCCTGGACGATCGCCAGCGGGCCGTGGTCGAGCACCGACAGGGGCCGCTGCTGGTCCTGGCCGGCCCCGGGACCGGCAAGACCACCACGCTGGTGGAGGCCGTCGTCGACCGGGTGCAGCAGGGTGCCCGGCCGGACTCGGTGCTCGCGCTGACGTTCTCCCGCAAGGCGGCCCAGCAGCTGCGCGACCGCATCACCGGCCGGTTGGGCCGCACCACCTCGGCCACCGCGTGCTCGACGTTCCACTCCTTCGCCTACGCGCTGGTCCGTCGCTTCGCCCCCGCCGAGCTGTACGCCGCCCCGCTGCGGCTGCTCTCGGCCCCGGAGCAGGACGTGGTGCTGGCCGAGCTGCTCGCCGACACCCCGGAGTCGGTGCGCTGGCCGGAGTCGCTGACCGCCGCGGTGCGCACCCGAGGCTTCGCCCGCGAGGTGCAGGCGGTGCTGGCCCGGGCGCGGGAGCGTGGCCTGGACCCGGAAGACCTGGTCGCCCTGGGGAGGGCGGAGTCGGTGCCCGAGCTGGAGGCGGCCGGGCTGTTCATGGCCCAGTACCTGGACGTCCTGGGGAGCCAGTCGGCGCTGGACTACGCCGACCTGCTGAGCCGCGCCGTGGTGGAGGCGGACCGGCACCGGGACACGCTGCGCGCCGAGTACTCGCACGTCTTCGTCGACGAGTACCAGGACACCGACCCCAGCCAGGTGCAGCTGCTGCAGATCCTGGCCGGGGACGGGCGCAACCTGGTCGCGGTGGGGGACCCCGACCAGTCGATCTACGGGTTCCGGGG
>ERZ1645187.221-NODE-221-length-55700-cov-170.653751_pt1 | contig 55700 bp, 51 predicted proteins | sample MGYA00575352_ERZ1645187 | MGnify/ENA primary metagenome ERZ1645187 (study PRJEB40837, sample SAMN11349314) | freshwater sediment metagenome | isolation source: river sediment | host: Sediment | place: India: Wazaribad , New Delhi | collected 2017-02-21 ... | reverse complement strand
GAGAGGTTGCGGACCATGGCGAGCAGGGTGCGCCGGGTGGCGGCGATGTCGTCTTCGCTGACCCCGGCGACGGCGAGTTCGTTGACCTCGACCGCCAACGGCACCAGCACGTCCTTCAGCGCTCGCCCGGCGTCGGTCAGATGGACGAAGACCTTGCGGCCGCCGCCTTCGGGGGCGTGGATGCGGTCGACGTAGCCGAGCTTCTCCATCGCCACGAGCGCGGTGAAGGCCGTCGGTTCCATCAGGCCCGCCCTTTCGGCCAACTCGCGCTGGGTCAGACCGTCGCGGTTCCACAGGATGCGCAGGAAGGTCCAGTGGCCGAAGGAGACCGAGTGTTCGGCGAGGCGGCGCTGCAGGCTGCGGGTGAGGCCGCGGGTCGCGTCCTTGATCAGATGGGCGAGGCGATCATCGGGGACGTCCTCGAGCCAGTGCTTGAGGGTCGCTTCGGCCGCGGCCGCCTCGATCGCCGGCTTGGCGGCGGCCGAGCCCTTGCTGCCGGGCAGCTTCGCGCGGGTGTCGGAGGTCTTCTTGGTCATCGCCGGTCCCCTGGAACGACCTGGTGGTGGAGGACGACCTCGCGATCTTCGGCGGCAGACTGGAGGATCGCCCCGCAGACTTCAAGCGTCGCCATGCCCCAGGCGCCGTCGTGGATCGGGGGCACACCCTCGACCGCCGCCGCCCAGAGTTCGTCGATCACTTCGGCGCGCGCTACCACCGGCGGCGGCAGCGCCTCGAAGCGTCGGCCGTGGTCGGCGTAGATGTGCACACCGTCGGCCGTCGGCCTCAGATCGGCGTGATCGCAAGAGGCGACGACGAAGCCGAAGTGGTTGTGGGCGACGGGCGGCGTCGCGTCGCCACCGGCGCCGGCACCATAGGTGCGCGCCGCCTTGAGAGCGATCTCGTCGGCTTCGCTGCGGCCGGCCAGCCGGGCCCGGGCGCGGCCGTGCTCGGCCGGGTCGCGGCGCTGGCCGAGTTCGCCGATCCAACCACAGAGCTCGTCGGTGTCGAAATGGCCGGCGCCGCTGTAGGTGAGCGTCGCCGAGGCGCCGTCGGTGAAGGTGAGAAGGGCATTGTAGGCGGTCTCGCTGCGGCGTGACGGATCCCAGACCGCGGCGGTGGCGCGGACGGTCTTCACAAGTCCGCCGCCGAGGAGGCGGACGACGTCGACCTGATGCGCCGCCTGGCTCCACACCACGCCGCCGCCCTGGGCGGTGTCGAGTTCTTCCGGTCGGCGCGGCCGATAGAGGAAATCGGTGAAGTTCAGGGCGGTGATCATCCTCAGCCGGCCGTGCGTGCCGGCATCGATCGCCCGGCGGGCGTGGAGAACGGGCGCGTCGAAGCTGTGGCTGTGTCCGACCAGGAGATGGACGCCCACCCTTTCCGCCGCCGCGACCATCGCCATGCAGGAGGCGAGGTCGAGCGCCATCGGCTTCTCGACCAGGACGTGGCGGCCGGCCTCGAGCGCCGCGATCACCTGCTCGCGGTGGAAGCCGTGCGGCGAGGCGACGTAGATCGCCTCGACCTCCGGGTCGGCGCAGAGCGCCGCGACCGTCGTATGAGCGCGGCCGCCGAACTCGGCGACGAAGCGGTCGCGCGCCTCGGGGCGCGGATCCATCGCGGCGACGAGGCGTAGCGCCGGATGGGCGCGCAGCGTCGGCAGCATCAGCACGAAGGCGCGACCGAGGCCGATCACCCCGAGACGCAACGGCCGGCGCGGTGGGGGCGAGGTGGGCGCGGTCACAGGTCGAGGACCAGTTCGCCGCCGCACGAACGCGAGACGCAGACCATGATCGCCGACCGCTTCTCGTCGTCGTTCAGCGCCATGTCGCGGTGATCGACGTCGCCGGCGAGGAGGTCGACGCGGCAGGAGCCGCAGGTGCCGCTCTCGCAGGAGCTGGAGACGTGGATCCCGGCGCCGCGCAGCGCGTCGAGGATGGTGACGTTGGCGGCGACCGGCACGACCCGGTCGCTGCGAGCGAGGCGGACGTCGAAGGCGACGTCGTCGGGGCGCGGCGCGGCGGAGACGCCGCCGAAGTCCTCGAAGTGGACGGCGGAGGTCGACCAGTGACCGGTCATGTCGCGCACCGCGTCCATCAGGAAGCGCGGGCCGCAGCAGTAGACCTGCCCCTTCGGGCGCTCGAGCAGCGGCCAGAGGTCGAAGGCGCGGGCCGGATCTCCGCCGTCGTGATGGAGGGTGACCCGACCGCGGAAGCCCTCGCCCGCCAGTTCGTCTCGGAAGGCGGTCGTCTCCGGCGAGCGTGTCAGATAGACGAACCGGAACGGTCCGCCGTCGGTCTCGATCAGGTGACGCGCCATCGACAGCAGGGGGGTGACGCCGATGCCGCCGGCGATGAACAGCACGCCGCCGGGACGCGGCTCGAAGGGAAAGGCGTTGTGCGGCTCGGACACGGCGATCTCGTCGCCGACCTTCGCCTCGTCGATCAGGCTCATCGAACCGCCGCGACCGCTCGCGTCGCGCTTGACGGCGACGACGTAGCGGTCGCGCTCGGAGGGCGCGTTGCACAGCGAATAGCAGCGAACGAGACCGTTGGGGGTGCGCAGCCGCAGATGCGAACCGGCGGTGAAGGCCGGCAGTTCGCTGCCGTCGTCCTGGGCGAGAACGAACTCGTGGATGTCATCGGCGATGCGGCGACGCGACACGATGCGCAACGGCGTGAGATCGGACTCTGGGGCGACGGTCATGCGCGAGGTCTCTTTCGATGTTTCTAATTAGATATCTAAATCACTTTTTTTGGAATGCAACAGGAAAGTCATACGGCACCATCAACCCAAGAGTGCCAGTTCATCCCAATAGACTCGCGCATGATGGCCATTCAATTTGTGCATCGCGAAAATCAAAATACGTATAGTTTGAATTTCCCTCTGGACAGGGAGCCGCCCCTTCAACTAGGTAAATTAGAGAGCTAAGTTGGTCTCTCGAGCAGGCCGGCGAAGCCGTATGACCGAGGGAGGAGCCGTACATGCTCACGAATGAGGAAAACGATCTGCTCTGTCGCGTCGAGGGCGATGCCCCGATGGGACAGATCTTCCGCCGCCACTGGATCCCCGCCTGTCTTTCCGAAGAGGTGCCCGAACCCGATGGAGCTCCGCTCAAGGTTCGGCTACTCGGCGAGGACCTCGTCGTCTTCCGCGACACCGATGGACGTCTCGGGGTGCTGGACGAATACTGCCCGCACCGGCGCGCCTCGCTGGCCTTCGGCCGCAACGAGGAATGCGGTCTGCGCTGCCTCTATCACGGCTGGAAGTTCGACGTGGACGGCAATGCCGTCGAGATGTCGTCCGAGCCCAAGGAGTCCGGGCTGGTCGAGAAGGTGAAGCACAAGGCCTATCCGACCCACGAGGCGGCCGGCTTCGTCTGGGTCTACATGGGACCGGCGGCCGAAAAGCCCGAATTCCGCATGCCGGTCTACGTGCCGACCGAGGACACCCAGTTCTCGATCGCCAAGATCGTCATCGACTGCAATTGGGCGCAGATCCTCGAGGGCGCGATCGACTCGGCCCACTCGTCGAGCCTGCACTCTTCCGACATGGTGCCGTCACGGGTCACCCGCGCCATGGCGACCGACAAGAACTGGCTGCGGCCGTCGACCGACAAGTCGCCGCGCCTCGTCGTCCAGCGCACGCCCTTCGGCTTCCGCTATGCGGCGATCCGTCGGCCGACCTTCAACGGCGATACCCACGACTACGTGCGCACCACGCTGTTCATCGCGCCCTATACGGTTCAGATCCCGCGCAACGACCGCTACAACGTGGCGATTCTGCACATTCCGATCGACGACACCCACACCGCCTTCCACTTCATCGGCTGGGGTCACGGCGACGACGAGGTCCCGGAGGTCGCCACCTGGCGCAAGTTCCTCGGTGCCGAAGTCGGCACCGACGTCGATCACCGGTTCCGTAAGATCCGCAACCGCGACAACGACTACCTCCAGGACCGCACCCTGATGAAGCTCGGCAACTTCACCGGCATCAAGGGCATTCCCAACCAGGACATCGCGATGTGGGAGACGATGGGTCCGATCGCCGACCGTTCGCTCGACCGGCTCGGGGCCTCCGACCTGGCGATCGTCGAATTCCGCCGTCGTATGGTCGAGGCGGCGCAGGCCTTCGCCGCCACAGGTGCGGTGGTCGGCCGTGGCGCCGACGTGGTGCCGCAGGTCCACCTCAAGTCGTTCGAGGGTGTCGTGCCCAAGGGATCCGATTGGCGGACGCTCGGCGTCTCCGCCGAGGAGGCGGCGATGTCGGCCCCATCGGCCGCGGAATGAAGACGAAGCGGGCGGTGGGACGGACCGCCCGCCGACACCATCAGAGGGAGGGAAGACACATGCGACATTTCCGTGAGACGGCGGCAGGGCTCCTCGGGGCGGCGCTCGCCCTCGCCACGCCCGCCGCAGCCGAAGACACGACGATCCACGTGGTGCTGCCGCTGACCGGCGGAGCGTCCTTCCTCGGCAAAGCCGAGCAGAAGGCGCTCGAAGTGGCCGAGAAGACGGTCGCCGACAGCGGCGGTATCCACGGGCGCAGGCTGAAGTTCGTCTTCCACGACGACCAGACCAAGCCGCAGGTCGCGGTGCAGACCACCAACGAGATCCTGGCGACCAAGCCGACGGTGATCCTCGGCTCGGCGCTGGTCGCCACCTGCAACGCCATGGCGCCGGCGCTGCGCCGCGCCACGGTGATGTACTGCCTGTCGCCGGGCGTGCGGCCCGCCGCCGGCGACTTCATGTTCACCTCGAGCTCGTCGACCGCCGATCTCGCCGCCGCCCAGATCCGCTACTGGCGGTCGCGCGGCATCACCAAACTGGCGCTGATCACCTCCACCGACGCCTCCGGCCAGGACGCGGTACGCAACATCCGCGAGGTGCTGGCGCAGGCCGAGAACGCCGACGTCAAACTGGTCGCCGAAGTGACCTTCAATCCGGGCGACGTCTCGGTCGCGGCGCAGATCCAGCGCATCGCCGCCGCCGAGCCGCAGGCGATCGTCGCGTGGTCGACCGGCGCGGCGATCGGCACGGTGTTCAAGGGTATCGTCGATGCCGGCCTCGATCTGCCGGTGGCGACGACCGACGGCAACATGACCTACGAGCAGATGGCGCAATACGCCTCGATCCTGCCGAAGCAGCTCTACATCCCCTCGCCGCTGTGGCCGCGCCACGCCGGGGTGAAGCTTCCGGAGGGCGTCGAGGCGGCGCAGAAGACCTTCTTCGCCGCCTTCGATGCCGCCGGCGTCAAGCCCGACATCGCCGCCGCCCTCTCCTGGGATCCGGCGATGCTGGTGGTCCATGCCCTGCGCACCCTGCCGGACGGGGCGAGCGCCGAACAGGTCCGCGCCTTCCTCGCCGACCTCCAGGGCCATGCGCTCACCAGCGGCGTCTACGACTTCCGCAAGGTGCCGCAGCGCGGCCTCGACGACACTTCCGTGGTCGTGACCCGATGGGAGCCGACGAAGCAGACCTGGGACGTGATCAGCCGGCCGCGCGGGCTGCCGCTGGATTGATCGATCCCCGGTTCGCCGACTGTCCGCCGATCGGGAGAGGTGCGGAGCATGACGAATTTCATCCAACTTCTGATCGGCGGTGTCCTCACCGGATGCATCTACGCGCTGATCGCCCTGGGCTTCTCGCTCATCTTCCGGGTGACCGGGGTGGTCAATCTGGCGCAGGGGGCATTCTGCATTCTCGCGGCTCTCGCCTGCGCCAGTTTCGAGATGCAATTCGGGTGGTCGATTCTCGCTGCCTCGCTCGGCGCGGTGGCGGTGGCGGTGGCGGTCGGGGCGGTGGTCGGAGCGACCAGCTTCGTCCCCGGCCTGACCCGGCTGTCCAACGCCAACATGTTGATGCTGACGGCCGGTCTCCTCACCGTCTTCGAGGGCGCCATGCAGCTGATCTGGGGCAGCCAGCCCTATGCGCTGGAACCGTTCTCGGGTCAGGAGCCGCTCGCCTTCGCCGGTATCACCGTTCCCACCCAGGGTCTGTGGATGCTCGGGATCACCGGCGTTCTGGTCCTCGCCCTGTGGGTGCTCCTCACCCGCACCCGCCTCGGACAGGCGTTGCGCGCCTGTTCCGAAAACCCGACGGCGGCGCGGCTGATGGGCGTCAGCGTGCCGCGGATGACGCTCTTCAGCTTCTGCCTCTCGGCTCTGATCGCGGCGATCGCCGGTGTGGTGATCGCCCCGGCGACCTCGCTGCAGTTCGACAGCGGCCGGCTCTTCACCGTCTCCGGCTTCATCGCCGCGGTGATCGGCGGCATCGCCTCGCTGCCGGGCGCGATCGTCGGCGGTCTGGTGCTCGGCGTCGTCAATACACTGGCGACCGCCTATCTCTCCTCGCTCTATTCCAACGCCATCGCCCTCGGGCTGCTGCTCATGGTGTTGGTGTGGCGGCCGAGCGGCCTGATGGCCGGTGGTCCGGCTCGTCGCCAGGACGTGCGCGACGAGGCGCGGGTGTGGAAGCGGGTGCATCGGCTGTCGCCGGCGGCCGGACGCTTCGCCGCAGTCGCGGCGCTGATCGGGGCGGTCGCCCTGCCCCATGTGATGCCGTCCGAGGCGATCCTCGGCAGTCTGGTGATCGTCGGCATCCTGTTCGTCGCGCTGATCGGTCTCGATCTGCTGATGGGTTGGTGCGGGCAGGTGGCGCTCGGGCACGCCGGCTTCATGGCGATCGGCGGCTACACCGCCGCAGGGCTGGCGATCGACCATCAGGTGTCGCCGCTCCTCGGCATCTTCGCCGGCATGGGCCTGTCGCTCGTCTGTGCCCTCGTCCTCTCGGTGGTGACGCTCCGCCTGCGCGGCCTCTATCTGGCGCTCGCCACCCTGTCCTTCGGTCTGCTCGTCACCTCCTTCGCCGTCGGCCTCACCGAACTGACCGGTGGTCCCTCCGGCATGGTCGGCATCCCGTCGCTGGAGATCGCCGGCTGGGCCTTCGACACCACCGAGTCGATGTACCATCTGGTGCTCGTTCTCGACGTGGTGCTGGTGGTGGTGTCGCAAGGGGTGATGCGCTCCTCCTTCGGCCGGGCGATCCAGGCGATCCGCACCGACCAGATGGCGGCGGCGGCGCTCGGGGTGAACGTGCTGCGCACCAAGTTGGTGGTCTTCGCCGTCAGCGCCATGCTCGCCTCGCTCTCCGGCAGCCTCTACGCCTTCAATTTCCACTTCCTCTCCCCCGACATGGTCGACGCGACACGTTCGCTGGAGCTGGTCGCCATGCTGGTGATCGGCGGCGAGGGCACGCTGATCGGGCCGCTGCTCGGCGGCCTGCTGCTCACGCTCTTGCCGACCGTCTTCGCGCCGCTCGCCTCGGCCAAGACGCTGGTCTCGGGCCTGCTTCTCGTCGGCTGCTTCCTGTGGCTGCCGCACGGCCTCTACGGCCTCGTCGTCGACGGCCTCAACGGCATCTTCCGCCGCTTCGGCGAGACCGCCCGCCCCGGCGCGGTGAGCGAGGAGGCCGCGCGATGAACGCTCCCCTCGTCCACTCTCGCCCGGGCCTCGAGGTACGCAACCTCTGCCGCTCCTTCGGCGGCCTGCAGGCCACCGCCGACGTCTCCTTCTCGGTGCCCTTCGGCACGGTGACGGCACTCGTCGGCCCCAACGGCGCCGGCAAGACGACGCTCTTCAATCTCGTCACCGGCATCGTCCGGCCGCAGAGCGGCGAGGTGTTCTTCGACGGCGAGCGCATCACCGGCGCCTCGGCCGGCAGGATCGCCGCGCTCGGGCTGATCCGCACCTTCCAGACCGCCCGGGTCTTCCCCGGCCTGACGGTTCTGGAGAACGCCATGGTCGGCGGCCATCGTCGTGTCCGGACTTCGCCCTTCGCCCACATGATCTCGCTGCCCTCGGCGCGCCGCGAAGAACGGGCGCTCAGGGAACGGGCCGAGGCGATGCTCGACATCGTCGGCCTCGGCCGGGTCCGCGACACCCATGCGGTGGAACTGCCGATGGGCTCGCAGAAGCTGCTCGAGGTGGTGCGGGCGCTGATGGCGGCGCCGCGCATGCTGCTGCTCGACGAGCCGGCCGCCGGCCTCAACGACAGCGAGACCGCCGATCTCGCCGCCCTCTTGCGGGCGATCCGCGACACCGGCGTCACCGTGCTCGTCGTCGAACACAACATGGCGTTGGTGATGTCGGTGGCCGAGCAGGTGGTGGTGCTGGAGGCCGGGGCGGTGATCGCCTGCGGCGATCCGGACGCTGTTCGCGCCGATCCGCGGGTGATCCGCGCCTATCTCGGCGCCGAAGCCGACAACCAGGGAGGACGGCCGTGATCCTGACTCTCGCCGGCCTGACCGTCGGCTACGACTCGAACCCCGTGCTCACCGGCATCGATCTCGACGTCGCTCCGGGCGAGATCGTCACTCTGGTCGGCGCCAACGGTGCCGGCAAGTCGACGATGGTGCGCACCATCGCCGGGCTGATGCGGCCGGCCGCAGGCGACGTCGTCTACGAGGGACGTTCGATCACCCGCGCCACCCCGGCCGAGCGCCTGCGCCTCGGCGTCGCCCTCGTCCCCGAAGGCCGGCAGGTGTTCGCCGGCCTGACGGTACGGGAGAACCTGGCGCTCGGCACCCATGCCGTCCACGGCTCGATCGACGCGGCGGAGCGCCGCCGCCGGCTCGACGAGGTGCTCGACCTCTTCCCGGTCCTGGCGCAACGGCTCGACAGCCCGGCCGGCAACTTCTCCGGCGGCCAACAGCAGATGCTGGCGATCGGCCGCGGGCTGATGTCGGGTCCGCGTCTGCTGATGCTCGACGAGCCGTCGCTGGGGCTGTCGCCGCTGCTCGTCTCGGAGATCTTCCGGCTGATCTGCCGGCTGCGCGATCGCGGCCTGTCGATCCTGCTCGCCGAGCAGAACGCCCGCTCCGCCCTCGCCGTCGCCGATCGCGGCTACGTGCTGGAGAACGGCCGGGTCGCCCTCGCGGGGTCGGCGGACGACCTCCTCGCCTCGTCCGAGATCGCCGAACGCTACCTCGGAGCCGGCGCCGTCGCCGCCGGCTCTTCCACCGCGGAACGCGCCATGACAGAGCGCCTCCGCCAGCTCCTCTGATCCCGTCGGAACCAGATCCCATGTCCACGAACCTCTCCCTCTCCGTCGCAGTGGGCGACTACGACCGGACCCGACCGCTGGTCGACGGCACCGTCCGCATCGATGGCGTCGACCCGGTGTTCATGCTCCTGGAGCCGGAGGAGATCTTCTTCCGCGCCTTCCGCCATGCCGAGTTCGACGTCTGTGAGCTGTCACTGTCGAGCTACACGGTGAAGACGGCGCGCGGCGACAGCCCCTATGTCGGTGTCCCGGTGTTTCCGTCACGGGCCTTCCGCCACACCTCGATCTATGTCCGTACCGATCGCAGCATCGACACGCCCGCCGACCTGAAAGGCCGCCGCATCGGCGTGCCGGAGTACCAGCTCACTGCCAATGTCTGGGCTCGGATGATCCTCGCCGATCACGGCGTGGAACCCCGCGACGTGCAGTGGCTGCGCGGCGGTTACGACGATCCCGGCCGGGTCGAGAAGATCGCCCTCGACCTGCCGCCGGACGTGCGGCTGGAATCGATTCCCGAGGGGACGACGCTGTCGGGACTGCTCGCCGCCGGTGAGATCGACGCGGTGATCGGTCCGCGCGCGCCGTCGTGTTTCGAGGCCGGGCATCCGCACGTCGGCCGGCTGTGGGCCGACCCGGTCGCCGCCGCCTCCGACTGGTACCGGCGCCACGGCCATTTCCCGATCATGCATCTGGTCGGCGTCCGGCGTGACCTCGTCGAACGTCACGGCTGGCTGCCGGCGGCTGTCGCCAAGGCTTTCACCAAGGCCAAGGCGGTCGGCCTCGCCCGTCTCGGCGACACGTCGGCGACCAAGGTGACGCTGCCCTTCGTCGAAGAGCGACTGCAGGAGGCCCGCGAGCTCCTCGGCGAGGACCATTGGTCCTACGGCTTCGAGGCCAACCGACGGACGCTCGACGCCTTCCTCGACGCCCACCACGCGCAGGGCCTGTCGGTCCGCCGCCTCGCACCCGAGGAGCTGTTCCACCCGACCACGCTCGAGTCGCACCGGATCTGAACGGGGAGCCGAACCATGACCGGGATCATCGAAATCATCCGTCGTTGGCGCGAGCGCTGGGAACTCGATCGGACCGTCCCAGAGGAACTCGATCGGATGTTGAGCGAGGTCGGGCTGACGCCTCACGACCTGACGGCGGCGGCGGACGGTGGCGAGCACGTCGGCCGCCTCCTGCCGGCGATGCTGGCGCTGAACGGGCTCGAGGCCGACGAGGTTCGGCGGGAGCTCGGCCTGCTCTTCCACGACCTGCAACGGGTCTGCAACGGCTGCACCGAGGTGAAGCGTTGCAGCCACCTGATGGAGGAGGGCGCGCCGGTCGAGCGCCTCGCCGAGATCTGTCCGAACGCCGCGACGATGGCGAGCCTGAAGACCGTTCCCACGGAATGAGCCGAGATGCGGTATCCGACCTCCGGCGCCGGCGCCTTCGTCTCTCCGAGCCGATGGGGTGAGAGGCCGTCGGCCGTCGGCGGGAGCCGGGGAGCCGCATCCAGATTCCCCGGCTCTGTCGCAAGCCTTCGCATCACCCCTCGAGGCCGCGATCGCCGTCGACTCTCGGGCTCGAATACACGCGGAGCCCAGGCGATGTCGAGCGACTGCGGGGGCCAATGGATCGTGTCTGCGCGAGTTCGTGCCGGAGACGTGCGACCTGCGTCCCGGATGGCGCCGTCGGGGGTATCCTTTCCGTCGGGACGCCGATCGGTCGATGCGTGCGACCCGGATCCGCTCGGCTCGGGCGGCCGACATCTCCTCGAAGCGGGCACCGGAGCCGGCCGGTTCGTCCGCCTGCGTTTCGGCACACCGCCGATCGGCCTCCTTATGAAATCCCTATGTCCGATCCCCCTCTTCCCGATCGATCCCTGATGGGGTTCGGGAGGAGAGTCCACGGTGAAGAACCCGTCTCGAGGAGCTTCGCCATGTCGGACTTCGCCTGTTTCGCCATCGCCTTCTCGCTCTTCACCGGTGCCGCGCTCTATGCGCGGGCCTGCGGCCAGTTGTGAGCCCGGCCATGAGCGAACCGATTCTCGCGCTGATCGTCGCCGTCCTGCTCGGCGCCTATCTCGTCCACACGCTCGTGCGCCCCGAGAAGTACTGAGCGGACCGCCCCACATCCCCGTTTCGAGGTGACGCCATGACCGTTTTCGGCTGGCTGCAGATCCTGTTCGTCCTCGCCCTCGTCCTCGCCTCCGTGGTGCCGCTCGGCCGGCACATGGCAAGGGTCTTCGCCGGCGAGCGCACCTTCTTCTCCCCCGCGGTCGGGTCGATCGAGCGGGGCCTGCTGGCGGCGGCCGGCCGGTCGTCGCTCGGCCCCCAGACGTGGCTCGGCTACACGCTCGCCATGATGGCCTTCAACGCCGCCGGCTTCGTGCTGCTCTACGCCATCCTGCGGCTCCAGGGCGTCCTGCCGGGAAACCCGCAGGGCTTCGCCGGGGTCGAGCCGTGGCTCGCCTTCAACACCGCGATCAGCTTCGTCACCAACACCAACTGGCAGGCCTACGGCGGCGAGACGACGATGAGCCATCTCTCGCAGATGGCCGGGCTGACGGTGCAGAACTTCCTCTCCGCCGCCACCGGCATGGCGCTGGCCGCGGTGATGATCCGCGGCTTCGCCTCGTCCGGCAGCGATCGGGTCGGCAATTTCTGGGTCGACGTGACGCGCGTGACGCTGCATGTCCTCCTGCCGGGGTCGATCGTGTTGGCGCTGATCTTCGTCGCCCTCGGCATCCCGCAGACGCTCCTCGCTTCGGTCGATGCGACGACGCTGGAGGGCGCGAAGCAGACCATCGCCCTCGGTCCGGTCGCGAGCCAGGAGGCGATCAAGCTCCTCGGCACCAACGGCGGCGGCTTCTTCAACGCCAATGCCGCTCACCCGTTCGAGAACCCGACGGCGATCACCAATGCGCTGGAGATCTGGGCGTTGCTGGCGATCTCCTTCGCGCTGACCCACACTTTCGGCCGCATGGTCGGTGACACCCGCCAGGGCTGGGCGATCCTGACGGTGATGGCGATCATTCTCTCGGGCTGCCTCGTCGTCGCCTACTGGGCCGAGGCCGGCGGCAATCCGCTCCTGACCGCCCTCGGCGTCGATCCGTCGCTCGGCAACATGGAGGGCAAGGAGGTCCGCTTCGGCTCGGCCGCCTCGGCATTCTACGCGGTGGCGACGACCGCCACTTCGACCGGCTCGGTCGACGCCATGCACGAGAGCTTCATGCCGCTCGGCGGGTTCATGCCGCTGCTCCTCATCAAGCTCGGCGAGATCGTCCCCGGCGGCGTCGGCTCCGGCCTCTTCGGCATCCTGGTGATCGCGGTCGTCACCGTCTTCGTCGCCGGGCTGATGGTCGGGCGGACGCCGGAGTATCTCGGCAAGAAGATCGAGGCGCGGGAGATGAAGCTCGCCATGCTCGCCCAGCTCATCCTGCCGGCGACGATCCTCGGCTTCACCGCGGTGGCGGCGCTCCTGCCGACGGCGCTGGCGAGCCTCGCCAATGCCGGGCCGCACGGGCTCACCGAACTCCTCTACGCCTATGCCTCGGCGACCGGCAACAACGGCTCGGCCTTCGCCGGGCTCTCGGCCGACACGCCGTGGTTCGACGCGACGCTCGGCATCGCCATGTTCCTCGGGCGCTTCGGCTACGTCGTGCCGGTCATGGCGATCGCCGGATCACTCGCCGCCAAGCCGCGCGCCGTGGCTTCCGCCGGCACCTTCCCGACCCACGGGCCGCTGTTCGTCGGCCTCGTCGTGGCGGTGATCCTGATCCTCGGCGGTCTGCAATTCTTTCCCGCCTTCGCGCTCGGACCGATCGCGGAGCACCTGCTGATCCCGACCGGTCGCACCTTCTGACCCTCGTCTCATCTCGAGGATACGCACCCATGTCGCATCATCCGATCGCCGCCGCCCCGTCGCTCTTCGACCGCGGCATCCTCACCCGCGCGACGTTCGACGCCTTCCTCAAGCTCGATCCCCGCCGGCTCGTCCGCAACCCGGTGATCTTCGTCACCGAAGTGGTGGCGCTGGTCGTCACCCTGGTCTTCGCCGAGGACGTCGTGACCGGCTCCGGCGCGCCGGCCTTCGACGGGCAGATCGCCGCTTGGCTGTGGTTCACCGTGCTCTTCGCCAACTTCGCCGAAGCCGTCGCCGAGGGACGCGGCAAGGCGCAGGCCGACGCGCTCAGGAAGACCCGTTCCGACACGCTGGCCAAGCGGTTGCTCTTCGACGATCCCGAAGATTCCGCCCATTCGGTCGTTTCCTCGCTCGAACTCGAGCTCGACGATCTGGTTCTGGTCGAGGCCGGCGACGTCATCCCCGCCGACGGCGAGGTGGTGCGCGGCGTCGCCTCGGTCAACGAGAGCGCCATCACCGGCGAATCCGCCCCGGTGATCCGTGAATCCGGCGGCGATCGCTCGGCGGTCACGGGCGGGACCACCGTGCTCTCCGACCGGATCGTGGTGCGGATCACCGCCGCGCCCGGCTCGACCTTCATCGATCGTATGATCGCCCTCGTCGAAGGCGCCGAGCGACAGAAGACGCCGAACGAACTGGCGCTCTCCATCCTGCTCTCCGGCCTCACCCTGATCTTCCTGATCACCGTGGTGACGCTGTGGGGCATCGCCGGCTACTCGGGCGCCACCGTCACGGTGCCGGTGCTGATCGCGCTGCTCGTCACCCTGATCCCCACCACCATCGGCGGTCTCCTGTCGGCGATCGGTATCGCCGGCATGGATCGTCTCATCCGTTTCAACGTCATCGCCACCTCGGGGCGGGCCGTCGAGGCGGCGGGTGACGTCGACACGCTGCTCCTCGACAAGACCGGCACCATCACCTTCGGCAACCGCTTGGCGACCGAGTTCCTCCCCGTCCCCGGCATCACCGCCGAAGCGTTCGCCGAGGCAGCGCTGGTCGCCAGTCACGCCGACGAGACACCGGAGGGCCGGTCGATCGTGGCGCTGGCCAATGGCCACCACGGCGTCGTCGAGCCGGCGGGGGTCGAGGGCGCGAGCTTCGTGCCCTTCACCGCCCAGACGCGGCTGTCGGGAGCCGACTTCGCCGGTCGCTCGATCCGCAAGGGTGCCGTCGATGCGGTGTTGCGTCACGTCGGCATCGGGCTCGACCGCGCGCCGGCCGCCTTCCGCGACGCCGTCGACCGCATCGCGCGGGCCGGCGGCACGCCGCTCGCGGTGTGCGAAGCGGGCCGCTTGATCGGCGCCATTCATCTGAAGGACGTGGTCAAGCCCGACATCAAGGAGCGCTTCGCCGAGTTGCGCGCCATGGGCATCCGTACCGTGATGGTCACCGGTGACAACCCGGTCACCGCCGCGGCGATCGCCTCGGAAGCCGGTGTCGACGACTTCATCGCCGAGGCCACGCCGCAGGACAAGCTCGCCTACATCCGCTCCGAGCAGCGGCACGGCCGGCTCATCGCCATGTGCGGCGACGGCACCAACGACGCGCCGGCGCTGGCCCAGGCGGACGTCGGGGTCGCCATGCAGTCGGGCACGCAAGCCGCCCGCGAGGCCGGCAACATGGTCGATCTCGACAGCAATCCGACCAAGCTCATCGAGGTGGTGGCGATCGGCAAGCAGTTGCTGATGACCCGGGGCTCGCTCACCACCTTCTCGATCGCCAACGACGTGGCGAAGTATTTCGCCATCGTTCCGGCGCTGTTCGTCGCGACCTACCCGGAACTCGGGGCGCTCGACGTCATGGGCCTCGCCTCACCCGAGAGCGCCATCCTGTCGGCGGTGATCTTCAACGCGCTGATCATCGTGGCGCTGATCCCGCTGGCACTGAAGGGCATCGCCTATCGCCCGGTCGGCGCGGCGGCGCTGCTCCGGCGCAACCTCCTCGTCTACGGCGTCGGCGGCCTCGCTCTGCCCTTCGTCGGCATCAAGGCGATCGACCTCTTGGTCGCCGCCCTCCATCTCGCCTGAGGTGAAGACCATGATCGAACATCTCCGCCCCACACTCGTCCTCCTCGGCAGCCTGACGCTTCTCACCGGCGTCGCCTATCCACTGGCGATCACCGGTGTCGCGCGGGTCCTCCTGCCCGGCGCGGCGAACGGCAGCCTCGTCGAGGTCGACGGCCGGATCGTCGGCTCGCGGCTGATCGGCCAGACCTTCACCGAGGCGAAGTGGTTCCACGGCCGACCGTCGGCGACCTCCGCGACGCCCTACGACGCCACCGCCTCGTCGGGCTCCAACCTCGGTCCGCTGTCGGCGAAGCTGGTCGAGCGGGTGAGGGCCGACGTCGACGCCGCGAAGACCGAGACCGGGGCGGCGAGCGTCCCGGCCGACGCGGTGACCACTTCGGCGAGCGGCCTCGATCCACACATCTCCCCGGCCAACGCCCGCTCGCAGGTCGGCCGCATCGCCGTCACCCGCGGTCTCACGCCGGAGAGACTGGAGGCGCTGATCGCCGCCGCGACCCGGGGACGTGACCTCGGTTTCCTCGGTGAGCCGCGGGTGAACGTGCTCGAACTCAATCTCGCTCTTGCGCGTCTCGGCGCTTCGTGAACGGATGACGGCGATGAACGACGCCCGCCCCCGCGACGGTCGGCCTTCCCCGGAAGCGCTTCTGGCGCTCGCCGAACGGGAGGGGCGTGGGCGGCTCAAGATCCACTTCGGGGCCGCACCGGGGGTCGGCAAGACCTTCGCCATGCTGTCGAACGCGCGCCGCCTCGCCGGTGAGGGTGTCGACGTGGTGGTCGGCCTGGTCGAGACCCACGGTCGCGCCGACACCGCGGCGTTGATCGACGGGCTCGAGGTGCTGCCGCGCCGGCCGGTGATCCACCGCGGCCGCACCCTCATGGAATTCGACATCGACGCGGCGCTGGCCCGCCGGCCGGGGCTCCTGATCGTCGACGAACTGGCACACTCCAACATGCCGGGGTCGCGCCATCCCAAACGCTTCCAGGACGTCGACGAGTTGCTCGACGCCGGGATCGACGTGTGGACGGCGCTCAACATCCAGCATCTCGAGAGCCTCTCCGACGTCGTCGGCCGCATCACCGGAGTCACCATCCGCGAGACCGTGCCGGATCGCATGTTGGAGCGCGCCGACGAGGTGATCCTGGTCGATCTGACGCCGGACGAGCTGATCGAGCGGCTGAAGGACGGCAAGGTCTACGTGCCCGAGAACGCGGCGCGGGCGATCGACAACTTCTTCAAGCCGTCGAACCTCACCGCTCTGCGCGAACTGGCGCTGAGGCGCACCGCCGCCCATGTCGACGACGAGATGCTCGCCTATCTCAGGCAGAGCGCCATCGAGGGACCCTGGCCGACGGCCGAGCGGCTGCTCGTCTGCGTCGGTGCAGACGAGCGCTCCGAGGACGTCATCCGCATCGCTGCGCGTCAGGCCGGTGCCCTCAACGCGCCATGGACGGCATTGCACGTCGACCGGCCGGACGTCGCCCGCACCGATGAGGCCTCGATCCGCCGCATCGACGCCAACCTCCATCTCGCCGAACGGCTCGGCGCCGAGCGTGTCCGCGTCATCGGTTCGGACATCGTCGCCGAGATCCTGCGCTGGGCGCGGCGCGAGAACGTCTCGCAGATCGTCGTCGGCCGGTCGGCCCGCCACGGCCGGTTCCGCCGCCTCTTCGGCCGGTCGCTCTCCGACGATCTGGTGAGCCGTGCCTCCGACATCTCGGTCCAGGTGGTGACCGGGGAGGCGGACGCGGTGCCGCCGACGCGGATGGCGCGACGGTCGATCGATCGGCGGGATCTCGCGGCCGGCTTCGCCGCCGCGGTGATCGCCGTCGCGGTGTCGGTCGGGCTCGGCATGGGGCTCATCCGCTTCGTCGACCTGCCGAACGTCTCGATGGTCTTCCTCGCCGGGGTGGTGCTGTGTGCCCTGCGTTTCGGTCGGAATTCGGCGCTCGCTGCCGCCCTCCTGTCGTTCTTCGCCTACAATTTCTTCTTCATCGAGCCGGTGCACACCTTCACCGTCGCCAAACCGCACGAATTCTTCTCGTTGATCGTTTTCCTCTTCGTCGCGACGGCGGTCGGCGGGCTCGCCGGACGGGCCCGAGAACAGGCCGCCGCCGTCCTCGCCCGAGCGCGGACCACGCGCGCCCTCTACGAATATTCGCGCAAGATCGCCGGCGTCGCGGCGCTGGAGCCGCTGATGTGGACGGCGGTCTCGCAGGTCGCCGGTGCGGTGCAGGGGCGGGCGGTGGCGCTGCTCGCCGACGGCGGCGATCTCCGCCTCGCCGGGGCCTTCCCGCCCGACGTCGAACTCGGAGTGACCGAGATGGGTGCAGCGCGATGGGCCTTCGAACGCGGTGAGCCGGCGGGGCGGCGCTCACCGACGCTGCCGGCGGCCGAGTTGCAGTTCCGGCCGCTGGTGACGGCGAGCGGCATGGTCGGGGTCATCGGCTTCGCGCCCGGCGATCCGCAGGCGCATCTCTCGGAGGACGCGGAGCGCTTCCTCGTCGCGCTCTGCGACCAGACGGCGATCGCCGCCGAGCGCATCCAACTCGGGACCCGCGCCACCGAGGCGGCGGCGAGTGCCGAGAGCGAGCGGTTGCGATCGGCGCTGCTCTCCTCGATCTCGCACGACCTGCGGACGCCGCTCGCCTCGATCCTCGGTTCGGTGACCAGTCTCAAGGACTTCGGCGATCGGCTCGACGAGGCGACGCGCAAGGATCTGCTCGCCGCGATCGAGGAGGAGACCCGACGCCTGTCGCAGTTCGTGGTCAACCTGCTCGACATGACCCGGCTGGAGGCCGGCAATCTCGAGATCGCCACCGATTGGGTCGATCTCGCCGACGTGGTCCACGGCGCCGTCGCGCGGGCCGAGCGTCTCCATCCGGGGCGCCGCATCAGGCTCGAGGACGCCGGCGTTCCGTTGGTGCTCGAGGGCAATGCGACGCTGCTCGAGCAGGTGATGTTCAATCTTCTCGACAACGCCATCAAGTTCTCCGACGACGCGATCGCCGTGCGTCTCGCGCTCGACGGGCGCGGCGCCCGGATCGAGGTCGAAGACACCGGCATCGGCATTCCGGCCGAGGAACTCGAACGGGTCTTCGACAAGTTCCATCGCGTCGCCCGCGGCGACGGTCGAGCCGCCGGCACCGGACTGGGTCTCTCCATCTGTCGCGGTGTCGTCATCGCGATGGGTGGATCGATCACCGCCATGAGCCCGATCCACGGTGACCGAGGGACACGGATGACCGTCCACCTGCCGCTGCCGCCTCATCCGCCCGCAGAGCCGAAGGGAGAGGCCGAATGACCGCGATCCGGATCCTCGTCGTCGACGACGAGCCGCAGATCCATCGCTTCCTCAGGCCGGCGCTGGTCGCTTCCGGTCACGATGTCGAATGCGTCGAGGACGGCGCCACGGCGATCCGTCGGGCCGCGACCTGGGGGCCGGATCTGATCCTGCTCGATCTCGGCCTGCCCGACATGGACGGCAAGGACGTGCTCCGCTCGATCCGCGAGTGGTCGAAGACGCCGATCGTCGTGCTCTCCGCCCGCGACCGCGAGAGCGAGAAGATCGCCGCCCTCGATCTCGGCGCCGACGACTACGTCGACAAGCCTTTCGGCGTCGGCGAACTCCTCGCCCGGCTGCGCGCCGCGTTGCGCCATGCTGCCCAGCGTGACGGCGAGGAGCCGGTGGTGACGACCGGCGGTCTCGTCGTCGACACCGTCCGCCGCATCGTCACCCGCGACGGCGAACGGGTGCACCTGACGCCGAAGGAATACGATCTCCTGCACGTGCTGGCCCGAAACGTCGGCAAGGTCGTGACCCAGAAGATGCTGACCTCGGCGATCTGGGGCGCGAGCCTGACGGCGGACGCCCAGTACCTGCGCGTCCTCGTCAGCCAGTTGCGTCAGAAGATCGACCCGCCGCCGCCCACCCCGTCGCTGGTCGAGACCGAGACCGGCGTCGGCTATCGCCTGCGCGAGCAGGATGTCGTCTGAAGCGATCCCATCGGTGGTCATCATGACATCGACGAACCCGATCCGCCTCGATGCGGTCCTGCTCGCACTTCCTGCGCGGACCAAGATCGAGGTTCTCCGAGCATCGGCGGCGCGCGCCGCCGAGATCAGCGGCAGCGACCCGCTCACCGTCTTCCGCGCTCTCGCGGATCGCGAAAAGCTCGGCTCGACCGGCGTCGGTTCCGGCGTGGCGCTGCCGCACGCCGCCGTCGACGGCCTCGTCGAACCGGTCGCGTTGTTCGCGCGCCTCGAAAAGCCGGTCGACTGGGAGGCGATCGACGAGCAACCGGTCGATCTGGTCGTGGTGGTCCTGTCGCCGACGACCGGCGGCGAGGGGGCTCCGAATCCGTTGGCCCGGTCCGCCCGCCTTCTGCGAAGCGCGGAAGTGCGACGTCGTCTGGTGACCTGCCGGGCCGCCGAACAGGTTCTCGAGATCTTCGCAGGCGGTGTCTGATCCCACCGCATCGATCGTGAGTCGGCTTCGGCCCGACGGAACGGGTCTCGCAGGGTGGCGATCCGGCGGGGCCGACCGGGCGTCTCGGTCGGAGATCCGGTCGACGGCGAGATGTGATGCCGTGGGGTCAGCGGGCGCGGCAGATGACCAGGGCGGAGAAGGTCTTGGCGATCTCGGCGACGTCGGCGATCGACTTCTCGGCCGCTGTCGCTTCCTGGGTGTAGGGGACCTGGTTGGCGTCGAGGAAGAGCGACAACACGCTCGACTTGATCGCGAAGTTGACGTTCTGCAGTACCTCGACGCCGCCAGCGGTCCGCGACTTGATGTCGGTCTTGGCGACGACGACGCCGACCACTCGACCCGATTGGTCGACCACCGCGCCGCCGGAATTGCCGGATTGGACCGGGGCGGAGATCTGCATGCGGGTGACGTCCTCACGCGGGCCGGCGAGGGCGGAGATCAGGCCGGTCGAGAGATTGCCGGTGACGGTCAGTTCGCCGACCAGGGGATAGCCGAACAGGACGATGCTGTCGCCGAGGCGGGCCGGTGCACCTCCGCGCAGCAGGGCGACGCCGGCGGGCTTCGCCGCGGCCTGCAGCACGGCGAGATCGTTCTGGGGGGAGCGTGCCTTGACCGTGGCGGCGACGACGTTGCCGTCGGGCAGCTTGAGCCGCGTCTCGGCACAGGCCTCCACCACATGGGCGTTGGTGACGACATGGCCGGCATCGGAGACGAAGAAGCCGGTGCCGGTGGAAAGCGACGGCCGCTTCTCCGGTTCCGGCTTCGTCGGCGTCGGGGCGGGTGTGGCGGCGGCGTCGGCCGGAGCGCGGGGCGGTTCGGCGGGAGCGGTGCCGAGTGCGAGACGGCCGTCGCGGACGTCGGTGGTGCAGGAGAGGACGGCGCTGACCGCGGCCCGGGTTCCCGAAAGGTTGAACCCGTCGAGGCGGCGGCCGCGGAAGTCGATCCTGACGGTGGAGTAGTTGGCGAAGTCGATGACGAACTCCGACTTGATCTTCTCGAGCGCCAGACCGGGGAGGGTGCCGGCGCGCACGCCGAGGGCCGTGCCCTTCCAGCGCTTGCTGCCGTCGAAGGTCAGGGCGATCTCGTAGCGCTCGCCGGCCTCGAGGAAGGTCCAGTCGCGGTTGGCGTAGAGCATGAAGGCGCTGTCGCTGCGCCGGTCGAAGCCGACCTCGATCACCGTGCCCGACTGGTAGGAGGCGGCGGCGAGGCAGCCGCGGCGGATCTCGTTGGCGGCGACGCGCCAGCCGCGCACGCTGTCGACCTCGCGATCGAGGCTGTATTCGTTCTTCGCCGCGGCCGGCACGACGATCGCGGCGAGAAGGACCGCCCCGGCGACGAGATGGGCGAGGCAGCGCGACAGGGCGATCCGAAGCGACACGCACACCTCCCTCGAAGACGTCCTTCGGGAGAGGTCGCTCGTCGGATCCGCGATCCCCGTCCCTTTGCCGAGAACGAGGCTACGCGCCGGCTCGCCGAGGTTCAAGCGTCGTCGCATCCGCCGATCCTCGGCGACCGCCGCCACGTCGGCGGCCGGTCGCCGAAAGGTGGACGGGTCAACCGGTCTTCGGCAGCGACAGGGATTCCTGCAACTGTTTGCGGCGGATGGCGGCGTCGGCGCCGCTCGTCTCGGTGAAGAGACCGAGTTCGGCGAATTCCTCGGCCGTCGGCGGGGTGAGGGCAACGTCGGTGTAGGCGCGCCGGTTCGGGTCGGCATGGACGCGGCGGTGGATGAGGGCGGCGCGGCCGTAGTACCAGGCGAAGCGGGCCATCTTCACCACCGTTTCGATGGCGTAGGCGGGGTAGAAGAGCAGCGGATTGGCGAGGGGCATGCCGGGACGGCGGTCGCGGCGATGGCGCTTGCGCAGGATACCGCCCTCGAGCGGGTGGAGCCGCTCGACCGCGTACATCGAGTAGAACTCGATGATCTCGTCGATGTTCATGCCCTTCTTCGGAGACGCGGCACCGCGGCGACTCATCGTCTCGATGTGGTCCCAGTCGTAGAAGGTGCGCCAGGCGGCGTGATAGGCCTCCTCCCATTCGCGATCCGACATCACCGGGTGGTGGACCATGCGGTGGAAGAGATCGAGCTTGTTGAGATCCGGGTCCATCCAGCGACCGCCCTCGACATGGGCCTTGTGGTCGGCGGAGCCGGGGAGCGGCGTCAGGAAGAAGAACTCCAGGACGTTGACCGGCAACTCGCGTTTGATGATCTCGATGTCGCGGAGGATCTTCTCCTTGGTGTCCGCCGGAAAACCGATGATGTAGCCGGCGTAGATGGCGATGCCGTGTCGCCACCACTGCTGCAGCATGGCGCGGTAATCGGTGATCTTGTTGTGGCGCTTGGCGACGTGGAGCAGGTTGTCGGGGTTGATGTTCTCGAGGCCGATGAACACCCGGGTGACGCCGGCCGCCACCGCCTTGTCGATGAAACCGGGGATGCGGTGGCAGCCGGTGTCGACTTGGACGAAGATCTCCAGGCGGACGTTCAGTTCCTTCCTGAGCTCGATCATCCGATCGAAGAAGGCCTCCCAGTTCTTGTTGCGGGCGAGGTCGTCGTCGGTGATGAAGAACTTGCGGATGCCCTGGGCCCAATTGGCGCGGATGATCTTCTCCAGATCGTCGGCGGTGCGGAAGCGGCTCTTGCGGCCCTGGACGTTGATGATGGTGCAGAACGAGCACTGGAACGGGCAGCCGCGACCGAGATCGAAGCTCGAGAACTCGTTGCGGGTGCCTTTCAGGGTGTCGACGGGGAGGAAGGGTGTCGGCGCGCCTTCGAGCGACGGCAGATCGGCCATGTGGTCGTAGAGCGGCTTCAGCCGCCCGGCATAGGCGTCGCGCAACACCTCGTCGAGGCGGCCCTCCTCGGCCTCGCCGGCGAAGAGCGAGATGCCCATCTCCTGAGCCGCGACGAGTTCGGCCGGACGTTCCTTCAGCATCGCCAGACAGCCGGAGACGTGGAAACCGCCGATCACGACGGGGAACCCCGCGGCGAGGAAGGGGCGGGCGAGATCGACGGCGCGGGGGAACTGGTTCGATTGGACACCGACGAAGGCGATCGCCGCGCGGCCGCCGGCGGCCTTCAATTCACGGATCAACCTGTCCGGGCGGATACGGGTGTTCGGCTCGTCGATGGCCATGCCGCGGATCTCGACGTTCGGCCCCAACACCTGCCTCTGCGCCGCGTCGAGCAGGAGGCCGTTGATCGCGGCGAGGGAGTTCGAGGGGATGAGCGAACGCCACCACAGAACCGGATAGCCGTCGTCGTCGTAGTGCGTCGGCTTGATCATCACGAAACGGAAGATTTCGTGCGGGGCAGGGTTGATCTGGTCCATCGTGGTGCGGCCCTCCGCCTCGAACTTACGGCGGAACAGCGGTGGGGGAAATCTCTTTCGGCGTCACGATCGATCCGCGGCCGTGGGCAGGGCGGGCCATCGACGACGGCTCGCGACCCGGAAGGCGTCACGGGCCGCGCCTCGGGGTCGACACGATCTCGACTCCTCGGCCGCTTCTGCTACCCTCGGATGCAGAATGGCGATCGGTGGGTGTGAGATGCGAGCCGTCGTGGTGTTGTGTGTCGGTCTGATGCTCGCCGGCTGTGCGACGCGCTATCAGGAGATGGGAGCGACCGGTGGGGTGAACGCGGCGCAGATGACCGACGATCTGTGGCGGATCTCGGTGCGCGGCAATCTCTACACGGACGAAACGACGATCCAGGACTACGTCCTGCTCAAGGCGGCGGAGACGACGGTCGGTGCCGGGCGGACGCATTTCGCCATCGTCGGCAAGCACGACGCCGGGCACGGCCGTTCGGCCGGGCTCTACACCATGCAGGCGCTCGGCGCCTCGCAGGAGCAGGCCGGTTTCGGGCTGCTCCATCACCGCAAGAATCCCGGCGAGGACCTGATGATCCGCATCCTGCCGGCCGACGCGCCGGCGCAGGACAAGGCGGAGGCGATCGACGCCCGCCAGATCATCGCCAACGTCGGGCGGCGGGTGAAACGCCCGGAGCCGTGATGTCGGATCCGCTCCGTCGAGAGCGTGTCCCGGCGCGTCCGGCGGCTCATGCCGCCGAGGGGACGGGGGCGGCGGCCGCATGGCAGGCGGTGAGATGGCCGCTCGTCCCGGTGATCGCCGGCTTCTCGACCCGACAACGGTCGAAGGCGATCGGGCAGCGCGGGTGGAAGACGCAGCCCGACGGCGGATCGAAGGGCGAGGGCAGTTCGCCGGTCAGCACGATGCGCTCCTTCTTGCGGCCGGGATCGGCCATCGGCGTCGCCGACAGAAGGGCGCGGGTGTAGGGATGGCGCGGCTCGGAGAACAGCGCCTCCTTGGCGGCATGTTCGGCGACGGCGCCGAGATACATCACCAGCACCTCGTCGGCGATGTGGCGCACCACCGAGAGGTCGTGGCTGACGAAGACGTAGGCCAGCGCGAACTCCTGCTGCAGGTCGGAGAGCAGGTTGAGCACCTGGGCGCGGACCGAGACGTCGAGCGCGGAGACCGGCTCGTCGAGGACGATGATCTTCGGGCGCAGCATCAGGGCGCGGGCGATGGCGATGCGCTGGCGCTGGCCACCGGAGAACATGTGGGGATAGCGGTCGGCGTATTCGGGGCGCAGTCCGACGCGGGCGAGCATGTCCTCGGCCTCGCGGCGACGGCGGTCGGCCGGCATGTCGGTGTTGACCAGCAGCGGCTCCTCCAGCGTCCTGCGGATGGTCTGGCGCGGATTGAGCGAGCCGTAGGGGTTCTGGAAGACCATCTGCACCACCGAGCGCAGCGCCTTCAGTTCGGCGCCCGAGGCACCGGTGACATCCTTGCCGGCGATCGACAGCCGGCCGGAGGTCGGTGGTTCGATCAGGGTCAGCATGCGGGCGAGCGTCGATTTGCCCGAGCCGGATTCGCCGACGACGGCGAGCGTCTTCTTCTCCTCGAGGGTGAAGGAGATGCCGGCCACCGCCTTGACCGTGCCGGGGGGCGCGAACATGCCGCGGCTGACCAGGTAGTGCCGGACCAGATCGTGGGCTTCGAGGATCGGCGCGGTCATCGGGCGGCTCCGGCGGTCGCGAGGTCGAGGCGCGGACGGCCGCCGACGAGGGGGAAGTGACAGAGCGCGCGGCCGAGGTCGGCGCCGCAGGGCGCCGGCGCCCGGGTGTGGCAGATCTCGGCGGCGAAGGTACAGCGCGGCGCGAACAGGCAGCCGGCCGGCCGATCCCACTGGCCGGGAACCATGCCTGGGATCGACGGCAGGCGCTTCTCGGTCGCCCGTTCGGGCAGCGCCGAGAGCAGGGCGGCGGTGTAGGGGTGGTGCGGGTCGTCGAAGAGGGCGACGGTCTCGGCGAGTTCGACCTGTTGACCGGCGTATTGCACCACGACACGTTCGGCGGTCTCGGCGACGACGCCCATGTCGTGGGTGATCAGTACCAGACCCATGTCCTTCTCGTCGCGAAGCCGCACCAGGAGATCGAGGATCTGTGCCTGGATGGTGACGTCGAGGGCGGTCGAGGGTTCGTCGGCGATGAGGAGCTTGGGGGAGCAGGCGATCGCCATGGCGATCATCACGCGCTGGCTCATGCCGCCGGAGAGTTGATGCGGGAAGGCGCGAAGCCGGGCCTCGGGCTCCGGGATGCCGACCTGCTCGAGCAGTTCGATCGACCGGGTGTGGCGGGCGGCGCGGCCGAGGCCGAGATGAGTCTCGAGCGACTCGCCGATCTGGAAGCCGACGGTGAAGCACGGGTTCAGCGACGACATCGGCTCCTGGAAGATCATGGCGATGTCTTTGCCGACGAGCTTGCGGCGGGCGGCGGGGGAGATGCCGAGCAGGTTCTCGCCACCGAAGGTCAGACGGTCGGCGGTGACGCGGGCGGTCTTGGGCAGGAGGCCCATGACCGCGAGCATCGCCACCGACTTGCCGGAGCCCGATTCGCCGACGATCGACACGATCTCGCGTGGTGCGACGGTGAGCGACACGCGGTCGACGGCGCGGAAGAGGCCCGAACGGGTCTCGAAGTCGACCGACAGGTTCTCGATCTCGAGAAGGTTCATGGCGCCGCCTCAGCTCCGCTTCAGTTTCGGGTCGAAGGCGTCGCGCAGGCCGTCGCCCATCAGGTTGATGGAGACGACGGTGAAGAGGATGGCGAGGCCGGGCAGGGTGACGATCCACGGATCGGAGCGGATGAACTCGCGGCTGTCGGCGAGCATCGAGCCCCACTCGGGGATCGGCGGCTGGGCGCCGAGACCGAGGAAGCCCAGCGCCGCAGCTTCGAGGATGGCGTCGGAGACGCCGAGGGCGGCCTGGACGATCAGCGGGGCGAGGCAGTTGGGCAGGACGGTGACGAACATCAGCCGTATCCGGCCGACGCCGACGGTACGGGCGGCGGTGACGTAGTCCTTGCCGATCTCGGCCAGCGCCGAGGCGCGCACCAGACGGACGTAGCGCGGCAGATAGACGACGGTCACCGCGACGATGGTGTTGGTGAGGGAGGGCCCGAGGATGGCGACGACCAGGATGGCGAGCACCAGCGAAGGGACCGCGATGATCAGGTCCATGATGCGCATGACGATGGTGTCGAACAGCCCGCCGGCGAAGGCTGCGGCGAGGCCGAGGACGATGCCGATGGTCACCGACACCACCATCACCGAGAGGCCGATGAACAGCGACACCCGGGCGCCGTGGATCAGGCGGGAGAGCATGTCGCGGCCGAGCGCATCGGTCCCGAGGACGAAACGCCAGGTACCGCCGTCCTCCCACACCGGTGGGGCCTTGGAGAACTCACGGAACTGTTCGATCGGCGAATAGGGGGCGACGAGGTCGGCGAAGATCGCCAGGAGCGCGATCAGGACCAGAAGCACCAACCCGGCGACGGCGCCGCGGTTCTCGGAGAAACTGTCCCAGAAGTCGGCGAGCGGCCCCTTCGGGCCGGCCATCGCCGGGGGCGCGGCGGAAGCGTCAGCGGCCATGGCGCAGCCTCGGATTGATGGCGCCGTAGAGCACGTCGACGCCGAGATTGACGAAGATGACGATGGACGAGATCAGCATGATGCCGCCCTGCAGCGCCGGATAGTCGCGCCGGCCGATGCCCTCGATCAGCCATTTGCCGACGCCGGGCCAGGAGAAGATGGTCTCGGTCAGCACCGCGCCGGCGAGCAGCGTGCCGATCTGCAGGCCGATCGAGGTGATGACCGGGATCAGGGCGTTGCGGAGCGCGTGGAGGCCGATCACCCGCATCGGCGACAGGCCTTTGGCGCGCGCGGTGCGGACGTAGTCCTCGTTCAGCACCTCGAGCATCGAGGAGCGGGTGATGCGGGCGATGACGGCGAGCGGGATGGTGCCGAGCACGATGGTCGGTAGCACCAGATGATGCAGTGCCGAGAGGAAGGCGCCCTTCTGGTCCGACATCCAGCTGTCGATCAACAGGAAGCCGGTGGTCGGCTCGAAGTAGTACTTGATCAGATCGAGGCGGCCGGAGACCGGGGTCAGCCCCCAGCGCTCGGAGACCAGCATGATCAGCAACAGGCCCCACCAGAAGATCGGCATCGAGAACCCGATGACCGAGGCGCCCATCACGGTGTGGTCGAAGGGCGAGCCGCGCTTGACCGCGGCGATGGTGCCGGCGGGCACGCCGATCAGCACGGCGAAGAGCATGGCGGAGAGCGAGAGCTCGATGGTCGCCGGGAAGAGCGTGGCGAATTCGTTCAGCACCTTCGCGTTGGTGACCAGCGAGGTGCCGAAATCGCCGTGGAGGATGCCCCAGACATAGTCGAGGAACTGTTTCCACACCGGCTGGTCGAGACCGAGTTCGTGGCGGAACTGGGCGAGGCGCTCCGGCGAGATGCCGCGTTCGCCGGTCCGGACCTCGACCGGATCGCCGGGGACGAGGCGGATGGCGACGAAGGTGATGAACATCAGCGCGACGAAGGTCGGCAACGTCAGCGCGGCGCGTCGCAGCAGGTAGCGGAACATCGAGTGCCCTCAAAGGATCGCCGGCGGGGCCCGGCGGGTCGGTCGACCCGCCGCGTGATCATACCCGTGATCGAAACAATCCGACGCTCGCTGCGCGCGAGCGTCGGATTTCGATCACGAAGGCTCCGCCGGCTTGGTGTTCACCGGATCCCGTCGGATCACTTCAGGTCGATGCCGTGGAACTCGTGGCGGCCGAAGGGCGAGATCTTCCAGCCCTCGACTTCCTTACGGGTCGGTTCGAACACCACCGAGTGGGCGATGGTGAACTGCGGCACCTCTTCGCGGGCGATGACCTGCATCTCCTCGTAGAGCTTGGTGCGCTCCTTGATGTCGGAGAGCGAGCGGGCCTTGGCGAGCTTGTCGTTGAAGTCCTTGTTGCACCACTTCGACAGGTTCTGGCCGGCCGGCTTGCCCTCGGCGTTGCAGCCGATGAGGAAGAAGAAGTTGTCCGGGTCGCCGTTGTCGCCGGTCCAGCCGAGCTGACCGGTGATGTGCTCGCCCGCCTGCATGCGCTTGCGATACTCGCCCCACTCGTAGGACTTGAGCTCGGCGGTGACGCCGATCTTGGCGAGGTCGGCCTGCATCATCTCGGCGATGCGCTTGGCGTTCGGGTTGTAGGGCCGCTGCACCGGCATCCACCACAGATCGATCTTGATCGGGGTGGCGACGCCCGATTCGGCGATCAGCTTCTTCGCCGCTTCCGGATCGTACTTGTAGTCCTCGACCTTGTCGTTCCACGACCAGATGGTCGGCGGGATCAGGTTCTTGGCCGACTGGCCGGCGCCCTGATAGACCTCCTTGAGGATCGCCGCCTTGTCGATGGCTGCGGCGAAGGCCTGACGGACCTTCTTGTTGTCCATCGGCGGCTTGGTCAGGTTGAAGGCCCAGTAGGCGATGTTGAGGCCCGGGGCGCTCATCAGGTTGAGGTTGGCGTCGGCCTTGATCTCGGCGAGGTCGGCCGGACGCGGGGCGATCATGACGTGGCACTCGCCCTTCTTGAGCTTGGCGAGGCGGGCGGTCGGATCCGGCGTGATGGCGAAGACGAGATCGTCGATCTTGGCCTTCTCACCCCAGTAGGCGGGGTTCGCCTTGTAGCGGATGACCGCGTCCTTCTGGTAGGCGACGAACTGGAACGGGCCGGTGCCGACGGGCATCTGGTCGAACTGCTCGGGCTTGCCGGCCTTGAGCAGCATGTCGGCGTATTCGGCCGACTGGATGGTGCCGAAGTCCATGGCGAGGTTGGCCATGATCGGCGCGTTCGCCTCCTTGAGCTTCATGACGACGGTGTAGTCGTCCTTCTTCTCGATCGACTCGAGCAGCGTCGGCATCTCCATGTCGGCGAAGTAGTCGTACTTGCCGCCGGAGATCTTGTGGTAGGGGTGATCCTCCTTCCACTGACGATTGAAGGAGAAGAGCACGTCGTCGGCGTTGAAGTCACGCGTCGGCTTGAAATTGTTCACGCCGGAATGCCACTTCACGCCCTTGCGCAGATTGAAGGTGATGGTCTTGCCGTCGGCGGAGACCTCCCACTTCTCGGCGAGGCCGGCGACGACGGTGGTGGTGCCGCGGGCGAATTCGACGAGCTGGTTGTAGACGGGTCGCGCGGCGTCGAAGGTGGTGCCGGTGGTGTTGAGCGCCGGGGTGAAGTTCTCAGGGCTGCCTTCCGAGCAATAGACCAGTGTCTTGGCCTCGACGGCCGTGACGCCGAGGGCGAGCATCGCCAAGAGGGTGGCAGCGCCCGTGGTGAGGGTCCGTTTCATCGAGATCGCTCCTTCTCGTGCTTTCAGTGCAGATGAGCCGTTTCGAAAGGTGGTCCGGGAGGCATGGTCGATCGGGAGGAAGATCCTTCCCAGAGATGTGGTTTCCCCGTTTCGACGCTTCCCTTCGGCCCGCCATGATGGGAAGGCCGATCCCGAAGACGCCGTCGTCGAGGACCGATCGACCGCTTCCTGATCGGGCGATCAAATCCCAATGAGCGAGCTTTAGCAACGGGGTATCGGCACGATTCGTGTGCGATTCGAAATCGGCCGGAGCGAAGCGGCGGGCTGTCCCGAGGTCACTGCAGATCGGCGGCCAGAGCCGGCCAACGCCGGTCCGCCTCGGCGAGGAGGCGGTCGGGGTCCTCGAGAAAGGCGATGCGCGAGGTGGCGTCGGCGAAGAGCAGCAATCGACCCCGCCAGACGAGATGATGGAGCGGCGAGCCCTCGGCCGGTCTCCCCTGCGCCACCGCGAAGGCGCAACGCCCGGCGAAGCGTGGGGTGTAGACCTCGGGAGCGGCGCGGAAGGCGGCGAGATCGCCTTCGTTGCGGAACCACCAGGTGGCGCCGCTCCAGTCGAACTGGAAGCGGACGTCGCCGCGGATCGCCCGGTTCTCCAGGAAATAGAGGACGGGGTCGTAGCCGCCCAGCGCCAGACCGGTCGTGGCGTCCGAGAGGACGCGGACCCGTGTCCTGGGCACCGGCGCGGCGATCGGCCCGTCGATCGGCGGGCGGACGTCGGGTGGCGGCCGGCGCGGTGGCGGCGGGGGGGGCGGTTCGGGCGGTGCGGCGGGCGCGGCGGCGGGGGGCGGTGGGTCGTGACCACCGGAAGCGAGGGCGGGGGCGGGAAGTGCCGCGACGAGGAGAAGGGCGATCCGGGCGAGAGCGAGAGATCGCGCGGCGGATCGATCGTCCGCACCGTGGTTCCGCCGCGTCTTCGCCCGAATTCCGCTAAACTGGTCCATGTACGATTCGATCCGTCGCGGCACCGTCGTCCGCGTCGAGGGGCCGGTGACGAGCCGGCGGTCCCGCGAGAAGAGGAAGTCCCGAATCGCGGACGCCCGCCTGTTGGTGAAGACAAGCTGGGAAGAGGCCAGATGCGCAAGATCGTCGTTCCGAATTTCGCCTTCGTCGTCGCCGTGATGGCGATGATCGTCGGGTTCGTCGCCGCGCCGGCCTCGGCGCAGGACCGTGGCGGCACCTATTCGACTCAGGAACTGGTCAACACCGGCCACAAGTTCTTCGGCACGGTGTCGGGCGGCCTCGCCACGGTGATCGAGCAGGCGGTGTCGCGCTACGGCCAGCCGAACGGCTACATCCTCGGCGAGGAGGGCTCGGGCGCCATCGTCGGCGGCCTGCGCTACGGCGAGGGCCAGCTCAACACCCGCGACCGCGGCAAGACCAAGGTCTATTGGCAGGGCCCGTCGATCGGCTGGGACTTCGGCGGCGAGGGCGCCCGCACGATGATGCTGGTCTACAACCTGCCCTCGGTCGAGGCGCTCCATCAGCGCTTCGGCGGGGTCGACGGGTCGGCCTATTTCATCGGCGGCTTCGGCATGACGGCACTGGTCGCCGATCGCATCTACGTGGTGCCGGTGCGCGCCGGCGTCGGGCTCCGGCTCGGCGTCAATCTCGGCTATCTGAAGTTCACCCCGACCGCCACCTGGAACCCCTTCTGAGGGGGCGCGGCGACGCCGGTGCCTCCGAGCGTCGAACGGCGTAGGCTTCTCGTCCGCCGCCGCGGCGCGAGGGCCACGAACGGCTCGCCATCGATCGGTTCGGAGGCTCGGCGACAGGAGCGGCGGTCGTCCCGTGACCCCGGTTCACGTCGTCGCGAGCGCCGGTCGCGTCGGCGCGTGGAAGATGTTATCGAGACGGGCGGTAGGGTCGACGCGGGACGAGTGGGGCGAGACGGCCGATGACGATCGAGTGGGCGATGTGGTTCGCGCTCGGCTTTCTCGTGGCCGCGGTGCTGGCGCTCGTCGTGATGGCCGCCTCGTGGCGGCGCGCGGTGCGGCTGACCACGCGACGGATCGCGGCGAGTGTGCCGGCCGATGCGGCGGCAGCGTTGGCCGAGAAGGATCTTCAATCGGCCCGCTTCGCCCGTGACGTGCGCCGCTTCGAACTGACACTCTCCGATCTGCGCCGGCGCAACACCGAGGAACGGGTGGCGGTGGGTCGTCAGACCATCGCTCTCGACGAGATGCGGCAGGCCCGTGACGCGGAGGTCGCGCGGGTGGAGGCGGGGCTGGCGCGCGAAGCCGCTCTCGGCGCCGAGATCGTGGTGCGGGACACCATGCTGGCCGAACGCGCCGAGGATCTGGTAGCGCGCGACGCGACGATCGCCCGACACGAGGAGACCATCGCCGATCACGAGGCGACGATCGCCTCGTTGCACGGCACGATCGGAGGCCGAGACGTCGAACTCGCGACGCGCAGACTGGACATCGACGCCAAGCAGACGCGGATCGAGGCACTGGAATCGGAGGTCCGGCAGAAGAACGGGCGCATCGACGAGTTGCGCAAGACGTTGGGTCTGGCCGAGACCGTGGTGGCGCAGGAGAAGGACCGGGCCGATCGACTCGATCGTCGGATCGAACGGCTGGTCGCCGACGTCGCCGATCGCGAGGAGATCGCCGACCGCCGGCAGCGCGAACTGGAACGGTCGCGCCAGGCGTTGACCTCGGCCAATGCCCGGATCGCGGCACTGTCGCAGAAGCTCGAGAGCGGCGATGGCGCGCCGCGCCCCGGCGACAACGTCGAACACAGCGTCGAACTGCTGGAGAACCGGACCCGCGATCTCGAGAGCCGCCTGGAGGCGGCCGAGCGCGAACGCGATCGCCTCGCCGCGGCGCTGCGGGAAACCGAGACCGGTCCGGCCGGCGGTTCGGCGACGCGGGCGAAGTTGCGCGAAGACATCGCCGATCTCGCCGCCGAGATGGTGCGGCTGACCGGTGCGGTGGAGAACGGCGACGGCAAGATCGCCGAGATCCTCGCGACTTCGTCCGGGGTCGATGGTCCGCGGCCGAGCCTGGCGGATCGGATCCGGGCGCTCCGAGCCGCTCAGAAGCCGACGACCGGTGCACCGGGGCGTGCGAGCTGACGCGCCTGCGTCTCGCGGCCGGTTTGAAAAGCGCCGCGCACCTCTGTAACCCTCGAAGGCATCCGCCGCGGTCGATTCGGCCGCGATCGGCGCTCGCCCGTCGCTCGTTTCCGAGGAGCTCTCCGTCCATGGCCGACACGTCGGACATCGTCGCTCTCGATCTCGCCGCGCTCATCGCCAGCCGCGTCTGTCACGACATCATCTCGCCGGTCGGTGCGATCACCAACGGGCTCGAGGTGCTGGAGGAGGACACCAACGAGGACATGCGCACCTTCGCCATGGACCTGATCCACAAGAGTGCGCGTCAGGCCTCGGCCAAGCTGCAGTTCGCCCGCCTCGCCTTCGGGGCGGCGGGATCGGCCGGTGCCTCGATCGATCTCGGCGATGCCGAAACCGTCGCCAAGGGTTTCATGGCGGGTGAGAAGGCGACGCTGTCGTGGACCGCGACGCGGGTGCTGATGCCGAAGAATCTGGTCAAGCTGCTGCTCAACCTCATTCTCATCGCCGGCCATGCGATCCCGCGCGGCGGTGTCATCAAGGTGGTGGTGACCGGGGCGGCCGAGGCGCCGACCTTCACCCTGACCTGCGAGGGCACCAATGCCCGCATTCCGGCGAACGTCGAGGGCTTCCTTACCGGCGACATGGGCGACCACGTCCCCGATGCGCACATGATCCAGCCGATCTATGCCGGTCTCCTGGCGCGGGCCGCCGGCATGGAGGTGAGCGTCACCAAGGACGGAGACACGGTGGTGTTCCGCGCCTCACCTCGCAGCGTCGCCGACGCTGCACCGAGCGATGTCGCCGGATGAACCATCGGTGGTCGTCGCCGACCCCGATCACGGCGCGCTCCGCCGCCACGTGACACCACTCGATCATGGTCGAATGCTTCGCTTCGGGGCCGGCATCTCGTCGCCGCGCCGAGTAGGACGACCGGATTCACTCGATTTCTACTTGCGTTCGTCATGGGCATGGGACGCCACGTCCTGGGCGGTCGAGAAGTCGTGTCGGTGCGTCGACCGCATCTCGCAGGGGAAGCCGCTGGAATCCTAGCGAGTTCTTTACATCCGGCTCGAATGGGAGAGGTTCCGGCAATCCTCTCTTAACGCTTTGTCTCGATACTCGATCCATGACCCGGGGGAGACCCCGCCCGACGACCCCGTCGACGACCGGATGAAGGTAGGGGCCATGGACGATCTGCTGCGCGAATTCCTCACGGAAACGAACGAGAGCCTCGACGTCGTCGACGTCGAACTGGTCAAGTTCGAGCAGGACCCGAACAACGAGAAGATTCTCGGCAACATCTTCCGTCTGGTCCACACAATCAAGGGAACCTGCGGCTTCCTCGGGCTGCCGCGGCTCGAAGCCATCGCCCACGCGGCCGAAACGCTGATGGGCAAGTTCCGCGACGGCGTACCGGTCACCGAAGCTGCGGTGACCCTGGTTCTCCAGTCGATCGACCGGATCAAACAACTCGTCGCCGACCTCGAGGCGACCGAGCAGGAACCGTCGGGCTCCGACGAGGACCTGATCTCCCAGCTTGAGCACATGGCCGAGGCGGGCAAGGTCCCCGAGCCGGTGGCGGAGGTGCCGAAACACACCGAGGGAGCGCTGATCTATCAGGTGCTGGAGCGCCAGCTGCGTCCGGGCGAGGTGTCGCTCGACGAGCTCGAGCGCGCCTTCCGCGAGACCGCAGCGGAACCGACGGCCACCGCCGAGCCGGCCGCCGCCGAACCGGCACCGGCCGCCGCCCCTCCGGCGCGTGCCGCCAAGGCCGCCGCATCCAAGGTCGAGGCCAAGGAGAAGGAAGGCGACGGCGAGGCCAAGGCCGGCGGTGTCGCGGCCCAGACCATCCGCGTCGCGGTCGACACTCTCGAACATCTGATGACCATGGTCTCGGAACTGGTGCTGACCCGCAACCAGCTCCTCGAGATCGTCCGTCGCCACGAGGACAGCGAGTTCAAGGTGCCGCTGCAGCGGCTCTCCAACGTCACCGCCGAGCTGCAGGAAGGGGTGATGAAGACCCGGATGCAGCCGATCGGCAACGCCTGGCAGAAGCTGCCGCGCATCGTGCGCGATCTCTCGGCGGAACTCGGCAAGCAGATCGAGCTCGAGATGATCGGTCAGGAGACCGAACTCGATCGCCAGGTGTTGGAGCTGATCAAGGATCCGCTCACCCACATGGTGCGCAATTCGGCCGATCACGGTCTCGAGGGACCCGACCAGCGCAAAGCCGCCGGCAAGTCGGAGAGGGGCACGATCCGCCTCTCCGCCTATCACGAGGGCGGCCACATCATCATCGAGATCGCCGACGACGGTCGCGGCCTCGACATGGAGAAGATCCGGCAGAAGATCGTCGACAACGGGCTCGCCAGCGAGTTCGAGCTCGAGAAGATGTCGGAAGCGCAGATCTACAAGTACGTCTTCGCGCCCGGCTTCTCGACCGCCGCCAAGGTCACCAACGTCTCCGGCCGCGGCGTCGGCATGGACGTGGTCAAGACCAACATCGACGCGATCGGCGGCACCGTCGATCTGAAGAGCGTGCCGGGCAAGGGCACCACCTTCACCATCAAGATCCCGCTGACGCTGGCCATCGTCTCGACGCTGATCGTCGAGTCGGCCGGCGACCGCTTCGCCATCCCGCAGCTGTCGGTGGTCGAACTGGTCAGGGCCCAACAGAATTCCGAGCATCGCATCGAGCGCATCCGCGACACGCCGGTGCTGCGCCTGCGGAACAAGTTGCTGCCGCTCGTCCACCTTTCCAAGCTGCTCGACATCACGACGATCGGCGGCGAGGCCAAGGAGCCGGTCTCCGAGGAGGACGGCTTCATCGTCGTCATGCAGGTCGGTCAGCAGACCTTCGGTGTGGTGGTCGACGCGGTCTTCCACACGGAAGAGATCGTGGTCAAGCCGATGTCGACGATGCTGCGTCACATCAACATGTTCTCCGGCAACACCATCCTCGGTGACGGCTCGGTGATCATGATCGTCGACCCCAACGGCATCGCCCAGGCGATCGGCCCGAGCCAGTCGGCCGGGACCACCGAGGAGGTCGATCACGAGGAGGAGCGGGCCCGCGACACGGCGCAGATGGTGTCGCTGCTGTTGTTCCGTGCCGGCTCGCACGAGCCCAAGGCGGTGCCGCTGTCGTTGGTCACCCGGCTCGAGGAATTCTCGGTCGACAAGGTCGAGCGCTCGAACGGGCGTGACCTCGTCCAGTACCGCGGCTCGCTGATGCCGCTGGTCTACTTCGACGAATACGCCCAGCGCAAGACCGAGGGCAGCCTGCCGATGCTGGTGTTCTCCGACGCCGGTCGTTCGATGGGTCTGGTCGTCGACGAGATCATCGACATCGTCGAGGATCGGCTCGACATCGAGGTCGGCTCGGAGCGCGCCGGGATGCTCGGCTCGGCGGTGGTCAAGGGCAAGGCGACGGAAGTGGTCGACATCGGTCACTTCCTGCCGCAGGCCTTCGAGGACTGGTTCCGCCGCAAGGAGATCTCCAGCGAGGCGCTGACCCGCTCGCTGCTGTTCGTCGACGACGCGCCGTTCTTCCGCAACATGCTCGGCCCGGTGCTCAAGGCCGCCGGCTATCAGGTCACCGTCTGCGCCTCGGCGCCGGAAGCCCTCGACATGCTCGAGCACGGCCGCCGCTTCGACGTCATCGTCTCCGACATCGAGATGCCCGAGATGAACGGCTTCGAATTCGCCGAAGCGGTGAAGCGTCATCCGCGCCTCAGGCAGATCCCGATCCTGGCGTTGTCGTCGATGTGCACGCCGGCCTCGATCGAGCGTGGCCGCCAGTCGGGTTTCGACGACTACATCGCCAAGTTCGACCGGCCGGGTCTGATCGCCGCGCTCAAGGAAGTCACCACCCACGAACTCGGAGTTGCCGCATGAGCGACGACGTCAACGGTCTCAACGAGTCCATCCAGTACGTCACGGTGGTGATCGGTGGACAGCTGTTCGGCCTGCCGATCGAGCGCGTCCACGACGTCTTCGTGCCGGAGTCGATCACCCGCGTACCGCTGTCGCGGCCGGAGATCGCCGGCGTGCTCAACCTGCGCGGTCGCATCGTCACGGCGATCGACATGCGTCGGCGGCTGCATCTGCCGCCGCGCCAGGACGGCGGCACCGCGATGGCGGTCGGTATCGAATCGAAGGGCGAGAGCTACGGTCTCCTGATCGACAACGTCGGCGAAGTGCTCGACCTGCCGACCGCGGGTCGCGAACCCAACCCGGTCAATCTCGACGCCCGGTGGGCGGCGATCTCGGGCGGCGTGCACCGTCTCAACGGTCAATTGATGGTGATCCTCGACGTGGATCGCGTCCTCGGCGGCATGGCCGAGGCGATCGCCGCCTGACGCAGCGAATTCTCTGGAGTGTTCACGATGAAGAACTGCCTGGTCGTCGACGATTCGAGTGTCATCCGAAAGGTCGCGCGACGTATTCTCGAGGATCTCTCCTTCGAGATCGCCGAGGCCGAAGACGGCATGAAGGCTCTCGAGGCGTGCCGAAAAGGTATGCCCGAGGCCATCCTGCTCGACTGGAACATGCCGGTGATGGACGGGCTGGAGTTCCTGGCACAGCTCAGGCGCGAGCCGGGCGGCGAGAAGCCGAAGGTGGTGTTCTGCACCACCGAGAACGACGTCGCCCACATCGCCAAGGCGATGCGCGCCGGCGCCGACGAATACATCATGAAGCCGTTCGACCGCGAGATCGTGGAAGCGAAGTTCGCCGAAGTCGGTCTGATCTGAGGAGGTCGGCATGGCTTTCGGTTCGAGCGCGGCCGTCGACAGGCCCAACGCGACGGTCACGGATCCGGTTCGCGTCATGGTCGTCGACGATTCGGTCGTGGTGCGTGGCCTGATCAGCCGTTGGATCGACGAGGATCCGGCGCTGGCGGTGGTGGCCAGTCACCGCAACGGCAAACTCGCGGTCGACGACGTCGCTCGCTCCAACCCGGACGTGGTGGTGCTCGACGTCGAGATGCCGGAGATGGACGGCATCACGGCGCTGCCGTTGATGCTGCGCGCCAAGCCCGGCCTCGTCGTGGTGATGGCCTCGACGTTGACCCGGCGCAACGCCGAGATCTCGCTCAAATGCCTGTCGCTCGGTGCCGCGGATTACGTGCCGAAACCGGAATCGAACTCCGGTGTCACCACCTCGGCCGATTTCCGCAACGAGGTGATCCAGAAGGTCAGGACGCTCGGCCAGCGGGCGCAGATGCGCGCCGGGCGGTCGGGGGCGTTCCCGACGGCGCGAGCTCCGGCGCCGACCTCCGGGACGGCTCACGCGACCCAACCGTCGGCCGCCGCGCCGGCACGCTCCTTCGCGCCGTCGCAGCCACGCGTCGCGCCGACCGCGGCGGCGCCGCAACTGCGCTCCTATTCTTCGGTCGCGCCGCGGGTGCTGTTGATCGGCTCTTCGACCGGTGGGCCACAGGCGTTGACCAAGCTCTTCGCCGAGATCGGCCCGGCGATCGCCAACCTGCCGGTGCTGATCACCCAGCACATGCCGGCGACCTTCACCTCGATCCTGGCCGAGCACATCACCAAGGCGGCCGGCCGCCGCGCGGCGGAAGGCGTCCACGGCGAGCCGCTGATGCCGGGCCGCATCTATGTGGCGCCGGGCGGCAAGCACATGGTGATCGGCAAGCAGGGCGCCGAGACCGTGGTGCTGCTCAACGATCTGCCGCCGGTCAACTTCTGCAAGCCGGCGGTCGATCCGCTGTTCGACAGTGCCGTGCCGATCTTCGGCTCGGCGATCCTGGCCTGTGTCCTGACAGGCATGGGTCACGACGGTGCCGCCGGCGCCAAGCGCATCGCCGACGGCGGTGGCTCGGTGATCGCGCAGGACGAGGAATCGAGTGTGGTCTGGGGCATGCCGGGCGCCGTGGCGCAGGCGGGTGCCGCGGCCGAGATCCTGCCGCTCGATCAGATCGGCGGCAAGATCGTGCGTATCCTGGGGGGTAGGCGATGACGCCGAACGAGTACGACTATCTGAGGGGCTATCTCAAGCAGCAGTCGGGTCTCGTTCTGACCGCGGAGAAGCAGTACCTGATCGAGAGCCGGCTCCTGCCGGTGGCGCGCAAGGCCGGCCTCGCTTCGATCTCGGCGCTGGTCGCCAAGATGAAGGAGCCGGGGCAGAGCCGGATCTGCGAGGCGGTGGTCGAGGCGATGACCACCAACGAATCCTTCTTCTTCCGCGACAAGACGCCGTTCGAGCACTTCGTCGACACGATGTTGCCGAAGATGCTGGAGGCGCGGGCGCGCGAGCGCCGGCTGCGGATCTGGTGTGCCGCGGCCTCGACCGGCCAGGAGCCCTATTCGCTCGCCATGTGCCTGAAGGAGGCCGAGGCCAAGCTCGCCGGTTGGCGCATCGAGATCATCGGCACCGACCTCTCCAACGAGGTGTTGGACAAGGCCAGGGCCGGGGTCTATTCGCAGTTCGAGGTGCAGCGCGGACTGCCGATCAATCACCTGCTCAAGTACTTCACCCAGAACGGCGACACTTGGCAGATCTCTTCGACGCTGCGGTCGATGGTGCAGTATCGCAAGCTGAACCTGCTGGAGAACTTCTCCACGCTCGGCCAGTTCGACATCGTCTTCTGTCGCAACGTGCTGATCTATTTCGACAACCCGACCAAGGTGGACATCCTCGGGCGGATCTCGAAGATGATGCCGGCGGACGGCTTCCTGGTACTCGGTGCGGCCGAGACGGTGGTCGGGCTCACCGACGCCTTCAAGCCGATGACCGAGAAACGCGGCCTCTACCAGCTCGGCGGCGCTGCGGCGGCCGCGACGCCGCCGCGTGGGCTCGCCACCGGGACGCTCGGCACGACGGCGCCCACGGGGGCGGCCGGTGCACTCCGTCCGGCGATCGCGCCACGACTCTCGGTCGTTCGTCCCTGAAAACGATCGTAAAAATATACAATGTGATAAATCAGCAGCGCGGGCCATGCCCGCGCTGAATTCTTTTTGATTCCGCCCGCTTCATGTATTCACGGGCGGCGGGCATTTGACCTATGGGCAGCATTTGGTTAACGTCTCGGTTGCGGCAAGTAGGAGGTCATGTCGAGGGGAGTAGAGATATGAAACGAATTGTGATCGCCTCTGCGATTTTCGGAGTATTCGCCGTCACTGGCGCCGCTCAGGCGGAAACTTACGCGGTGAAGCAGGGTGTCTCCCAATATATCGCCTGCTACAAGAAGGAATACGTACCGGCCACCTTCGTGGTGAATACCCGCGGGAAACTCGTCCAGAAGTCGTCGACCGGCTGGGCTATCACCGGCGATCGTTGGGATCGCATGCGCTACCCGGCGGTCTACATCGAAACCCGACGCATGGTCGAACCGGACCACTACAAGTTGGTCGGCACGTCCTGCCAGTGAGACAGGCCGTTTCCAACGGCTCGATCGCTGCGGATCACGAGAACCTCGCCGGTTTCGGCGGGGTTCTTCGTTTCGGTGAGAGACCGACAGCTTCGCTCAGCCGGGGCGGTGATGACGTTGGTACTGCGACGGGGTGAGGCCGACGGATTTGCGGAATTGGCGGGTGAAGGCGGCCTGATCGGCATATCCGCAGTCCAGCGCGATGGCGGCGATCGTCCGGTCGGTCGTCCTGAGCAGCGAGCGAGCCGCCTCGATGCGGGCGCGCGTCAGATATTGACCGGCGGAGAGACCGAAGAGGGCCCGAAGGCGCTGATCGAGACGGAAGGCGGTGAGGCCGGCGCGGCGCGCGAGGTCGGCGACGCGCAGCGGCCGGTCGAGGTGGGTATGGACGTGCTCGATCACGGCTTGGAGGCCGGCGAGGTCGGCTCGCTCGTCGGAGGGCGCCTGGAGGTCGCGGGAGATACCGGAAAGGCCGACGATGGAACCGGCGGCGTCGAGGATCGGTTCCTTCCAGGTCAGGCACCAACCCTCCTCGCCGTCGGGGTAGAGGTGCAGCTCCAGCCGGCCGTGGATGGGGCGGCCATTCGTCAGGACGGCGGCGTCCTGGCGGGCGATCTCGACGCCGAGCGCACCGGGGAAGACCGCTTCGGCGGTGCGACCGAGGAGATCGTCCTTGCCGCGACGACCGGTGCGGGTGACGAGCGTGCGGTTGACCGCGACATAGCGGCCGGCGGCGTCCTTGACGAAGAAGACGATGTCGGGGACGGCGTCGAACAGATCCTCACAGAACAGCGGGCGACCGACGGCGGCGAGGAAACGGGCGCGGACGTCGCGCGCGGCCGTCTCGATCGCTTCGCCGGCGGAGTTGTGCCGATCGCCCATTTCCCACTCCCACTTCCGACAAGACACGGTGGCCGGTTCGGGTGATGCTGGCGGTTCGTCCCTGATCTCCACCGACGGAGTCCGCCATGTCGAAACCACTGTTCGCCGGCACCATGCCCGCCCTGATGACCCCGTGCACGCCGGAGCGCAAGCCCGATTTCGACGCACTGGTGCGGATGGGGCGGCATCTGATCGATGTCGGCATGTCGGCGGTGGTCTACTGCGGCTCGATGGGCGACTGGCCGCTCCTCACCGACGAGGAGCGCATGGAGGGCGTCGAGCGGCTGGTGAAGTCCGGGCTGCCGGTGGTGGTCGGAACCGGGGCGCAGAACACCGCCCGTGCGGCGGCGATCGCGGCGCATGCCAAGAAGGTGGGAGCGGCCGGTTTGATGCTGATCCCGCGGGTGCTGTCGCGCGGCTCGTCGATCGCGGCGCAGCGGGCGCATTTCGACGCGGTGCTCGCCGCCGGCGTCGACCTGCCGTCGGTGATCTACAACAGCCCCTACTACGGTTTCGAGACCAAGGCCGATCTGTTCTTCGACCTGCGCTCGCGCGCCCCGCATCTCGTCGGCTTCAAGGAGTTCGGCGGTGCGGCCTCGCTCACCTATGCGGCGCAACACATCACCTCGGGTCATCCCGAGCTCACCCTGATGGTCGGCGTCGACACCCAGGTGGTCCACGGCTACGTCGACTGCGGCGCCACCGGCGCGATCACCGGTATCGGCAACGTGCTGCCGAAAGAGATCCTGCATCTCGTCGCGTTGTGTGAGGCGGCGGCGGTGGGTGATGCGGTGGCGCGGCGGCGGGCGCGGGAACTCGACGAGGCGCTCGCGGTGCTCTCCTCCTTCGACGAGGGGGCGGATCTCGTCCTCTACTACAAGCACCTGATGGTGGCGGTCGGACACGCCGAATATGCGCTGCACTTCAACCCGGCCGATGCCCTGTCGCCGGCGCAGGCGGCGCATGCGGATCGGGCGCTCGCCCAGTTTCGGGCGTGGTACGACACCTGGGACGGCCGCTGAGGAGGGCGCCATGCGGGTCATCGACAGCCACACGGAAGGTGAGCCGACGCGGGTGATCATCGAGGGCGGGCCGGACCTCGGCGCGGGGACACTCGCCGAGCGGCGGGCGATCTTCGCCCGCGACTTCGACCACGTCCGCCGTTTCACCATGAACGAGCCGCGTGGCTTCGATGCGCTGGTCGGCGCCCTGCTGGTGCCGGCGGTCGATCCCATGGCGGTCACCGGCATCATCTTCTTCAACAACGTCGGATATCTCGGCATGTGCGGCCACGGCACCATCGGCGTCGCCGTGACGCTCGCTCATCTCGGCCGGATCGGGCTCGGCACCCATCGCTTCGAGACGCCGGTCGGAACCGTGGAGGTGACGCTCGAGACGAAGAACCGGGTAGCGGTGGAGAACGTGCCGGCGCGGGTGCATCGCGCCGACGTGAGTGTCGAGGTGCCGGGGCTCGGGCGGGTGATCGGCGACGTCGCCTGGGGCGGCAACTGGTTCTTCCTGACCGACAGCGTGAAGACGCCGATCGATCTCGCTCACCGCACGCAGTTGACGGTCGAGGCCGAGGCGGTGAAGGCGGCGCTGGTGGCGGCCGGCATCACCGGCGAGGGTGGGGCGGAGATCGACCACGTCGAGCTCTTCGGCCCGCCGCAGACCGAGGGCGGCATGGGGCGGAACTTCGTGCTCTGCCCGGGCGGCGAATACGACCGCTCGCCCTGCGGAACGGGCACGAGCGCCAAACTCGCCTGTCTCGCCGCCCACGGGAAGCTGGGGCCGGGCGAGACCTGGGTGCAGGAGAGCGTCGTCGGCTCGCGCTTCACCGGCCGCTATCGGCTGGAGGAGGGTGGCGCGCTGATCCCGACCATCACCGGTTCGGCCTGGGTGACGGCCGACGCGCGGCTGCTGCTCGACCGGCAAGATCCGTTCCCGCACGGGCTGGGGTGAGGCGTCCGGTCGCGGTCCCCGGTCGCACGCCATCGTTCCGGTCGCCTCGCGATGACCCATTTGGGGGATGGCGGTCGGACGATCTCTCGAAGAATGGTCCGGCGCCGTCACTTCATCTCCAATCGAGCGCCGAGGAAACAGCCCCATGAATCGAAGATTCTTCTTCACTTCCGCTTTCGCCGGTGGTCTCGCTCTCGCCCTCTCGTCGGCTTCGGCCAAGGATGCGGGCTGGGACGGGACGTGGGCGGGCGTCACCCAGAAGGGCGGAGACGTCGTCGTCACGGTTTCCGGCGATCGGGTGACCTACCAATTCCGCGGATCTTCGGTCCCGGTGAACACGGCCGCCGTGTCGGGCTCCGCCGTCACTCTCGGCGTCGGCTCACTGAACGGTCAGGTCCGACTGAAGAAGACCGGTGCCGACACCGCCTCCTACAGCTATTCGGACTCCTCCGGCGGTAGCGCCTCCGCGACGTTGAAGCGGCGCTGAGACGGGAGGCGATGCGACGGCTGGACGGCGATGCCGCATCTCGGCCGTCATGATCACCGGTGCCGCGAACGAAGAACCCCGCCGAGGCGATCGGCGGGGTCTCGCGTAGTCCGGGGATGGCGTCGGGGGAACGCTCAGGCGATGTCCTGGTAGACGTCGTTCTCGTCGGGCTCGCGCAGCACGTAGCCGCGGCCCCACACCGTCTCGATGTAGTTCTTGCCGCCGGTCGCCGAGGCGAGCTTCTTGCGCAGCTTGCAGATGAAGACGTCGATGATCTTCAGTTCGGGCTCGTCCATGCCGCCGTAGAGATGGTTGAGGAACATCTCCTTGGTCAGGGTGGTGCCCTTGCGCAGCGAGAGCAGCTCCAGCATCTGATATTCCTTGCCGGTCAGATGCACGCGCTGGGTGTTCACTTCCACCGTCTTGGTGTCGAGGTTCACCACCAGATCGCCGGTGGTGATGACCGACTGGGCATGGCCCTTGGAGCGGCGGACGATGGCGTGGATGCGGGCGACCAGCTCGTCCTTGTGGAAGGGCTTGGTCATGTAGTCGTCGGCGCCGAAGCCGAGACCGCGCACCTTGTCCTCGATGCCGGCCAGACCCGACAGGATGAGGATGGGGGTCTTCACCTTCGACACGCGGAGCGTCCGGAGGACCTCGTAACCCGACATGTCGGGGAGGTTCAGGTCCAGAAGAATGATGTCGTAGTCGTAGAGCTTACCGAGGTCGATGCCCTCTTCGCCCAGATCCGTGGTGTAGACGTTGAAATTCTCGGACTTGAGCATCAGCTCGATGCTCTGCGCCGTGGCGCTGTCGTCTTCGATGAGCAGTACGCGCATGCCAATCCCCTTTGTCGCCTTCACCCGGGCTTGGCGCATCGGCCCCCGACAGCCGCTGCGAACGACACCCCATCAACCCCGACTCGGTAGCGTACCGGACAATGGTTAACAGAATCTGATTCGCCTCGGCAAGCGCCGTCTCGAGTCTGATCGGCAAAACTCGTCAGCGCCCTGATTCAAAAGAGGAATCTGAGAAGATCCGAATTAAGGCGTCACTTTAAGTGATACCGCTAACCGACTCTCTCGAATCACCTCTTGGAGGTCTTCCGACGGAGCTTCGCGCGCGACCCCACATCGCCCGCTCGTTCATATTGTTTGACGAAGGCCGTTAACAACGCGTTACTGGCGAGGCTCGTCCCACGTCCTTTCGGGAGACCGATTCGTCACCATGGACTCGTTGATCCGCGAGATCGCCGAACTGCCCGCGACGACGACCTTCGGCCGTGTCGTCGGGGTGCGCGGTCTGTTGATCGAGGTCGCGGGGCCGGTGCACGAGATGAGCGTCGGGTCGCGACTGGCGATCGACGCCGCCTCCGGCCGCTCGGTGCCGGCCGAGGTCATCGGTTTCGAGGGTGCGAAGGCGCTTTGCCTACCGTTCGGAGCGCTCGAGGGGGTGCGGATGGGCTGCCGCGCCGTGGTGGTGGCCGCCGATGGGTCGGTCAGACCGTCGGAGGCGTGGCTCGGCCGGGTGGTCAATGCGCTCGGTGAACCGCTCGATGGCAAGGGGCCGCTGCCGCAGGGCGCCGAAGCGCGACACTTGCGCGCACCGCCGCCGCCGGCGGGAGAGCGGGCGCGGGTGGGTCGGCCGATCGATCTCGGCGTCCGTGCGCTCAACACCTTCGTCACCTGCTGCCGTGGCCAGCGCATGGGCATCTTCGCCGGCTCGGGTGTCGGCAAGTCGGTGTTGCTCTCCATGCTGGCGCGTTACACCTCGGCCGACGTGGCGGTGATCGGGCTGGTCGGCGAGCGCGGCCGCGAGGTGCAGGAGTTCATCGAGGACGACCTCGGCGAGGCGGGGCTCGCCCGCTCGGTGGTGGTGGTGGCGACTTCGGACGAGCCGGCGCTGATGCGCCGCCAGGCGGCCTATCTCACCCTCTCGGTCGCCGAGTATTTCCGCGACCAGGGTGCCGACGTGCTGTGCCTGATGGACTCGGTCACCCGCTTCGCCATGGCGCAGCGCGAGATCGGGTTGGCGGCCGGCGAGCCGCCCGCCTCCAAGGGCTACACGCCGACGGTCTTCACCGAGTTGCCGCGCCTGCTCGAACGGGCCGGACCGGGCCGGGTCGGGTCGGGATCGATCACCGGGCTCTTCACCGTGCTGGTGGAGGGCGACAACCACAACGAGCCGGTCGCCGATGCGGTCAGAGGCATTCTCGACGGGCACATCGTGATGGAACGGCAGATCGCCGAGCGTGGGCGCTATCCGGCGATCAACGTGCTGAAGAGCGTGTCGCGCACCATGCCGCGCTCGGTGCCGGAGGCCGAGCGGCCGGCGATCCTCGAAGCCAAGCGGCTGATGTCCACCTACGCCGACATGGAGGAGTTGATCCGCCTCGGTGCCTATCGGGCGGGGTCGAGCCCGGAGGTCGACGCGGCGATCCGGCTCAATCCGGCCTTCGAGGCCTTCCTGACGCAGGGCAAAGAGGAATCGACCTCGCTCGCCCACGGCTACGAACGGCTGAGGGCGATCCTGTCATGAGGCGCGGCGCGACTCACCTTTCGGCAACTGTTGTCCCCTATGATCGATCCTCGAACATGGGGAGTATCGAGTCATGAAGTCCCGGGACAGTCTGATCCGCCTGAAGCGTTTCCAGGTCGACGAGAAACGTCGACAGGTGACGCAGATCGAAATGATGATCGCCGATTTCAATCGCATGGTCTCCGATCTCGACGATCAGATCGTCGCCGAACAGAATCGTGTCGGCATCCACGACGTCGCCCATTTCGCCTATCCGACCTTCGCCAAGGCCGCGATCCAGCGGCGCGACAATCTCAAGGTGTCGATCCACGACCTCGAGGTGAAGCTCGCCGGCGCGCGCGACGAGTTGTCGTCGGCGGTCGAGGACCTGAAGAAGATCGAGCTGATCGAGGAGCGCGATCAGTTGCGCGAACGCGCCGAGCGCGATGCGGCCGAACAGGAGAGCCTCGACGAGATCGCCGGACGCCGCCACGCCTTCGGGCGCTGAAGCGCGGCCCGACCGGGTCCACTCCCCGACCCGGGGCCGAGACCGGCGCATCCGACCGTGTGAATCACGAGACGGCCGCCTTCGGGGCGGCCGGTTTCGTTTCGCCGTCGCGCCACCGCGGCTCAGCCCGCGATCAACGGCACATGCGGGCCGGCGCTTCGCGGCAGATGGCCGGTGAGGCGCGGGTCGTCGGCGATCTCGATCGATCGCGCATAGGGCACGAAGCCGGAACGGATGTAGAAGTCGAGCGCCTGCGGGTGATCGAGATTGCAGGTGTGGACGTGGACGCGGGTGGGCTCGCGAGCCCAGGCCTTGTCCAGCGCGCGGTTCATCGCCCAGCGGCCGAGGCCGGCGCCGAGCGCCGTTGGCACCAGGCCGAAATAGGCGAGTTCGACCTCTCCCACCGTGCGGGCGTCGATTTCGAGGAGGCCGACGTCGACGCGGTCACGCGTCACCGCGAAGGCCTCGACCGCCGCGTCGGCGAGGATGGCGGCGAGAGTGGCGCGGGGGATGATCCGCCGGCCGAACCACAGCCAGGGTTCGCCGACGGCGGCGAAGAGGGCGAGGTAGCGATCGATGTCGGCGTCGGTGAGGCGTTCGAGGGCGACGTCGGCGAGCGCCGGCGCGGGGCGTGGGGCGGGCCGGGTGCGTTGTTCTAGATGGATCACCGCGGCGGCGAGCTTGCCGGGCGGCAGCTCGGTATAACCGTTCAGGGCGGTGTCGAGGACGGCCACGGTCGGCTCAGCGCCAACCGACGCCGATCGAGAACTGCTCGCGATTGCCCTCGGCGCGCATGATCGGCGACTTGGCGATCGCGTCGGAGAGGTGCGTCCACGACGTCTCGCCGCGCACCAGCCAGTTGCGGTCGATGTCCCAGGTGGCGTGTGCCGCCAGACCGGCACCGCGATAGCCGCCGCCGGGCGCGTAGGGCGCGGTGCCGACGACGACCGCATCGGCCGGGGAGATGCCGTAATAGGTGCGCATGTAGTCCGAGGTGGCGAAGGAGATGCGCGGCCCCGCCTCGAGCGTCAGCTTCGCCATCGGGTGGAGGATGCCGTCGAGGCCGAGCTCGAAGATCTGGCCGTGATGGCCGCCGAAGCCCTGGCGGGCGGTGACGAAGGCGCGCCAGTTGCGATCGGTGTAGTCGACCGTCAGGCCGGCCTCGAAGGCGGTGGCGACGTCGGGCAGGCCGGCCATCGTCGAGGCGGCGCCGAAGTGGCGCTTCTCCAGATAGCGGAACGACGGCGCGACGCCGAAGCCGGTGTCGGTGGTCGGCTCGCCGGTCAGCGGCGAGCGCAGGAAGCGCAGGCCGATGATCGGGAAGGGCGACAGCACGTAGGACTTCGAGCCGTCCCAGCCCGGTTCCACCTTCGGACCACCGCCGAGGGTGACGATCATGTCCTCGGCGTGAGCGGAGCCGAGACCGGCGGCGAGAAGGACCAGAGCGAGGGAGAGACGGCGGAACATCGAAGAACCTCGGACGCGACGGCCGGTGCGGCCCGGAACTTTCCCGAGCATGGCTCGAGATGGTTAGGCGAAGATGACCAGCCGTCGATCGGCTCGCAAGCATCTCGTCCGAATCGGCGCCGGTTCGGGCGCCGGTGTGACCGATCCGCCTCATCCGACGCGGAGCCGCGACCGGTGGGCACTCCGCCTCGGCCGAGGTGACGTGGACGCGGTGCCGGACCGGCCGGGCGCCGGGTCCCGCCCGGAACCGCCGGACCACGTCGTGGTCAGATCGAGCCCACCGTCTTCAACCGCATGCGCGGGTGGACTTCGGCCTGGCTCATGATCACCGTGTGGGGGCGGAAGCGCTCGACGATGGAGCGGACGTGGGCGCGGATGCCGGGGCTGGTCAACAGTACCGGGATCTCGCCGATGCGGGCGGCGTCCTCGAAGCCGTCGCGCACGGCGTTGACGAACTCTCCCAGCTTGGACGGCGCCATGGCGAGGCTCCGCTGTTCGCCCTCGCCGACCAGCGCCTCGGCGAAGGCGACCTCCCAGGCCGGCGACATGGCGAGGATCGGCAGGTAACCCATCGGCGACAGGTTCGCCGCCGAGATCTGGCGGGCGAGACGACCGCGGACGTGTTCGGTGATGATCTGTACCGAGCGCGAATAGGCGACCGCCTCGGCGACGCCCTCGAGGATGGTGCCGAGATCGCGGATCGACACCCGCTCGGCGAGCAGGCCCTGGAGGACGCGCTGGATGCCGGACAGGTTGATCTGCGACGGGACGATGTCCTCGTAGAGCTTGTGCTGCTCCTTGGGCAGGTCGGCGACCAGCTTGGCGACGTCGGCGTAGGAGAGCAGATCGGCGACGTTGGCCTTGAGGATCTCGGTCAGGTGGGTGGAGAGCACCGTCGGCGGATCGACGACGGTGAGGCCGCGGATCGCCGCCTCTTCCTTCAGTGCCGGATCGATCCAGGTGGCGGGCAGGCCGAAGGTCGGTTCGGTGGTGTGGGTGCCGGGCATGTCGATCGGCCGGCCCTCGGGGTCCATCACCATGAACTGATTGGGGTAGACCTGACCGCGGCCGGCCTCCACCTCCTTGATCTTGATGACGTACTCGTTGGGCTGGAGCTGGACGTTGTCGAGCAGGCGGCAGGCCGGCATGACGAAGCCCATGTCCTGGGCGATCTGGCGGCGCAGCGCCTTGATCTGGTCGGTGAGGCGATCGGAGCCGTCGGGGGCGTTGATCAGCGACAGCAGCGCATAGCCGAGTTCGATCCTCAGATCGTCCATCTTCAGGGCTTCGGAGATCGGCTCCTCGCGCGGTTCGGCGGCGGCTCTCTCGGCCTGGGCCTTCTCGGCGACGGCGGCCGCGGTGGCGGCGGTCTTGCGGCGCTCGGCGACGAGGGCGAGGGCGCCGGCCCCGCCCGCCAGCGCCAGGAACGGCAAGGTCGGCATGCCGGGTAGCAGCGCCATGGCGATCATCACCACCGACGACATGCCGAGGGCTCGGGGATAGCCGGAGAGCTGGCCGATCAGCGCCTTGTCGGCGGCGCCGGAGACACCGGCCTTGGAGACGAGCAGGCCGGCGGCGGTCGAGACGATCAGCGCCGGGATCTGGGTGACGAGGCCGTCGCCGACGGTGAGCGTGGTGTAGGAGTGGGCGGCTTCGGAGAAGGAAATGCCCTGCTGGGCGACGCCGATGACGATGCCGCCGATGACGTTGATGAAGGTGATCAGCAGGCCGGCGATGGCGTCGCCGCGGACGAACTTCGAGGCACCGTCCATGGCGCCGAAGAAGGAGCTCTCGCCCTCCAGTTCCTTGCGGCGGCGCTTGGCCTCCTTCTCGTCGATCAGGCCGGCGGAGAGATCGGCGTCGATCGCCATCTGCTTGCCGGGCATGGCGTCGAGGGTGAAGCGCGCCGCGACTTCGGCGATGCGGCCCGAACCCTTGGTGATGACGATGAAGTTCACGATCAGGAGGATCGCGAAGACGATGATGCCGATGACGAAGTTGCCGCCCATCACGAAGTTGCCGAAGGCTTCGATGACGTGGCCGGCGGCGGCGGTGCCCTCGTGGCCGTGACCGAGGATCAGGCGGGTCGAGGCGAGGTTCAGCGACAGGCGCAGCATCGTGGCGATGAGCAGCAGCGTCGGGAAGGACGAGAACTCGAGCGGTGCCTGGATGAACAGCGACGTCATCAGGATCAGCACCGACAGGGTGAACGAGATGGCCAGCGAACCGTCGAGGAGCCACGCCGGCAGCGGCACCACCAGCACGACGAGGATCGCCATGACGCCGATGGCGAGGCCGACGTCGCCGCGCTTGGCGTTGGCGAGGAGTTGCGCCGGGCTCGGCAGCCCGAAGGGCATGGCGAAGGATCTGGTCGAGGTGTCGCCGGCGGTGGTGTCGGACATCGATCGGGCCTTCGCGCGGGATGCGGGAATCGCCCCCGACGAAGCGGGAGCGCTGGGCAAAATCTGCCGAGCGCATGGTTAACGGGGGGTTAATTAGGCCCGCCATGGCGGACGGAGCCGCGTGCCCTTCGTTCACCCTGTTCTCTAACCGGGGAGTAAGGCCCACCGTCTATGATCGAGGCTCCCTTCGTCACCACTCGAGGTTCGATCCGTGGGTGCGTTCCTGGACATGGCCATCTTCATCGTTCCGCTCGTCGTCGCGCTCGTCGTGATCGGCTCGGTGGCGAAGTTCCTGCACGGACTGGGTCTGGCGTTGCTCGGGCGGGCACAGCCGACAGAGGTGGCGCCCGCGACCCCGGTCGGACGGTTCCTCGGGCTCACGCTGTCGCGGCTGCTGGCGCCGCTCGAACAGATCGTCCTGGTGGCCTCGACGTTGATCGTGGCCCTCGGCGTCTTCCTCATCGCCGACCGTTGGCGCCTGTGGGACGACGGTCTGGTCGACGTGACGGCGAAAGTGGTCGCCGCCGAGACGCGATGCGCACCGCGCGGCGAGACGCCGAAGGTCTTTTCCGCTCTGCCGATCTGTCCGCAACCGATCCCGCCGGACCTGCGTCCCTATCGCACCGTCGATCTCGAACGGACGACCGCCTCGGGCGAGACGATCCGCGTCACGGTGCGCCGTGACCTGCTTCCCGACCCGCGCGCCGGCGTCGGTGATACCGTCGTCGTCGCGCACCCGGTCGACGACCCGACCGGTTTCGCCACGCACCTCCACCAGAACGTCCTGCTCGACCCGTGGACCCTGATCCTCGCCGGTGTGGTGGTGCGTGCCGCGGCCACGGTGATCCGCCGTCTGCGGCGATCTCTCACCGGTACGAAGGACGAGGCGGGTGAGGGTCTGTTCGTCGGGCTGCTGCGGATGTTGCGCCGGCGCCGCGGCACCGATCCGGACGCCGACGAGGGGTTCGAACTTCCCTCCGGTGATCGGGCCGCCTTCCTCGCCCGAACCCATCTCGCAGCCGGGCCGCGCGGCAGCGCCGGCAGCGCTCGGCCGGCCGGCGGGTTCGGTCGTCGGGCTTCGACGCCGTCGGGTTGACGGGCTTCACCGAAGCGGATGTCCCGTGCCCGAGACAGCGCTCTCGGCCCGGATCGCGTTGTCGATCTCGGGTGGCAGGGTGATCGTCGCCACCTCGGGGCTACCGAGATGCCAGAGCGTGGCGTCGCCGGCGTAGAGCTTCGCCGGCTCGGGATCGCGGAAGGCGTCCCAGGGGATGCGCACCGGCTTCTTGCCGAAACCGCCGAAGATCGGGACCTTCACCGCGAGATGCAGGCCGCGCGGATCGATGCCGACGGCAACGCAGTTGCGCCACAGGACCTTGCCGACGAGGAGGGTGACGTGGGTGGCGATCGGGTCCTTCGGAGGATCGGCGACGCCCCAGGCGGTCTCGAGCGCCGACCAGCCGGCGGAGGAGCCGCCGGAGCGGCGTTTCAACGCCCCGAGGACCGCCCACAAGGCGAACCCCATCAGGACGAGGAAGCCGAATTCGGCGATCAGCATCAGATACATGAAATCCATGGCGGTCGGCTTCCGAGGGGACGCGAGGGTTCCGCCACGATACGCCGCCGCGGGCGCCGTGTCCCACGAATCTTCCCTTCGTCGTCCGAAGGATCACCCGCGCGAGGCGAGGAGCCTGGCGCCGAAACCGATCATGGTGAGGCCGGCGATGCGATCGAGCCACGGGCGGCCGCGATCGACGACGGTGGCGACCGGGCGGCTGGAGACGAAGACGGCGAGCAGGGTGTACCACAGCGAGGAGACGGTCGGCATCATCGCCACCGCCAGCGCCTGTTCGGCAGGCGAGAGCGCGAAAGCGCCGGTGGCGGTGAAGATCGACATGTAATAGGCGATCGCCTTCGGATTGGTCAGGGTGGAGAGTACCCCGGCACGGAAGGCCTCGGTGATCGTCATCGCCCGATCGCCGGCAGCAGGCAGACCGAGTGGCGCGACGAAGGAGCGACGGACCGCCTTGACGCCGAGCCAGACGAGATAGAACCCGCAGGCGATGCGCATCGCCTCGGCGATCTCGGGCAGGGCGGTCAGCACCGTTCCCAGGCCGACCAGTCCACCGATCGCCCAGAAGATGCCGACCGGCCAGATGCCGGCGGCGACGGCATAGCCGAGGCGGCGGTCGTGGGCGGCGGCGTGGACGACGAGGACGGTGTTCGGCCCCGGCGCCAGGGCGATCGCCACCTGGGCGGCGGCGAGGGTGGCGATGATCTGCAGGCTCGTGGTCACGCGGACATCCTCTTCGAAATCCGGCGGTCGTCGGCGAACCGCGGACATCGGTTAACGCGATGCGGCAAATCTTGCCGGGTCCATGGTTAATGTGAGGTAAAGACGCCGTTTCGGATCGAGACCGATCGCGGTGGTCGGCGAAGGAGATCCTCGCAGCCCGTCGCCGACCCTCGCGGGAGTGGACGCGGTCGGCCGCTACGGTGACCCACGAGCGCGCCCGCCCGACAGGGGCGGTGGAAAGCCGGTCGCAGGGGCGTGGTGACGGGAATGGTGGCGGAGCCCGCGCTCACGCCGCCTCGACGCCGCCGCCGGGGGGCGGGATGTCGAAGCCGTCGTCGCCGTATTCCTTGAGCTTGTTCCGCAGCGTGCGGATCGAGATGCCGAGGATGTTGGCGGCGTGGGTGCGATTGCCCAGCGTCGAGCCGAGGGTCTCGAGGATCAACTGGCGTTCGACCTCGGCGACGGTGCGGCCGACAAGGGCGCGGGTGACCGCTTCCGCCGTCTCGGCGGCGTGGCGGACCGCGGCGTCGATCGATTTCGTCGAGGCGGCCGGCGTACCCCCCGCGGCTTCGTCGAGGCGTAGGCCGTCGGGCGTGCGCAGGGCGTCGAGCGAGATGGTGTCGCCGACCGCCAGCAGCACGGCGCGGTGCATGCAATTCTCGAGTTCCCGGACGTTGCCGGGCCAGCGGGCGCGGGTGAGTTCGCGGCGGGCATCCGGATCGATCGGCCGGGGCTTCAGGCCATTCGCCTTGGCGTAGCGCTCGACGAAATGGTCGGCGAGCGCCTGGACGTCGGCCGGGCGGTCGCGCAGTGGCGGGATCTTCAGGTTGACGACGTTGAGGCGGTAGAGCAGGTCCTCGCGGAAGGTACCTTTGCGCACCTCCTCCGCCATGTTGCGGTTGGAGGTCGCCAGGATGCGGATGTCGACGGGCACGGGGCGGGCGCCGCCGACGCGGTCGATGACGCGTTCCTGGATGGCGCGCAGGAGCTTGGCCTGCAGGCGCAGGTCCATCTCGGAGATCTCGTCGAGCAGCAGCGTGCCGCCGTCGGCCTCCTCGAACTTGCCGATGCGGCGGGCGACGGCGCCGGTGAAGGCGCCCTTCTCGTGGCCGAAGAGTTCGCTCTCGAGCAGCGCCTCGGGGATGGCGGCGCAGTTGACGGCGATGAAGGGCTTGGAGGCGCGGTTGGACTTGCGGTGGACGTGGCGGGCGAGCACCTCCTTGCCGGTGCCGCTCTCGCCGGTGATCATGATCGAGGCTTCCGACGGTGCCACCTGATCGGCGAGGCGGACGACGCGGGCCATCGCCTCGTCGCGGACGATGAGGTCGCGGCCGTCCTCGCTCACCGCGGCGAGCACCGCGGCGATGAGGTCGGGGTCGGGCGGCAGGGGGATGTATTCCTTGGCGCCGGCACGGATGGCGCCGACCGCGGCGCGGGCGTCGGAGGCGACGCCGCAGGCCACCACCGGCACATGGATCAGCTCACTCTCCAGCCGCTTGATCAGTTCGGCGACGTCGAGGGCGACGTCGATCATGATCAGGTCCGCACCACGACCCGAACGCAGCGTCTTCAGCGCCACCTCGATGGTGTCGGCATGGGTGACACCGGCGCCGCGTTCGATGGCGATGCGTGAGGCGACGGCGAGCTGGCCTCCGAGCGTCCCGACGATGAGGAGCCTCATGCGATCACCCTCATTTGTCCGACTTGATGATCTCGGTCATGGTCACGCCCAGTCGATCCTCGACCAGCACGACCTCGCCGCGCGCCACCAGACGGTTGTTGACGTAGATGTCGATCGCTTCGCCGACCTTGCGGTCGAGCTCGAGCACCGTGCCCTGGCCGAGCTTCAGCAGGTCCGAGACCTGCATCCGGGCCTGGCCGAGCACGGCCGAGACCTTCACCGGTACGTCGAACACCGCCTCGAGTTCGGCGGCGGTGTGAGCGACGGTGACGTCGTCGTCGAGGCGGCGACCGTTGGAGGCCGCCCCCATGTCGTCGAGGGCGAGGCCGGAGCGGTTCGGATCTTCGGCGGGCAGGCTCATGGGCTTTCTCTCCCGGATCCTTCGGCGGTGTCGTCGACGACCGGATCGGTGTGCAGCGGCCGATCGGTTTCGGCGGCGCGGGCGTGGAACCAACGCTCGATCGCCGCGGCGATCTCTGCGTCGAGCCGGGCGGTGTCGCGCAGGATACCACCGTCCGCCCATTCGATGCGGCAGTCGCCGCGTGTGACGTCGTCTTCGCCGAGGATGACGATGCGGCCTTCGAAACCGGTCTCGCGGGCGATGCGATCGACGTGTGGCTTCAGGGCGTCGGCGTCGACCGCGGCGAGGCGGATGGCGAGATGCGGCGCTTTGCGCAGGGGACCGAGGCAGTCGGCGAGAAGCGTGCGGATCTCGGCGAGCGGTTCCCGGTCGATCAGGGTGGCGGCGAGCCGGCGGGCCGCAGCGACGGCGAGGTCGACGGCACGGCGCTCGATCGCCAGACGTTCGGCGTCGAGGGCGCCGAGCAGGGTGCGCGCGGCATCGGCCAGTGCCGCGGCTTCGTCGGCCAGGCGTTCGGCGGCGCGCGCCTCGGCGTCGGTGCGGCCGGCGACGAAGCCGTCCTGGCGGCCCTCCTCGTAGGCTTCGGCGCGGACGCGCTCCTCGAGCGCCACCATCTCGGCGAGATGCTGGTCGAGGTCGATCTTCGGACGTTCCGGCTCGACCGGCGCCGGGGGCGGCTCGGGCCGGGTGAAGTCGGTGTCGAAGAGGAAGCGGGCGGGTGCTGCCATGGCGTTCGCGGGCGCGTCAGTAGACGAGCTCGTCTTCTCCCTTCGACTTGGTGATCATGATCTCGCCCTTGGCGGCGAGGTCCTTGGTGACGTTGACCAGGATGCCCTGGGCCTCGTCGACGTCGCGCAGACGCACCGGGCCGAGAGCGTCCATGTCCTCCTTGAGCATCGAACCGGCGCGGGTCGACATGTTGGCGAAGAAGAAGTCGCGCAGGCTCTCCGACGCGCCCTTGAGGGCGATGGCGAGCTTGTCCTTCTCGATGTTGCGCAACAGCGTCTGCATGCCGCCGGCATCGAGCTTGCCGAGGTCCTCGAAGGTGAACATCAGCGACTTGATCTTCTCGGCGCTCTCGCGGTTCTCCTCCTCGAGGGCGGTGATGAAGCGGGCTTCGGTCTGACGGTCGAAGGAGTTGAAGATGTCGGCCATCAACTCGTGGGCGTCGCGCCGCGAGGTGTGCGACAGGTTGGACATGAACTCGACGCGCAACGTCTGTTCGACCTTGTCGAGCACCTCCTTCTGCACCGCCTCCATACGCAGCATACGGTTGATGACCTCGAGGGCGAATTCCTCCGGCAGGATGGCGAGCACGCGGGCGGCGTGGTCGGAGCGGATCTTGGAGAGGACCAGCGCCACGGTCTGCGGGTATTCATTCTTGAGGTAGTTGGCGAGGACGTTCTCCTGAACGTTCGACAGCTTCTCCCACATGTTGCGGC